>OFGN01000837.1_pt1 | contig 28770 bp, 23 predicted proteins | sample 1521821 | NCBI WGS metagenome assembly OFGN01 (sample SAMEA3504094, study PRJEB24116) | mouse gut metagenome | biome: mouse gut; feature: mouse-associated habitat; material: faeces | place: Denmark | collected 2011
AGCAACTACAGAAGGTGGTATTAATAAAGAAGAGGGTGAATTAATTCGTAGTGCAATTGAATTTAACGAACTTACTGTAAAAGATATTTTTACACCACGTGTTGATGTTATTGCAGTTGATGTTGAGGCAAAAAAGGACGAATTGAGAGATTTATTCTTAGAAAATGGATTTTCACGTCTTCCTGTGTATGAAGAAGACATTGATAATGTAATTGGTATTTTACACGAAAAAGATTTTTATAAAAACTACTTTAAAAAAGAATTTGATATTAAAAAATATATGACCCAAACTATTTGGGTAACATTAAATTCTAATTTGTCAAGTGTGTTAAAGATGTTGCAAAAATCAAAAGCGCACATGGCAGTTGTTTTAGACGAGTATGGTGGTACTGCTGGTATTGTTACACTTGAGGATATTCTTGAAGAATTAGTTGGTGAGATTTGGGATGAGCATGATGAAATTGTGGAAGATATTACTCAACTTAGTGACAATGAGTATCAAATAACTGGTAGTTGCAATATTGAGGATATGTTTGACACTTTTGAACAAAAGTATGATAGCGACGAACTTGAAGTTACAACTGTAAGTGGTTGGATAGTAGACCATTTTGGTTATATTCCTGCAATTAATGAGCAGTTTGACTACAATAATTTAACCATTAAAGTCATTGATGCAGACCCTAAAAAAATAGAAAAAATTTATGTAAAAGTTTTGGATAAACCTGCTGAAGAAGAGGAAAATAACTTTATTGATAAATTCTTTATTAAGGATAATGACGAAAAAGAAGAAGACAATAAAAAATCTGATAAACTTTTCCATAAAGAAGAAAAAAGTGCAGAAAATAATGATAATAAAGTTACTACTGACACTCAAAAAATTGACGTGGACGAAAATAAAATTGAATTTGACGATATAGACATTTCAAATTTAGAAAAAAAATAAGAGGGAGAATTTATGTTAGAGCATATTTATGAGTTTGAAAAAAATTATTTAAGTCCTTATGCTTGTCACACTATAGATACAAAAGGTAGACAGATTCCTTTGAGTCAATCTGAGTTAAGAACTGATTTTCAAAGAGACAGAGACAGAATTATTCACAGTAAAGCATTTAGAAGATTAAAGCATAAAACACAAGTGTTTTTGTCACCAAAAGGCGACCATTACAGAACGCGTCTTACTCATACCTTGGAAGTTATGCAAGTTGCTAGAACTATTGCAAGAGCTTTAAGATTGAATGAAGATTTGACAGAGGCAATAAGCTTAGGTCACGATTTAGGACATACTCCTTTTGGGCATAGTGGCGAAAATGTGCTTAACAAATTAAATCCTAATGGCTTTGAACATAACAAGCATAGCTTAAGAGTTGTAGAATTTTTAGAGAACGATGGAGAAGGTCTAAATTTGACTTTTGAAGTACGCGATGGCATTTTGCATCACAAAAAAAGCGGTAAACCATCTACTTTGGAAGGTAAAATTGTGAGTTATGCAGACAGAATTGCATATATGAATCACGATATAGAAGATGCGATTCTTGGTGGAATTTTGACAGAAAAGGATATACCAAAGTACATAACAGACGTTTTGGGCGATAGTAAAGCAAAAAGAATCAATACTTTAGTTACAGATTTGGTTAATAATAGTTACAATCAAAATTTTGTTTGCTATTCTGAAAATATTGAAAAAATGGCAGACGAATTGAGAGACTTTATGTTTAAAAGTGTTTATTTTAATCCTAAAGCTAAGATTGAAGAGCAAAAAGCCAATCAAATGATTGAATTTTTGTATGACTACTATATGAAAAATATCAATAAATTGCCTGCTTTTTATATTAGCTTGATTGAAAAATGGGGCGAAGATAATGCTGTAACAGATTATATTGCCAGTATGACAGATACATTTGCTGTAAAAGCATTTGAAGATTTGTTTGTACCTAACTGTTGGAATATTTAAGGTATTATAATATTTATTTTTATAAATATACAATAGATAATTGTTAGATAATTGTTAATTTAATTAAATTTTGACAAAATATAAGTAATGGGAGTTTAGCTTGTATAAGGATTATTCAAGTTTTTTGCAAGAACTTAGGGATAAATCGAATATTATCGATGTTGCTCAAAAATATGTCGACTTAGAAAAAAAAGGCGGACGTTATTGGGCAAGGTGTCCTATTCATAATGAAAAAACTCCTTCATTTACATTGGACGAAGTTAAAGGCACTTTTTATTGTTTTGGCTGTCACGCTTCAGGAGATGTTTTTTCTTTTATTGAACAAGTGGAACACGTTGATTTTAAAGAAGCGGTGCAAATACTTGCAAACAGAGCAGGAATGGAAGTACCATCTTTTAAAAGCGACTATAATAAAGAAAAAAGAGAAGCGGAAAGATTAAAAAAAGAAAGATTGTATGCTTTAATGCGTGATACAGGCATTTATTATCACAACAATTTAATGGCTCAAAAAACAGGCGAAGTTGTTGATTATATTAATCACAGAAAACTTACAAGAAACACAATAAAAACTTTTGGTATGGGCTATTCTTCAGGTTTTAGTGAGTTAATTGATTTTTTAAGAGAAAAAGGCTATACCGATAGTGAAATGCTTGAGTGTGGTGTTGCCAAAGAAAAAAATGGTAAGCTATATGATTTTGAAGCTGGAAGATTGATTGTGCCTATTTTTAACAATATGAACAATGTAGTAGCTTTTGGTGGAAGAGTTTTGGGCAGTGCCGATTTTATGAAATATAAAAACACTGAAGAAACTTTAATTTTTAAAAAGAGAAATGAACTTTTTGGCGTGCATACACTTAAAAAAGCTAAACTTACTGAAAATTTTAACTGCGTAATTGTAGTTGAAGGATATATGGATGTGATAATGCTGCATCAAGCGGGAGTTAAAAATGTTGTTGCATCTATGGGCACAGCTCTTACAAACGAACAGGCAAGAATGCTTAAATATTATAATAACAATATATATTTGTGTTATGACGGCGATAATGCAGGACAAAAAGCAACTTATAAAGGTATTGATATTTTAAGAGATGCAGGGCTTAATGTTAAAGTAATAACTTTGATTGAAGGACTTGACCCTGACGATATTATAAAACAATATGGTGTAAGTAAATTTAGGGAGTTGGTGGAACAAGCGATTTCACCAAGTGAATATAAAATTCGTGCAGTGGCAAAGCAGTTTGATTTAAGCACTCCTGAAGGGCAAGGTAAGTTTGCGGTAAAAGCACTTGAAGTTTTATCCGAGCTTTCCACATTAGTGGAACGAGAGGCTTATATCCCTTTAATTGCAGAGTTAAGTAGTTTATCGGAAAATAGTCTTTCTAAACAGCTTAATAAAATGGAAGACAATGCAGGCGGATATAAAGAAACTCAAGAGATTGTTGCCGATAAAAATGAAGGCAAATTTAATTTAAAGCCTAGTTACAATAAATATTTTAAAGCGGCAAGGTTTTTGTTGTATTCTATATTTAAATATGATGCACTTGATGTTATAAGCGAAGATATTTCACCATATTTAAAAGAAAAAGAACATATAGCAATATATGATTACGCAAGAGATTTAAAAGCACGAAATATAGCTTTGAATTTAGATTTATTAAACGAAATCGAAGGTAACAGCGAAGCAAAAGTTATAGCAGAAAGTAAATTTGAAGAAATTCCAAATGACTGCAAAGAGCAAATGCTCAAAGATTGCTTTGTTACTTTGAAAATAGATTTTTTATCTGCAGAAAGGCAAGAACTAGAAATGCAACTGGCAGATAAAAATCAAGATAACAAAAAAATGCTTCAAAATCAAATTTTGGATATTAATAATCGCATTTTGGGGCTAAAACGGAGGAAAAATGGAAAATAAAGAGAAATCAACTCGCAAAACAAAAGAAGACAAATTTACTCAAGCATTAAATAGCTTGATTGATTTAGGTAAAAGTAAGAAAAACAAAGTTTCTAGTGACGAAGTTTTGGCAAAAGTCGAAAAATTACTTTTAGATGCCGAAGATATGGAAGAAATGTACACCAAATTGAGTGAAGCAGGCATTACTGTTGAAGAGTTAACTCTTGAAGAAAAAGTTTCTCTTGACAAGATAATGGGCGATGGTAGTACAGATGACTCTGTTAAAATGTATCTTAAAGATATTGGTTCGGTGCCATTGCTTACAAGTGAAGAAGAAGTGGAACTTGCTAAAATGATGACAAGTGATAACCCTAAAGATAGTGAATATGCAAAAAACAGACTTAGTGAAGCAAACCTACGACTTGTTGTAAGTATTGCAAAAAGATATGTAGGTAGGGGTATGCAATTTCTTGATTTAATACAAGAAGGTAACTTGGGTCTATTAAAAGCAGTGGAAAAGTTTGACTATACAAGGGGGTTTAAATTTTCTACTTATGCTACTTGGTGGATTAGACAATCAATAACAAGAGCTATTGCTGACCAAGCTAGAACTATAAGAATACCAGTGCATATGGTGGAGACAATCAACAAAACAAACCGTGTTGCTCGTACATTATTGCAAGAGTTCGGAAGAGAGCCTAGTACTGCTGAAATTGGTGAGAGAATGGGGCTTCCAGAAGAAAAAGTTGCCGAAATTTTAAAAATCGGACAAGACCCTGTTTCTTTGGAAACACCAATCGGTGAGGAAGAAGATAGCCATTTGGGTGATTTTATAGTTGATACAACTGCAACATCTCCAAGTGAATCGGCAGAGTCTAAAATGCTTAGAGAGCAATTACTTCAAGTCTTGAACACTTTGACACCACGTGAAAATGAAGTTTTAAGAAAAAGATATGGCTTAGATGACAATAGACCAAAGACTTTGGAAGAAGTTGGCCGTGAATTTAATGTTACTCGTGAGCGTATAAGACAAATTGAAGCAAAAGCTTTGAGAAAATTAAGACACCCAAGCCGTACTAAAAAACTAAAGGATTATATGAACAGATGAAGCTGGATAAGCGAATGAGTGCTATTTACTCAGAAATTCCTGCTTGCAAAAATCTTGCGGATATTGGGGCTGACCACGGCTATATTAGCATTAATTATGCAATTAATAATGCAAATAGCCTTGTTTTTGCTAGTGATATTAGTGCAAAAAGTGTAGAAAAGGCAAAATGTACTGCAGCAAAATATAATCTTTTAAATTATAAAACCACTGTAGGAGACGGCCTTGAGCCTATAAAAGATTTTGATATTGATGTTGTGTTAATATCAGGTATGGGCGGAGAAGAAATAATAAAAATTTTGGAAAACTCCAAAATATATTCATTATATATTTTATCTCCGCAAAAAAATGCCGATAAAGTCAGAAAATTTTTAAGCGAAAAGGATTTATGTCCTATAAAAGACTATAAAGTTTTGTCAGAGAGCAAATTTTATGATATCATTGTATGCACAAGTGGTGTATATAAGCCTACTGAATTTGAATTGAATTTTGGAAAAGGTGAAGGTGACGATTTTAAATTGTTTTCAAGCTTAACTATTAGAAATTTGAAGGAATTATTAAAAGTTGCAAATGATAAGGCAAAAGACGCACTTTTACATAAGTTGCAGCTATTAGAAGGTGCAAAATAATTAAAATTTGTGTTTTGCTTTATACGATTTTATTGTTTTAATATAATAAAATTACATATTACGGAGCGGGTAAATGAGAGTTTGTGAAATTGCGGAAATTATAGAAAAAATCGCACCAGTAACACTTGCTGAAGAATGGGACAATGTAGGACTTTTAGTAGGCGATTATAGTATGCAGGTGAGTGGAATTGTAATTGCACTTGATTTAACAGATAGCGTTATAAATGAGTGTATAGCAAAAAAATGTAATTTAATAATTACTCATCACCCTGCAATTTTTGATAAACTTGATAGTTTAGTAACAACTGATTATACAAGCAATTTGATTATTAAATGTATACAAAATAACATTAATGTTTATTCCGCTCATACTAATATGGATATGTCTGACAAGGGTATTAACTTTGAAATGGCAAAGTTACTTGGAGTTAAACCAAATACTTTTTTAAGTGATGGTTTAGGCATTTATGGTGAATATGATGGCAATTTAGCCAAGTTATTGCTAAAAATCCAAAAAATCACAAAAGAAAATGAGCCTAAAATTTATAAGTCTTTGTCTAGCAAAGATGCGGAAAAACATAAAATTGCCTATGTAGGTGGCTCAGGTGGACGCATAGAAGAAATTGTATCTAAAGCAAAAGAATTGGAGATAACAACAATTATATCAAGTGAATTTAAGCATAATATTTTGCTTGAGCTAGTCGCACAAAATGTAAATATCATTCAAATAGGGCATTTTGAAAGTGAGATTATTTTTGTTGATATAATTTATAATTTATTAAAGAGTAAAACCGACAACATATATAAATATGTCGATTTTAAATAAGGAGGTTTTGTATGAATTTACAAAAAATATTATCATATCAAGAGATTGATAAAAAAGTATATGCTTGCGAAATGGAGTTAAAGCAAAGCAAGACTGCACAAGAATATGCAAAAGCAATGACTATGTACAAAGCAAAAACTGAAGATATGATGAAAAAAATCAGGGAAGCAGATGAGATTGCTGTATTAGTTGAAAGATATAAACAAACATATAAAAACATTTTTGAAGAAATGAATGGTTTGAGTGATGTGTTGGAATCTTTTGAAGAATTAAAAGAAATTGATAAATACGAGAAGAAAATTGCTCAATTTCAAAAAGAATTACTTAATATTGAAAGAGAACTTACAAGACTTTCAAAAAAAATGGACGAGTGCATTGAGATAAGTAAAAAGTCTTTGGAGCAACTAAAACAACTTGAAGAAATAATTATGCGTAGTAAATTTATTATGCAAAAAATGAAAGCAGAAGTTGAAGAAAAAGCAAAAACACATCTATTAGAACTTAAAAAATTACAAGCTGAGCTACCACCTAATTTGATAGCTAAATACAACGAGATAAGGAAAAACAAAAAGATGCCGGTTTTAGTTCCTGCATCAGAAAATTATAAGGCTTGTTTGGGTTGTGGAATGGATATTTCAAGTGACCTTTCTATTAAGCTACAAGGCGGACAAATTGTAGAGTGTCCTAACTGCGGAAGATTGATTTATAACGAAAAATAATTAATTTAGGTACGATTTTCGTAAGGTTTTTTGTGATTTTACAATTACAATTTAAAATAAACAAAATCGTATTCAAAGTGAAAAATTATAAATAGCTTGATACAAAACTAATAATAAACACCTATTTGATAAAATCAAATCGGGTGTTTTTATTTTTTTAAAACATCAACCATTTCTATTGTAGTAATTACACCTAAAATAACCAGATAAATAATAAGCTTCATAAAATTACTCCTAAAAAGCAAAATGTAATTTTAAAACTTTTTTTACAACAAACATAAGTTATGTCAGTTGATATTTTCCGCATTTTTTATAATGTGATAAAGTTCAGAATTGACATTTTTTTTGTCGGATATTTTATTGCTTACGTATGTATTTTTTCCTGTAACAGGAGTATTATTTGGGGTAGTGTTGTTATTGTTAAACATTTGCATAAGTCCTGTTAGCATAGACGGATTGCTGCCCATCATACTAAAAAGTGGATTGTTTTGCATATTGTTATTTGCGTTGTCATTGTTTTGATTGTTTGGGAAATTCATATTGCCAAACATATTCATAAGCATTTGCGGGTCAAACATAATATTCTCCTTATATTCACATTATATTATATGCAGTCATATAATAGTTAGTGATTAAAGGAGGCGGATATTATGAGTAAAAATGTTAGAAATTTCAAGGGATATAATAACAAAAGTGGTAGCGTTAACAATGGTAACAAAAACCAAGGTAGCTCAAATTACACAAGAGCGGATGCAGAACAAGATGTGCAAAGCCAATTTAACAAGTATAGCGGGTACTCAGAAAATCAATTGATTGACGAGTTTTACAAGGAAGTTTACAAGCAAAAACAAATGGGAAATTTAAGCCCCGAAATGCTGGAGAATTTTTATAATATGATGTCACCTAATATGTCACCTGCACAAAAGAAAAAAATGAAGGCATTAATTGATAGTATTAAGTAATTTATTATAAAAATAAAATGTATTATTAAATTACTTTTTTCTATTTACAAAAATTTAAAAATGTGGTAAAATATTTTTTGTTGAGCAAAGGTTGTTGCGACAATTAATTTTACCACTTTTTTATTTTTATTTTAGGTAAAAAATAATGTAAAATTTAATATGCAATAAACTTAGCATTAATTAATTGCGTGAGGTAATACAATTGAATTTCAAAAGATTAGAGCTTTATGGATTTAAATCATTTGCAGATAAGACCGTCATTGAATTTAATGAAGGTATTACTGGTATTGTTGGACCAAACGGAAGCGGTAAAAGTAACTTTTCAGATGCAATAAAGTGGGTACTTGGTGAGCAATCTGCTAAGCAACTTCGTGGTAAAAATATGCAGGACGTTATCTTTGTTGGTACTCAAAGACGTACTCAAATGAGCTATTGCGAAGTTACTTTAGTATTTGACAATACCGACCAGAAAATTTTTAAAACTCTTGCATTTGACGAAGTAAGTTTTACTAGAAAATTATATCGTTCAGGTGATAGTGAATATCTACTAAATGGCACGCCTATTTTGCTTAAAAATATGCGTGATATCATTCGTGATACTGGTCTTGGTAAAGATGGTTATAGTATTATTGGACAAGGTAGAGTTGCGGAAATTATCAATTCTAAACCTGAAAACAGAAGAGTAATATTTGAAGAAGCTGCAGGTATTAGTAAATATAAAAAGAGAAAAGACGAAGCAGAAGATAAACTAGAAAAAACTCGTGACCATCTTGACAGAGTTCAAGATATAATCAAAGAGTTGGAAAGACAATTGGTTCCGCTACAAAAAAAGGCGGAGAACGCTAAAAAATATCTTGAGCTTTACGATAGATTGCGTTTATTGGAAGTAAATCACTTTTTGTATGCTTATGAAAATAACGATTTGGAAATTGAAAAAATAAATCAATTGATTACCTCAATTACGGAAGAAATTGAGTTTTTAACTGAAAAAATTTGCCAAAATGATAAAGATTACTTTGCAAATTTGGAAAAAATACAAAAAATTGAAGATGATTTAAATGAATATAGAGATTTAAAAACTAGAATTTTGGTCGCAAATCAAGAGAAACTTGGCAAAGGCGAAACTTTGCAAGAAAGATTAAGTTACGGCAAAAATGAAGAGAAAAATCTTATTAATGAGATAGAAAATAATAGCAAAAAAATTGAAAATATTGATGAAATAATCGATGCTTTAAATAAAAAGCACGACAGTATTTTGTTTGAGCTTAATAGCTTAAAAAGCGAATATGAAAATAAAGAAAATGAAATGCTAAAGCTTACTGACGAAATCAACAAAAGTAATGACGAATTTGAGCAATCTGAGCGAAAAATGCTTGAGGCTATCAAACAATTGTCAAGTGCAGATGTTGACTATACTAAGCTTGAAACACAATTTAATTATCTATCACAAGATAAGATTGAACAAGAAGAAGAATTAAAAAAATTAAAAGAAGAAATAGTTAATACAGAAAGCGAAAAGAAAGAAATAGAAAAAGAAATTAATCATATTCAGACAGAGCGTAATAATATTTACAAAGAAGTCAATGAATGCAAGAAAAACCAAAGTGAAAATCGTGCAAAAATGACTTTGCTTGAAAATACTATAAGAGATTGCAGAAGTGCTATTGCATCTTATGAAATGCAAGAAACTATTTTGATGCGTGCTAAAAACCAATATGAAAGCTTTACCGCATCTGTTCAAAAAATTATGCAATACGCAAAGCAAGACAAAATACTTGATAGTAAAATGCTAGGAGTTGTGGCGGAACTTATTAATGTTCCTGCACGATTTGAAGTTGCAATCGAAGTTGCTTTGGGCGGGGCTTTGCAAAATATAGTTACTGCAAATATTGATGATGTTAAATATTGTATTGAAATTTTAAAAAGATATAAAATGGGTACAATTACATTCTTGCCAATCAACTCTATGCGTCCACGTTTGCTTAGTGAAGAACAAAAAAATGTATTGAAAGAAGTTGGTGTGGAAGGTATTGCCTGCGATTTAATAGGTTATAACAAAGCTTATGACAATGTATTTAAGAACTTACTTGGTGCAACTGTTATTTGTGATACTTATGACAATGCTAATAAAATTGCAAAAAAATATAATCGCTCATTTAGAATAGTTACTTTAGAAGGCGAAATTTTCAGCACTCAAGGTTCAGTAACGGGCGGTAGCAGAAAGCAAGATGCAATAGGTATTTTGGGTAGAGAAAGAGAACTTGAGTTTGTTATAAAAAATATCGAAAAGTCAAAGCAAATGCTTGCAAAAAGCAGTGAAGAATTTGAAATTTGCGGTAAAAACAATGAGCAATTAAACTTTTTGATTGGTAATTTAAATGGACAACTTATTGATAAGGAAGTTCAATTTAACACTACCACAAACAAATTAAATGATATTTCCGATAAACTTGATATTTTAGTTGGAAATTTGACAGAAAAAAGTGCAACATTTACTGAGCTTTGTGAAAAGCTTGAGTTTATTGAAAAAAGTTTATCAGGTGCAGGCAGACTAAGAACAGATATTTCCAGTCAAACTAATGACTACGACGACAAAAAAGCAAAGACAAAAGAAGCTTTAAATTATAAAGTTGAAGAAAGAAATAAACTTTCTGCGGCATTATCAAATATGAAATTGCAAATTGCGGATATTGCAAATAAGCTTATAATTTGTAAAAACGACATTGACCGCGAAGTTAATAGTAAATCGGACACTCGTAATGCTATTGTCATTGCAAAAAGCAATTTGGAAAAGGTTCGAAAACATATTGAAGATACTGAAAATCAAATGAATAGTACTGTATTGTCAGATGCAGATAAGGCTAAAGTTGCTGAAATTGATAGTAAAATCGATAGTTTGACTACAAATAAAAATGATTTAAATAAAACAAATCGTGAGTTGCTTCAAGATAAAGATGAAAACAATCAAAGATTGCAAGTTGCAACAAACAAACGCACAAGAGAAGAAGGTAATATTGAAAAATTACGCGTTAATTTTGCAAACCTTACTAACAGAATTGATGAAGAATACGGATTAAACTATGATAGTAGCTTGCCATTTAAAATGCAAGAGTACAATGATAGCGAAAGTTTGCAAGAGATAACTCACTTAAAGCGTTCTATTAGTGGTTTGGGTGAAGTAAGTCCAAGTTCTATTCAAGAATATGAGGATTTAAGTGAAAGACATAACGGACTTTCTACTGAAAGAGACGATTTGTTAAAGGCAGAGAGCGACTTGAATGGTATTATTCGTGACCTAAGCCGTGAAATGCAAGAGATTTTTGATACTGAATTTGCAAAAATCGCTAAAAACTTTGAAGTTACATTTAAAGAAATTTTTGGTGGTGGTTCAGGTAAACTTTTGATTGACCCTAACGCAGAAGACCCACTTACTGCAGGTGTAGAGATTGTTGCAATGTTGCCGGGTAAAAATACCAAAAACCTTTCTGCTTTGAGTGGTGGAGAAATGGCACTTACTGCGATTGCGATTTTGTTCTCTATTTTAAAGACAAAACCAATGCCATTCTGCTTGCTTGACGAAATCGAGGCGGCACTTGACGATGGTAATGCTGCATTGTTTGCTAAATACTTGAAAAAGTTTGTCGGCAATACTCAATTTATCGTTATCACTCACAGAAAGCCAACTATGGAACAAGCTGATAGATTGTTTGGTGTTACAATGGAAGAGCGTGGTGTATCAAAAGTTGTATCTGTTGAACTTTCTGAAGCGGTTAAAGCTATTTCTGAAAATTAATGCTTTTAATTGCTATATTATATTGATTACATATACTTAAATATTTAGGAGAATTATGGGAATTTTTAGTAAAATTAGTAACGGACTTAAAAAAACGAAAGAGAATTTTAGCCGTAAACTATACGAATTGTTTAAAGGTCGTGCAATAGACGACGATTTTTATGAAGAGTTGGAAATGGCATTAATTAGTGCTGATGTAGGTGTTACTGCAACAGAAATGATTTGCGATAAACTTAAAGACGCTTGTTATGAAAAAAAACTTACAGATACATCTCAAGCAAAAGACATTTTAAAGGAGATTATGATTGGCGAAATCGATTATGATATTCCTGAATATGAATATCCGCTTGTTATTTTAGTAGCAGGTGTTAATGGCGTGGGTAAAACTACTGCAATAGGCAAGCTTGCAAAATATTTTAAGTCTGAAGGTAAGTCTGTAGTACTAGCTGCAGCCGATACTTTTAGAGCAGCAGCAAGTGACCAACTTACTGTTTGGGCAGAGCGTGCAGGTGTAAGAATTGTTAAACAAAGCGAAGGTAGTGACCCTGCAGCAGTTGTTTTTGATGCGATAAATAGTGCAAAAGCAAGAAAAGATGATGTAGTACTTATAGATACAGCTGGTAGACTTCATAATAAAAAGAACTTAATGAATGAGCTTAATAAAATTCATAAAGTTGTAGACAGAGAGCATCCTGATTGCGACTATAGAAGTTATATAGTTTTAGATGCAACAACAGGACAAAATGCTGTAGCACAAGTTGAAACTTTTGGTGAAATTTTTGACATTGACGGCATTATTTTGAACAAACTTGACGGAACAGCAAAAGGTGGAGTTGTATTTGCCATAAGCAGTGAGCAAGAAATACCAGTTTGCTTTGTAGGTGTTGGCGAAAAAATTGACGATTTAATTAAGTTTGATGCAACTAATTTTATTAATGAATTGATAGATTAATTAATTTTCTTGATTAAAAAACTTAATATAATTTTTAATTTTAAAAGGATAATTTTATATAATACAATAATAAACTTACTTGTTTTAAGTAGGTTTATTTTTTGTGCAAATTTAACTTTTTTGACTTTTAAATAATGGTTTGATTAAATTAAAGATTTAATTATTAAAAAATAACAAAAAATGCGAAAAATGTCGGAAAAAGTATACTTTTTCTGACGATTTACTGTTGACAATTTTATATTTATTTTGTTATACTATAATTAGTTAAAACTATATAATTAAAACTATATGGTATAAATACTTTAACTAAATAAAGTGTCAGAAAAAGTATACTTTTTCTGACAAATTTGATACAAAATGTAAAATATGCACAATTTACAAAAATAATTAATTTTATAGATTATTTTAAAGGAGAAAGGTATGGAAGAGAAACAAGAGCAACTAGTTCAGGAAACTGAACAAAATGTTTCAGACTTTGATGCCAACGCCGAAGCTAATGGTGATACAGCAATGCTTACACCTGAGAAAAAGCCTGCAAATAAGTTTATTGCAAAACTTGACGGCTTTTTTGGAGTTTCAAAAAGTGGCAGCAATTTTAAGACTGAAATAATGGCAGGCGTTACCACATTTATGGCTATGGCTTATATTTTGATGGTTAACCCAAGTATTTTAAGTAGCACTAATGGTGCACTTAATAGTGCATTTTATATTGCAACTGCATTAGGTGCTATCGTTGGTACATTAATGATGTCACTTTATGCAAAATATCCATTTGCACAAGCACCAGGTATGGGGTTGAACGCATTTTTTGCATTTACAATTGTAGGTGTAGGTTGTGCTAATATGAGTGTATCAAATGGTTTATTTATTATTTTGATATCCGGTGTTTTATTCCTTGTATTGACATTAGTTGGTGTAAGAGAAAAAATAGTTGAATGTATTCCTAAAGCAGTAAGACAAGCAATCCCAGTTGGTATTGGTTTGTTCATTGCATTTTTAGGTCTTCAAAATTGCGGTGCAATTGTAGGCGACCCTTCAACACTTGTAAAATTACAAAGCTTTAACGTATTCGGTCAAGGTTTTGACATTGCTGTAGTATATCCTGTTATTATTACATTGATTACTTTTATTGCAATTGCTGTAATGAGTAAATTGAAAATAAGAGGCGCAATGCTTTGGGGTATTCTTGGCGGTGCAGTAATTTATTATGTATTCGGTTATGCAGGCGGTTTTGGTGGTGCAGAGAATTTCCCTAAATGGGGTGAAATGCTTGTAAATCCTGGTGACGCTTTTGTTTCTTGGGGTAAAGATTTAGTAGGTCAAGTTTTTGTTAGCGGTTGGAATTTTAGCGGACAAAATGCGGCAGATGTTGCTCTTGTAATTATTACTGGTGTATTGTCATTTGCAATGGTAGATATGTTTGATACTATCGGTACATTGCTTGGTACAGCACAAAGAGCTAATATGCTTGACGAAAATGGTAACTTACCAAGAATGAAACAAGCTTTACTTGCTGACTCTGTTGCAACTTGTGCAGGTGCTGTTTTTGGTACTACAACTGTTACAACATTCGTAGAGTCAAGTGCAGGCGTTGCAGAAGGCGGAAGAACAGGTTTAACTTCTTTAGTAACTGCAGGTTTGTTCTTTATTGCAATGTTCTTAACTCCACTTGCTCAAATTGTTCCAAGCTGTGCAACAGCAGCGGCACTTATTTATGTAGGTGTATTAATGATGAGTAGTGTTAAAAATATAGATTTTACAGATGCTTTGTCTGCTGTTCCTGCTTTCTTGACAATTGCAATGATGGCATTTACTTACAATATTAGTTATGGTATCGGTCTAGGTTTGATTTCTCACTGCTTGATTATGCTTGGCACAGGTAAATACTTTGGTCTTGGCAAAGAGTTTAAGAAAAAAGTAAAAGCTGTTGCTACTAATGTTAATGAAACTGAAACTTTGGAAAATGCTAGTGCCAATGTAACTTTAGATGCAACTAGCACAGAGAACGCAGAAGAAAATGTCAAGGTTGAAGATAATAACGATGCAGAATTACTACCAAAAACATATTACTTGAAGAAAGAATATGTAACAATAATAATTTCTGTAATATTCATTTTGTTATTTATCTTTACTCACTAAAAATTTAATTGCCGCTAATTTTAGCGGCAATTTTTTTTGCAAAAAAGTATATAAATTATCATTTTAAATAATTTTTTATCAACGCTTAATTTGTAATACTTAACTTGACATAATAGTAAAATAATGCTAAAATATTATTATATTTATAATAAATAATTATATTAAAGGACTTATATGAATTACAGAAAAAGTATGATGCCAAATAAAGACGGCGAATTGGTTATTGGTGGTGTTAAAGCAAGCGATTTAAGGGCAAAATTCGGTACACCATTATATGTTATGGACGTTGAGTTTATAAAAGCGGTTTGTCGTGCTTTTAAAGATACAATCAATAATAGTTACGAAGGCTTTGGTGGCGTTGCGTTTGCATCAAAATCATTTAGTTGCAAGGCTATTTATGCTATTATGAAATCGCTTGATATGAATATCGATGTTGTATCTGCAGGTGAAATTTACACAGCTTTAAGTAGTGGTTTTGATATTTCAAAAGCATATTTTCACGGCAACAATAAACTTGTTTCCGAACTTGAGTATGCAGTTGACAATAATATCGGCGTAGTTGTAATTGACAATATTGAAGAAATAGATATTTTAAATGAAATATGTGCTAAAAAAGGAGTAGTTCAAAAAGTCAATATCCGTACTAATCCGGGCGTAGAAGCACATACACATTCATATATTCAAACTGCAAAAATTGATTCTAAATTTGGTTTTTCAATTGAAAATGGCGATGCTATGGTTGCTATAAAAAGCATTTTAAATCGCAAAAATTTACATCTTAACGGCGTTAATTGTCATATTGGTTCACAAATTTTTGATAGCAATGCTTTTAGACTTGCTGTAGATGTAATGACAGATTTTATTTTGGAAATTGATAGAGAAACAGGCTATAAAGTTGAAGAATTGAATATGGGTGGCGGTTTTGGTGTACATTATACTGAAAATGACCCTAAATTTACTTTAGACGATTACTGCAACTATATTAAAATTATTGCAATGGCAATTAAAGATGCTACTGCAACTAAAGGCTTGCATAGATTAAAACTTATGGTTGAGCCGGGAAGGTCAATAGTAGGCGAAGCAGGTGTAACCTTATATTCTGTAGGAAATATCCGTGATATTAAAGGAATAAAAAAATACATTTGTATTGACGGCGGTATGTTTGACAATATTCGTCCTGCATTGTATCAAGCTGAATATGAAGCGGTAATTGCAACTAAATGCTTTGCAAAAGCAGAAGAAACTGTTGCTATTGCAGGTAAATGTTGTGAAAGTGGTGATATTATTATTGATAAAATTGATTTGCCAGTAGCTAAGCGTGGTGATTTGATAGCAGTATTTACAACAGGTGCTTACGGATATAGTATGGCTAGCAATTATAACAGGAACGCTATTCCACCTGTAGTTATGGTAGAAGATGGCAAGGCTGATTACGCTGTTAAACCACAAACTTTTGAAGATATAGTAAGAAATGACGATATTCCTTACTTTTTGAAATAAATAGTAGGAAATTAAAGCTTATGTTTAATATTTTATTTAATCAATATATTAGTGCACAAGACAAATTTATTATAATAGTATCTTTTTTATTTGCTATGGTACTTGCTTTTGCTATGCACGAATATGCTCACGGATTGGTTGCTTATTGGAATGGTGACAACACTGCAAAAAATTCAGGCAGATTGACCATAAATCCTTTAAAGCATATTGATATATTGGGTACATTATTGTTGATTTTTGTTGGCTTTGGTTGGGCAAAACCTGTTCCTGTCAATCCTAACAACTTTAAAAAGATAAGAAAAGGCATATTTACAGTTTCAATTGCTGGTGTAAGTATGAATTTGATACTGGCAATTGTCAATTTTATATTATTGCTTATTATGGGTGCAATCGCTCAAGCAGTGGGTGAAATTGCAGGGGTTGGATATATTGTATTCAATTTGTTTTATTATTTCTTTGTATATGGTATAACAATCAATTTGACACTTATGGCATTTAACCTGTTACCGATTTATCCTTTAGACGGATTTCACGTTGTAGAAGCTTTTACTAAATATGACAATAAATATTGTGTATTTATGAGAAGATATGGTTCAATGGTATTGTTTGGCTTGTTGATTTTGAGTAGTTTAGCATCAAGACTTGGTGGAGTATTTGTATATTTTGATATAATCGGTTTGTTTATAAACACGATTACAGGCGGCATTTCTGAGCTAATGGTATTGATTTTCGGTGCAATATTTTAATAAGAGTTGACATTTTGTTAAAAAATAAGTAGGAATTATGGAAAATAACAGTTTATCATTTGATAGTCACGCAAGTTCGCAATTCATATTTCATTTAGATGATTTTGACGGACCAATAGAACTTCTTGTCCATTTAGTTAAAATAAATGGACTGGATATTTTTACTTTTAAAATAAGTGATATTACTGACCAATATCTTGCAATTGTGGATAGTATAGATATTACAGATTTGGATAGTGCAACAGACTTTTTGGTTATGGCTGCAACTTTGCTTGAAATAAAAGCGCGTGCATTGTTACCGCGTGAAGTGGAAGAGGAAGAAATTGAAGAAGATGTGCTAAATCCCGACGAAGAACTTAGACGATTAATGATTGAACACGAGTTGTTTAAAGAAAAAGCTCAATCAATGAAAGAGAATGAAACTTTAAACAGATTTTATAGAGAACCTGTTTTTACTGATAAAGACGCAAGAGTTTCAATAAAAGGCTTTAATCTTGAAAAGTTAATGGAAGCTTACGCTAAAGTTTTGTTTAATTTTACTAAAGAAGAAGAGATTGTTGATGTAAAACAAATTCAACGAGACGAGTATACGGTTGCTAGACAATTAAATTTCTTAGTTGACGAATTAATTGATAAAAAACAAATTAGCTTTTTTAGTATATTTGACGAAGTCGTTACAAAATCCGAGATTATAAATACATTTTTGGCACTTTTACAGCTTGTAAGTAAACAATTTGCTTGCATAGTGCAGGAAGAAGCCGATGGAGATATAAAAATCGGTATTAATAGTGATTGCGACCCTGAAACTTTTGACTATACAGTACTTGCAATGGCTAGCAAGGAGGATAACTTTGATGGAAAATCTGACACAAATTCTTGAGGCAATACTATTTGCTTCAGGTACGAGCAAAAAAAAATCGGATATTTTAGCACTTTTACCTGATGTAAAAGAATCGCAATTTAATAAAAGTATAGAAGAATTAAAAAAGAAATATTCAGGCGAAAGTGGCGTTTTATTGCTTGAATTTAATGGAAAACTGCAATTTTCAACCAACACTAATTATGGCGAAATTGTAGCTGAAGTACTTACTCCGTTAAAAGAAAAAGAATTATCTAAAACTTTGCTAGAAGTGCTTGCAATTATTGCTTATAAACAACCAATTACAAGACTAGAGCTTGAAAAAATTAAAACTTCTTCAGCAGATTACGCTATTGGTTTATTGCTAAAAGTTAACCTTATAGAAGTTGTTGGAAGAAAAGATGCTGTCGGTAGACCAGTTTTGTATGGTACAACAGACGAATTTTTAAAGAAATTCCAATTATCTGATATATCTGAATTGCCAGATTATCAAGCAGTACTTGATAGACTTGAAGAATTGGGCGTATTCAACAAATCACAAGTTCAACTTTATCGTGACATTGAAGTTAGCGACGAAGTTATTGATAATAGTTATGACGATACAAGCGAAAAACAAAGACTTGAAAAGTTGAAAAACATTGAAAGAGCTTTGGACGATGCAAGTATTATTGAAGATATGTTGAATAGCGAAGAAGAGCTTCCTGACTTTTTGGACGGCGAAGACTATAATGTTATTGAATAAAAATCAAAATATACATAGTAAATTTTAATAAAATAATTTGCATAAAAAAAATTATATAATACACACTAATGGTATGATTACATTACTTTTGGTGTGTATTTTTTTTGGTGTAAATGCACGAGCGTATTTGAATATTGATAGAATGCAGTTGGTTGTGGAAATTATTTTACCACTTAATATAAGAGTGATTTCTGTAAGGCTAAACTTGCATAACAAAACTTTGTTTTACAATATAAATGGCGGAAAAGTAAGACAAATTGCTATAAAATCAAATAAAAACAAAGCGAAAAAACAATTTACTAAAATTAGAGTTAATAAAATAAGCTATTCTTTGATTATCGGAAGTAATGACGATTGCTTGAAAGGTTTATATATTGCAAATGTAGTAGATTATGTAAGTAATTTTATAAAAGTAATATCAAAAAACTATATAGAAATAGATAAGTTAGAAAAATTTATTATACCTAATTTTAAAGATGACGAAACAAAGTTTGTAATGAACATTATCATTAATAAAGGTATAATTGATATAATTAAAAATTTGTTTGCGAAAAAACAAAAAAATGGCGAGGTAAAATATGCAAATTGATAAATTAATTGACGGAACAATTGAAAATTTAAAAAGTGTTGTTGATAGTAACAATATAGTAGGAAAACCGATTGTTAATGGTGATTTAGTGGTTGTTCCTATATCAAAGGTTACATTTGGATTTGTAGCAGGTGGCGGTGAATATGGCAGTGTTTATGACCCTGAGCGTGAATTACCACACGCAAATGCAAGTGGTGCGGGCGTTAATATGATGCCTATCGGATTTTTGGTAAGTGATAAAAATCACGTTAAATTTGTAAGTGTAAATGAGAGCGAAGGAGATAGTAAATGGTCAGATTTGATTTCAGCAGGATTAAAACTAATAAAAGACAAAAAATGATAGTAGCTTTTACAATTTTGCTTGTTGTAATGCTTGTATCAGCTGTGTTTTGGGCGTTTATTAGCAATGCTGCAACAGCTGAAGAATATGGCTTTAATAACTGCAAAAACGGCAATATAAACACAAATGATATTGAGCAAACTGCAATTGGCACAGGTTCTTCTTATGCGGTAATGGAAGGCGATAGAAATATTTTGCTTAATTCCCAAAATGCTACAGTAAAACTTCCAATGGCATCAACTACTAAAGTAATGACTGCGTATATTGCTTGTATTAGTGGCAAATTGAATGAAGTTGTCACTATTCCTAAAAGCGTAGTAGGAGTTGAAGGCTCAAGCATTTATTTAAAAGAAGGCGAGAAATATAAGCTAATAGATTTAGTTTATGGTTTGATGCTAAGGTCTGGTAACGATGCTGCGGAAGCTATTGCAAGATACTTAGGCGGTAGTATAGAAGGCTTTGCTAAAATGATGAATGAGCAAGTAAAGCTTATGGGTTTAAAAGGTACAAACTTTGTCAATCCGCACGGATTGCACGACGATAACCATTATACAACTGCTTATGATTTGGCTTATATAACTTGTGAAGCACTTAAAAATGAAGATTTTGCAAAAGTCTGTGCTACTAAAATTTACAAATTTCAGATAGCAGGTGGTGAACATAAGTGTTATATAAATAAAAATAAATTGCTTAATTTGTATGACGATTGTATCGGCGTTAAAACAGGTTATACTAAAAAAGCAGGTAGATGTCTTGTATCAGCTGCAAAAAGAAATGGTGTAACAATTGTTAGCGTAGTACTAAATCAATATGATATGTGGAATTTGAGTATGGCAAATTTAAACAAAGGTTTTGATGCAACACAAGGTGTTCTTTTAGGTAAAGGCGGACAAATGTTTGCAAAAGTAAAAAATCAAGCTGGTCATATATTGAATTTAGGTTTTAAAGACGATATATATTTTGCTGCACTTAAAAATGAGAAAGTAAATATAACTTATGAGATAAATTTAAACAAAAATATACCAAATAATCCCGAAAAAGGTGAAATTGTAGGAGAAATTAAATTTTTTAATGGTAAACACTTGCTTTTTACTGAAAAAATCTATACTATTTAATTAGAAGCAAATAATAACATATTTATTTGTGGATAGTTTATAGGTTAAAATTGCCTATTTACTAATTGTAATTTAACAATTTACAGGAGAAAATATGGCAAGGCTTGAGAGATTAAATAAATATTTAGCAGAGTGTGGTATAGCATCAAGGCGTGGTGCTGACCAAGTAATAGTGGACGGAAGAGTTAAAATTAATGGTAAAGTAGTTGACGAGTTAGGGGCAAAAGTAAACATTTATAACGATACTGTTATGGTAGACGATATAATTTGCAAACCTAATAAAAAACTTGTTGTTATTATGTTTAACAAGCCAAAGGGATGTGTAACAACAACAAATGACGAAAAAGGCAGAAAAACTGTTTTTGATTATATCGATATAACTTCACCAAGACTGTTTCCTATAGGAAGGCTTGACTATGATTCCGAAGGTTTATTATTGCTTACAAATGACGGCGAATTAGCAAACAAAATTACTCACCCTAGCTTTGAGATAACAAAAACTTATTTAGTAAAGGTAAAGGGAGAAATGCCAGAGCATAAACTTGCACAATTGCGTAAGGGTGTAATGGTGGACGGAAGCCTTACAAAACGCTCAAAAGTGAAACTTTTGGAATATAAAGACGGCATTTCAAGAGTAGAAGTAACAATAAGCGAAGGTAGAAACAGACAAGTTAGAAAAATGTTTGAAGCAGTTGAGCGAGAAGTTATATTTTTAAAAAGAGTTGCTGTTGGTGATTTAAGACTTGGTGGATTATCGCGTGGCGGATATAGATATCTTAACGAATATGAAATGGAATATTTGAAAAATTTATAAAATAAAGCGGTTATTTAACCGCTTTATTTTTATATAGAGCTAAAAACATATATTTAAATTATCTATAATTTGTAAATATAATAGCTAATTTAGAAGAATTTTTTCAATAATTTTTAAATAAAAAATGCGACATCAATTGTATTGCATTTTTTTAATGCTCAAATGATATGAATGAAAACTATGGTTTTGCTTTAATAATTACAGCAAATTTATGCGTGAAAACAATATTAATGTAATAAAATAGCAATAATTTTTTAAATAATAGAATAAAAAAATAATATGTTTAATGTATATTTAGAACAGAAAGTTTGGTTATTTAAATTAAAAAGTTGTCAAATTTAACATTTATTTCGTCAAAACCTGATTTATGTTGACATTATGTGTCAAAATTGTTATACTAATTGTACAAAATGTTCATCAAACATATTATTTGAAGAACATTTTGTAATAAAAATTTGATTTATATTTAGCGTTGTAATTAAAGTTATAAAAATGATTGCAATTATTTTAGAGGGTAGGTAATGGTTTTTAGTTCCTTAACTTTTTTATGGATTTTTTTACCTTGTGTTTTATTGATTAACTATTTGTTTTCATTTATAAAAAATCAAAGAATTAAAATTATTTGTAAAAATGCCAATTTGCTTATCGCAAGTATAGTTTTTTATGCTTGGGGTGGTATTTGGTATGTATTTGTTATGATTGCTTCAATTACAGGTAATTATTTATTTGCACTTTTAATAAATCATTATAAAGCTAAAGAAAAATTAGAAATCCAAGCAATTGAGCCACCACCTTATGAAAATAATGATGATATAAACTATGAAAATATCGTTTTTTCAAGTGAAAATGTTGCAAGTATTTCTGTAACAACATCTTCTTCAAAGAAAATTTCTAGTAAAACTTCAAAAAAAATTGCATTTGTATTTTGTTTGCTGTTTAATTTAGGACTATTATTTTACTTTAAATATACTAACTTTTTTATTGGAATAATTGAAAGTATCGCAAGAGCTGATTTTGGGCTTAAGGAAGTAATTTTGCCAATCGGTATTTCGTTTTTTACATTTCAAGCAATGTCTTATGTAATTGATGTATATTTGGGTAAAGTTGAGTGTCAAAAGAACTTTTTTACATTAGCACTTTATATTTCACTTTTTCCGCAGCTAGTTGCTGGACCTATTGTTAAATATTCTGATGTTGAGCTACAATTAAAAAACCGCGAAGAAAGTGTTGATAAATTTGTCATCGGTATAAAAAGATTCTTGTATGGATTAGCAAAGAAAGTAATTATTGCAAATGTTGTTGGTGAAGTAGCGGAAAAAATTTTTTCCACATCAATTGCAGAAATGGGTACTGCTATGGCTTGGATAGGTATAATTTGTTATACCATTCAAATTTATTTTGATTTTAGTGGATATTCTGATATGGCAATCGGATTAGGTAAAATGCTTGGCTTTGACTTTTTGGAAAACTTCAATTATCCATATATGTCAACATCAATAAAAGGATTTTGGAGAAGGTGGCATATTTCGTTATCATCTTGGTTTAAGGAATATGTTTATATACCACTTGGCGGTAACAGAAAAGGTAAGATAAGAACATATATCAATCTATTTATAGTATTTTTGCTTACAGGTATATGGCACGGAGCAAATTATACATTCATTTTGTGGGGCGTTTTTTACGGAGTATTTTTAGTCATTGAAAGATTATTTTTGGGTAAATGGCTAGATAAAAATAAAATAAAACCATTGAATTGGCTTTATACAATGTTTGTAGTAGTGCTTTTATGGGTATTCTTCCGTGCACCAGATGTAAATTATGCTTTTTCATATATTGGTAAAATGTTTGATTTTTCTAAAAGCGAAATGAGTGTGTTTTATTGTGTGAATTTGTGGCAATGGATTATACTTTTTGTTGGAATTTTGTTATGCGGACCTATGCAAACTCTATTTAAAAAGGTATATCAAAAAGTTAAAGACAAAACTTGGGTTTTCTGGGTTGATTATATTATACAATTTGCTTTGTATGGACTTTGCATTTTGCTATTGATAAATAATTCATTTAATCCGTTTATTTATTTTCAGTTTTAAAAATAGGAGAGCAGCTATATGAAAAAAAAGATAGCAATTATTGTTATATTTGTGTTTTCACTTGTGTTTTCAATCATTGGATGGCCACTACTTGCAAAAATAGATAGTAAAGTTAACCTTGATGAAAATAGAAACCCAACACCATTCCCAGAATTTAATAATGAGTTCTTTTTAAATTTTGATAATTATTTTATTGACAGAGTTCCAATAAGAAAATCATCAATTAAAAATATGACAAATATTGAACTTGCATTAAATAAAATATACAATAAAATTCTTTTATCATTGAATATTGACGATTATTATATTACTCAAAATCAAGTAGTTTTTGGAGAAAATGATTGGTTGTTTTATACAGGTGATAATAGCATTGAGCATTATAAAGGGACTAATTTACCTAGTCAAGAGGAACTTGATGTTTATTTAAATAGAGTACAAAAGGTTGGTAATTATTTTGAATCAATTGGAAAAGAATTTGTGATTTATGTTGCACCTAATAAAGAGCGAATGTATGCTGAAAATATGCCAAAAGGAATTAAAGTAGTTAGTGAAACAAAACGAATTGATTTAATTAAGCAACACATAGACCAAAATAGTAATGTAAAAATGGTATATCCATATTTAGAATTGACAGAGCAAAAAAATATAGAGCAGCAATTGTATTATAAATGGGATACACATTGGAATAAATTGGGTGCTTATTATGCTTTTTGCGAATTATATAGTGCGATTGGTGGAGAGGCAGCTCCAATATCGTATGAATGTAAAAATATTTTTGCTGATAGAGATTTGCAATTAATGATTGCAAAAGAAAAAGGTGAAGATTTAGAATACTTTACAAATTATAGACCAGAAATAAGTTGTCAAATTTCTCTTGATGGTAGTAAATATATATCTAAAAGCAATAATCCAAATGGTAAAAAATTGCTATTATTCGGTGATTCATTTAGGATTGTTGGTACGATTGATTACCTTTCTAAAGAATTTACGGATTGTATAATGGCGGATAGGTTGCTTGATATCCATTCTTTTTTAAGCGGTCAATGGGGAGTTGGTTTTGAAGAATATGATGTTATCGTTTTGGAATGTGTTGAAAGATTTCAAAATGACATATTTGGTGATGAAGGTACATTACAAAAAATCATAAATGAACTAGGTTTATAAAATTAATAAATAATAGCCACCATTTAAGGGTGGCTATTATTTATTTTAAATGATAATTTTTTATTTTAAATAATAATGCATAAATTACTACAGATAGTGGAAGAAGCACTAATGAGCAGGTAGGGATGACCAAAGCAGGTACATATTCCAAAGGATTTGTAATGTTTATTCCAACTATAAAGAAGGAAATTATCAATATCAATACTAAAAATCCTATCATTAAAATAATTGCAGATAATAGTGCATTATTGAGTGTAAGATTATTACGCTTTTTTCTTAGTGGAGATTTGCTCCAAATAACAGTACAGGAAATTGGAAGTATTAGTCCAAACATTGCAAATCCTAATGACCAAGACCATTGTACACCGGCATTTTTACCGCTGAGATAAGAAATTAAAATAAATAATAAGTATACAGCATAAGCTATCCAAGACCAGTCACGCAATAATTTGTTTGAATAAAAGAATTTGCCTGAATAGTAGGTAATAGTGTTTGATTTTTGATAACGTCTTAATTTGATATTTTTGCTCTCAAGTGCTTGCTGTAAATCGTTCATAGTCATTTCGTCGTCATAATCGTCAATAATGTTACTATGAGTGATTTTATTTTCCTGTTTATTTATACTAGAATTTTCTGTTAAAACTTGTTCAATCAAGCCGATATAATCAATATTATTATCAATATAATCGTTGTGATTAATAGCAGGCTCATCTTTTTGTACACTAGTGCTATAATTTGATTTATCAGTGTAGTAGTAATCGTCTTCTGTAAACTGAGTGCTACTTACGTGATAATTGTTATATTCTTCAGTAAGTTCATAATCATTGTTATCTATACTGCTAGCGGCTATTTCTTCAGTATACTCAGTTGTAGCGTAGTCTTCTGCTTCTGTTGAGTCACAAGTTGTACTATCGCTAGTATCATTTTTAGAAAGTACTCCGTCCTTAATTATATAACTATCAGAATTTGGCGTGTTGTTAGTTGTTGGAGCATAAACAGTAACATTTTCATTACTTTCTACTGGCTCTTCGGTAGCTATTGAAGGAGAGTAGTTTTCAATTCTATCGCCAGTACTTCTGTCAATATAAATTGGTTTTTCAACTTCGACATATTTAATAACAACTTTTTCTTCAGTTTCTTTTTTAGTACGCTTAGTAAGCGGCCTAAAATCTGCAGGTTCAAAAGGTTTTTCTGCATCTTTATCAAATACTTTATCAGACAATAATTTATCAATAATAGTTCTTGCAAATTCCCATTGATTTTGGTCAGCTTCCAAAAAAGCTCGTCCATCATCTGTAAGTCTGTAATATGTACGATTTGCACCTTTTGTTTCTTCACCTGGGTAAGAAAGTATTAGTCCTTGTGATTCTAATCTTTTTAAACTGCTATAAAGGGTAGGTTGTTTTACGGTATATAAATCGTCACTAAGACTTTTGATTTCGTTTAATATCTCTAAGCCATATTTATCGTCATTTTGCAATGTTCTCAAAATAATGGTATCCATATGACTTCTTATTAAATCAATATTAGCATTATCCATAAAAACCTCCTTAAATGTATTTTTTAATTTTTAAGCATTTATAATTTTTTCTGTTTATAATTAGGCAAGTAAAATTTATTTATCTAAATCTAATATAGTACTTAAAATAAAAAGAATATTATAAATAACTTATTTTACTTTTTTATTATAATATAATTAAGTAAAAATGTCAACAGATTAGGTAAAATTATTATATTTTAGGGCTGTTTTCATAATAAAAGGGGAGTTTAGGGGGGATTTTTTTACTTGAGATAAAAATTGCGAAAAAATTTTTTTCGAAAATTGCTCGCTCACGGGGATTATATCGCTAACCCTTGATTTTATTGGGGTTTTGGCAGGTTTTTTAGAAGAATTTTAGTATAGAACACCCTTTTTAACTATTCGCAAAAGACAAGTTTAACGAAAAGTAGTGGGTAAAAAACCACTTTTTTACATATTTTTATGTGAAAATTTATGATTATCAATAAATTTAATTAATTTTAAAAATAAATTATTACAATATGATAATTTGTTAATTTATTTATCAAATCAATTTAAGCTTAAATAAATGTATAAATGCAAATATGTTTTATTTAACATATAAACTATTTAATTAAAATATATAATAAATTATTTAGCAATATATTTTTGTTTAAATTTTTTATCATAATTATTGTTTTATTTTTATTGACTGAATTTATTCATATTTACATTTGCTTAAAATTTTTATACTTTACTAAAATTTACGATAAATTTTAAGTACTTTAATTTTAAATTTTAGTTTTGTTTTGCGAAATGTATTGAATATTTAAATCAATTATGATATAATAAAAATATGGAAAAAACATATTTTGACGAAAGACGACTTGATACGGAAAGTAAAATTAAACAACTTTTATTTGAACTTCCTGAATTTGCGGAAGATTTTTTTATTGGAATAGAAACAACAACTTCACCGCTTACTAGACTTGGTTATGCACGGGATTTGTTGATATTTTTTGATTATTTATATACTGATTCCAGAAAATTTTATGGTTTAAATAAAGATACTTTTACTTTAAAACATCTTAATAAAGTTGAAGCTTTTGATATAGAAAAATTTATATCATATCTTACTCATTACGTTTATAATGGCAAAGCGTATACAAATTCTTTGTCTGCGAAATCAAGAAAACTAGCATCAATACGCAGCTTTTTTAAGTATATGTACAACAAAGATTTGATTGATGGAAATGTTGCATCTAAAGTTGATATGCCAAAACTACACGAAAAACCGATTATCCGCCTTGAGCAACAAGAAGTTTTTGACATTTTAGAGATTGCTGAAAATGGAACTTCTCTATCACCAAAGCAAAAAGTTTATCACGAATTAAATAGATTGCGTGATATTGCTATTTTATCCTTATTTTTAGGTACAGGTATTCGTATTAGTGAGCTTGTAGGTATAAATATTGAAGATATAGATTTTTATACAAATTCATTTAAAGTTACTAGAAAAGGTGGAAATCAATCAATATTGTATTTTAATGACGATGTTTCTATTGCTCTTTTAGAATATTATGAAAAGCGACAAGAACTAAAAGCTATTGAAAAAGACGAAAAAGCATTCTTTTTAAGTATGCAAAATAAAAGGATAAGCGTTCGTAGTGTTGAACTTTTAGTTAAAAAATATGCAAAAATCGTCTCACCTTTAAAACATATTACTCCACATAAACTGCGTAGTACTTTTGGCACTAATCTTTATCGCACTACAAAGGATATTTATGTTGTTGCAGAACTTTTAGGACATAAAGATGTTAATGTTACTAAAAAGCATTATGCCGATATTAGCGAAGAAATTAAAAAAGAAGCATCAAAGCAAGTTTCTATTCGTGAAAATCCATCGAAATTTGACGACTGATTTTTAACTTTTAAAACTGATTTTTGATAGATTATTTAATTACGATTTCTGGTACTTTAATTTTAACTTTAAAAGCCGATTTTTGATATGAATAATATAATTTTATCAATCGTTTTTTAGCATAAAAATTTAATTCTTTAATGAGATTTTTATATGTTTAAAATTAATATTTAGTATGGATTTTTAATGTAAATTTTTAGCTTTTAAATATCGGTTTTTTTTATGCAAATTTTTATAAAAATTATTTAAACTTTAAAAAACAATAAAAATAAGGCTTTTTAAGCCTTATTTTTTAATCATATAATGATATTTTTATTAAAAATTTAATTTTTTAATCTTGAAAATTTAATTTTAATAAGTTATTTTATTAACATTCCAAATGTTGTCCCCCTTTCTAGTTTCTCCTCCAAAATCCCCCCTTTCTC
>OFGN01000843.1_pt1 | contig 28551 bp, 25 predicted proteins | sample 1521821 | NCBI WGS metagenome assembly OFGN01 (sample SAMEA3504094, study PRJEB24116) | mouse gut metagenome | biome: mouse gut; feature: mouse-associated habitat; material: faeces | place: Denmark | collected 2011
CCCGCCGGGGGCAAAGGAAGGAAGCGGGGCAGGCCCCTCCCCGTTTTTTTAGTAGAGGCCCTGTTCGATCATGGCGTCGGCTACCTTGCGGAAACCGGCGATGTTGCCGCCGAGCACGTAGTTGCCCGGCGCGCCGAACTCTTCGGCGGTGCTGTGGGCGGCGGTGAAGATGTTGGCCATGATGTTCTTGAGCCTGGAGTCCACTTCCTCGAAGGTCCACGCCTGCATGCTGGCATTCTGAGCCATTTCGAGCTGGCTGGTGGCCACGCCGCCCGCGTTGGCGCACTTGGCGGGGCCGAAGGCGATCCCGGCCTGCTGGAAGGCTTCCACGGCCTCGGGCAGGGAGGGCATGTTGGCGCCTTCGCTGACGAGCAGACAGCCGTTCTTGATCAGGTTGGCGGCGTCTTCGCCCGTGACTTCGTTCTGGGTCGCGCTGGGGAAGGCGAGCTGGCAGGGGACGTTCCACACCGGATGCTGGCCCTTGGGATAATCCTTCGCCGGGATATACTTCGCGTCCTTGCAGAGCTCGGCGTAGCGGGAGAGGGAGGCCCGTTCCGTTTCCTTGACCTGCTTCAGCGCTTCGAGGTTGATCCCCGCCTCATGATAGACGCAGCCGCGCGAGTCGCTGACGGTCACGGGCTTCGCGCCCATCTGATAGAGCTTTTCCACGGTGTAGATGGCCACGTTGCCCGAACCGGAGACGGCGCAGACCTTGCCGTCCATGTCGAGGCCGCGGGCCTTGAGCATGTTGGAGGCGAAATAGACGTTGCCGTAGCCGGTGGCTTCCTTGCGGGCCAGCGAGCCGCCCCACTTGAGGCCCTTGCCGGTGAGCACGCCCTCGAAGCTGCCGGTGAGACGCTTGTACTGGCCGAACATGTAGCCGATTTCGCGGCCGCCCACGCCGATGTCCCCGGCGGGCACGTCGATGGTGTTGCCGATGTAGCGGGAGGCTTCGGTCATGAAGGCCTGGCAGAAGCGCATGACTTCGGCTTCCGACTTGCCCTTGGGATCAAAGTCGCTGCCGCCCTTGGCGCCGCCGATGGCGAGCCCGGTCAGGCTGTTCTTGAAAATCTGCTCGAAGCCGAGGAACTTGAGAATGCTCAGATTGACGGTGGGGTGGAAGCGGAAGCCGCCCTTGTAGGGCCCGAGAGCGGAATTGAACTGGATGCGGTAGCCGCGGTTGATCTGCACCCGGCCCTTGTCATCGGTCCACGCGACGCGGAACATGATCTGGCGTTCCGGTTCCACGATGCGCTCAAGGATGCCGTTCTGCTGGTATTTGGCATCCTTCAGAAACAAGGGTTCCAGAGAGTGGAGGACTTCCTCGAGGGCCTGAATGAATTCGGGCTGATGAGGGTTGTTCTTTTTCACGCTGCGGATGACTTTCTGCACGTACGTCGAAGCCATGGCTGTGCTCCTTGGCGGCGTCCTCTCCCCTTCTCCCAAGGAGGGACGATCCGGTTTTGACAATTTGCGGAAAAGCAGCTCCCCGCCCGCTCTCCACGCGGTGCCGAAGAGGAAAATTGAGGCGATTCTAAGCTTTTTTGACAGTCATGGCAAGGCATTTTTCGTCTTTTTCCACAACATGGCATCTTTAATGGGAAAGTATGAATTTACAAAAATGTAAAAATAAGGGAAAAAGCCCTCCGGATGCGTCCTTTTTCACGAATGGACGGAAAAACAGGTCTTCCCCGCCTTTGGCGCGGCCTGCCGTGGCGCGCTTTTTTGACAAAAGGGGGGGCTCGCCTTAGACTCTCGCCATTTACCCGGCCCGGAAAGGGCCGCCCCGTCATCCTTGAGGCAAGGCACGGGGCATGACATGGAGGAGAACGGGTATGGCGGTCTATGTTGTCGATCACCCTCTTGTGCGGCACAAGCTGGGTATTTTAAGGAAGGAATCCACCTCGACCAGCGAATTTCGCATGTTGTCCAAAGAAATCGCGCGTCTGCTCACGTATGAGGCGACCAAGCATCTGAAGACGGAACGCCGGACCATCAAGGGATGGGCCGGGCCCGTGGAGGTGGAGTCCATTTCCGGCAAGATGGTGACCATCGTGCCCATCCTGCGCGCGGGCCTCGGGCTCATGGACGGCGTGCTCGACATGATCCCCGGCGCGAAGATCAGCGTCGTGGGCCTCTACCGCAATGAAGAGACGCTGGAGCCCGTGGAATATTACGTCAAGCTGGCCAAGGAGATCGACCAGCGCATCGCCATCCTCCTTGATCCCATGCTGGCGACGGGCGGTTCGCTCATCGCCGCCATCGATCTTTTGAAGAAGCGGGGCTGCAAGCGCATTTGCAGCCTCAACCTCGTCTGCGCGCCGGAAGGCATCCGGCGTGTCGAGGAAGCGCACCCCGACGTGGACATCTACACGGCGGCGGTAGATTCGCATCTCAACGAACACGGCTATATCATTCCGGGCCTCGGAGACGCCGGGGACCGCATTTTCGGCACGCGGTAGAAAACAGACGGGGAGCGCGCGGCGCGGGAAGAGGCCTGTTTTACGGCCTTGCCGTCATTCCGTGCGGCCAAAGGAGTAGCCCCACAGGGGAGGTTCCCGTACACGCGGCGGGGCGTGTGAGCACTGGGCGGCCCCGCACGTGACGGGGGCGGCGTGCACGCGGCCCGCGCCCAAGGCGGCCCAATGAAAGGCGGCCCAGCGGCGCCACGCCACAGGGCGGGATTGGCGTGCACACGGCCCGCGCGCGACGCCCTGCCCGGAAGGAGCCTTGTCCCGCCTAGCCGGAGGCGGTCTTCTGCGTGCGCTGGCCCGTAGTCAACGGCGCTCCCCGCAAGGCTGGGGAGCCTTCCGGCGCGTCCCTGCGGGAACGGAGGATGACGAACAGCCGATGGAATCGTCGTCCGTGGCCTGTGCGTCCCCCCAGAAAGGGGGGGGACGTTTTCCCTGCGGAGGCGCACCGTCGGCGTGCTGGAAGGCTCTGCGGGCTGCGGGAACTCGGAACATGACGGCGGGCCGCCTTGTGAAGGGACCGTGCCTCCGCCAAAGGTGAAGGCATCCCTCCGGCAACGGGCGCGGCTGCCGGCGTCGGTCCCATGCGGCGTTTCGGCCATCGGAAACAGGACCTGGAAACACGAGCCGCCTTACGGGGATGGACGAAGCCCCGGCTTCCGGCTCAAGGAGTGCAAATGGAAGCGGATACGACCTATTCCTTTCGGGTGAAAGACTGTCTGCTCGGCGCGCAGATGCTTTTTGTGGCTTTCGGCGCGCTGGTGCTGGTTCCTCTGCTGACGGGCATGAACAGCAACGTGGCCCTGTTCACGGCGGGCGTGGGTACCTTGATCTTTCAGGTGTGCACGCGGGGCAAGGTGCCCATTTTCCTTGCCTCCTCCTTCGCCTTCATCGCGCCGATCATCTACGGCGTGCAGACGTGGGGCCTGCCCGCGACGCTCGGGGGCATGGTGGTCGCCGGGGCCGTCTACGTGGTATTGAGCTTCCTCATCCGCTGGCGGGGCATGGCGATCATCACGCGGCTCCTGCCGCCCATCGTCACCGGGCCGGTCATCATCGTCATCGGGCTCATCCTTGCGCCCACCGGGGTCAACATGGCGCTCGGCAAGACCGGCGACGGCGCGGCCGTGCTGGTGCCGGAAAACACGGCTCTGATCATTTCGATGGCGTCCCTCGCCACCACCGTGCTCATTTCGCTCCTCGGGCGGGGCTGGCTGCGCCTTATCCCCATTCTCTGCGGCATCACGGTGGGCTGCCTCGGCTCCATCTTCCTCGGCGTCTACGACTTCGCGAAGGTGGCCGCCGCACCGTGGTTCGCCGTCCCGGACTTCGTTTTCCCCGTCTTCCAGTGGGAGCCCATCCTCTTCATCATTCCTATCACGCTGGCCCCGGCCATCGAACATTTCGGAGACATCATCGCCATCAGTTCGGTGACGGGCAAGGACTTCCTGAAGGACCCCGGCATCAAGAGCACCATGCTCGGTGACGGCCTCGCCACCATGATGGCCAGTTTTCTGGGCGGCCCGCCGAACACCACCTATTCCGAAGTGACCGGGGCCGTGGCCCTGACCCGCGCCTTCAACCCCGGGGTGATGACGTGGGCTGCCATCTGCGCCATCGCGCTTTCCTGCGTGAACAAGCTCGGCGCCTTTTTGAGCTCCATCCCCGTGCCGGTCATGGGCGGCATCATGATCCTGCTTTTCGGCGCGATTATGGTGGTGGGCCTGAACACGCTGGTGCGGGCGGGCGAGGACCTCATGGAGCCCCGCAACCTCGCGGTGGTCGCGCTGATCATCATTTTCGGCGTGGGCGGCATGACCTTCAACATTGGTTCCTTCCGTCTCGGCGGCATCGGGCTGGCCGCCGTCACGGGCGTCCTGCTCAACCTGCTCCTTCCCGAAGCGGTGCATGGCCGCCCGAGGAAGGCTCGGGCCGTCCAGCCTTCGCACAGCGAATAGGCGCATCCCGTTTTGCGGCGCGCCGGAAGGGGCACGTGCCCTGTCCGGCGCGCCGGGGGCCTCCTTTGGAGGTACCCTTTTGCGCGGTACGCGGCTCTTTTTCCCGGGGCCGCCGCGAACTCTCCTTGTAAGCGACGGGGAAACGTTTTAGGAGAGGGAAAGCCCTGCGGGGCATCACCTCTGCAAACCGGGTTCGTCATGAATGCTGAAATCATTTCCGTAGGTACGGAACTTCTGCTCGGGCATACCATCAATACGGATGCCGCCTTCGTAGCCCGCGAGCTTTCCGCCATCGGCGTAAACCTGCTGTACGCCTGCACCGTGGGGGATAATGCCGGACGTCTGCGCGCCGCCCTTGAGGAGGCCCTCGGCAGGAGCGACGTGGTCATCACCACGGGCGGCCTTGGCCCCACCGACGATGACTTGACCAAGGAAACCATTGCTGCCGTGGCGGGTGTGCCGCTGGCTCTGCATGAAGACAGCCTGCGCCGCCTGGAGGAATACTTCCGGGGGCGGCCGCCCATGGGGGAAAACCAGCGCAAGCAGGCCATGTTGCCCGAAGGCTGCACGCCCTTTCCCAACGACATCGGCACCGCGCCGGGCTGCGGCGTGCGCACGGCGGCGGGGAAAATCATCATCATGCTGCCCGGTCCGCCTTCGGAACTGGTGCCCATGCTGCAACGCTACGTGGTGCCTTTCCTGAGTGGGGCCGCCCACGCCGTGATCCACTCCTCCATGATCCGCACCTTCGGGCTCGGGGAAGGTTCGGGCGCGCTCAAGATTGCCGATCTCACGGACGCCGCCAACCCTACGGCGGCGACCTACGCCAAGGAGAATGAGATGTTCGTCCGGGTGACCGCCCGGGCCGAGAGCGAGGAGGAGGCCGAGGCCCTGTGCCGTCCGGTGGTCGAGGAAATTTGCCGCCGTTACGGAGATGTGGTCTACGGCGTGGACGTGGAGAATCTGGAAAGCGTGGTCGTGGCGCTTCTGCGTGAACGCGGCCTGCGGCTGGCGACTGCGGAATCCTGCACCGGAGGGCTGGTGGCCAAACGCATTACGGATGTCCCCGGGGCTTCGGATGTCTTCGGAACGGGTTTCGTCACCTACGCCAACGACGCGAAGACGCGACTCCTCGGCGTGGCCGCCTCCCTGCTTGAAGCGCACGGGGCCGTGAGCGAGCCCGTGGCCCGGGCCATGGCCGAAGGTGCGCGCAAGGCGTCGGGGAGCGATCTTGGCATCGGCATCACCGGCGTTGCCGGGCCGGGCGGCGGCACGCCCGAAAAGCCCGTGGGCCTCATCTACATCGCTCTGAGCGCCGGGGATGAAACCTTTGTGCGCCGGATGACCCCTCCGGGCCGCATCCACGGCCGGGGTTGGCTCAGGGAGCGGGCGGCGAGCACGGCGCTTGACATGGTGCGGCGCTACCTTTGCGATCTGCCTCTGGAGCCCGCCGCGCCGCCTTCACCCGCAACGCCCCTCGGGACGTGAGGGAGATCGCCGTGGCCGACGACGCAGCGCTCATTGCGGACATCGCGCGCATCCTGAAAGATATTGCCTGGGGAGAGCCGGAGCGTGTGGCCGACCTGTTCCGCTATACGGGCGATCCCGTCGTGCCTTCCCACGTGGCGGAACTGGCGGAGAGAATCGGGACGATCATCGTCCAGAAGGAAGTGCGCGAATTTCAGCTTGAAACCTTGATCGAAGACCTTTTTGCCACGCGCAAGGCGCTGGTGCGCGCCCGGCACGATCCGCTGACGGGCCTGCCCAACCGGGCTATGTTCGAGGAAGCCTTGGACAAGGCCTGCGCTCAGGCCGTGGACTGCGGGGCTGATCTGGCCCTCCTGCTCGTGGATTTCGACGGTTTCAAGTCCGTCAACGACACGTTGGGCCATGACGCGGGCGACGCGCTGCTGACCGAAGGGGCCGCACGCATTGCGGCCTGCGTGGGTGAGTACGGCATGATCGGGCGCATGGGAGGCGATGAGTTCGCCGTGCTGCTCGTAGGGCGCACCGAAAGCGAGGTCTTGGAAGTGGCCGGGGCCGTGCTGGAAAGCCTGCGCCGCCCCTTCCCGCTGCGGGAGTCTGTGCGGATCAGCGCCTCCGTGGGCGTGGCTTTCTCGGCCCCGGAAGCCTCCACGCCCGCCGCGCTCATGAAAAACGCCGATGTCGCCATGTACCGCGCCAAGGGGGATGGGCGGGATCGGATGCAGGTCTACCGTTCTTCGGCAGTGGCGCGGGACTGGCGGCGCTAAGCTTTTTCTGTAGGAGGAGACGTCCCGGCATCCGCCGGACGCGTGCGTTCCCGCAGGTTCGCGCGCGGCACGCCTCCCGTCGTATGGCACGGGATACATGAAGCAAACGTTTTCAGCCGGATGTGCAAAACCCCGGAAGCCTTCCTTTCAGAAAAAGGCTTCCGGGGTTTTGCACGTCTTTTGGTCAGGCAAGGGCGAAGAAAAGGCTTTACGCCTTTGGGGGCGCGGGCTTTTGCGCTCCACGCGGCACCGTAACCGCTGGGGAAAACCGCTGCGGGGCGATAATCCGGGGGCGGCATGGGGGGGCGGACCTCCCTAGCCGTCCTCCCTCCGCGCCTGTGCGCTGTACGCGGCGGGGGCGGTTTTGCTTCGTCCGGGCTTGAATGCGGGCGTCACAGGGGAACCTTGCCCGGCTCACGTTCGCCGTGAGAACGCAGCATCGGCCTTGCCGGAGGGGCTTGCGTACCGGGTCATACCGCCTGGACAGCGCATCCTTGCGCCGTATCAAGGGGCATCATCCGTGGGTGCGCGGCCTTTTTGAGGGTGTCCCTACTTCGCGGCGGCTGCGGCGGCTTCCCCGAGGCGCGCGAGGATGTAGTCACGCATGGCCGCGTCATCTTCTTCCAGATTGAGGCAGCAGGCGTCCTCACCCATGAGCCCGGACGGGACAAAGTCCCCGAGTTCATCAGGATCATTGATCATATCCGCATAGAAGCAGACGGAGAGCCAGCGGGCCTCCGGCTCGTCGTCCACCACGTCCACAAGCACGAAAAGGGGGCGGGACTGTTTGGGGTTGGCGGCGCGCAGCGAATAGCTGACGCCCGGGCGGGCCTTGAATTCAAAGCGCACGTCGGGGGTGGTGAGCAGAAAATCGCGGAAGCGGATGAAGGCTTCCTTCGCGCCGTTGGGATCGGCGGTCCAGCTTTCGAGAAAGGTTTCCAGTTCCTGAGGCGTCTGGGTCATGGCAGATGTCCTTTGCTTGAAGATCGTTTGTCACCGCAATGTGGCATATTCCGCCGCCTAAATCCAGTGGGCCCGCCGGGAATGCAGGATCGGCCCTTCTCACCCAGACCGACGCGAGAATACCTTTTCTCAGGGGCCGCGTTGCAAGACAAAAGCACGAACACCGTGCCTCCTCGCCTGCGTCAGCGGAAAAGACGACACGGCGGTGCGGCGTTTCCCTCTGAGTCAGGGATATATCGTTATGAACAATAGTATAGTTATATTATTGATGGAGGCTGTCTTTGTAACGCTGTTTAATACTCTCCACACTTTGGACCTTTATGCCGCCAGCCCTGAAGATTCTTGACAGGAGCGCCTGCAAGCGGGGTATGGGAAAACCCCGGAGTAGCGTTGCCCGGATGAGCGCACAGCCTAGGGGAAAGGCGGCAGGAGCCCGTGACGGGTCAAAAGCGGCAGGAGATCGGCATTCCAGTGTCCGGTGAGCACGGCGAGGCCGTAACCGCAGAAGAGGATGGCGAGCGTGGCCGCGCCGAAAAACCACCCGGGCATCCGTCGTGCCGTGGGGCCGTAGCCGACGCTCATACGCAGGCAGCCCGTGGGACAAACGCTGACGCATTCGCCGCAGCCCACGCATTCCGGGCCCGATACCCGTTTTTGCCGATCTACGGCGATGCGCGAGGGGCAGGCCCGTCGGCAGCGCCCGCATCCCGTGCACTGGGCCGCTTCCCGATTTACCGCCGCCGGGGAAAACAGGGAGAGGAGGCCGAGCAGGGCCCCGTAAGGGCAGAAGCCCCGGCACCACAGGCCCGGCAGGAAGATGGAGCCGATGCCCATAGCCGCGAGGACCATGAGCGTCGCCGTGCCCGGTTCGAGGAAATAGCGCAGCATGGCCACGTCCGCCGTGAGGTTGTAGGGCAGCATGATGAACCAGTCGATTTCCCGCACGCCCATGCGCACCATGAAGCCGTAGAGGAGCAGCCCCAGAATCAGGTATTTCGGCAGGGTCAAGAGCCATTCGAGACGCTTTCCCGGTTCGCAGCGCAGACCGTTGCGCTCCCCGAAGCGGGAGAGGGCGCCCGAAAGCCACCCCACCGGACAGAGGAAGCCGCAGAAACCCCGACGGCAGAGCAGGGCGGAAGCCAGCGCCACAAGCAGCACGGTCAGCCCGGCGGGATGGACGGGATCAAAGCCGTGGCCGAGGAGAAAACGCTTGAGCCCGAGCAGGGCACTGAGCGGCAGGAAGGCTTCGGCTGCGGGCGGGCGGGGCACGAAGGCCCCCTTCCCGTCGAGCCACGCGGCATAGCCGTAGAGTTCCCACGCGGTCCACGCGAGAAAAAGGACGAAGGCAAGCTGGATGGTACGGTGCAGGCGCGCCGGAGAGGGAAAGGCCATAAGATCGCTCCAAACGTGAGGAAGGAGGCCGTTTTTGTTCCATCGGATGGGCGGCTTGTCAATCAGCCCCGCAGCCCCCTCCCGGGCCGGGCAGGAAATTTTGGATTTGCCGTATTTTTATTATATATTGAAATAAAAGCTGAAAGTACTTTTTTTGCTCATAAGCGGGCACAAAAAGGTTCAGAAGATGCCCGATCTTCTATTCCCAACAAAAAGATTTCAGATTAAGATAGTTTCGCTATCGAACGGGGCTTGCTTTTCGCTTTCTGATACTTTTTCCCCCTGCCGGTCCGAGGATGACCGAAAAGGGACATGGGGGTGTCCTGTCAGGCGTTTCGTCCCCGTCCCCACGGCATCTTCCTGAAATGGAAGGCGGAAAGGCCGTGTTGCCGGTGTCTCCGGCAGCCGGGCCTGGGCGGGGTCGGGCGGGAGCGCGAAAGAGAAAAAGGAAAGCGAAGGGCGGGGAATCTCCCTTGCTGCGGCGGGCTTGCACGCTTTTTGCGCCGCCGGGGAGAAATGTTCACATCCGAACCGTAACAAGGTGGAGAAAAATGAAACGTGCATTGGCCTTGCTTCTTGCCTGTGGTCTTCTGCTCGGCGTGACCGCCGGTTCCAGTTTCGCGGCCGACAAAGTGATCATCAAAATGGCCGGCATGAAACCCGACGGGGAACCTGAAACCCTCGGGATGCGGAAATTCGGTGAAATCCTGAAGGAACTGTCCGGCGGCAAGTACGAAGTGCAGGTCTTCCCCAACAGCCAGCTCGGGAAGGAAGACGCCTACATCGCCAGCACCCGCAAGGGCATCATCCAGATGTGCGCCACGGGCACCCAGACGTCGGCCATCCAGCCTTCCATGGCCATGTTCGAGACGCCCATGCTCTTTGATGACTATGCCCATGCCCGCCGCGCCATGAACGGCGGCAAGACCTTCGATCTCATCACCGCGGGCTTCACGGAAAAGTCCGGGATGCGCGTTCTGAACGCCTTCCCCCTGGGCTTCCGCCACTTCTACACCAAAAAGCCGGTCCAGACCATCGACGACGTGAAGCACCTGCGTATGCGCGTGCCGAACATCCCCCTGTACATCAACTTCGCCAAGGAATGCGGCATCAGCGGTCAGCCCATGCCCTTCGCCGAAGTCACCGGCGCGCTTGATCAGGGCGTCATCGACGGCGGCGACAGCCCGCTTTCCGACATCGTCAGCATCAAGATGTACGAAACCACGCCCGAAATCACCCTCACCGGGCACCTGCTCGTGATCCACTCCCTGTACATCAACGAGAAGTTCTACCAGTCCCTGCCCGAGCAGGACAAGCAGTGGGTCAACGAAGCCGCCAAGCGTTCCGCCGACTACGTGTGGGACCTCGTGGAAGACGTGGACAAGCAGGCCGTGAAGACCATCAACGAAGCGGGCGGCCATGTCAGCGAACCTTCCCCCGAACTGCGCAAGTTCATGCAGGACGCGGGCATGCGCAGCTGGAAGCTGTTCTACGACACCGTCCCGAACGCCAAGGAAATTCTTGACAGCGCTGCCGCCTACCGCGAAACCAAGTAACCTTCCGTATTCATCGCAGGGCTTTCGGCGCAGGCCGGGAGCCCTGCTTTTCCATGCCCATGCCGCCGCATGGGTCCGACCATCACGCCCAGAGGTACATCATGAGCAGTGAACAGAAACCGGTGGTGCCGACGAGCCGCATCATTGAGGAAACGGAGGAGGAGTTCCGTCAGGAGGAGGCCACCAAGGGGAAGGGGGAAAAGGCATTCGAGCTCTTTTGCGCCCTCATCTTTCTCGGGATCATCGGCCTTGTCTTTGTGAACGCCTTCCTGCGCTACGTCTTCCGGTCAAGCTTCCCTCCGAGCGAGGAGTGGGCCCGCTTCCTTTTCATCTACATCACGTTTATCGGCGGCATTGAAGCCTTTTATCGGCACAAACACATCGCCGTGGACATGTTCGTGAACATGCTGCACGGCAAGTCGCGCAAGATCGTGGACATCATCGCCTCCCTGTTTATGCTGGCGGCTCTGGTCCTCCTGCTTTTCGGCGGCGTTTCCGTGGTGCTTCAGACGCTGGACACCTATTCCGTCGCTACGAACGTGAACATGGCCTTCATCAACGGGACGCTTCCGGTCATGGCGCTGGCCGCCATCATCATCCACCTGCGCGATTTCGTGCGCCTTGTGCGCACGCCCGCCGACGAATTCAACCCGGCGCCCAAAAAGGACTAGGGAGGGAACATGGAACTTGTCGTCTTTCTGGTAAGCCTTTTCGGGTTCCTTGCCCTCGGCATCCCGATTGCCATAGTCCTTGTCCTCTGCTCGATGGTACTCATGTACTACGGCGGCATGTGGGACAACATGTTCATGATGATCATCCCGCAGTCGATGCTCGACGGCGCGAACAACTATCCCCTGATGGCCATTCCCTTCTTCGTCTTCGCGGGCGAGATCATGACGGAGGGCGGGCTGTCCAAACGCGTGGTGCAGCTCGCGCAGCTCATGATCGGGCGTATCCGGGGCGGCCTCGGCTATGCGGCCATCGTTTCGAGCGTGATTTTCGCCGGGCTCATGGGCAGTTCGGTGGGCGAGGCGGCAGCCCTCGGCAGCCTCCTGTTGCCCATGATGGCGCAGATGGGCTACAAGCCCGGACGCGCGGGGGGCGTCATCGCCTCGGGCGCCATCCTTGGCCCCATCATTCCGCCGAGCACCAACTTCATTCTGCTTGGGGCCACCGTGGGCCTGTCCATCACCAAGCTCTTCATGATCGGCCTCGTGCCCGGCCTGATCATCGGCGTAGCCCTCATGGTCACCTGGTTTTTCATTGTCCGCATCGACGGCTACAATGAAAAGATCACCTTCACCAAGGAAGAGGCCCGCAAGATCATCAGGGATGCGATGCCCGCGTTCATGATGCCCGTGCTGCTTCTCGGCGGTATCCGCTTCGGCATTTTCACGCCCACGGAAGGCGGCGCGTTCGCCTGCGTCTACGCCATCGCCGTGTGCACGCTCTATTACCGCGAACTGACCCTGAAGGGTCTGCTTGAAGTGAGCGCCCGGGCCGCGCGCACCACCTCGGTGGTCATGCTCATCGTGGCCACGGCCACGGCGGTGGGCTGGTTCATCACCTCGGCCCAGATTCCCATGCAGGTGGCCGCGCTCTTCCAGCCGCTCATCGACACCCCGGTCCTGCTCCTGCTCGCGCTCAACGTCTTCCTCTTCCTCGCGGGCATGGTCATGGACCTGACGCCGAACATCCTCATCTTCGCGCCGGTCTTCTATCCCCTGATTCAGCAGGCGGGCATCGACCCCTACTTCTTCGGGCTCCTGTTCGTCCTGAACCTCGGCATCGGCGTGATCACGCCCCCCGTGGGCACCGTCCTCTATGTCGTCTGCGGCATCGGCAACATCAAGATCGGCAAGCTGGTGCAGGGCATGGCGCCTTTCCTCATCGTCGAGGTCATCGTGCTGTTCCTGCTCCTCTTCTTCCCGGCGCTGTCCCTCGAACCCATGAAGTTCCTCATGAACTGACGGCGCGCGGCATTACGGCGGGCGGGCTCTTGCGGGGGCCCGCCTGTTTTTTTAGAGGCCGGAAAGGAACCTGCGGGCGTCATCCGCAGGCTTCTTTCCGCCTCTTGCCCTCCGCGCTCCCTCAACCTAAGCTGGGGGACGGCGGTCCGGTCCCTTCGGAGGCGCACAAGCCCGTCTCTCGTGCGGCGAAAATGCTGGGAAGCGCCCGGGGCCGTCCGTGCCGTGAACAGGGCGTTGCCGGGGCGGGCGAGCCTGATCCTCCGGTTATCCTTCCAAGAGAACGCGTTGTATTCATCCCGGGTTCCGGCTGCAAGGACCGGGCCCTTCGGGGAGGCTCATGATTTTCAGCGCAAGCCGCCGTACCGATATACCTTCTTTCTACGCAGACTGGCTTTTCCGACGGCTGGAGGAAGGCTGCGTGGCCGTGCGTCACGACGCGCGGCGGGTCACGCGCTATGTTTTTTCACGGCCCGATGTGGATTGTCTGGCCTTGTGGACCAAGAACCCTTTGCCCCTGCTTCCCCGCCTTGACGATTTGCGTCAATGGCCCTGCGTCTTTCAGTTCACGTTGACGGCCTACGGGAAGGAGATGGAGCCGGGATTGCCGGATCGCGCTGCGCGGCTGGACGCTTTTCGGGAACTTGCGGCGGCCTTCGGCCCGGAGCGCATGGTTTGGCGTTACGATCCGCTCCTGCTTGGCGGCCCGTATACCGTGGCGTGGCATGTGAGCCGTTTTGAAGACCTTGCCCGACGGCTGCGGGGTTGCGCGCGTACGTGCGTGATCAGCTTTCTGGACTGGTACCCCAAAATCCGGGGACGCCTTGAGGCCCTCGGCGTGCGGGAAACGACGCCCGCCGAGCGCCGCACGCTGGGGGCGGGCCTTGCGGCGGCTGCGCGGGCCAACGGTTTTCGTCTTTGCGCCTGTGCGGAAGGCGGCGAACTTGAAGCTTTCGGCATCCGGGCGGCGGGCTGCCTCAGCCGGGAACTCGTGGAAGGCGCGGCGGGCCGCTCCCTTGAGCTGGGGTCGAGCCGCCAACGCCCCCTGTGCCGCTGCGTGGCCAGCGTTGACATCGGTGCCTACGGTACCTGCGGCAACGCCTGCGCCTACTGTTACGCCAACGGAGAGGACACTCTCGCACCGGGCCGCGCCTCGCCTCTGCACGAGGCGGATTCGCCCCTGCTCGTGGGGCGGCCTTCCCCGAAGGATATGGTGACGGAACGGCGCTGCGCGAGCCTTGCCAGTCGTCAATTGTCGCTTTTTTGAGCGAATTTTCCGTCTGGAGTGGAAACAAGGAGGGACTATGCCATATTGGAGAGAGACCGTTTTCGGACGCATGGGCATTGAAGAACAAGACGGATTTTTGACCCGCATCTGGTTGCCGGGCCGTGGGGAAGGGGAGGCGCAGGCGCCCGAGCCGCCGGTGGTGCGCGAAGCCTTCCGGCAGTTGGAAAGCTATTTCGCCGGAACCCTGACCACCTTTGATCTGCCGCTGAAGCCCAAGGGGACCCCCTTTATGCTGCGCGTATGGGACGCCCTGTGCCAGGTGCCGTATGGCGCTACCGCGTCCTATAAAGATATTGCCGTGGCTGTGGACAGCCCCAGAGCTTGCCGGGCCGTGGGACTGGCGAACAACCGCAATCCCCTTCCCATCGTCATCCCCTGCCATCGCATCGTGGGAAGCAACGGATCGCTGGTCGGCTACGCGGGCGGTCTGGGCATGAAAGAACGTCTGCTGGAGCTGGAACGCTCGCAGAGGGACGCGCATGGACGTTGAGGCGGCACTCGCGCATCTGCGGCGTATCCCGGCCCTTGCCGTGGCCATTGAAACGGCGGGCCCGGCGGCATGGCCCGGCGAGGACGATCCCTTTACCGCGCTGGCGAAGGGGCTTGTACGCCGGGCTGCGCCGGAGGCGTTCCCTTTTGTGTGGGCTGCGCTGCTTGAGGCGGTGGGAGCGCTTTCTCCGGAAGGGTTGCGGGAGGCGGGGGACGTGCCGCCGTTTCTGGGAAAAAAGACGGCGGCGGCGTACAGGCTCCCTGGAGCGGCTGTTTCGGTGCGATACGGACGAGGCCGTGGCGTATTTGTGCAAACTCCGGGGCGTAGACGCGCCGCTGGCGGTGGAGGCGTTAATTGCCGCAGGCCGCCCGGACGTGCTGAGCCCGGCGGACCCCGCCGTTGGCCGGGCCTTGCGGCGGCTCGGAGTGGATGTGGCCGAGCCCGGAACCTTCGCCGCCTTCCGCGCGGCCTGCTCGCCCTACGGTTCCGTGGCGACGCTCTGCCTGCGCGCCTGCGACGAGGCCGCGCGTCCCGTTTTTCCTGTGGAGCCCGACGCCCTTTGTTTTTTGAGGGAGAAGGACAAGAGGCTCGGCGTGCTCATCGACCGCCTCGGGCCTCTCCGCCGCTCTACGGAGCCTGATCTTTTCGCGGCGCTCGTGCACGCCATCATTGCCCAGCAGATATCGGGCAGGGCGGCGCAGTCCATTTCGGATCGCCTGCTGGAGGCGGCGGGGGCGCTGACGGCGGAGCGGCTCGCTTCCCTTGAGCCTGCGGTTGTGCGTGGTTGCGGCCTCAGCGAACGCAAGGTGTCCTATATCCGGCGTCTGGCCGAAGCGGTGGGGTCGGGCGGACTTGATCTCGAAACCTTGCGGCATACCTCGGACGCAGAGGTCATCCGGCGTCTGGCGGACCTTGACGGTATCGGGGTCTGGACGGCGGAGATGCTGCTCATCTTTTCCCTGTGCCGTCCCGACGTGCTGAGCTGGGGCGATTTCGGCATCCGGCGGGGCATGGCCCTGCTCTACGGCGACCGCCAACTGACCCGCGAGCGTTTCGAGCGCCGCCGTCGCCGCTATACGCCGTACGGTTCGGTTGTGTCCCTGTATCTGTGGGCCTTGGCGGGGATGGAGGACGCACTTGCCCGGAAGGTGGCCCGGGGCTAGCGCGTCCGGACGGGGCGTTGGTCAAGGGGGGGCTACGGGCGGCGTCCGTTTTGTCCCGGCGGGCTGCCTCGGCGGGTATGGTCCCGCGTCCGAGTCCGTATCGGTTGTGTCGCAGCGGGGGCGTCTCTTCCGTTTTTTCACTCCGGCGAAAGGAAGGACTTCAGGAGGGCTTGCTTCATCACGCGGCGGCCTGCCTTCCCTTGCGCTACGTGAGGGCGGGCTATGGATCGGGAGGGGACGAAAGCGCCTAGCGGCGGCATTGTGCCTGCGGCATGGGCGTCTATCGGCAAAAGGTGCGCCCCAGCCCTGCGTCCGAGTTCCATTCCTCGGGTGCGGAAGGCTGACCCGTACCCCGGGCAGCGAGGGAGAAGGTTTTGGGCCGTGGCGCGGCGGGGTGCCGTCCCCGGCGTTGCGGGCGGAAGGCACGCAGGGGGCGGCACCCCATCGGGGAGAACTTCCGTGACGGCTTCCTCTTGCTAGCGGATCAGGTTTCCCAGCGCCTCGTGCAGCCGCCCGTTGGAGGCCAGCACCGCTTCCCCGAGATCGAGGGGGGAGCCGTCCATCCCGGTGACGCGGCCCCCGGCTTCGCGGACGAGCAGGCTGCCCGCAGCCATGTCCCACGGCTTGAGCCCGTCCTCATAATAGGCGTCGAAGCGCCCACAGGCCGTCCATGCCAGATCAAGGGCGGCGGCCCCGCAACGTCGCACGCCCTGACAGGTGGCCAGCACCGGGCGCAGACGGTTCAGAATTTCATCGGTCCGGCTGGCGACGTCGTAGGGGAAACCCGTTGCCACCAGCGCGTTTTCACAGGTCTCGACGGTGGAAACGTTGATGCGTTCTCCGTTGCGCCACGCACCCTTGCCTTTTTCGGCTACGTAGCATTCCCCGAGCAGAGGGGCGTTGACGATGCCGAGCACCAGCTCGCCATCCTTGCGGTAGGCTACCGACACGACGGTCAAGGGCAGGCCGTGCGCGAAATTGGTGGTACCGTCCACGGGATCGATGATCCAGCAGGTAGGGGGCAGGTCGAGGCTTTCCGCGCTTTCTTCAGCGAGGAAGGCCGCTTCCGGCGTCAGCACCGCGAGGCGTTCCTTGAGGAAGGCTTCAATGGCGAAATCGGTTTCCGTGACGAGATCGATGCGACCCTTGCGGCGGATGGTATGGGGCCGCTCGTGGTTGGCCTTCATGATCGCGCCGCCTTCCTCGACGATGGAGAGGGCTGCGGCGGCGAAGGGGGAGAGCTGTTCGTTCATGGCGTTTTCTTGGCTGAAGGGAAAAGGTTGAAGTGGCGTCGGGGATGACCCTACGCCACTTCTTCGGTACCGGAAAGTTTTTTTCCTTCCCGTGAGATACGTTCTCATCCCGCCGATGCTTTATACTTGGGGGATGGTTGGGCCCGCGGCCTTTCGTGAGCAGCCCGTGGCCGCAATGCTTCTCCCGGGGGAATGGTTGGCTGTTTCCGTCCCTCCCTGTCGTTGAACGCCTTGCCGCGAGGACGGCTTGCTCGGTTTGCGGCCGGGCAGGAGGTTCAGCATCCGAGGCAGACCTTGCAGGGATGGTAGCCTGCCGCGCGAGCTTCCGCTTCCGAGGTGAAAACCTTGGTGCATGCCTTGCAAGTTGCATGGCGGCAATCGGCCTTGTGGAAGACCTTGCTTTTGAAATTACCGCGATAGGCCGCTTCGCGTGTGGCGGAGGCGATGGTTTCCGGGGCAGGGGATGCCGTGTCCGGGGCGGCAAAGGCGGGCACGGTGGTAAAAACGAGGGACACCAGCAGCAGGGCGGCGACGCATAAGGCAAGAAGACGCATGGGACCTCCTTGTGATGGCGGGTGGATTCCGCTGTCCTTGTGTAGATGGTTTGCGCGGAAAATAAAAGAGAAAAGGCCATCTCAAGGCCGGGCGGACGGGAAGAGAGGAGAGCTGGCCGGTTTTTCTCCATGATTGGAAAATTCTCACACCATTGAGGAACCATTATGAAAAAAGCAATATTGACAAAAGGAAATAAATCCTCTAGCCTCGCCCTATGAACGTATCTACCATCAAAATATCGGTTCTGTGGCTGCTGGTCGGCTCAGTGTTGTTTCTTTCCGGCTGCGCATCCAGAAAGGCGGCGGAGGATACCTTCGCGCTCGACAGCCTGATGGAAAACATGGTGGCGGATCGTGTGGCCATGACGCCGGAGGAACGCTTCGCCTACGATTACCGCACGGCGGAAAGGGCCTCATCTGATGAGGTGTCCTTGCCTCTTCCGAACCTGTATCTGGTGGAGAAAGCCAAAACCGCCCTCGGTACGCCCTATGTTCGCGGCGGGCCCAGCCGCAACGGGTTTGATTGCTCGGGCTTCGTGCAATGGACCTACAAGAGCGCGGGCGTGCAACTGCCCCGGACGGCGCGGGAACAGTCCGTGCTCGGCACGCCCATTGACGCCGACGAAATGGTGGCGGGCGATATTGTGGCCTTCCGTCATCCCCGGCGCGGCTACCATACGGGCATTTATCTCGGGGACGGAAAATTCATCCACAGCCCCCGGCGCGGCAAAAGCGTCGAGATTACGTCCTTGAGCGACCCCTATTTCAGTTCCACCTTCCTTGGCGCGCGCCGCGTGGACCTTTCCGAAAGCGAGGCGCAGGCCGCCCGGAAGCTGATGGCTCTTTATGAGTCGCGTGCTTCCCGTCAGGCGGTCGCTGAGGCTTCCGCCCCCGCCAAACGCGTGACCTCGGCCAAGGCCGCTTCTTCTAAAAAGATGGTGGCCTCCAAGAGCAAGGGCAAGAAGACCACCCTTGCCAAGCGCCCGTCTTCCAAAAAGAAACAGGCCGTAACCGCCCAAGGGAAGAGCCGGCAACGGAGCGTGGCCGCCAAGTCTTCAAAGTCCGTTCAGAAGAAGGCCGTGTCCGCCACGAAGCAGACGCAACGCAAGGCCTCCGCGCCGAAGCGCACTTCCAAGTCCGTGGCACAAAAAGACAAGCCTACGGCCCCATCCTCGCGTACCCGTTCCATGTGAAAAGCATTCCTTCAAGCCCCCTTTCACGGGGGCTTTTTTGTACCCTTCCCGACGTGGCGCGGCTCTTGTGAAAGCCCGCCAAAAGAGCTAGAGCAGATCATGATGAGGCTCAGCCCTCATGAAAGTGTCCGCTGCAAAGCCGTCTTTCTCCAATAAACTGTATGGCAAGGGAAAAATGCTATTTCGGCGCGGCGTCGGCTTCGCTGGTCTTTTCCTCTCTTGATCTTTGGGGGCAATCGGTTTTCGCGGACGACACGTTTATGAGGGCAGAGGCCCGGTGCGGTCCAGCCTGTGCCGGGCACTGTCCACGGGGAGAACGTTCTTCGGCATGTGCCGGGGACTCTACGAGGAGGATGCGTATGAAACGCGTGATGGCGCTGCTGTTTGCCGGCTGTATGGCGATGGGCTTTGGGGGGAGGGCGGCCTTGGCCGAGACGTTCGTCGTCGGTTTCCAGCCTTACGATACCATTTCCTATCAGGCCATCATCAATGCCGAACTGGGGCTCTGGAAGAAATACGTCCCGGAGGGGACGGCCATCGAGTTTCAGCCCGCTGTGCAGGGGACGGTCATTGCGGCCAAAATGCGGGCCGGGCAGATACAGATAGGCTACATGAGCGTCATGCCCGCCGTGACGCTCTGCGTGCGCGCCAAGGGCGAGGTAAAGATGGTTTCCACGACCGACATGTCCGAAGGGACGCGCTGCTCCCTCATCCTCGTACGCAAGGATGCGCCCGATTTTCCGGACAATGAGGCGTTGGCGCGCTGGCTGGACGGCAAGATCGTGGCCGCGCCGAAGGGGAGCGCCTCCGATCAGTACATGCGCCGTTTCTTCGCCAAATATGGCGTCAAGCCCGCGGAATATCTTAACCAGAGCATTGAGGTCATTTCCCGGGGCTTCCGTGAGGGCAGGCTTGACGCGGCGTCGCTGTGGGAACCCATGCTTTCGCAGCTCGCCTCGGAGGTGGGCGAAGGCGTGGGCCGCATTGCGGCGGACGGCAGCGCCTGCGACAACGCCGATCTCGGCATTTTGACCATGCGTACGGATTTCATGGAAAAGTATCCTGACGTTGCCGCCGGATACCTGCGTTCCGATCTGGAAGCACAGTTGTTTATGCTTGATCCCGCCAACTGGGAGAGCGTCATCACGATGGTGTCCGGCTATGCGACGGGAATTCCCAAGCGGGTGCTGTGGTATTCGGTCTTCGGGAAGGTTCCGGCGGATTCGACCAATCCCGTACGGGAATGGATGAATTTCTATTTTGGGGACCGCGAACGGGCGAACATTGCCGAAGTCACCGCCTTCCTGCATACGGAAGGGATCATCCCTGCGGACACGCTTCCGGAGGGCGTGGTCGATGACAGCCTCGCCCGGAAGGTCTTTAAGGAGGCCGGCTACAAGCCCTTCCAGCCCGGCGCGGCTCTGGGCGTTATCAAGGGAGCCGGGGTGGAGGCGTGTCCCTTCCCCGACTAGACCGTGCTCATACTCGCACAGGCGCCTTGTTTTTGAGGAGGCCTCCCGTGAAGGTGGTTTTGCCGCCTGCTCCCTGTTCTTGAGGTCAACGCCGCCCACGGGAGGCCCTGCGCCCTGTCTCCTCAAACCCGAGAGCCCGCCCGCCTTTCGGCTGTGGCGGGCTTTCGTATGGTCTTTCAGGATGGACGCTTGTTCTTTTGTGGGCAAAAGGCACGGCCTGCAAGAAACGCTTTCCCCCCGCGAAAGGAGAAGAGGAGGTGCATCTTTCCTTTTTAAGAGGAATTTAGGGCGGTCGGGTTCCCCTGCCTTGGCCTCCCCCGCCCGACGGAAACCGCGAGAGGAGACGTCTTCTGGCTCTTTTCCCCGAGCAGTAGCCGGAAAAAACGGCGAAAAAGTTTTATTTCACAACTTTTTTCGATTTTTTTTCATTTTTTTTGATCCCATGCTATTCCAATAGGTTTTGAGATTCATACTTCCAAAGAGTACGCAAAAACGGCGTGAATTGCGCGTACATATATGAAGTATTTTAATGTTTTCAATAGGTTCCGATTTTTCATTCTAATGCCTTTGGATGATTGACTAAAAGCAGTACATCGCCGTTTGGGGTATGCGCGGGGCGGTTGAGCGGCGAATCAACCGTGGTACGTTTTTTGATCTTTCTGTGCCCCTGCGGGGGGGCTTCCCTTTTTTTTGAGATTTGGGCTACAACGGTTCCATACCTGTTTAGAGGAACCCTTTTTCTCAAGGAGTCATGTGATGAAAAAAGTTCTGTACACTGTAGCCGCCCTTCTGGCCTCTTCCTGCATGGTCCTCGGCATGACCAATAATGCACGAGCTGAAAAACCGCTGACCCTCCGCCTCGGGCACCCCATGGCTCCGGGCAACAACGTCACCGTGGGCTACGAGAAGTTCAAGGAACTGGTGGAAAAGAAGAGCAACAAGAAAATCCGTATCCAGATTTTCCCCAACTGTCAGCTCGGCAGCGACCGCGTGACCACCGAGGCTGCGCAGGCCGGCACGCTCGATCTGTCTTCCAGCTCCACCCCGAACCTCGCCAGCTTCTCCAAAGCGTACATGGCCATCGACCTGCCCTATGTGACTTCTCCCGAGAATCAGCAGAAGCTCTACAAGGCTCTTGACGAGGGCGAGCTTGGCGTGGCTCTGGACAAGGTCGCGGAAGGCATCGGCCTGAAGACGATCATGTTCAGCGAATTCGGCTACCGTAACTTCGTGGCTTCCAAGAAGCCCCTGAAGCAGGTTTCCGATCTTATGAACCTGAAGGTCCGTACCACCGACTCCCCGGTTGAAGTGGCCGTCGCCACCGAACTCGGCATGAACCCCGCTCCTGTGGCGTGGGGCGAAACCTACACCGCGCTCCAGCAGGGCACCGTTGACGCCGAAGGCAACACCTTCTCGCTTCTCAACGACGCCAAGCATACGGAAATTCTGAAGTACGCGATGAATTCCGAGCACAACTACTCCATGCACATCCTGCTGATGAACAAGAAAAAGTGGGATAGCCTGACCGCCGACCAGCAGAAGATTCTCATGGACGCGGCCAAGGAAGCCACCGCGTGGCAGCGTGAGGAATCCGTGAAGCTCGAACAGAAGGCTTGGGACGCGTTCAAGGCCAGGGGCATTGAAGTCACCATGCTGACCCCCGAACAGCGTCAGGAACTGTACACCAAGACGCAGCCCGTCCGTGATCAGTTCGCCAAGGAAATTCCCGCCGATCTGCTCCAGCTCATTGCCGACACCCAGAAGTAAACGCCTTTTGCCCGGCCCGTGGCCTTGGCCACGGGCCGTTCCCTCTTCCGCATATATTACAGGCATTTCCCGCTGATGCTCGGCATCGAGTGGCTTCTCCCCCTTTTCCCCGCGTACATCACAGGAATTTCGCATGGAAAACACTACCACTTCTCGGCAGGGCGTGCTGCACTGGCTCGACGAGAATTTCGAAAAGGTCTTTCTGGTCGTCGGCCTGCTGTCCATCACGCTTTTCATCACCTGGCAGGTCATCTACCGCTACATCATTACGCAATTCATCGAGCGCGCCGGCGCGGCGGTATGGACCGAAGAGCTTTCCCGCTACATCTTCATCTGGATTTCCTATCTCGCCCTTTCCGTAGCTATCAAGAAGCGTTCGTCCATCCGCGTGGACATGCTTTATGATCATCTGCCGCCGCGCTGGCAGCAGATCAGCTGGATCGTGGTGGAAGTGCTCTTCTTCATCCTTACGGCCACCATTTCCTATTTCGGCTGGGGGCAGATCGAACGCCTCATGCAGTACCCCCAGTACACGACGGCCCTGCGTATCCCCTTCCTCATCCCCTATCTGATTCTGCCTTTCGGCTTCGGCCTCATGTGCCTGCGCCTGCTGCAATCCCTCTATAAGCAGATGAAGGTCTGCGGCCTTGTGGATACGCTTATCGGTCTTGTCGGGGTCTTCATCATTATTTCCCCGGTCCTTTTCTGTGAGTACATCGAACCGCTGCCCGCGCTCTTCGGCTATTTCGTGGTCCTCTGCGCCATCGGCGTGCCGGTGGCCATCAGCCTCGGCCTGTCCACGCTGGCGACCATCATCTGCGCGGACACCCTTCCCATCGAATACATGGCTCAGGTGGCCTTCACGTCCATCGACAGCTTCCCGATCATGGCCATTCCCTTCTTCATCGCGGCGGGTGTCTTCATGGGCGCGGGCGGCCTTTCCCGGCGCCTGCTGTCCCTCGCTGACGAAATCGTGGGTCACATGTTCGGTGGCATCGGCCTGACCGCCATCGTGACCTGCATGTTCTTCGGCGCGATTTCCGGCTCCGGCCCCGCGACCGTGGCGGCCATCGGCCCGCTTACCATCCCCGCGATGGTGGAGCGCGGTTACGACAAGTATTTCTCCGCCGCGCTCGTCGCCGCGGCCGGTTGCGTCGGCGTTATGATTCCGCCGAGCAATCCCTTCGTGGTCTACGGCATCTCCGCGCAGGTCTCCATCGGCGATCTGTTCATGAGCGGCATCGTGCCGGGTATCCTCGTCGGTCTGGTGCTCATGGCCTACTGCTACTGGTACTCGCGCAGGAAGGGCTGGCGTGGCGAGGAAAGGGTCCGTAACCGCAAGACCTTCATGCACGCCGCGTGGGACGCCAAGTGGGCGCTCATGGTGCCGGTCATCGTGCTCGGCGGCATCTACGGCGGGATCATGACCCCCACCGAAGCCGCGGCCATCGCCGCCTTCTACGGCCTGATCGTGGGGCTTTTCCTCTACCGCGAAATGGATTTCAAGTGCCTCATTGATTCCTGCATTGAGGCGTGCGAAACTTCCGCCGTCATCATCGTGCTGATGGCTATGGCGACCCTCTTCGGGAACATCATGACCATCGAAGACGTGCCCGGCACCGTGGCGCGCGCCATCCTCAGCCTGACGGAAAACAAGATCATCATCCTGCTGCTCATCAACGTGCTGCTGCTCATCGTGGGCACGTTCATGGAAGCGCTGGCGGCCATCGTCATCCTTGTGCCCATCCTGCTGCCCATCGTCACGGGCGTGGGCGTGTCGCCGCTGCACTTCGGCGTCATCATGGTCGTCAACCTCGCCATCGGGTTCATCACGCCGCCGGTGGGCGTCAACCTCTTCGTCGCCAGCGGCGTCGCCAAGGCCAAGCTCGAGAACATCGCCTCTCAGGCCCTGCCCATGATTGGCCTCATGATCATCGTGCTCCTGCTGTGTACCTACATCCCCGAGATTCCGTTGATCCTCGTGGGAGGCGGCAAGTAGCCTTTTCCCAACGTCTGCAAGGGGGAGCTCTGGCTCCCCTTTTTTTATGGCGAAAAGGGATGTTTCCGGGGAGAAAAACAGTGGGAGAGGGGGCTTTTTTTACCGTGCTCCCCTGAGCCGTGCCCCCCGAGGAAGGGAGAAACAGGCTTCCTCAGCGGGCCGCCTAGGTGTGGCCTCGGCTGTTTCGGGAGCGTGGCATCGGACGCCAGGGAGGGAGACGGAAGCGGGCAAGGACGGAAGGGAAGGCAAAAGAGCGGCAGAGAGGAGAGCGGCCACGCCGGAAGGGAAGGCCGGGAGGAGCGTGCGTGGTCCCTGTAGGTGCGTTCGGAGGAAGGGCCTAGGAAAGGGGGCCGCCGTATACGCATTTGACCGTGGCGCGCAGGAAAAGGGTGTGCGGGGTTTTTACCGGGAGATCGCAGGAACCCCCGGCGCTTCCAAGAAAGGCTCTGTCATAGCAGGCGGTTACTATATTTTCTCTGTAATTTCAAAATACTACTGGCGAACGTTTTCGCATTATGGAGCCTCTTGCCTCAACGGGGTTGAAAACCTCTGCAATGCCGGAGAGCTAAAAAAACTGTCCATCATTTCCTCTGACAGAGCCAAAAGAAAAGGGTTCGGCCTCAGGCTTGCGCCGGAGGTCGAACCCTTGTGGGCCGGGGTGGGGAACCGTCAGGATGTGCTTTTCATCAGACGGCAACCCTTCTCCGCCTTACTTCGCTTCCTTGGCGTTGGGGAAGAAGAGCTGCTTGCCTTCCAGCTTGAAGGCGGCAATGTCCTTCTGGGCCTTGGGGCTGATCCACCAGTTGATGAACTTCTTGGCGGCTTCCTGCTTGACCTTCGGGCACTTGGCGGGATTGACCATCATGACGCTGTACTGGTTCAGGAGCGCGTTGTCGCCTTCGATGAGAATCTGGAGCGGGGCATTGCCCTGCGCGGCGGCGTTGTACTTGATGTAGGTGCCGCGGTCGGTCACGGTGTAGCCGTTCTTTTCGGCGGCGATGCGGATGGTGGCCATCATGCCCTGCCCGGCGTCCACGTACCACGTGGCGTCCTTGCCGGGAACGTCCATGCCCGCGACCTTCCACAGCTTCTTTTCGGCATTGTGCGTGCCGGAGTTGTCGCCGCGGCTGACGAAGGGAATCTTCTTTTCCGCGAGGGTCTTGAGGGCGGAGGGGATGTCCTTGCCCTTGATGCCCGCGGGATCGGCGGCGGGTCCGATGAGCACGAAGTCGTTGTACATCACCTGATGGCGGTCAACGCCGTAGCCGTCGGCCACGAACTTTTCCTCAAGAGCCGGGGCGTGCACGAGCAGCACGTCGACGTCGCAGTCCTTGCCGTGGGCAAGCGCCTTGCCCGTGCCGACGGAAATCCATTTCAGATCGAGGCCGGTGTCCTTTTTGAAAATGGGTTCCAGATATTCGAGCAGGCCGGTATCCTGCGTGCTGGTGGTGGTGGCCATCATCAGCGTTTCGGCGCTGGCCATCTGGGGCAGCATGAGCAGGGACACGACGAGGAGGGCTCTGAGCAGACGCATAAAGGCTCCTTTGAAGGCGGCGGGATGCCGGTTTGAGAAAGAGGACGGTTCCAATAGGAACCGTGGGGCATAATGCCTCTCCTCGGACGCGAAATCAAGGCCCTTGGCATTTTGGGGCTTGAACTTGCGCCAAAGAGGACAAGAGCTGAATCGCAATGCCTCCCCTGACAAGACCGCCGAGGCCACGCCTAGCGGAAAGGCCGGCAGGGGCGAATCCATCGTGGCGCCCTTGACATAAATCATAGGACTTGAGTAGGAAAGCGCTGGATTTGTATTTTCGCAAGGAGTGCCCCGTGCCCATCAAGATTCCCGAAGACCTCCCCGCCCGCCCGATTCTGGAGGGCGAAAACATTTTCGTCATGACGGAAGGGCGGGCCAACCGTCAGGACATCCGCCCGCTCGAAATCGCCATTGTCAACCTGATGCCGACCAAGATCGCCACGGAAACACAGCTTTTGCGTCTGCTCGGCAACACGCCTTTGCAGGTCAACGTCACGCTCCTGCGGGCGGAGGGCCACCAGTCGAAAAACACCGCGGCGCAGCATCTTGAGCGTTTCTACAAGACCTTTTCGCAGGTACGCCACCGTTCCTTCGACGGCATGATCATTACGGGCGCGCCGGTGGAACAGCTCCCCTTTGAAGAGGTGGACTACTGGGACGAACTGGCCGACATCATGGACTACGCCAAAAAGAACGTCCATTCGACTCTTTACATCTGCTGGGGCGCGCAGGCCGGTTTGTATCATCTTTACGGCATTCCCAAGCAGCCCCTGCCGCGCAAGCTCTCGGGCATTTTCACCCATACCATCAACGAGCCCACCAATCGGCTTTTCCGGGGCTTTGACGATGTTTTCCACGCGCCCCATTCCCGCCATACCGAAGTGCGGCGGGAGGACATCGCGGCTACGGGGGCGCTCGACATTCTGGCCGAATCGGAAGAGGCGGGCGTGCTCGTGGCGGGCACGCCGGATGGCCGCAGCCTGTTCATCACCGGGCATCTGGAATACGATCGCGAAACCCTCGACGCAGAATACCGCCGCGATGTGGCCAAGGGCATGGACATCGCGCCGCCCGCCCACTATTACCCGGAAGATGATCCGTCGCTTCCGCCGCTGGTGAGCTGGCGGGCCCACGCGCATCTCTTTTATTCCAATTGGCTCAACTATTGCGTCTATCAGGATACGCCCTACCTTCTGGGCGACATCCCCGCGATCCGGGGATAGGTTCGGGAGGCCGAGATCAGGAGCGGGGTGCCGTCGATTTTGAGAGAGGCTGGGGCGCGGGAAGGATTCCGGCGCATCCGTCCGGGAACGTGGACCGCTCTCCGGGCCTGCCGCCCCTGTGACGGCCCTCTTGCCGAAGGGGGTCGCGTCAGGTGGTTTCGGATGGGCGGCGAGGAGGCGGCATGGATGCCTGCGCCTCTTCACGCATCCCGCCACGATGCACGGACCTCGAAGCCTTGCGCTGTACCCGGCCCGCACGAGCACAAGCCATTGAGCGGAAAGCAGCGCCGAGAGGCTGTTTTGTACTGGGGCTGATTCGGCTCCTGCGGGGCAGCGGGCACATCGGGAGGGCTTCCCGAAGCCTGAACCCGCCCCGCACGGCAAGGCGTGGAGGAAGTACATGCGCTATTCGACCCGGACACGCTACGGGCTTCGTTTCCTGATCAATCTGGCTTCGCGGCCGGAGGGCACGTGCGTGCAGCTCGGGGAGATCGCCCGCGAGGAGGGCGTTTCCGTCAAATACCTTGAGCAGATCGTGCGGGTCCTGCGTCCGGCGGGCCTGCTGCGTTCCGTGCGGGGCGCGCGTGGCGGCTACGCACTGGCCCGGGCTCCCCGCGACATCTCGATGGAAGAGGTGTTCGAGCATTTGGAGGGGCATCTTTTACCCGTGGACTGCCTTGGGCCGGACGCGCCCTGCGGTCGTGCGGCGGGATGCCCGACACGGCGCTTCTGGCAGGCGTTCGACGCGCACACGCGCGGTTTTTTGCGGGGCGTCACGCTGGAGTGTTTCGTGGAAGGGAGGGGCCCCTGTGGAGGGGGTACAGACGAGGGCGGCCCTGTGGAGCCCATGAAGGGGGAAGGATGATGAAAAGATGGGGGATACGCGCGGCCTTGTGTGCCGTATGCGTGATGGCGCTGGCGATGGCGGCGCAGGCGCGGGGACTGACCGCCCTCGAGATTTTCGCCCGCCTGCCGATCACGCTGTTCGAGAATACGCCCGAGGGTCTTTCCGAAGAGGAAAAGTTGCGGCTCATCGAACAGGGGGCCAGCGATTTCTGGGAAGTGGAGCGTTTTGACGCGGACCGGCTCACGCTGGTGTCGCGACCCTTTGGGGAAACGCGGGTCATGCTGCGGGTTTTCCGCGGCGGAGACAGGCTCTTGGCCGCCCTTGGGACCTCGGGAGGGGCCATGTGCGCCCTTGAGCTGTGGAAGGAGGACGCCACGGGCGGCTTTGTCCCCGCCGCACCGCCGGAGGACGCCGACATAGCCGATTTCCTCGCGCGGGGGCGGCGGCTCGGGGAGCTTTCGCCGGCCTTCATGCTCTGCCTTGCCGACGACGGGCTTGAGGTGCGGCCCCTCTTCTGGGGCCCCAAAGGGCTCGTGGACGTGCCCGTGGACCGGACGGTGCGCTACGTCTGGAAGGATGGGAGCTTTGAAAAAAGGGTGGCGGAAAAGGCGCGTTAGACCTTGCCGCGCGGCGATACGCACTTGCCAATGGAGCGCCGACTCTGTAGTATATGGCTTTTGCGGCCCTTGTGTGACGTGGGGCCGCGCCCCTCATCCGTCTTTAACCCCTTTTTTCAGGAGGCCTCATGTTTGCTTCTCTCGCTCACGCGATGGGCACGGCCGGTACCGGTCAGGCTGGCGGCGGCGACGCCCTCATGCAGTTTGTTCCCCTCATCGCCATGCTCGCCATTTTCTACTTCCTGCTCATCCGTCCCCAGCAGAAACGCGCCAAGATGCACAAGGCCATGCTTGAGGCGTTGAAGAAGGGGGATCAGGTTCTGACCACCGGCGGGCTTGTGGGCCGCATCGTCGACATCGACGGCGACATCCTGTCGCTCGATCTCGGCAACACCACCGTCAATCTGGGCCGCGCCTACGTGGTCAGCGTGATGGACCCGCGTTCCAAGACCGTGAAGGAAGAAAAGTAAGCGCGCTTTTCGGCTCCATAGACAGGCGTTTTCCGCAAGGACGGCGCCTGTCCTTCTTTTTTGACGGCGCGCCCGCCGACCCTGCGGGGTCCGACGGGCGGCCGCGCAGAGGCCGGGCCCGG
>OFGN01000845.1_pt1 | contig 28500 bp, 12 predicted proteins | sample 1521821 | NCBI WGS metagenome assembly OFGN01 (sample SAMEA3504094, study PRJEB24116) | mouse gut metagenome | biome: mouse gut; feature: mouse-associated habitat; material: faeces | place: Denmark | collected 2011
CTGCAATAAATGGTGGCAGGATGAGATCATCGGTACCACGGATTACAAGGGCGAGGAGGCGAAGATAACTCCATGCAAGCTAGGCAGGAACCACGTCTACTTCCTGCCCTATCTGATGGGGGAGCGCAGCCCCATCAACGACACCAACGCCCGGGGCTGCTTCATCGGCATGACCATGGATACGACCCGTGCCGATATGCTCCAGGCGGTGCTGGAGGGGGTGGCCTTTGCCATCCGGGACAGCTTCGAGGTTGCAAAGAGCCTGGGCGTGAGCATCCCCCGGTCCAACATCTGCGGCGGCGGCAGCAGATCCCCGCTGTGGAAAACCATCATGTCCAACGTCCTGGGCATCCCCCTGGACACCGTGGCCACGGAGCAGGGTCCAGGCTATGGCGGGGCCATCCTGGCGATGGTGGCTGCGGGCCGGTTCCCCAGCGTCCAGGCCGCCTGCCGGGAGCTGGTCAGCGTGGCGGACACGGTGGAGCCGGACCCGGCCCTCACCGCCCTCTATGAGGTGCGCTACCGGCAGTTCCAGAGAATCTACCCCGCCTGCAAGGCGCTGTTTCCCCAAATTCAATAGAGGAGCCCGAATATGAAAATCGAATCCATTTATGATACTTCTTTCAGGCCCTACGGCCAAATTTTGACCGGCTATGACACGGCGGCGCTGGTGTCGGCCATGGGTGCCATCCCCCTGCCGGAGGACGGCGTGGCCTATGAATCCAGCATTGCCGCCCTGGAGCAAAACGCCATTTTCGGACAACTCCAGAACAACGCCTATGGCGGGATGCCTATACAAATTGGGATGTGCTGGGGCCGAAATACCAAGCTCAACTGCCTGGAGTACCACCGGGACAGCGAGGTGAACATCGGCGCCGGTGACTTCATCCTTCTCTTGGCCCGACAGGACCAGATTGAGAACGGTGTGCTCGATACCGCAGATGTCTGCGCTTTTCGTGTCCCTGCCGGTGTGGCTGTGGAGGTCTACGCCACCACCCTGCACTACGCTCCTTGTCATGTTGACAAGAACGAGGGTTTCCGGGTAGCGGTGGTCCTTCCTAAGGGCACCAATGAAGCCAAACCGTCCATTGTGCCAGTTAACGACGAAGACTGGCGGCTTCAAGCCCGGAATAAGTGGCTGCTGGCCCACAAAGAATCCATAGAGGCGTCCCAAGGGGCCTATGTGGGCCTTTCCGGCGAAAATATCAATATTGCCTGAGAGGAGACAGGATACCCTTTTGGCCGGAAATTTCGTGATGTCATCATGTTAGCTATTGTACGGAAATAAATAAAAATGGAGGAAAAAATCATGCTTCAAAACATCCCCGAGGTCAAGCTGGGCGTTATCGCCGTCAGCCGCTCCTGCTTTCCCGCCGCGCTGTCGGAGCGTCGGCGGACCGCTCTGACAGCCGCCTGCGGCGATGGCCTCTACGAGTGTCCTGTTACTGTGGAGAACGAGATCCAGGCCAAGGAGGCTGTCAAGGACGTGAAGGCCAATGGCGTCAACGCCTTGGTGGTGTTCTTGGGCAACTTCGGTCCCGAGACCCCCGAAACCCTGATTACCGATTGGTTCGACGGCCCCATCATGTACGCAGCCGCCGCCGAGGGCGACGGCGACCTCCACGATGGACGCGGCGACGCCTACTGCGGTATGCTCAACTGCTCCTACAATCTGGGGCTGCGGGGCAAAACCGCTTATATCCCCGAGTACCCCGTAGGCACCGCCGCCGAGCTTGCGGAGAAGATTAGCGAGTTCGTTCCCATTGCCAGGGCTATCCTAGGCCTGAAGGGCCTGAAGGTCATCACCTTTGGCCCCCGTCCCGACGACTTCCTGGCCTGCAACGGACCTATCAAGGCGCTGTACGACCTGGGCGTGGCCGTGGAAGAAAACTCTGAGCTGGATTTGCTGGTGGCCTACAACAAGCACAAGGACGACCCCCGAATCCCCGAGAAGATGAAGGCGATGGAGGCCGAGCTGGGCGGGAACAACCCCTATGGCGGCATCCTGCCCCGGCTGGCCCAGTACGAGCTGACTCTGCTGGATTGGATGGAGCAGCACAAGGGTACCCGGCAGTATGTGGCCTTTGCCAACAAGTGCTGGCCCGCGTTCCAGACGGAGTTCAAGTTCGTACCCTGCTATGTCAACTCCCGGCTGGCAGCCATGGGTATCCCCGTGGCCTGCGAGGTGGACATCTACGGTGCGCTGAGTGAATACATCGGTACTTGCGTCTCCGGTGAGGTCTGCACGCTGTTGGACATCAACAACACCGTGCCCGCCTCGATCTATGACAAGGGCATCAAGGGAAAGTATGATTGCCGTTTGACCGAGACCTTCATGGGCTTCCACTGCGGCAACACAGCCTGTTCCCTGCTGAAAAATCCTCACATGGGCTATCAGCTCATCATGAAGCGCGATCTGGAGCCGGACCTGCCGGAGCCGGACATCACCCGCGGCACCATGGAGGGCAACATCAAGGCTGGTGACATCACCTTCTTCCGCCTTCAGTCCACTGCTGACACCCAGCTCAAGGCCTACGTAGCCCAGGGGGCGGTGCTGGATGTGGACTGCGAGAGCTTCGGGTCTATCGGAGCTTTTGCCATCCCGGAAATGGACCGGTTCTACCGCCATGTGCTCATTGCCAAGCGCTATCCTCACCACGGCGCGGTGGCCTTCGGCCACTGGGGCAAGGCTTTGTTTGAGGTGTTCAAATATTTTGGAATCCAGGATATTGCCTATAATCAGCCTGCAAGTCTGCCTTATCCCCAGGAAAATCCTTTCAAGTAAGGAGAGTCTTTATGACACCAGAAGAAAAGAAAGCTCTCCGGCGGACGGCCATCAGCGTCCGGGAGGGCATCCTGACCAGCACCCACGGAGCGAAGGCCGGACATCCCGGCGGCAGTCTTTCTGCTGCGGATATGTTTACTTATCTTTATTTCAAAGAGCTGCGTATTGACCCCAAGGACTCAAAAAAGGTTGATAGGGACCGCTTTGTCCTCTCCAAGGGCCACACTGCGCCGGGACTCTACGCCGCTCTGGCCAACCGGGGTTTTTTCCCGGTGGAAGATCTGGCTACCCTGCGGCATATCGACTCCTATCTGCAAGGACATCCCAACATGAACACCGTTCCAGGTGTGGATATGTCCACCGGTTCCCTAGGGCAGGGAATTTCTGCCGCCGCAGGCATGGCCAAAGGAGCAAAATATCTGAAAGAGGACATTAACATCTACACTCTGCTGGGCGATGGTGAGTTAGCCGAGGGCCAGATCTGGGAGGCCACTATGTTCTCCGCCCATTACAAGCTAGACAACTTGTGCATCATCGTGGATGTCAACGGTCTCCAGATCGACGGACGGACCAAGGACGTGATGAACACCGAGCCGCTGGATGAGAAATTTACTGCCTTTGGTTGCGACGTGGTGAAGATCGATGGCCACGATTTTGAGCAGATTGAATCCGCTTTTGCCCGGTTCCACGCCAACCATGGCAGCGGTAAACCCACCTGTATCTTGATGAGGACGGTCAAGGGGAAAGGCGTTTCTTACATGGAGGACAACGCCGCATGGCATGGCAAAGCGCCCAACGATGAAGAATACGCAATAGGTATAGCCGAGCTGGCCGCACTCCGCAGGTCATTGGAGGTATAAGCATGGCAGATGTAAAGAAAATCGCTACCCGTGACAGCTACGGCAACGCATTGAAGGACTTGGGCGCATCCGCAACAGATCTGGTGGTCCTGGATGCAGACCTCGCCGGAGCCACGAAAACCGTCACATTCCAGAAAACATTCCCCGAGAGGCACTTTGACTGCGGCATCGCTGAGGCCAACATGATGGATGTAGCTGCGGGCCTCTCAACCATGGGACTGGTTCCCTTCGCCTCTACCTTTGCCATGTTCGCCGCCGGACGGGCCTATGAGCAGGTCCGCAACACCATCGGCTACCCACACCTAAACGTGAAGATCGGTGCTACTCACGGCGGCATCTCCGTGGGCGAAGACGGTGCCAGCCATCAGTGCTGCGAGGACTTCGCCCTCATGCGCTCCATTCCTGGAATGACGGTCATGTGTCCCTCTGATGACGTAGAAGCCCGGCAGATGGTCAGGGCTGCCTATGAAATGACAGGCCCGGTCTACATACGTTTCAGCCGCGCTCCCACGCCTGTATACCACAACGAGGACTTCAAGCTTGAGATTGGTAAAGGCGAACTGCTTCGGGACGGCAATGATGTTGCCATCATTGCCACTGGCATCATGGTCCCAGAGGCCATCGAGGCCGGGAAGGCTTTGGCCACGGAGGGCATTTCCGCCTGTATCATCAACATGCCAACCATCAAACCTCTGGACGCTGAGATGGTACTGAAAGCCGCCCGCGAGTGCGGTAAGATCGTCACTGTGGAAGAGCACAGTATCATCGGCGGCCTGGGCGAGGCCGTGTGCTCCTTGACCAGCGAGAATTGTCCTGTACCCGTGAAGCGCATCGGTGTCAACGATGAGTTTGGCCACTCCGGCCCTTTCGCCGCGTTGCTGAAAGCGTTTGGGCTTTGTGCGGAAAACATTGTTTTACAAACAAAGCGATTATTAAAAAAGTAAGGTGAAACAAATCAAGCGATATAACTCTTGACTGCAATATCCTGGAGGGCTGTAAAAAAAACGGCAGTTCTGTAGGATGTACTCTTGTGTGCAAATGGCATAGCCGTCGTTTTTCGGGCGGCTATGCCATTTTTGATCCCTTTTGGCGTATTCGCCCTGCATGGGGTGAGTATATGTGTTTTGCCTTTCTCAATCTACGGGAGATTCCTTCTCCTGTAAGTTTGAAGGAAAACAATATATAGCTGGGAATTACTGCTTTTGGGTTCCGCAAAGCGCGGGGTACTTGTATGAAGTACCCTGCGCTTTTTGTTTTGTCGAAAAAAGAAGAATCTTGTTACTTATAAAAGCAGAAAATACCTGGCAGTCCTACATAGCGAAATATCCATAATCTCCGCCAATAGAAATCCCTCGAATTTTAAATAGGAGATTATGGTAATGCAATATGATTTAGTTAGAAGCGGAACAACCATTCGTCAGCTTCGGATACAGAACGGATATACGCAAGAGAATCTTGCGAAGATGCTGAATATCGATAGAAGTTTTTTTAGTTACATAGAATCTGGCAAGCGGGGATGTTCAGTAGACCTCCTTGTACAACTTTCTGAACTTTTTGGAGTCTCCCTAGATTATCTTATTCTCGGATCGACTCAGGACTGCGTATTACGACGAGCAGAATTTAATCGACTCAAAGCGGATATGGAGAATTTAATTATACATCTGGAGATGTTTAAATCAAGCCTTGAGGAAATGTGACTAACTGACACGCAGACGTGACTATTACTCTCTAAAAAAAGAGAGGACAATCATCTACAATAAAAGCAGACCGTTAGGTCGAGAACCTTGAAAACCGAATATCCGGCAACTGGATAACATCAGCGGACGAGCCTTGGATAAGGGAAAAGCGATACGGAAGACGCGCCATGACCACCTGTAGAAGTGAAATATAGGAGTCAAGTCTATGGTGAAAAGTGACGATTTCTCTGAAAAAACTTCTATCAAAGGGCCTGAAGATAAGGTGCCCAGCGGTACCCGTCTATCCCAAAGCAGCCGTGGCAAGCTGTATTGCAACGCCCTCGTCCGCCTATAATGGTACCCCTGCCCAGCCACAGTCTCAAACAATGGGGGCAGCTCGGAGAGATCCTCGGAGGGGTGAAATTCCCGGAGCGCAGCGCCAACTGCGGTCCAGTACTGCCGCCCAAGCCTGGGGGAGTAGTGTCGAATACAGGCAATAACAATGTGACTTTAATTGAAAAGTCCACATTCAGAAACGGTGGGAGCCGTTCCAGTAGCAGAGACTAGCAGTATCTTTGCACCCGTTTGGAGCGGCTCCCCTTTGTTTCTTTGTGCTGAGGAGAAAAATCAAATCTATGGGTACACAACAGTCAATTCCCATTCGGTGTGGTAACATTTACTATGCCGATCTCATGGCGGTTGTCGGGTCAGGACCGGGCGGCATCCGGCCTGTTCTGATGGTACAGAATAACATGGGCAACCAACCATAGCCCCACGATTATCGCCGCCATCATCACAGGACAGCCCAAGAGCCAGTATCTGCCGACACCTGTCCTGCTGACCAGTCCCGATTGCGGGTTTCCTAAAATCCTGATGGTTATGCCGGAGCAGATCCACACTTTGGATAGAGATCGCTTGCAACAATATAAAGGCAGAGTTGGTGTGGAGAAAATGCGGCAGGTTGACAAGACGCTAAAAATAAGTATTGGCATCGGCCTTACAGATCCAGCGGAGAGACGTGAGCCGTGCCATACGAGGAAAATTTCCATATGAAAAGAAAGTGTCACCATGCGCTACATGGACAACGAGAGTGGGCGAAATTCAAATCTCTTTTTGTTGCCGTCTGCGTTAATATGTGCGATAATACCTTTATCCAAAATATTCTGAGAGGGATTCGCTATGAAAATAACAAAAGGAAACTTTTCCTGTACAAAAGGCCAACTGACTATCCGTGGAACGGAATACCGTCCCGAAGGGAATAAACTCCCTGCGGTAATCCTCAGTCATGGCTTCAACGGCATAGGCGGCGATCTTGCCCATTATGCGGAACAGCTTGCCGGGTGGGGATTTGCCGCATATGTGTTTGACTTTTGCGGTGGAAGTTCCAGGAGTACCAGCGATGGGCGGTTTCAGGATATGACCGTCTTCACCGAAGTACAGGATCTGGCGGTCGTTGCGGCATATGTCTGTGGGCTGCCTTATATTAATAGCGAGGATCTAACCCTGATGGGATGCAGCCAGGGCGGGTTTGTCAGCGCACTGTTCGCAGCGGCCCATCCCGAAGTGGTGGTCAGCCGCTTGATCCTGTTTTACCCGGCCCTGTGCATTCCGGAGGATGCACGGCGGGGTAAGATGCTGATGTACGCTTTTGATCCGTCCAATATTCCTGAGCAAATTTTTCCTGTTATACCTGAGGGCTGTTCCGATCCCATAGAGCCTCTTGGCCGCGCCTATGTGGCCAGTGTGCAGAAAATAGATGCTTTCGCTGCCATTGCGCTCTATCCCGGTCCAGTGCTAATTGTTCATGGCGACAGTGATACCGCCGTAAATGTGATCAATTCCCGGCGGGCCCAGGCAGCTTATCACTCCGTAAAACCACTGCGCTGCCAGCTGGCGGAGATTTCTGGCGCCAACCACGGATTTATGGGAAACGAGGCTGTCCACGCTATGGAATTGGTACGGGAATTCATTCAGGGCGGCACCAATGTACTCAGCGTAGATGTGGTTCTGACCGGTTTCACCAGGGAGGAGCAAGGAGAAGAAACCGTTCTGACGATCCCCTTTGGCGGTGTGATCCAGACACCTTTCTTTTCTGGTATGATCCAGCCCGGTGCTGTGGATATACAGCGCTGGAGGGGACAGGAGATCGTTCGTCTGTGCGCTGACTATATTATCAAAGGGACAGACTATACCGGAGCATCCTGTCAGATCCACATTATCAATGAGGATACAGGCAGCGGATGGCGTCCAATTGTTACTACCGACAGTCAGGCGTTAAGCTTTCTGAATAGAACAATTTGTACCGAGTCTCTGGAACAGCGTCAATCTGGGCCTGTCGTTCGCATCTTTGCCAAGCTTCCGCGTTAAAAAGAGCAAATACCAAGAGCACCGCTGTGTTTACCACCGGGACAGTTACCGTGTCGTTGCCGTTCTGGGAGATCAGTTGCAATGGGGGTGACAGTGCCGGTGGGGTACTGTCAGCCGCTTGCGCCCTGCAGGCGCGGGATGAGGGAAAGATCTATCTTTGCTTCTAACTGCTGATCTACCCTATGTTGATAAGGGAAAATTTGAGCTCCTGGACAAGCCGAAGCCGGTCCTGCTGGACGAACGGGATGCTATCGTCCGGGTGACGCTGGCGAGTATCTGCACCAGCGATCTCCATATCAAGCATGGCAGCGTTCCCCGCGCCGTACCCGGCATCATAGTGGGCCATGAGATGGTGGGAGTCGTGGAGGAAACCGGCAGTGCCGTGACCAGTGTCAGACCCGGCGACCGGGTGACAGTCAATGTCGAAACCTTCTGCGGAGAATGCTTCTTCTGCCAGAAAGGCTGGGTCAACAACTGTACCGATCCCAATGGCGGCTGGGCGCTGGGCTGCCGCATTGACGGAGGACAGGCGGAGTATGTCCGCGTCCCCTATGCGAACCAGGGCTTGAACCGGATTCCCGACACCGTCACAGACCGGCAGGCGCTGTTTGTGGGCGACATTCTAGCAACAGGCTATTGGACGGCGGATATCTCCCAGATCCACGCCGGAGACACCGTGCTGATTATCGGTGCGGGTCCTACCGGCATCTGTACACTGCTATGCGTCCTGCTGAAGCGGCCGAAACAGGTGATAATCTGTGAAAAAGATCCCCAACGGCTGGCATTTGTCGAGGAACATTATCCCCAGGTGCTGACCGTAGAGCCGGAGGATGTCCAGAAATTTGTCCTGGCCCACAGCGGCCACGGCGGCGCGGACGTAGTGCTGGAGGTTGCCGGGAGCCCGGAGACCTTCCGTATGGCGTGGCAGTGCGCCCGCCCGAACGCCACAGTGACCATTGTGGCGCTGTACGATGAAGCCCAGACGCTGCCCCTGCCGGAGATGTACGGGAAAAACCTGATCTTCAAGACCGGCGGCGTGGACGGCTGCAAATGCGCCGAGACGCTGGCGCTGATTGAGCAGGGAAAGATCGATACCACGCCGCTGATCACCCATACCTTCCCGCTGAAGGATATCGCGGCAGCGTATTTTTTTATAAAACACTGTTTTGGATTTGTACTCACCGTAGAGGAAGTCTAACTTCGGTTAGGCTTCCTTTTTCTGTTCCAGCTTGAGTTCCAGCACAGCGGCTTCGATGATGTTGTCAATCTCCTCGGGGTTGAGGGTAAAGCCCTTGCTGTTCAGGAACTTCACCACATAGGCTTTCTTCTCCTCACCACGGCCTGTCCCGTTGTAAATCATCTCTGCCGCTTCCACGGCAATGTTGACCCAGAACTTGATTGCGTCAAGCTGTTCGGCGCTCACCTTGCTCTTGATGTAGGGAATCAGGAAAGCGGAGACAGCGGAGATAGCGAGGGTCAGGAGCGCTACGATTACCTGTGTCAAATCAACCATTGAAATAACCTCCATTTTCTGTAAACGAACTTTCTGTAGGCTCGACACGATTTGCTTTCATCAGTTTAATACGGTTTTCCATCCGAGCCTTTGAATAGTAGAATCCCGTACCTGTGGCGGTCTCTGCGGCAACTGCGGGAATGAGTACGTTGAGCGGGGAAGTGTCCATCGTCCTCCACACCATGACGAAGGTGAAGACCACCGTAATGACGTTCAGAATCGCCGCAAAAATCAGGATTTTCTTGGAAAACTCCATCGGGGCTTTTTTGCGCTTCCCACGGGCCATAGGTTACACCTTCTTGACAAAATCAAGGGAAATCCAGCCGTTTTTGTTTTCGACCTTGCCCCAAAGTGTAGCCCCCTGCCCGGTGGATTCCTCTGCGATAGTGAGGACTTCACCCTGCCGTACAGACCCTACCCTCACAGCGCCCGTAGAAGGCCCCTGACGGACGTTTAAGACGGGGGTATGTATCTGTACCCGGTAGGGCTTGAAGCCCTCCTGTGTCCCTTCCTGTGGCCCTGCGAGGGCCTTTACGACCATAGCCGGGATGCCAGCCTTTTTGACCGTCTGCCGGAAGTTTTCGGCCTTGACCGAATCCTTGTAAGCCCCCACCTGAACCTTGTACAGTTCGCCGACCTTTGTGATGAATCCCTCAAAGCCAGCGGCCTTGAGCTTCGCCAGCATAGCGTCAGCGTTGGACTTCTGATAAGACCCATTTGGAAGATCAAAATCACCTGGATCGCATGGTACACTTTTTCCTTTATGACTACCGCTTTGAGCGGGTCTGGAAAAATCCCGACAGCGATATTGAGAAGCTGTCCCGCTACCGTGCGGTACTCTCACCTGATTTCAGTATGTATCTGGAAATGGCTCCCGTGATGCAGCTCTACAATGTATTTCGCAACCGCTGGTGTGGTGCCTACTGGGCATCAAAGGGAATCCGAGTCGTCCCGACTGTGAACTGGGGTGATGAATCTACATTTGATTTCTGTTTTGAGGGAATAGAGCAGGGAAGCGTGGTGGCTGTTTCCACTTACATGGCGTCAGAGCATGGCAACAGATGCGATCAGAAAGAATGGTTCATGGCTGGGTATAATGAAATGCTACGGCGGATCGAGCCAGAGAAAATCATCTGCTATAATACGCCTTTCCCTGAAATGCAGGGAGACATTGTGTATGTGGATTACGAGCGCAGCTCTTGGAAATACATGAGTTATGAACGCTCAAATGGGTCGGAGGATTTGGAGGCTTTCAAAATTGGTAGACAAACGCCGCTTACCCGTGATACAATAAGCCCGTTTATAGATGTGCCGCTGAAAGGCGGCGGTAGTGCCTATGGCGGACAATGGAGGCCGAGTCCCAATAAACCAGGGGACCAACGGTTTTTAGGAGAGCCGGGCCAGGTCATTTCCTCCCATGCGCCAGGAAAACACGGAGGTTATGAACGTGATACGAAAATAGGCGATGATGGAAAGGCGACTGTGGAACGGCATTACACGGATCATGATAGGCCGGATCTTCATACAGATCCACATGACCATATCATTGATTGGTCAAAGGGTTTTCCAGATCCAGGACCACCTATCAATTATCCAGATGGAGCGCCGGAATTCAAGCGATTCGGAGGGCATAAATATATGCATAAGATGATAGGGATGAATAGCTTTGATGATAATCGTTTCAAAACCATTAGCGATTTCAAGTGGTGTGTGGATCATGGCGGCGAAGTGGAATTTGAGTGGAAGGGACTATCCTATGGAATTTGGCCGAAACTGCGCAAGGCACCGGATGCGCCGATCCAGATGTTGATTTCACAAATTTATATAGATGATCCAGTATCTACTGAAAAGTGGTGCGATACCGCTGATGAGGTGTTGGAATATGTAGTGGGTGGAGACCGGCTCCGTGACGTAATTACACAGATCACAGTCTGGGATCGCACAATCTGATGAATGAAACTCCGCTTTTCGAACCTTTTTATCGAAAAGCGGGGTTCGCTCAACCGGAAGGCATTGGTATATCAGGGCTTTCCGATTCTTGCTCTATGATGTGGGTTTCACAAAACTTCCAAAATTGAAAACAAAAACTTTTACGCAGGATCGCTATTTGAACACTTCTTTTTGACAAAGCGCTCCCAATAAATAATGTCGATGGCATCTATAGTGTTGACCGGTTCCAAAATGTGTTGATAAAAAAGATGCACAGCAAGAACACCGCATGAAAATGCGGTGTTCTTGCATAAATACGAAAAAACGAGAAAATGTAGATTGAAAAGTTTGAAAGTTAAAAATGCGACTCCGTTTTTTCAAAATAACGAAGCCGGAGATGCAAAAAGCCCTTTTTCTCAATAAGGTGAGTCGAACTCCCCACCACTCTAAGATCAGTCTTTCATAAAGGCAAGCAGCCCTCTGCGGTTCGCCGGAACCTATCCGGTGAACCGCAGAGGGCTATTTTTCATTTCCCGCCATTGTTGCATTTGCTTCGTTTGTCTCTCATTCTTGGTTGGTAGTGGTGATAGCTTTCGCCATGCCTTTCGAGTATACTTGCCTTGCAATCAACGGAAAGGAGAAAACATCATGCCAGAAACAAGAAACTTGTGTGCCCAGCGTCTTCTTAAACCGGGGCAGCGACTTGGCGCAGAGAAAATCTCCGCGGCACTGGCTGACCAGGGAATTCGTTATGAAAATTCTTGCTTCAACAGTGGACAATTTGCTTTTCCGGTGGTAAAATCAAGAGGATTAAACTGAGGAATCTGCGCCCTGGACGCGGCGCCCTCATGTGCTTGGGAGGTTATAGCATGAAACGCAGAGTACAAAGTTTCATCATCACTCTGGCGCTGTGCCTGAACCTGCTTCCTGTGGAGGCTTTTGCCTCCGGTGTGGGAGCGGACGGCGGGCTGTGCCCGCATCATCCGGCGCACACCGGTGAGTGCGGGTATGTTTCGCCGGTATTGGAACAGGAATGTACTCATAGCCACAGCGATGGCTGCTATACAGCGGAAACGGACTGCATTCATGAGCATACGGCCGCGTGCTATCCGGCTTCGGACGATGCTTCCGGAGCGGACGAACCGGCTTTGTGTGTGCATATGTGTACACAGGACAGCGGATGTATCACACAAACGCTGGCCTGCCTGCATGAACACGACGCTGCCTGCGGCTATGCCCCGGGAAATCCCGGCGCGCCGTGTACGTTTGTCTGTCCGGTCTGTCCCATTGAGGACTTGATCCGCCAGCTGCCCCGAAGCGTTTCGGCGCACAATGCGGAGCAGGTCCGGGCTCAGATCAGTGAAATTTACGCCCTGTATGACGAACTGAGCGGCGAGGAGCAGCGGCAAGTGGATCTGTCGCCCTGCGCTGATCTGCTGGACCAGTTAGACGGAATGGATTCTGCGATACTGGACGACGGTTCTGCCGCACCTGCCGGAGTTTATAAATTCCTGGATAATCAGGAGTTTGAAGCCCCGTTTCGGGTGGTGGAACCCATGAAAATGATGCTGAACGGGTATACCATGAGCGCACCGCAGTCAACTGCCATACAGGTCACTGAGGCAGGTGAACTGTACCTGATTAACGGCGGTCATATTATCGCCAGGAACGGCAATGGTGTGGAGGTTCAGCCTGACGGTATCCTGCGCGTCACGGATCCGGACGTATCCATCACAAGCACCGCCTATGCCCTGGACGTTGCTTCCGGTGCGGACGTGAAGCTCTCCGCCGGCAGCTATTCCGGCGTAGCTGCCGCAATTCGGACGGAGGACGGTGATTTTGACGCTCTGCTGGAAACGGGCTGCGTCTATTTCGATACCGAGGGCAATCGTATCCCATCGGAAGATATGGCGTCGGCGAGGCAGGTTACCGTTGGTCAGTGCATGGACCATTCCGATAAAAGCTGTACGCATAAGGCCGGTACCACCACCCATACATGGACCTGCGACGCCTGCGGAATAGCAGAGTCGGAACCGTGTACGTTTGACTTCCAGCAGGACGGGACTGGAACGTGCTTCTGCGGCAACGGGGTCGAGGTTGTTGTAGACGAGAGTGATCTGGCTGATCTGGTCTATGACGGCACGATCAAGCCGGAAGAGGTAAAAATTACAGTTACCCTGACCGACGGCTCCGGTCAGGAACTGGTGAAGAATACTGACTATACGGTGAACTATGAGCCCCGTAAAGACGCCGGTGAAATTACGATGACGGTTACCGGCGTCACCTTCAACGGGACCTTTGTCAAGACTTACACGGTACATCAGGATAAGCCCGGCCTTTCGTGGGATACCGAGGCCAAACCCGTTCCAGTAGCAGTGGACTATGACGGCGAGCCGGTGGAGGCAAGCGACCTCCCGCCTGTGATAATCAATATCGAATCTGAAGTAGACGATTTGCAGGAATTCCTCCAGTATTCCCACAAAAAGCAGGGCGATGCCGATTACACGGACGGTCTGCCCACTGACGCGGGCACCTATGACGTTATTGTCAGCCTCCCGGAAATGCAGAACTTTGAGGCGGCTGTCAGTAATCCGCTCACGCTGACCATCCGCAAGATCAGCCCGATCATCACGCCCCCCGCCGCCGTGAAGCCGGTTTACAACGGCGCGGAGCAGGAGCTGGTTACTGCGGGCACGCTGGACCCCGCAGCGATAGCGGACGGCCTGGAAATCAAATTTGCAGCGGCTGAAAATGGTACTTACTCCACCACCATCCCCACCGGCACCAACGCGGGGGATTACCAGGTCTGGTACAAGGTAGAGGTGACGGACAACTATACTGCCGTCGGTCCCACCGAGATCAGTGACGTGAAAATCCAGCGCAAGCAGATCACGCCTGATGTCACCTTGTCCGAGTATACATACCTGTATGACAGTGGGTATAAGGAGCCCAAGGTCACGGTCAAGGACGGGGAGCTGAAAACCGTCCTGCCGGAAACCGAGTACCAGTTTGAGTACGTGAACAATCGGAACGTAAGCACCCCGGATCATCCGGCAAAGGTGGTCGTTACCGATAAAGCGGGCGGGAACTATGACCTCGCGGACGTTGAGGTCCCCTTCCAAATCACCTTACGGACCCAGGAGTCCCTGTCCATCACCGAAAAGCCCAACACGGTCACCTACGGGGATCAGTTTATCCTGAGTGCGTCCGGCGGCTCGGGCAACGGCCTTGTCACTTGGGAGATCATCACGGTTGACGGCGCGGACGTGGCGACGGTGGACCAGGGCGGACAGGTCACCATCGTTGGCGATGGAAAGGCCACGGTGAAAGCGACCAAATCCGGCGAGGACCCTGACACCGGTGTGGTCAACTATGAGGACGCCACCGCCACCTGGACGCTCACCGCGAGTAAGAAGGCCGTCACCGCCACCGTGACGGCGGATGATAAACCCTATGACACCAATACGAACGCCACTATCCATGCCGTTGTGAAAGAGGACGTTCTGTCTGGGGATGAGATTATCATTACCGGTCTGACCGGCACCTTTGGCAGTGCGGACGCCGGGGTGGATAAACCGGTGACCGTAAATATAACGGGTGCGAATATTACCGGCAAAAATTCTGAACACTACGACGTTTCCTACTCCAGCACCACCGTCAAGGCGACCATCCACAAGGCGATTGCGGAGATTACAACGGCCCCGGTGCCTGCACTCTTGACTTACGATGGCACTGAGCAGGATCTGATTGCCACTGCGCCAGTGGTTAACCCCGCCGGTGTGCCGGTGGAATACGCCCTGAGCGAGGACGGCCCCTACTCCACCGGTTTCCCGAAAGGCACCAACGCAGGCGATTACACTGTCTGGTACCGCATCCAGGAGACGGCCAATTACACCGGCGAGGCCCCCCAGAGCGTGAAGGTGACGATTGCCAAAAAGCCGGTGAATCCGACCATTACGCTGGACCAGGATAGCTTTGTCTACGATGGTGACCCGAAGAAGCCGGCTGTCACGCTGACTGAGGCCGACAGTACTACGGAAATTCCGGCCGGTGAGTATACGGTGGAATACAGCGGCAATGTCAACGTGGGCACCGCCACCGTGACCGTCAAAGCGAAGGACGGCGGCAACTATTCGTTTACCGCTGTATCAAAAGGCTTTACCATCGGGCAGAAGCAGGCCGAGGTCCTCACCGCCCCGGAAGCGGCGGGCGACCCGCTTATCTTCAGTACCAGAGCCCAAAAGCTTGTGACTGCGGGCGCCGGGTCCGGCGGGACGATGGTTTACTCAACGGATAATATAACCTTTAGGGCCCAAATCCCCACCGAAACCAATGCCGGAACTTACACGGTATATTATAAGGTAAAGGGCGACGGCAACCACAGTGATTCCGAGGTGGGGCATGTGAATGTCACCATCGCCCCCAAGACGGTGAAGGACCCGACCATCACGCTGTTTGACGAGAGCGGGGACCCCCTTGTCAGCTATACCTATGACGGCAATGCCAAAGAGCCCACGGCTACAGTCGTTGACGGCGATGCACTGATCGGCGCGGACGAATATGAGATCCGCTACGCAAACAACATAGATGCCGGTAATACCGCTACGGTCAACATCATTGACAAGCCGAACGGCAATTACACCGTGACGGGTTCGGCGACATTTGTGATCGAAAAAGCCCATATCGTGTTCGATAAGGCCCCGAGGGCGGCTGTCATCACCTACGATGGCAAGGCCCATGAGCTTCTGGAGCCGGGCGAGACCAGCGGCGGCGAAGTCCAGTATGCGCTGAACAGCCCGACGACTACTTATACTGCGGCCATCCCCCAGGCCACCGAAGCGGGGGGGTACACCGTCTTTTACAAGGTCGTGGGAGATAAGAACCACTACGATCATGTAATAACGCCCGTGGACGTGACCATCGAGCGCAAGCCGCTGACCGGCATCACCATTGAGCTGACCCCCGAGAGCTTTGTGTACGATGGCACGGTGAAGCTGCCCGCGGTCACGGTCAAGGACGGCAAGACGGTACTGCCGGAGGAAGAGTACATATGGACATGTGACGTGGCTTCTCCGGCGAACCAGGGCACCTACACCATTACAATTTCTGACGCTCCGAAGGGCAACTACGATTTGACCGGAGTTACCGCCAATACAGCAACCTTCTCCATCGGTAAGACCGCTCAGACTGAGCTGGTGATTGAGGGCAAGCCCAACGACACCTTCTACGGCGATACGTTCACCCTGTCAGCCAGCGGCGGCTCCAGCAGCAGCGCCGTGACCTGGAGTGTGACGGGTCCTGCCGCCGTGGACGCGGCCACCGGCGAGGTGGAGATCACAGGCGTTGGCGAGGTCACCATCACGGCCACCAAACCCGGCGGTCAGAACTACCTGCCGGTCTCCGATCAGTGGACCTTTGCTGCCGAGCCCAAGCCCGTTACGGCTTCTATCGTGGTCGATAATAAGGCCTATGACGGTACGACGGACGCCGCCGTGACCTCTGCCAGCATCACTGCAATCAACGGTGACACGGTGACCATCACCCCGGCCAGCATCACCGCCGCCTTTGACACCCCTGGCGTTGGTACGGGGAAGACGGCCACGCTGGATACCTCCAAGGTCCAGGTGACCGGCGCGGACGCGGCCAAATACGACATCAGCTATCCCGATACGGTGACTGCGGACGTCACCCAGGCGACTACGACGATCACTGACCATCCTGAGAAAATCGACCCGCTGACGTACAGCGGACAGCCTCAGGCGCTGGTCACGGCGGGGCAGACCAACGTAGGCTTCCTGGTGTATTCCCTGGATGGAACCAAGTTCTCCCCTGAGGTTCCCACCGGGACCAACGCGGGTACTTACACCGTCTATTATAAGGTAGACGAGACCGCCGACTATACCGGCGTAGCCGTGAATGCGACCCCGATTCCCGTGACCATTGACCCCAAGCCCGTCACGCCCACGGTGGAGCTGTCGGAATCCTCCTTCCTGTACGACAACACGAAGAAGGACCCGAAAGTCACTGTCAAGGACGGCGATACCGTGATTGATCCCAAACAGTACACGGTCACATGGGCGAACGACGATTCGACGGTTACGGATGGATTGCTGACAGCGGCTGGCACTTATACGGCCACCATTGTGAATGTGGTCAACGGGAATTATTCGTTTACCGCGACCGCTCAGATTGAAATCAAGGCGGCGGCCCAGGGCGCGCTGAAAATCACCGGCAAGCCCGAGCAGGTCTATTACGGCGACACAATCACAACGCTGGAGGCCGCCGGCGGCTCCGGAAACGGGCAGGTCACCTGGAGCATTAAGGCGGGCGGGACCAGCGCCGGAATTGACCCGGCCACAGGCGTTCTCACCATCACAGGTACCGGGTCCGTCACGGTCGAGGCGGTACGGACGGTCTCCAACTACGCGCCCGCAACAGATAGCTGGACCTTTACTGTGAAGCCAAAGCCGGTTGTGGCGGAGGTGACCATTGCTGCGAAGGTCTACGATGGAACCACAGCCGTTGACAATGCCGCAATCACAGCGTCGGTGAAGGCCGGCGATCTGGTGGACGCTGCCGACAGCATCAGGATCAACGGGCTGACGGGCGTCTACGAGGATCCCAACGCGGGCACGGGCAAGACGGTCACGCTGAACAGCTCCGCCGCGGCTGTGACCGGGGACACCGGCAAGTACACGGTCAGCTATCCCGATACTGCCAAGGGGACGATCAACCCCAGACCGGTTACTGTGGCCGTCACGCTGTCCGGCAATGACTTGCAGACGGATAACACTGTCACGCCCCCCGCTTACTCCTACACCTACGACGGAACCGCGAAGAACCCCGATGTGACCGTCACGGCGAAGGATGATAACGCGGTGCTGGCAACCAGCGACTACAGCGTGAGCATCATCGACAACAAGAATGTCGGTGACGCCACTGTGACCGTCACGGCAAGCACCGGCGGCAACTACACATTCACAGAAGCAAGGGTGCAGTTCGCCATCAAGAAAGCCAGCGCAGTGTGGAACACAGCTCCTCAAGGCAAGAGCCTGACCTACGATGGGACGGAGCAGGAGCTGGTGACCCCAGGCAGCGCCACCGGCGGTACAGTGGTGTATTCTCTGAAGCAGGATGGGAGCTATGAGGAGGCCATTCCCAAGAAAACAGCGGCGGGCACATACATTGTGTACTACATGGTACAGGGCGACAGCAATCATGAGAATATAGCGCCCAGTCCGGTGTCCGTGACCATCAACTCGAGGGAAATCACGCCCACCATCACGCTGAGCGGCAGCGGACTGACAGAAGCCAACGGCGTCTACTCCTACGTCTATGACGGAACGGCGAAAACACCCACTGTCACTGTCACAGACAACGGCGACGAGATTTCTGACACTGAGTACAGCGTATCCTACCGTGACAATGTCAACGCCGGTACGGCCACGGTCACCGTCAGCGACAACAACGGCGGCAACTACATTGTAAACGGTACAGCTACCTTTGAGATCACAAGGAAAGCGCCCGCATTTACACCTCCGGCGGAAATCCCCGGCTTGCAGTACAACGGTGAGGCTCAGGAGCTGGTCACGGCTGGCGTTTGCCATGAAGGCACTGTGGTCTATTCCGTGAACAATGGGAATTATTCCACCGCCATCCCTGTGGGAACGGCGGTCGGCACATACACCATCGACTACAAGGTGCTGGGCGATGCCAACCACAGCGATACGCTCCCTGCCACTCTGACGGTGGAGATCGGCAAAAACGAGGTAACAAATCCCACAATCTCACTGTCCCAGGATACATTCACCTACAACGGCAGCCAGCAGAAGCCCGATATCACCGTTTATGATAACAACAGCCGTGTAATTCCGGAGCGTGAGTACACGGTGAAGATTGAAGGCACAAACGGCAATGTTGGTATGGTGAATGTGGACACCTACACCGTCACCATTACCACGCCGGACACCTCCAATTATGTCATTAACGATGACGGTACGGCCAACGTCCAAACCTTCAAAATCCTTCCGGCGGGCCAGGATGCAATTTCCATCACCGGCATCAAGGCCCAGGTCCATTACGGCGACACCATCCAGCTGGGCACCACGGGCGGTACCGGCGACGGAACGGTGACCTGGAAGATTGATGGCGGCACTGACACCACCCTTGCCCAGACCGGGCTGCTCACCGTGAAAGACGTGAACACGCCCATCACAGTGACGGCGACTCGTTCCAAGGGCGGCAATTACGGCGACGTATCCGCCACATGGGTGTTTACTGCGGGGAAGAAGCCGGTGACGGCTGTGCTGACCGGCGTCAACAAGCCCTTTGACGGCAGCGCGGCCGCAACCGTAAAGGCGAAGGTGGCCGCAAACGACCTGGTGTTTGGCGATACGTTCGACATTCCGGACCTGACAGGCACCTTCGACAACGCGAACGTTGGAACGAATAAGACCATTACCATCACCGGCTCCGCTCCGGCGATCACGGACCCGAAGGCGGCCAACTATGAGATTACCTATCCCGCCACTGCCACTGCGTCCATTCTGGCGCAGGCCGCGACGGTGGATACCGCTCCGGAAGCTGTGGCCGCTCTGATCTACGATGCCAGCAAGGCGCAAGAGCTGGTTACGGCGGGTACTGTGACGGGCGGCACCCTGGTCTATTCCCTGGATGGCGTCAATTACACCCCGTCCATCCCCAAGGCCAAGGAGGCCGGCAAACACACGGTCTACTACAAGGCCCAGGGCGACAATAACCACACGGACAGCGCGGTTGGCACTGTAGAAGTGACCATCGGCAAGCAGTCTGTGACGCCTCAAATTGAGCTGACGCCCCCCAGCGAACAGTACGACGGCAATGCGAAGTACCCGGAGGTCACGGTCAGAGACACCCAGAACAACGTGATCCCAAAGAGCGAGTATAAGGCCACATATGTATCTGATTCCGGCGAGAACTGGACGGACAAGGGTACGTACAAGGTCAGGGTTGAGAATATCACCGGCGGCAACTATATCGTTGACACGGCCACAGCGGACTTTACCATCAGCACATCGGAGCAGAACCCGCTGGAGATTACCGGCAAGCCCGGCCTCGTCTACTACGGCGACAGCTTTACCCTGAGCGCGGTAGGCGGCTCCGGCAACAGCAAGGTCACATGGAGCAGCAGCGATGAGGATATCGCTGAGGTTGACGCCAACGGTTTTGTGACCATCAAGGGGGCAGGCTCCGCCACAATCACCGCCACCAAGACGGGCGGCGGCAACTATGACACGGTGACGGCGGACTATCTGCTCAACGCGCTGCCAAAGCCGGTCACGGCCATTGTCACCGCAGACGACAAGGTGTACGACACCAAGACGGAAGCCAACCTCCACGTCACATGGGAGAAGGGCGCTCTGGTCGGGGATGACGAGATCAAAATCGAGACCCTGACGGGAACCTTCGAGGACGAGCGGGCCGGAACAAATAAAACGGTAACATTTACCTGCACGTTTGTCGCTGATCCGACCTATGCCAAGTATGACATCACCGTCCCGCCCAATACCACCGCGTCCATTTCCAAGGCGGACGCCACAGTACCGGCATTGACGGCAAATAATCGTGTGTACGATGGCATGCCCCAAGACCTTGTGACCGGCGGAAATGCAAGCACTACGCTCTACTCCGGCTCCAGAGACGGCGTATATACTGCGACGGTGCCTGCCGGGACCAACGCGGACACTTACACGGTCTGGTACAAGGAAAAGGGTGACGCCAACCACAACGATTCCGAGCCCCAGTCGATCCAGGTGACCATCAGCCGGAAAACATTGACGGCGGACGCCGCGAATACCACCCTGTCCGGCAACGACTTGCAGACGGACGCCGACGGAACCTACTACTATACGTATGACGGAAGCGAGAAACAACCCTCTGTTATTATCAAGGACGGTTCGGTGGTCATTCCGGCCAGCGAGTACACGGCCAGCTACAGCGATAATAAGAACGTAGGCGACGCCACTGTCACCATCACGAATAACGAGGGCGGCAACTACACCGTCAGCGGCAGCATGACATTTGAGATCCGCAAGGGCAGCGCAGAGCTGGCCGCCTCCCCCCAGGCCAAAGACCTGACCTACACCGGACAGCCGCAGGAGCTGGTGACCGGAGGCACCGCAACGGGCGGACATATCGAGTACGCGCTGGATGGCGGTACTTATGGTGAAGGCATTCCCAAGGCGGCCGATGCGAGAACTTATACGGTGACCTACAAGGCTGTCGGCGACGGCAACCACGAGGACAGCACAACGGTTGGCTCGGTTACCGTGACCATCAAGCCGAAGGAAGTTATCAGTCCGAAGGTTACCGTGTCCGGCACCTATACCTACGATGGAAGCGAACAGGAGCCGGGTACTGCTGGTGTCAAGGTGGAGGACGGCGCCACGCTCATCCCCAGCACCGAGTACACCCTGTCCTACCGCGACAACATCAACGCCGGTACGGCAACGGTCATCATCACCAACGCCAACGGCGGCAACTACATCGTAAACGGTACGGGGACCTTTGAGATTGCGAAGAGTACTGCGTCGGTTGCAACGCCGCCGAAGGGCCTGGAAGACCTGCCCTACAACGGCACCGGGCAGGCGTTGGCCGAGGCGGGCAGCGCGTCCAACGGCACGATGGTCTACGCTCTGGCTGAGGACGGTCCGTATACTCCGGCCATTCCCATCGGGAAAGCTGTGGGCACTTACACCGTCTGGTACAAGGCCCAGGGCGACAACAACCACAATGACAGCGAAGCGCAGTCGGTAACTGCTTCCATTATCGTCAACAACGTGACCCCGCCTACTATCAAGATAACACCGGAAAAGGCGACGTTCAACGGGGAGAAACAGGAGCCCACAGTCACTGTCACAGATGATAATGGGTTTGTGATCGACGGCAGTGAGTACACCGCGACATGTACTACTGACCTGACAAGTGTAGGTACGCACACTCTGACCATTACCGGTACAGGTACCCACTACGATTTTACCGCCACCGCCACATTTGAAATCCTCCCGGCGGACCAGAAGCCTCTGACCATCACCGGCACACGGGAGCGGGTCTACTATGGCGACACCATCCAGCTGGGGACCACAGGCGGTGACGGAACAATAGCCTGGACGGTCAGCGACAGCACAATTGCCAGCATTACCAACGGACTGCTCACCATCACCGGCGTGGGTTCTGTCACGGTCACAGCCACCAGCACCAAACCCGGCTACGCCGATCAGACCGCTGCCTGGCCGTTCTACGCGGACAAAAAGCCGGTGACAGCCGTTGTGACGGCGGCGGCGAAGACTTATGACAGCAGTACAACTGCCACCGTTACCGCTGCGCTGAACACCAGCGATTTGGTGGACGGCGATACCGTTAGCATTACTCTGTCCGGCAGCTTCGAGGACCCCAACGCTGGAACGGATAAGAAGGTGAACGTTGACAGCACGAATCCGAGCTTTACTGGCAGTACGGGTAATTATCAGAACTACCTCATCACCTACCCCGCCACCGCCACCGCATCGATTTTCAAGGCGAATGTGGATGAAACAAAGGTGACCGCGCCCACGGCAGCCGCTGATCTGGAGTACACCGGCCTTCCCCTGACGCTGGTAGACACGGCGGGTTCCTCCACGGAAGGCACGATGGAATACTCGCTGGACAACAGGACCTATTCCGCCAGCCTCCCCACTGGGACCAGCGCGGGCGGCTACGAGGTCTGGTACCGCGTGAAGGGCGACGGCAACCACAACGACACGGCGGGTACAACGCTGGGAACAGTGACTATCGCCCCGCAGACTGTGACCAACCTTACCATTGAGTTCAACCCCGGCGGGGCTTCCTATGACGGCAAAGAGCATAAACCGGCGGTCACGGTCAAGGACAATAACAACCGCGTGATCCCGGCAACAGAGTACACCGTCGATTACGGGACCGGGGACTGGACGAAAGCCGGAGACTACGAGGTCAAGGTCACCGCAAAAGGCGGCGGAAATTATACCTTCACCGAGGCAAAAAAGACATTCACCATCCTCGCAGCGGGGCAAAGCCCGCTGTCGATCACGAATAAGCCCGGAAAGGTCCAGTACGGAGACAGCTTTACCCTCAGCGCGGTGGGCGGTTCCATAACAGGGGCTGTGGCGTGGGCGAGCAGTGACCCGCTGACCGCCTCCATTGACGGCAGCGGCCTGGTAACTGTCCACAAGTCCGGCTCGGTTACGATCACCGCAAAGAAAGTGGCTGACGGCAACTACGGCGAGGTCTCGGACACCTGGTCGTTCCGCGCGGAAAAGAAGACTGTCACGCCCATCGTGACCGCCAAGGATAAGGAGTATGATGGCTACGACACGGCCAAGCTGGTTATCACATGGAAAGACGGCGACTTGCTGAACGGCGACACCATCAACCTTGATGGCGTCTTGACCGGCAAATTCAGTGACGCCAATGTGGGAACGAACAAGACCGTCACCGTTACCGGCACTCTCCCCAGCGACGACCGGTACGACATCAAATTTCCCCCGTTCCCGACAGCCTCCATCACCCCGAAGGCCGCCAGTTTGACAGGAGCGACAAATCCTGAGTTGACCTACGACGGCAATCCTCAGCCTCTGGTCACCGGCGTCACGGCGACAAACGGTACCCTCGCCTATTCCCGGAACGGAGCCTACTATATCCTGTCCGTTCCCAAGGAGACTAACGCGGGTACCTACACTGTCTGGTACAAGGCCCAGGCCGATGCCGACGGCAACTACAAGGACAGTCCCGCAATCTGCGTGGAGGTGACCATCGCGCCGAAGCCGGTGACAAATCCTGTCATCGAGCTGTCCAGCGAGACCTTCGACTATGACGGCACCGCGAAGAAGCCCGACGTGGTGGTCAAGGACGGTACGACCGTGATTCCGGCCAGCGAGTACGATGTGAGCTACAGCAACAACGTACAGATCGGCACCAACGCCACCGTTACCATCACCGCCAAAACCGGCGGCAACTACAATGTCAGCGGCAGCAGGACCTTCACCATCAAGGCAGGCAGCGCGGCTTTGAAAGACGCCCCCAAGCCGAACGATCTGACCTACAACGGCTTTAAGCAGGAGCTTGTGACGCCCGGTACTGCGGTCAACGGCAAGGTGGTGTATTCCACAACGGAAAACGGCAGCTACAGCACGTCGATTCCCGGTGAGACCAATGCAGGTGTTTATCAGATCTGGTACAAAGTGCAGGGCGACAACGGCGCCGGTGATACAGAGCCCAAATCGGTGATTGTGGAAATCAAGCAAAAACTGGCCTATCCCACGGTCAAACTGGAGCTGGCAAGCAATCCTCTGCCGTACACCGGCACTCCGCAAGAGCCTCCTGTAGCCGTGAGCGTAAATAGTGTACCCCTAGATGAAAACACCTACACTGTCACTTACAGCAACAATATCAATCCAGGCAGAGCAGAGGTCACGGTCCAGAGTACGGGCGGCAACTATCAGTTCAAAGACACAACGGCATTTTACATTGCAAAGAGCAAGGCGGCATTTGCCGCACCGCCGGAGGGCTTGACCGATTTGGTGTACACCGGAGAAGCTCAAAAGCTGATTGATGAGTACTCAGGTACCTCTCTACAGGGGATCGTGGTCTATTCGCTGAATGCTGTAGATTATTCCGCCGAAATCCCCACTGGGACCAAGGTACGCACCTACACAATTTATGCCAAGGTGCTGGGCGATTCCACACACGAGGACAGCGATGTCGTAACAACCAAGGCGACCATCAGCAAAAACGTTGTGACTAACCCGACTGTCACCCTGTCCCAGAACAGCTTCAAGTATGACGGCAGCGAACATAAGCCCACCGTCACTGTGACCGATGACAGCGGCAATGTAATCCCGGCTGGTGAGTATACGGCAACCTACAGCAATAACATCAATGTTGGTACTGCCACCGTCACCATCAAGAACAAGGGGACCAACTATCAGTTGGATACGACCGCCACCTTCCAGATCGTTGACGGCAGCCAGCCCATCCTGACCATCACCGGCAAGCGGGACAGCGTGGTCTACGGTGACACCCTCTACCTGGGCGCCACCGGCGGAACCGGAGCGGTGGCCTGGAGCAGCAGCGACCCGAACGTTGCCGCCATCGACAGCAGTACCGGCGTGGTGACCACCAAGAAGTCCGGCAGCGTCACGATTACAGCCACCTCCGGAAGTCTGACCGACACCTGGACCTTCACCGTGGCCCCGAAGCCCGTCACCGCCGTTGTGATTGCCGCAGAGAAGCCCTACGATGGCAAACCGGATGCTCAGCTGACCGTCATTCTCAGCGGCCTGGCTGCAGGTGACAGCGTTGACACTGTTACCGCCACGGGACATTTCATGGACGCGAACGCGGGGACGAACAAGACCGTCATGATTGACAGTCTGACGATCCCGGACGGCGTCAAGGAAAAATACACTGTCACGGCTCCCGCTACCACCACGGGCACCATCAGCCCGGCGGCGGCAGAGGTGACAAATGCGCCGGAAGCTGTTCCAGGTCTGACCTACACCGGCAGTCCGCAGGCCCTGGTGACCGGCGGCACGGCGGATGGCGGCAATATGATGTATTCGCTGGATGGCGGTGACTACAGCTACAACCTTCCCACGGCTGCGGACGCAGGCAGCTACACCGTCTGGTACAAGGCCGCCGCCACTGATGGCAACCACACGGACAGCGTGCCGGTAAGGATGAATCCTGTGACGGTTTCCGCGAATACGAATCCGCCTACCGTCAAATGCTCGCCGTCCGCCATTCAGTACGACGGTACGGAAAAGACCCCCACCGTCACTGTGACAGACTCCGGGGGCCGTATCATCCCGGAGAGCGAGTACACGGTAACGCTTCCTTCTCCCCGGATCGCGGTGGGCAAATACACCGTCACGGTCACAGACAACCCGGGCGGCAACTACCAGTTTGCCTCTCCTGTAACCGGCACCTTCGAGATCGTGGCCTCCAGCCAGAATCCCCTGTCCATTACCGACAAGCCTGCTGATATCCGCTACGGTGATACGTTCAACCTGAGCGCGACAGGCGGCTCCGGCAGCGGCGCGATCCACTGGAGCATCAAGGAGAGCAACGGTGTCGCTGAGATTGATGAGAAGAATGGCACTGTAACCGTAACAGGCGTCGGTAGCTTCACTGTGGAAGCCTACCGGGAGGCTGCGGACGGCTACAGCAACTCCAACACAGACAGCGTACTGTTTACCGCAAAGCCGAAGCCTGTGACCCCGGTGGTGACCATCAAGCCGAAGAACTACGACGGCAATATCCATGTTGCCGATGACGCGATCACGGTGACTGTGAGGCCCGGCGATCTGGCCGGCGGTGATTCCATCGCCATCAACGGTTTGACGGCCTCTTATGACAGCGCCAACGCCGGTACAAACAAGATGGTCATGTTGGATTATACCAATGTGGCAGTCAGCGGCACTAACGCAGGCCGGTACGTCATCAACTGGCCCGACAGCGTCACAGGGACGATTGACCGGGTGGACGCCAGGCTGGCAATTGCACCGAGGGGCGCTGACCTGACTTACAGCCCCGGAACTGCGCAGAACCTCATTGCTGCTGGAACTGGCACCACAGTAAATAACATCGGCACGGTGGAGTACAGCACGAGCCAGAACGGCGTTTACTCGGAGGCTGTCCCCACCGGCACGAACGCAGGAACGTACACCGTCTGGTACAAGGTGGCCGACAGCGTGAACTACACCGGTATCGCCCCGGCGTCCATCGAAGTGGAGATCAAGAAGGGGGATCCTGTCATCAGCACATATCCCACAGCGTCCGGTACTGCGGGACAGACGCTGAGCGATATTAAATTGAACGGTGGCGCAACAGATGTATCGGGCAAGTTTGCCTGGAAGGATGGCAGCATCACGCCTGGCGTGGGAACCTCTGAGCAATATGTAGTCTTCACGCCGGACGACACCACCAACTACAACACGGTGGAGTTCCAGATCGATGTGACCGTCCAAGCGGCCACGACCTCTGGCGGCGGCACAACCACCACCCCGCCCGCAGCCGCGAACAGCACTCCGGCGCAGACGGACGTCCGGGACGGCACGGCGATCACTGCCGTGAGCGCCGCGGATGGCGATAAGCTGGTGCAGGAGGCGGTGGAAAACCAGAGCCGGACCATCGTTATCAAGCCGGAGATCACCGGCGATGTGACTAAGACCCAGGTCTCCATCCCGGCCTCCACAGTGGGCCGGATCCAGAGCGAGACCAACGCCTCCCTCACCGTCTCCACCCCCATCGCCGACGCGGCGATCCCCCGTGAGGCGCTGGATACCCTGGCCGGCGCGGGCGGCGACGTCAGCGTATCCGCCGAACAGGCGGGGCAGGCGGTCACATTCACCCTGACCGCAGGCGGCGAGACCGTGGAGCGGGTCCCCGGCGGCCTGACCCTCACCGTCCCGGCGGAGGACGCCGGTCCCGGCACCGTGGCGATGCTGGTCCATGAGGACGGCACCCGGGAGATCATCCAGCGGAGCATCGTGGAGGATGGCAGGATGAGCATCCCTCTGGACGGTTCCGCCACGGTAGAGATCGTGGACAACGGCAGAGTGTTCGCAGACGTGCCGCCCGAAAACTGGGCCTCCGAGGCCGTGACCTTCGCCTCCGCCCGGGAGCTGTTCAGCGGCACCAGTGAAACGACGTTCAGCCCGGATGAGACCATGAGCCGCGCAATGCTGGCCACCGTGCTTTACCGGCTGGAGGGCCAGCCGGAGAAGGAGGCGATGAGCGCGTACAGCGACGTCAGCGACGGCGCGTGGTATGCGGACAGCGTCGCCTGGGCCGTGGAAAACGGCATCGTAAACGGCTATGGGGACGGCCAGTTCGGGCCCAACGACAGCGTCACGCGGGAGCAGTTCGTTGTGATGCTCTGGCGGTACGTGGGAAGTCCCAGGGCAGGCCGCCGGGACCTGGACTTCGCGGATGCGGAGCAGGTCAGCGGTTACGCCCGGGAGGCGCTGTGCTGGGCCGTGGAGAACGGCGTCCTCAGCGGCTATCAGGACGGCTCCGTCACCCCCAGAGGCAAGATCACCCGCGCCCAGACCGCCGCCATGCTGGCCCGGTATGTGGAATTTTTGAATCAGCATAAGGTGAACACCATTTGCTGGGTGGTGTCAGCCCTGACTATGATTTCCTCATTTGGAACCTTTGACATGGTAAAGCCAGAGTATCTTCATACTATCGCCTTTGGAAGCGAGATTTTTCCTATCAGGCAGTACCAGATTTGGAAGGAAGCAGTCCCAAAAGCAGAGTTTTTTAATCTGTACGGACCGACGGAAGCCACAGGAATGTCCTGTTATTATAAAG
>OFGN01000846.1_pt1 | contig 28475 bp, 20 predicted proteins | sample 1521821 | NCBI WGS metagenome assembly OFGN01 (sample SAMEA3504094, study PRJEB24116) | mouse gut metagenome | biome: mouse gut; feature: mouse-associated habitat; material: faeces | place: Denmark | collected 2011
TCGGCGGTCTCGCCGCCCACCAGGGCGCAGCCCGCCTGGACGCAGCCCTCGGCCACGCCCGCCACGATGGAGGCGATTTTCTCCGGCACATTCTTGCCGCAGGCGATATAGTCCAAAAAGAACAGGGGCTTCGCGCCGCAGCAGATGACGTCGTTGACGCACATGGCCACGCAGTCGATGCCGATGGTGTCGTGCCGGTCCATCAGCTGGGCGATTCTGATTTTGGTCCCCACCCCGTCGGTGCCGGAGACCAGGCAGGGGTGGGCCATGCCGGCGGTGTCCAGCTGGAAGAGACCTCCAAAGCCGCCGATGGTCTCCGTCATCCCGGCAGTCATGGTCCGCGCAACATGCTGTTTCATCAGCTCTACCGCCCGGTAGCCGGCGGTGATGTCTACGCCGGCGGCGGCGTAGGAGGCAGAATAGCTCTCGTTCATTGTGTCCTTTCTCCCGGCGGCCCTGCGGGCCGCTATCAAATTGGTTATCGTCCGGCGGGAAGGGGGGCGGCCCCGCAAAGGCTGCAGATCATTCCCGCCCCGTCCAGCAGTAGGTGCAAATCTTCGCCCTGTCGATGCCGATGGCCTCCAGAAGGCCGTCCAGGGACTGGTACCCCAGGGAGCTGAAGCCCATCTCGTCACAGATGGTCCTCAAAAGACACCGCCCCCGCTCGGTGGAGCCGTCGGCATACTCGTCCAGGTGGGCCTGTCCCTCGCCGCCCTCCAGCTTCTGCACGGTAGCGCGGGCCAGCAGCTCCATGTCGGAGTTGCTGCGGGAGAAGTTCAGGTATTTGCACCCGTACATGATGGGCGGGCAGGCGGAGCGCATGTGGATCTCCTCCGCGCCGCTGTTGTAGAGGAACTCGATGGTCTCCCGCAGCTGGGTGCCCCGGACGATGGAATCGTCCACAAAGAGGAGCTTCTTGCCCTCAATGAGCTCGGGCACGGGGATCTGCTTCATCTTCGCCACCTGGTTGCGGATTTTCTGGTTGGCCGGCATGAAGGACCGGGGCCAGGTGGGGGTGTACTTCACGAAGGGGCGGGCGAAGGGCTTGCCGCTGCGGTTGGCGTAGCCGATGGCGTGGGGCAAGCCGGAGTCGGGGACGCCGGCCACATAGTCCACATTGGGCAGACGGTTCCCGGCGATCTCGTTCCGGGCCATGATCTCCCCGTTGCGGTAGCGCATGACCTCCACGTTGACCCCCTCGTAGTTGGAGTTGGGATAGCCGTAGTAGGTCCACAAAAAGGCGCAGATGCGCATTTTGTCCCCCGCGGGGGCCAGGGTTTCCCAGCCCTGGGCGGTGACCCGGACAATCTCGCCGGGGCCCAGCTCGTAGGCGTTGGCGTACCCCACCTTGGTGCAGGCGAAGGACTCGAAGGACACGCAGCAGCCCTCCTCGCTCTGCCCGATGAGCACCGGCAGGCGGCCCAGCTTGTCCCGCGCGGCCACAATGCCGCCGGGGGTCAAGATCAGAATAGTGGCGGAGCCGTCGATGGCCTCCTGGGCGTAGCGGATACCCTCCACCAGGGAGTCCTTCTGGTTGATGAGGGCGGCGATGAGCTCGGTGGCGTTCACCGCGCCGGAGCTCATGGCCATGAACTGGCGGCCGTGGCCGGTGAAGTAGGTATCCACCAGGGCGTCCGCGTTGTTAATGATACCTACGGTGGTGATGGCGAACAGGCCCAGATGGGAGCGCACCAGCAGGGGCTGGGGGTCCGTGTCGCTGATGCAGCCGATGCCGCTGGCGCCGTGGAACTTGGTGATGTCCTTCTCAAACTTGGTGCGGAAGGGGGTGTTCTCGATGTTGTGAATCTGGCGCTGAAAGCCGTCGGTCCGGTCGTAGACGATCATGCCGCCCCGCCGGGTGCCCAGGTGAGAGTGGTAGTCCACGCCGAAAAAGATGTCGAGCACGCAGTCCCGCTTAGAGATTGCTCCAAAAAAACCGCCCAAATCAGGTTCCTCCTTAGTGATTGCTCATTACTGTCCGGGGCGCGGCGGCGCGCCCTTGGGGTTTACGCGCCGAACACGCGGCGCATCATCTCCTCGTAGGCCTCCTCCACGTTGCCCAGGTCCCGACGGAAGCGGTCCTTGTCCAGCTTTTCGCCGGTCTTGGCGTCCCAGAAGCGGCAGGTGTCGGGGGAGATCTCGTCGGCCAGGACGATGGTCCCGTCACTCAGGCGGCCGAACTCCAGCTTGAAGTCGATGAGCCGCACGCCGCACTCGGCGAAGAAGGCCTTCAGCACCTCGTTGACCTTTAGGGCCATGGTGTGGATGGTGTCGATCTCCTCCCGGGTGGCCAGCTTCAGGGCCAGGGCGTGGGAGGTGTTGAGCAGGGGGTCGTGGAGGTCGTCGTTTTTGTAGGAGAACTCAAAGGTAGGCGCATCAAAGACGATGCCTTCCTCCACGCCGTAGCGCTTGGCAAAGCTCCCGGCGGAGACGTTGCGGATGATGACCTCCAGGGGGACGATCTGGACCTTCTTCACCACGGTCTCCCGGTCATTGAGCTCCTCCACAAAGTGGGTGGGGACGCCGGCGGCGGCCAGCTTGCCCATGAGGAAGTTGCTCATGCGGTTGTTCACCGCCCCCTTGCCCCGGATGGTGCCCTTCTTGGCGCCGTCAAAGGCGGTGGCGTCGTCCTTGTAGGAGACGATGACCAGGTCGGGGTCGGCGGTGGCGTAGACCTTCTTGGCCTTGCCCTCGTAGAGCTGGGTGGTCTTTTCCATGGTAGATTCCTCCGGTGTATTCATTAAATTCCTCGCCGCCCTCGGCGGCGGCGCTTAGCAGTGAAACTCCGCCTCCGCCTCGGCGCTGGCTTTGAGCGCCTTCTCCGCCCCGGCGGCCCGGTGGGCCGCCAGCTTCTCCGCCAGGGAGGCGTCCTCCACGGAGAGAATCTGCACGGCAAGCAGAGCGGCGTTGACGGCCCCGTCAATGGCGACAGCGGCCACCGGGATTCCGGAGGGCATTTGCACCGTAGACAGGAGGGCGGCAACGCCGTGGCCGACGTCATCGCTGGACGCGTATCTCCGGGCGGACACCTGCCCGTGAGCATGCCCATGAGCTACGACGACGTGCCGGCACAGAGATTCCCCAAGGATGTCTACGAGTGGAATATCAACGCGTCGTTCCTGCGGTTCAGTGCCACGGAGAAGTTCTACGACGTGCGCGACATCGACTATACGGACTACACCGAGGATATCTTCGTAGGCTACCGCCACTACGCCACCGCCGGCCGCACCGTCGCCTACCCGTTCGGCTGGGGACTTACATACACCACCTTCGATATCAGGCCGCAGGGGTGGAGCATGCGGGACGACGGCCGGATCGTCGCCCGATGCCGCGTGAAGAACACCGGCAGCCGCGCCGCACGTCAGGTCGTGCAGCTCTACTCGACCAAAACCGAGGGCGACGAGCCGCGTCCGGCGATCGAGCTGCGCGCATACGCCAAGACACCGCTGCTGCAACCCGGCGAGTCGTGCACCGTGACGCTCGCATTCGAACGCGACGACCTGGCATGGTTCGATGCCGACCGCAACGCATGGGTTACCGAAAAGGGGCGCTATACGCTCTCGATAGGCGACTCGTCGCAGCAGCTCCGGCCTATCGGCCGGCCGTTGAAGATCGCCGCTACGACCATACGCAAGGTATGCGAGGCGATGCTCCCCGAGGGCGGGCTCTTCATCGACTGATAATACTCTACCTATAACCTTTACTATTTATGAACGGACTGAAACTTATTATGGCACTGACACTGGCGACGCTGCTCGCGGCGTCAGCGTCAGCCGCCGAAGACTACCGCCCGCGCGCAAACGACTCGCAGACGGTCGTAGCGGGCAACGCACGCTTCACTGTGCTCACGCCGCGCATGATACGCATGGAGTGGAGCGCAGACGGCCGCTTCGAGGACAATGCCACCTTCGGCATCGTCAACCGCGCATTCGACGACGTGTCGTTCCGAAGCTCGGTCACCTCGTCGAAGGTAACCATACGCACCGATGCGCTCACGCTGACATGGCGTCGCGGCGGCCGCTTCTCGGCCGACAACCTATCGGTCGAGTTCGCGATGAACGGCCGCAAGGTAGTATGGCGCCCCGGCATGGAGGACAAGGGCAACCTGCAAGGCACCATGCGCACGCTCGACCGCACCGACGGCTGGAACCTCCACGAGACGTTCGACCCCGGCGTCGTATCGCGCGACGGCTGGGTCATCCTCGACGAGAGCACCCGCCCGATCATCGCCGACGACGACACCCGCTGGGGCGGGTGGGTCGCCGAACGCGGCGAGGGCGACCGCATCGACTGGTATATCATGGCATACGGCCACGACTACACCGCCGCCGTGACCGACTACATGCGCGTCGGCGGACGTCAGCCCCTGCCGCCCAAGTATGCCTTCGGCTACTGGTGGAGCCGCTACTGGCAATACTCCGACGACGAGCTGGTGCGGCTGGTCGAGCAGATACAGAGCCTCTCCATACCGATCGACGTTCTGATAGTCGACATGGAGTGGCACGACACGTGGGGTCTGTCGAGCATCGACACCAAGCGCGACGAGTACGGCCAGCGCATCGGCTGGACGGGCTACACGTGGAAGCGCGAGCTGTTCCCCTCGCCCGAGAACTTCATCCGCTGGGCGCACGGTCGCAACCTGAAAGTATCGCTCAACCTCCACCCGGCATCGGGCATACAGCCCTACGAGGCTGCCTACGACGACTTCGCCGAGGACTACGGCTGGCAGAAAGCGGGCGAGCCCATACCGTTCCGCATATGCCAGCAGCAGTGGGCCGACAGCTACTTCAAGACCGTCCTGCACCCGTTGCAGAGGCAGGGCGTCGACTTCTGGTGGCTCGACTGGCAGCAGTGGAAGCAGAGCAAGTATATGCCGTCGGTAAGCAATACGTTCTGGCTCAACCACACCTTTTTCCGCGACAGCGAGCTCTCGTCCGACGAACGGCCTATGATCTATCATCGCTGGGGCGGACTGGGCTCGCACCGATACCAGACGGCATTCTCTGGCGACGTCTTCGCCACATGGGAGAGTCTGTCGTTCCTGCCCTACTTCACCTCGACCGCCTCTAACGTATGCTACGGCTACTGGGGTCACGACATCGGCGGACACATGCTGCCCGCAGGCGTCGAGACCACCGACGAGGAGCTGTTCACACGCTGGCTGCAATACTCGGTCTTCACGCCGATATTCAAGACCCACAGCACCAAGGACCGCAACATCGAACGCCGCCTGTGGGCCTTCGGCGAAAATATGTTCACGCTTCGCGATGCCGTGCGTCTTCGCTACACGCTCTCGCCCTATATCTATACGGCCGCGCGCCAGGCCTACGACACGGGCATCTCCATGTGCCGCCCGATGTATTACGCCTGCCCCGAGGATGAACGCGCCTACTCATATAAGGAGCAGCACATGTTCGGCGACGATATGATCGTCGCAGCCGTAGCCCGGCCTGCCGACACGGTAACAGGTCTTGCCGAACGCTCCATATGGCTGCCCGAGGGCGAGTGGTACGACATGGCCACAGGCACGATGTACGACGGCGGCGAATACTGCATGCAGTACACGGTCGACGAGATACCGATGTTCGTCCGTGCCGGTGCCGTGATACCCATGGCAGCAGACGACATCTCCGATCTGCAACATATCGACGACAGGCTCGTGCTGACGGTCATCCCCGGCGACGGGGAGTCGGTATGCACGCTCTACGAGGACGACGGCCGCTCGAAAGATTACGCCGAACGCTACGCCGTCACGACCCTCCGCAAGCACTCGACGCCCGAGAGGACGACACTCGTCGTCGAGCCTCGCCGCGGCGCTTACGACGGCATGCCCGCAACGCGGCGCTACGAGATACGTCTCTTAGGCGTGTGTCCGCCCAGCAGCGTCACGGTCGACGGCCGCGAATACAGCTACGACCGCTTCGCCGAGACGGGCGGTTGGACATACGACGGGCGCGAGACAGCCGTCCGCATATTCGTCGACGCCGCGCCGTGCGACCGCGAGCTTCGCGTGGAGTGCTCTTTCGATACGGATCGCAACCGCCGCGAGCTTCTCGACGGCTGCCGCGGCATGATAAAGCGCTTCGCAAGGCTGACCGACGAGTTCAAGGTGGTATACAACCGCTACGACCGACTTGCGATGCTGCCCGAGGCCTATCTGAAAGTGTCGCAGTTAGGGTCGTTCATAACGGAGAATCCCGCAGAAATAACCCGCCATATCGACCAGTGCCGCCAAGCCATGCCCGAGATGCTGCGCGAGATAGAATCGCTCGATCTCGACCCCGGCTTCAAGCGCCGGATCGAGGCGCAGACCCGCATGTTCGTCGAGTAGTTACAGGCCGTTAATATAGGCCGCACCGACGGTCGCACGGCCTAATACGGATCGCTTATACGGGCATGGCGCCGGCACCGCCGCCCCGTCCGGCTGCATCGGGCAGATTGTCCCGACATATTGAGCCAAACAGATTATCCCTGCCCGACCATTCGGGCAGGGATAATAGTTATGGCCGCTGTGCCCGTAACCCGCTCTTGGCATATACGCCGTCCGCTGCACTCCTTTTGCGCTACGTCTCCGCTCTTCGTCTTCGGCCTGCACTCTCCTCGGCTCAGTAGCCGCATATCGCTCCGCCGCCGCAGTGTGCAACATGACCTCTCCGCTACCGTCCCCGCCCCTGCATCCGCCGCCGCACATACAACGCCCGCATACCGAAATACTCCCTATGGCCAAACGCACTGCACGCATACTCTGCAAACCCCTCTCTACGGTCGCATACCCTCGACACGGCCGGCACACCGGAACCGCATGCCTAACGACTCCGCCGCATGGTCGTCCCAAACAGCCGCCACCCGCCACGACATAACCACCGCTACGACCAACGGCCGCACCGTAAACCGCCCCCGCAACCGCATCCTCTGCCTGCCCATAAAAAACAATTCTTCCCCGCTGCATCGGGCAGCGGGGAAGAATCCATTGTCGGAAGGCTGCCGGCCGCATGCGCGGCAACAGTAGCCAGTCCCGGATCTTAGAACACGGTCACGGCACGTACCTTATGCTTCTTCTCCTTACCGGTTTCGTAGTAATCGGAATCGGCATTAGGCTTGGCCAGATTGATCGGATAGGCCTGACTGGCAGAGAACTCGCTCGACGACCAGTAGTTGGTCAGCGATATCGGGTCGCCGCCGGCATCCGTCAGCGTCTTGTTGAAGGCTTCGAGCTTGGCCTGATCGATCTCTCCGTCGGTGCACAACGAGAGTCCGATCCACTGCAATTCAGCGCTCGACGGCAGAATCCATGTCGTAACCAGACCCGAATTCAGCGTATTGCAGCGGCTGAATGCCGGAAAACGTAATTTCCAATTATCCAGGCGTTTGATAATATTGTTGTTTATCATGCCCTCTCCCAGGGAAAGACGCATCGCACCTGTTTCGATGTACTCCTCAGACCAAGCGGCCTCCCACTCTTTCAGCGAGACTACATAACCCGACGTTCCCTCCTCGTTGTTGAGGTAATACACGACACCGGTTATACCGTTGCGGTCATACAGATCGCCTACTTTATAGCTCGGCTTTTCGGGAGGTGTCGGTTTATCCTGCTCGTTATCCGACGAACATGCTACGATCGATGCCGTCATGACAAGAGCCAGCAAATACTTTATATTTTTCATGATCTTGAATTTTAATACCTTATAGTCTCGCTTTTATCTGCTAATACTCGTTAATCACACCGTTCTCGCAGCGCAGGCGGTGTATCGGGCCTTGTACCTCGTCGCCGTTGTATACGACATAGTATATGTAGATCGTATTCTTCGCGGGATCGAACGTGCGCTCCGTACCGTCGAGATTTCTATACAGTCCCGGATAGTACATCGCCGCATTGCTGTTCTGCTTCCACTCCTTGACCAGCACTTCAAGCAGCTGCGCATCGTTGTAAGACTCGTACTTGTCATCGTCGATAGTCACGAGCCAGTACCAATAGCTGTAATTGGCGGGAGCATATCCCCACAACGAATAGGGGTAGGCCTTGTCGTACTCGTTATATGCGAGCACGATATTCATCGGGTCGTGGTCGCCTCTGGTACGAGCCTTTATCGAGTAGATAGGCGTGGTAAGCGTTCCGTCGGCATACATACCCACGACATAGAAGCGGTACTCGGTGTCTTTCTTCAATGCACCGTTCCTGTCGACCGAGATGCCGCCCATGCTGATGTGATTGTAGATGAACTCGTGCTCGGTAATGTTCATGGCCTGCGAATAGTATTCGATACCGGCCTCAATATCGGCCTTGATTGCATCGTCGTTGCCACCCTTGGCCTGATAATCCTCTTCGGGCATGGCATCGTAGTAGTAGGTAACGGTCTCGTCGCTGGGCAATACCGACCACGTGATATCGTTCATGAGGATATTGCTCGTCCTGATCTCGAACATGACGTCATCATAGAACTCGGGAGCAGCCGTAGTGAACTGCTGCTTGGTAAGACCGGTAGTGGCGATACCGTTGCTGTAACCCATGATATAGGTCGTGTAAGCGGTCTGGGGACGGAGTTTCTGCTCCTTGATCGAATACGCACCGTAAACCGACATGGTACGGTCGCTGTTGAGCATATACTCGATGATCTGCTCGTCGGTCATGGGCTTGCCCTCCGCAACCGCATCCTCGTCGGCAATGGTCAGCCACGCCCACGTCTCGTAAGGCTTCGAAGGACCTACATATACCGTAGCCTTGTCGGGGGCGATGTCGCCCATCATCGTCTCGAACGTATTCTCCGACTCCGACAACGTCGTTATGGCGACGATCGTCGGCTCGGTCGTGAACGTGCCGTCGACACCCAAACCTATCGCGAAGGCATACCACGTCGAGTTGGGCGTAACACCCAGCGTCTCGCCGCACTCCTCCGAGGTAACCTCGCCTGCCGAAGTCATCCTCTGTACGGCCTCGTATACGGTATAACCGTACTCCTCGATACCCCTATTCATGACTGACAGAACAACCGAACGGATACCGTCGGCCGACGAGCCGACCTCCTGATACGTACTCGACGACATCACGTCGTAATAGTACTCGGTATTGGGGTTCGAGGGCTTGACGTTGACCTTGAACGAAGTGGCGGTAAGATCGACGCTCGTGATCTCGAAAGTGCAATCCTCCATACCTACGGCCGGAGTACGGAACTCGACCTTGTTCAGACCGGTAAGTACATTGCCCTGCTTGTCCAGACCGAACGCGTAAGCGATATACTCGGTATCGGGATATACGTTATCGTTGTACTCGAAGTTTTCGACACCGCCGACTTTGAGCTCCGACTCCAAAAGCTCTTGGGCCGTCATGCCGTAATTGTTGGCGATACGCTCGATATTCTCCATGATGCTTTGGATGAAATCGGCATCGTTGACGTAAGTCTCGAAATCCTTCTTGCCGTAAATGCCGAAATAGAGCGGCATCTCGGGATTCTTGGCCTTGACGTCCAGCTTGCATTTAGTATGGAATATATCGTGAACCGTAATCTCGAAATCGTCATTGCCCGGCGTGGGCGGCGGTGTGGGATCGTCGTTGTTATTGCCACAAGCGGCCAGCGCTACAACCGCAAGCAAAGACATGAGTAAATGTTTGAATTTCATAAGTTTTGTTTGATTAAAATTGAATAAATAGTAATTGAATTGATTTATCGGGTAAAGTCTATAATCGGATCATATCCGCTAAGCGACGAACGCGCGGTAGTATTCGAGCAACTGCCATATCTTGCGAAGCACCATTTTATCGGCGGCGACATGCCGTCCTGTTCGATGCTGTTACAAATTTATAGAAATTATTTTTATAATTTATACAATATCTTCATTTTTTTGCTCGGAATATTTACAAATCGATATCGATTCGCCGCCGCAGCTTCTCGCGCACGAGGCGGCAGATATACGCCGGCACGGCATTTGAGCATCCCCAGATCGCACCACGCTCCGCCCCGATGCGGAGACCGGCACAAATCCGATCCCGATATGAACACGAAAAAACGCATAGTACTGTTGCGCCACGGGCAAAGCCTGTGGAACCGCGAGAACCGTTTTACCGGCTGGACCGACGTCGACCTGTCTGACGACGGCGTCGCCGAGGCCCCCGCCGCAGGCAGGCTGCTGCGCGCGGAGGGCTTTACGTTCGATGCGGCCTACACCTCCTATCTCAAACGCGCCGTGCGCACGCTCGACATCATCCTCTCGACGCTCGATCTGGACTGGATACCCGTCGAGAAGTCGTGGCGGCTCAACGAGAAGCACTACGGCGTATTGCAGGGTCTGGACAAGAGCCGCACGGCCGAGCTCTACGGCCAGGAGCAGGTGCATCTGTGGCGTCGGGACTACGATACGGCGCCCGACCCGCTCCCGGCCGACGACCGGCGCAACCCGCGCTTCGACAGCCGCTACGCCTCGGTGCCCGGGTCGCTGCTGCCTCTGACCGAATCGCTCCGGCAGACCGTAGCCCGCACGCTGCCCTACTGGCAGTGCGTCATCTACCCCGCACTCGCACGCTACGACTCGATACTGGTGGTGGCTCACGGCAACTCGCTGCGAGGCATCGTCAAGCATCTGAAAGGCATATCCGACAGCGCCATAGCCGACCTCAACCTGCCCACGGCCGCACCCTACGTCTTCGAATTTAACGAGCGGCTCGACCTTGTCGGCGACTACTTTCCGGGCGATTCGGACGCTATCGCCGCCCGCATGGCCGAAGTTGCGGCCGAGGGCACTGCCGACGGCAGATAAAGCCCGCACGGCAAATGCCTCCGCGCGGCATATATCCGCTACCCCGGAACAAACAACGGGAGGCCTATCGGCCTCCCGCACTCACTTCAATTCAAATAAACTCACGAAACATCACTCCGTCGTCATCCTCTTTACCTCGATATTGTCTATGGCGCAGTATGTCGGCGTGTTGAGTCCGTAATCTCCCACGTCGCTGCCCTCGAAATCGATCATTACCTTGTGAACGCGTCCCAGCGTCGAGAGATCGACTTTGTTCCACCCCTCGACGGCACCGGCCGAGCCGGCCGTGCGGAAGTCGGCCAGATAGTGTTCTACCCGGCCCGTCTCGCTGCCCGAGGCGTCGATACCCGTAAACGTCACGCGGAACCAGCCCTTGTTGTCGTATGTAAGCGGCTCGGAGAGGCTGCTGCCCTCGGTCACGGCTTTATATACATAGGTGGTGTTGCACACGTATAACGACACGATCATATCCTCGCGCCCCTCGGCGGCGAATGCTATCGACGAACGCGTGTCGGTGCTGTACGGGCTGCCGTCGTCGTAGCCGTAGGCGATAGCGAATGTCGACGAGCCGCCGAAGCCGCCCTTGCCCGTATCCGCATCCTTGCAGTATACGCTGCACTGGTTGGTATAGTCGGCCGCAGCCATGTCGTTCCACTGCGATATGGCCATGCCGCCGCCGTAAAAGCTCTTGTAGGTGGTCTGCGTAACCCACTGGTCATAGTAGTCGTTGATGCCGAATACCAGATCGGTCGCCGCATCGTGGTAGGCGACGAACTGGTCGCCCTCGTATTTTACATTGTCCTTTTCGGCATTATAGAGGTTGGCACCGTAAGATGTCTGGCCGGCCAGATACTTCGCCTCGACACCCTCGAAGTCGAGCACGGCCGTCGTGTAGGGCTCGATCTCGCGCAGCTGCACAGTGCGCGTATATATGCTGCCGGCCTCGAAAGCCTTCGAAGCGCGGAATGCGAAGCGCTGCGAGCCCTCGGTCGTGAATACCGTTATCGTGTTCGCGTCGGTCGCGGTAAGGTCTACCGGATTGACGAACAGATACACCGTCGTCGAACCGTAGCGCGCCGTCTCGACACCGGTCTGCGACTCGGCGCCGACCCTCGACGAGCTCTTGCCGTCGACCACGGCGCCCGAGGCGTCGACGGTCTTGCCAGCCGTCAGCGTGCCCGAGGTCACGTCGAGCGTGAAGTCGCCCGCCAGAGGCTGTCCGTCGCCCGAGGCGAGGCTCACGCCCGTGATCGTCACGGCATCGGCGGTATAGTTGTCGACCTTGATCTTCAACACGGCGAACGCATGGTCGAAGTCGAACATCAGCCTCTCCTCCACCACCGCCTTGTCGGCGGCATCGGCCGGCATCGCAATCCTCGCCGAGGCATACACCAGATCATACTCGCCGAAGTGCGACGCGTCGTCGCTGCCCGACATCTTCTGCGACGAAGGCAGCGTGAAGGGCACGGCCGTGGGTCGCGTCGCGGCCTTGGCAGCCTCGCGCCACGGGTAGTACATATGGAAAACGAGTTCGGGCGAAGCGGTGTTCCAGCCCCAGCGGCCGGTGTACTCGGGCGTGTCGCCGGCATAACGCGACGATATGCCGAACACGGCCGCCGGCGTCCCGGCACCCGAAGCCACCGTCATGCAGACGTTGCTCACGCCTTTCGTGTAGAACATCTTATCGGGCAGCGCCGACATGGTCCACTCGTAGTAGGCTTCCGACGAGAATATACCCAGCTCGTCGCCCTCGCTCCACAGCACGTTGTTCTTCAAGAAGTCGGTGCGCGTAGCCGACTGCCCGCCCTCGAATGTGATGTTCAGCGGAACGACCCTTTCGTCGGCACGTCCCGCCTCGGGCAGGTAATCGTTATCCTTCGTACAGCCGCCGAGCAGCACCGCCGCCGACAGCATAGCCGATATTATATGCAGTTTCATATTGCCGTATCAGTTTGTATGTTTGAAATTAGAATGATGATCCGTTATCCCAGCCGCCTATGCCGCTCAATGCCGCAGGCATTACCACGGGCGTGAGCGACGATGCGCCCGTAATCTCGGTCGATATCTCGCCGAACATGGGCATCCTGCTGTCAATCGCGAAGACGGGATTGTATACCTTGATGAAGTCTACGGCCAGAAGCTCAACGGGGTTGCCCTCGCTGTCGACCGCCCACGATATGTCGAATTTGTTGGCGCTCCTGGTATCCTCGTCGCCCCATACCGTAGTGTTGTAGTCGGCCGTCAGCACGTCGACATAGCCGTATTCGCAGCCTGGGTTAGGCTCGTACATCGTCTCCAACGGCAGCTTCGTACCGGTAACGGTCATCTCGGTCGCCTCGTTCTCGCGCGGCCACCACGTAGCGGGCTTGTCGACGCCGTTGAAACCTACGCGGCCGCTGCCGCCCTTGTTGTCCGTCCAGCCGATGCAGTTGTTGTCGGCATCCTTGGTATATGTCAGTGAGTAGCCGTGCACCGTGGCGGGATCGTCGTACAGTCCGCCCTTCAACTCGTACCATTCGTCGTCGGCCAGGCCGTTGCCGTTGGCGTCGTAAGAGACCATGACCGCACCCGGTTCGACGGCCGTAGCCATCGGGTTGCCGCTGATGACGAAGTCGATGCCGGGCAGGTTGACCACCGTATGGTCGAATTTGAATACGAGCGATCCGCCGAACATGCCCAGCGAGATCATGCCGCCGCGGCGCGAGCCCACCAAAGCCTCGGCCGACGATTGCAGATAGAAGTTCTGCACCGAACCGTACTGGCCGGGAGCGGGTCGAAATTCGATGATCCGAGAGATATATTTCGACGACGAGGCGGACAACCCTCTTACGGGCAGCAGCGTCAGCTTGTCGCCGGTGTCGGTTACGGTCGTTATCTTGCCGTAGTCGAGCGCCTGAGCCTCGACACCGACTTTAAGCTGGTCGATCGTACCGCAGTTGATGAGCTTCACCGAATCGTATTGCAGCTCGAAGAGCGATACGTGCGACTCCTTGCCGATGAAGCAGTAACCGCACTTGGGACGCAGCGAGGCGGCATAATCGCCACCCAGAACCAGCGTCGCATCGCGCAGATCGATATTGCCGCCCGACGTGAATGAAAAGCCGCTGCCGATGTTCAGATTGACCGTACCAGAATACGTCGTCTTAGAGGAGCCTATGTTTACCTGACCCGAACCGCCCTGCATGAAGTTGAGCGTTATGCTCGGCACGGCCGCAGCGTCGAGCTCCGCCAGCGATATGCTGCAATACGAGTTCTGCGGCTCGGCCACATCGAATACCGCCTCGAACGGCTCGGCCGCCGACGCGTACCTGGGCAGGACGTTGCGGCACAGATCGTCGATCTTCTTGCCGTCCGCCGCCGCATAGCTTGCCCTTACACGCTTCGATATCGTGACCGGGATATTGCCCTCGGTCACGGCTATGACCGATACGCTGCCTTCGTATTCGACATCGAGGCCTACCCACGGTGCGGTCAGGTAGACCTTGCCCGCCGAGAGATTTATCTCGGCCGTCCAGCCGTAGGGAGCCGCCACGACAGCCGAGAGGATATTCTCGGCCGTGATACCCAGCTGCCGGCTGTCGCCGTAGTAGGATTCGCAGTCGCCCTCGTCGACCCACGCTATCGCGGCGTCGGTAAGTTTGGGCAGCGCGAGCACCGTACCGTTTTGCAGCGTCACGACGACCCGATCGTCCTTGTCCACGACCGAGCTTATGGCACCTTCGTCCGACGTCCGGCCCGACGCCTCGATCCTGTTGCCGTCGGCATCCGTCAGCCACTGCCCGTCGACGGTCCAGTAATACTTGCCGTCGTCGTCCTTCGCTGCACCTATCACGGGCGTGTGTCCCGCAGCGCCTTTGTCGCCCTGAGCCGCCACCTTTTCGCCGTCGGCACCGGTCAGCCACTCGCCGTCGACAGTCCAGTAATAGACCCCGTCGGCATCCTGCCTTACGCCGACAACGGGCGTGCGGCCGGCCTCTCCCGGCTCGCCCTTGTCGCCGTCGCGGCCGTTGGTCAGCGTTATTACGGAGCCGTCGCTCATGGTCAGCTCGTAGCCCTCGGCCGTCTGCTCGACGTTCATAACCACCTTGCCCTGGCAGAGTGCGTCGACACACTGGCCTATCGACTCTATCTGAGAGTTGACAGTCTTTACCGAAGCCTCGATCTTGGCGACGCGCTCGGCCAGGTCCTCGACCCTCTGCCGCAAATCGCTGTCGTCGTACTCGCACGCCGCAACTGCGGCGGCACAAGCGAGCATAGTCAAAAGTTTTCTCATCATGTACATTTAAGTTAATAAAAATAAATAGCATATACACAACGAGATCGCACCGCTCCGACGGCCGCAGGCCGGCTCCGCGCACATATCCGATATGACGACTAAGATACACTCCAAGTCTCAGACCTCCCGTTCTCCGCAGGCGGATCTCGTTACAAAACGCTTCGGCAGGTCTTCTGACTCGTTCCGTTTACGACGCCTTCCCAACCCTAAACGTGTCAGTGGCAAAAGAGTGTCGCAACATTCCTCGAAGTGGAACTTACAGCAGCGGGAACTGTTCGGGATTCTCACCCGATTCCCATTTAATCTCATGCAGGCTGTCGCCTGCGAGAACCTTAGCGGAGACAAAGGTAGCAATTATTCGCAATCGCGCACCCTGCCGGCATGACTTTTTTTGCCTCGCACCCGAAAAAAGGCGCGTCTGCAAAACCCTGAAAACGGCAACCCCTGCCGAAAATTCCGGCAGGGGTCGATCCGACAGCGCTGCGAGGAGCCGCAGCGAGAGATATATCCTCAACGCTTAGAACACCACTCTCACGCCGAGCTGCATGTGCCAGCGCGAGAGGATATCGTCGCGCGTGGCCGAAGCGCCCGTGAATTTGTACACCGGACGGAAACCGCCCTCGACCGCTTCGAGCCCGGTCACGGTTACCGGCGACAGAGTCCAGTTGCTCGTGCGCCATGTCGTGCCCCAGCTGCGGCAGAGCAGATTGCCCACGTTGAGTATGTCGAGGCTCAGCTGCACGCGGCGCGAGGTGTTGCGGCCGAAGTAGAAGTCCTGAGCCAGATGAAGGTCGACACGGTGCTCGAAGGGCAGCGAGTGCGAGTTGCGCTCGGCGAACGAGCCGCGGTGCGAGCGCAGATATGGATCCGACTCTATGTAGTCGTCGAAGGCCTGCTTCGAGCTGTCGTCGGCCCACAGCGTGCGGTCCATCTCGTCGCGCGCGGGAATATACATAAGTGTATTTCCGCGGTAGGTATCGCCGTTCTCGTCGACGCGGCCCCGGGCATAGGTCAGCGAGTAGCGCTCGCCCGAGTGTCCGTCGTAGACGAGCGTCACGGTCGTGCCCATAAGACCGTAGCGGCGCGTGTAGGAGATCATCGCAACGGCCTTGTGCGGGAAGTCGTATACCGAGTACGACAGCTCGGGCGAGTTGGAGTCGACGGTATAGGTGCGTCCCCAGTTGCTCGACGACTGCGCCGATATGCCGTCGTTGACGCTCCTCGACTGCGAGTAGGTATATGCGGCCATGAATCCCAGACCGAACGGGAAGTTGCGCTCGATGCGTCCCGTGACCGACCACGAATGTCCCTTGCCCGTGTTCGAGAGACGGTATACGGCCGAGTAGTCCGACGTATCGGATGTATAGTAGGTCGCCGACGGCGAGGCGGCATCGGCCATATAGAGACGCCGGCCGCTGTCCTCGGCCGACAGGTTGCGGAATACGACGTTGTTTATGCCCTTGCTGTAAAGCCCCTCCACGAGCAGCTTCCACCCCCTGAGGTCGTACTCCGCGGCGAGGTTGGCGCGCAGCACCTGCGGGAAGCGGAAAGCGTCGTCCACGACATCTATCGACGGGTTGCCCTTGACGCCCGCGGCCGAGGGCGTAGTGCTGAATGCGGGGGTCGAAACGCGGTCGTTGACCGTCACGCCCACCTTCGTCATACCGGTATTCTGATAGCAGTTGTTGATCCATACGAACGGGACGCGTCCCGTGAATATGCCCGCTCCGCCGCGCAGCGTAAGCCCCTCATGACGCCATGTAGCGCCCACGCGCGGCGAGAATAACAGCTGCGTGCGCGGCACATCGCCCACTCTCACGCCGTACTTCTGCGCGAATCGCCCCGTGTTGAACGCCTCGTTGCGGTGCGGCGAGTCGAAGAATACGGGCATATCGAGTCGCAGGCCGTATGTCAGCGTCAGTCCCCCGCGGCGCCACTCGTCCTGCGCGTAGAGGCTGAACTGCGCGCTGTTGAGCCGTGCCGAAGCACCGCTGCGGTCGGTAAAGTATTCGTATACATACTGCGAGGCGTGTCCGCCCGTCGTGCCGTCGTCGGCGAGAAAATCGTCGATCGACGCGTATGTGTAGGTACCCATGGCGTTGCTCAGGTAGAGGTTGTCGGCGCTGTAAAACTCATTGTGCGTGCCGACGGTTATCGTGTGGTCGCCGCGATGCAGCGATGCGTTGTCGGTCAGGATCAATATATGCTGCGTGAGCATGTTGCGGCCGGCATACTGGTTGGTGCCGATGACCGTCGTGCCGTTGCCCGCCGCTCCGGTGCCGTTGATGATGACCGCCGGCAGCTGCCGGTCGGTCTCGCGTCCGTCGCGAAGATAGGTGTAGCCCGCACGCAGCGAGTTGCTCCAAGCCGAGAATGTCGAGTTGAGCTCAGCCACGATAGAATGGGTGCGGTTGATGTTGGTGTACTCCGAGCCCGTGAAGTAGAAGTATTGCGACGAGTTGGAGCTGTCGTTCTTGTCGGCATGCAGCATGTTGTATCTGAGCGACATGCGGTGCGTCGAATCGATATTCCAGTCCAGACGGGCTATCAGTGCGCCCGAGAGTGCCGGCACGTCGTGAGCGGCATAACCGCCGCCGTCCCAGCCCGTGAGCGACGAGTAGTGCGCACCTATGGCCGCGGCCTGCTCTGCCGTGACGGCGCTGCCCGAGGTCGAAGGGTGGTATGTCGACGGTACGACGTTTCGGTTGTATTCGCCGTTGACGAAGAAGAAGAGTTTGTCGCGCACGATCGGACCCGATAGCGACAGTCCGTATATCTGCGTGGTCTGCTCCGAGAGCTTCGTGCGCTCGGCGACGCCCGCTCCGGCCGTCGTGCCGTAGAAATTCTCGTCGTTATAGTAGAAGTATGCCGAGCCGCGCAGGCTGTTGTCGCCCGCCTTCGTGACGGCATTGATGCCGCCGCCCGTGAAGCCGCTCTCGCGCACATCGAACGGCGCCACGGCCACCCTGAGCTGCTCTATGGCATCGAGCGGTATGGGATTGGCCTGCGTAAGCGAGCCGGTCATGCCCGTGGTGCCCAGACCGTATACGTCGTCGCTGGCCATGCCGTCGATGCGGAACGAGTTGTATCGCGTGCTGGCACCTGCGACGCTCACGCCGCCCGCCTTGGGCGATACCATTTGCGGCGATAGACGCGTGATGTCGTATATCGAACGTGTTATGGTCGGCATCGAGGCTATGCGCTCCGAGCGGAACCGCTCGCCCGTGCCGTGACCGCGGATCGACGTATCGTCGGCCACGACCACCACGCGGTCGATGTCGAGCGCCTGCGCTCTGAGCTCGACGTCGACACGCTCCGTATCGCCCAGCAGCAGCTCGATGTTCTCGACACGCGCCTGGTGATAACCCAGATAGCTTACCGTAAGCGTATAGGGACCACCCACGCGCATACCCGTAATATTGTACTGTCCGTTGGAATCGGTCGCAACTCCGTATTGCGTACCCGAAGGAGTGTGAACGGCTACTACCGCCGCTCCGATCATAGGATTGGACTCCGCGTCCTCGACACGACCCGTCATCGACGATGTCGTGACCTGTGCATACGCCCCGCAGAAAGAGACCAGCAGGAGCGTATGAAGAATCAAATGCTTCATAAACCAATATTTAAGAGCGCTATTTATGCGCCATACAACAATAAACGCCGCGGCCCGTGAGCTTCGGCGTGGCAAATATATTTCAAAGTTTCCGAAAATCCAACACCTCGCGCCGAAAAAAAATCACGTCGGCCAAGACCCACGGTATCATCCCGTTGGCCTGCGGCGCCCCTGCTCCTACCGGCTGAGCATGCCCCGCTTCCGGCGGCGGCAAAATAGAAAAAGTGTCTCCGCGAATATAAAGAACGAATTTGATAATATGAATGATCCGACATATAAAGAACACTTTCTCACATGCGGAGACACCGTGGCGGCTGCGGGCGAGACGAATATGACGGTCGAATTTGTCGGCAGTTTCCGAATCGGTTGACGAATATCTTCGGCATATCAAAGATAACGAAAATACATCCAAAATCAACCCTCACTGCGCTAAATCGAAGATACCCGATTTACCCTGCACGACACTCCGGCCGAGGGGCGAAAGCTATCTCCGCATTCTTCTGCAAAGTGTCGCGGCCGAAAACGTCGGCCGGGAGGGCGGCAAGACGCAGAACAAAGCCGAGCGCATGAAAAGGGCTCGCGCGAAGCGGCCGGAGCATACAAACGAATCCGCCCCGACCGCAATGCTGTGCGGCAGGGGCGGATACATTTACCGGAAAGCGCGCGGCATGCGGCCGAATAACGGGCTTACTCGATCTTCATGTCGCCGGGCCTGATCCAGCCGGCACGCCTCATGCCCGTGTCGATAGCAAGGGCTATTGCGGCCGGCGCAATGAAGTACAGTCCGATGATCTCGGCCATGAGAACGGCACTGTCCGTCGTGCCGCCCATAGTGGCGTATGCCGCTATCGGCCCCACCAGTCCAGATGTTCCCATACCGGCGCCGATAGCGTTGTTGGTCATGCCCAGCAGCATGGTCGAGACCGGGCCCAGCACGGCCGAGGCGATAGTCGGAGCGATCCATATAAGCGGCTTCTTGACTATATTGCCTATCTGCAACATCGACGTTCCGACGCCCTGCGAGATAAGGCCGCTTATGCCGTTGTCCCTGAAACTGATTACGGCGAAGCCGATCATCTGTGCGCAGCAACCCGCCGTCGCGGCACCGGCCGCCAGCCCGTCAAGGTTGAGCATGACGCATATCGCGACCGAGCTTATGGGCAGCGTGAGGGCGCAGCCGACCAGCACGGCCACCGCAATACCCATGAAGAAGGGGTTGAGCGTGGTAGCGTGGTTGATGAGCATGCCCAGCTGCAACATCATGTCGTTGATCGGCGAGCAGCACCACTTGGCGAACATACCGCCGGCGACGATCGTGACCAGCGGCGTGACGATTATATCGACCGGAGTGCGCTTCGATACGAGCGAGCCCAGCTCGACACCCACTATGACCGCCAGATAGGCACCTACCGGACCGCCGAAGCGATAACCCAGCGCACCGACTATGGCCGACGAAACGTTGACCAGCAGCGGGCACTTCATGCCGTAGGCAATGGCCATACCGATGCAGGCACCCACAAGCGGCGAGGAGGCCGAGAGCGTTTCGGCAATGAAGCCGAGAAACGACAGAGCCTCGATCTTGGCCAGCTGGCCCAGGATCACGCCCAGAATCAGCGAACAGAAGAGACCCAGAGCCATATGGCTCAGGGCATCTATCACATACTTTTTGAACAGTTTCTTCATAATCAGTTTTTCGTATTCCGCGGCGAATATACTAAAAAAGCGAAAGCGGCCGCCAAAATCATCGGCTTATTTCATGCCAGCGATCCGAAACGAATCCCGATACGGCCGACAAACGAAATCCGCACCGGCCTCACGCCGCATTCCGACACGCGCGATGCTCCGGGGCGATAATTTGTAATGTTGCCTAATTTTTCGTACTTTTGTCAAAATAAACATCGATACACTGAGTATGGGATTTTTCGATCTGTTCAAGAAAAAACAGGATAAGGCGGCAGCCGCTCCCCAAGAGGAGGTGCAGCAGGCCGAGCAGCGCGAGCTGGAAGCCGGTCTGGAAAAGACCAAGAGCGGCTTCTTCTCGAAACTTACCCGCGCCATTGCGGGACGGTCGACCGTCGATGCCGACGTGCTCGACCAGCTCGAAGAGGTGCTCATAACCTCCGACGTAGGTGTCGAGACGACGGTCAAGATCATAGAGCGCATCGAGGCGCGCATCGCACGCGACAAATACATGAACACTTCGGAGCTGCACTCGATCCTGCGCGACGAGATAGCATCGCTTATGGAGGAGTCACACTCCTCCCAGCAGAACTTCGGCATCGAGGTCAAGCAGGGCGTGCCCTACGTGATGATGGTCGTCGGCGTCAACGGCGCGGGCAAGACCACCACAATAGGCAAGCTGGCCGCACAGCTCGTGCGCGCAGGCAACAAGGTGGTCATAGGCGCGGCCGACACGTTCCGCGCCGCAGCCATAGACCAGCTGGCCGTCTGGGCCGAGCGTGCCGGCGCGACCATGGTGCGCCAGCAAATGGGCTCCGACCCCGCCTCTGTGGCATACGACACCTTGCGCTCGGCCGTAGCCACGGGCGCCGACGTAGTCCTGATCGACACGGCAGGCCGGCTCCACAACAAGATAGGTCTGATGAACGAGCTTACCAAGATCCGCAACGTCATGGCCAAGGTCATCCCCGACGCGCCGCACGAAGTGATGCTCGTGCTCGACGGCTCGACCGGACAGAACGCCTTCGAGCAGGCCAAACAGTTCACGCAGGCTACGAGCGTTACGTCGCTTACCATAACCAAGCTCGACGGCACGGCCAAGGGCGGCGTGGTCATCGGCATCAGCGACCGCTTCCGCATCCCCGTGAGATACATCGGCATCGGCGAGGGTATCGACCAGTTGAAGATGTTCGACCGCCGCGAGTTCGTTCGCGCGATGTTCGGCGACGAAAAGTAATGCAGCCGTGAAGACCTTGTTACCGATACTCGCCGTCGCCGCATTTTGGTGCGCCGATGTGGCGGCGCAGCAACAGGCCGGGGCGGGCGCTGCCACCCGGGAGAGAGCCGCGGACAAGGCGGTGGACGGATACAGATTCGTAAAACTCCGCAGCAGCGGCGAATACTACATAGACTACGATGCAATGGGCGCCGAGGCGCGCGACGACGAGCGTTTCGCCGCTCTGGCCGAGCGCTTCATCGCCGTCGATCCGGCTCTCGTCGTCGAGGACTTGCAGGTGCTCTACTACGGCCGCGCATATCGCGACGACTATACGGGCGACCGCCGCACTTTTACCCTTGTCGAAGAGGCGATGCAAGCCGGACAATACGACAGGGCATATCAGCTGTGCCTCGACCTGCAACGCCATATTCCGGCTTCGCCGCGCCTGTTGAATCTTTTATATATATCGGCTTCGAAAAAGAGCATTCCGGCAGCGGAGCCGGAGCTGACTGCATTGGCGGATCGTTACCGGTTCGTTCTGGACGTCATAAGTTTTTCCGGAAACGGCACGATGCTCTCCCCCTATGTCGTGACATCGGTGGCCGACGAATACGAACTGCTGTTCAACAAGCTCGGCATAACGGCAGTGGTCATGCAACAGCTTACAAGACTCGAAGACGGCACCATGTGCGACATAATGACCGTATCCGAGGGCGAAGGCTCCGATTCGGAGAACGACGAGGTGTGGTTCGACATAGACATGCCGTTCGGAGCATCGGCCGAATTATTTGAATAACATGAAGAAAATAAACGTCATAACGCTCGGCTGCTCGAAAAATACGGTCGACTCGGAGCATCTGGCCGCACAGCTGGCCGATGCCGGATACGAAATAGTCTTCGACAGCGACCGCACGCGCTCGGATGTCGTCGTGATAAACACGTGCGGATTCATAGGAGATGCCAAGAAGGAGAGTATCGACACGATTCTGGCCGCAGCGGCGGCCAAGCAGCAGGGGCTTGTCGGGGAGCTGTTCGTCATAGGCTGCCTCTCGGAGCGCTATGCCGACGAGCTGCGCGCCGAGCTGCCCGAGGTCGACGACTTCTTCGGCGTGAAGAACTGGGAGCAGATCGTCGAGCGTCTGGGCGCCCGCCACCGCCGCGAATTGGAGACCCGTCGCATGCTCTCCACCCCGTCGCACTACGCCTATCTGAAAATAGCCGAGGGCTGCGACCGCATGTGCGGCTACTGCGCCATACCGCTCATCCGCGGCCGTTACGTCTCGCGCCCCATAGAGGAGCTCGTCGAGGAGGCGACGGCACTGGCCGAGAGCGGCGTGAGGGAGCTGATCGTCATAGCGCAGGACACGACATGCTACGGCATCGACCTCTACGGCCGCCGTGCGTTGGCCGAGCTGCTCGAACGCCTATGCCGCATCGACAAGATCAGGCGCATACGCCTGCACTACGCCTACCCTACCGACTTTACCGACGAGCTGATCGACACTATGGCACGCGAGAAGAAGATATGCCGCTATATCGACCTGCCGTTCCAGCACATATCCGATTCGCAGCTCGCGGCCATGAAGCGCAACCACACCTCGGCCGAGGCCTACGCGCTGGTCGACCGTCTCAGGGAGCGCATCCCCGGCATCGCGCTGCGCACCACGCTCATGGTCGGGTACCCGGGCGAGAGCGAGGCCGACTTCGAGGAGCTGATGCAGTTCGTCAGCCGCGTGCGCTTCGAGCGTCTGGGCGTCTTCGCCTACTGCGAGGAGGAGGGCACCTACTCGGCCCGGCGCCTGAAAGACGACGTGCCCGAAGATGTCAAGCAGGAGCGCCTCGACCGCATCATGCGTTTGCAGGAGCGCATATCGCTCGAAAGCAACGCCGCCCGCATAGGAGCTACAATGCCCGTGATGATCGATTCGCACGAGGGCGACTACTACATAGGACGCACCGAGTTCGACTCGCCCGAGGTCGACGGCGAAGTGCTCGTCCAGGCCGGCGGCCGTCGCCTGCGCCGCGGCTGCATATACGACGTGCGCATAACCGACGCCGAGGATTACGATCTGTACGGAAGCGTAATCGAATAAGGAGTATCGATTATTCGATCTTAACGGACGAATTATTTTGCCGTTTGGCGGAAAATTATTACCTTTGGGCAGAATGATTCACCGTGACCGATTTATGGCGGACAAACAGATCGTAAAGCGTTTGGTCGAACAGGTCGAAAGACTCCTCGACGAACATCGCCGCATCAGCGGCGACTGTCGTGCGCTGGTGGCCGAACGCGATGCGCTGGCGGCACGCAACAGAGCGTTGCAGGAGCAGAACCGACAGCTCGAATCGAAGATCAAGTGCTTCGAGCTGGGACGCGGCATGGGCGGTGAAAAGGGCGACAGAGAGCGCGCCAGAGCGCGTGTCAACAATTTATTGCGGGAAGTTGACAAGTGCATCGCGATGCTCGACCGTCCCGACGGCGTTTGATTTCGGAGCAAGACTTAGGCTATGGCAAAAATCAATATAAACCTTTCGATTGCGGGCAAGTCCTATCCGATGTCTATCGAGCAGGAGAAGGAGGAGCTCTATCGCGAGGCGGCACGACGTCTCAACGAAAAGGTCAAAGAATTTACGCGGGTTCCGTCGCTCGACCAGACCGACCGACTGGCCATGGCGGCACTGCGTTTTTCGATAGTTGCACTGAGCAGCGAGCGCTCTGGCAGGCTCGGCAGCGCCGAAACGGAGGCGCTCGAAGCTCTCTCGCAGCGGCTGGACTCATATTTGGGCTGATGCCCGATGACGACAAACCGTCTCACGCAAGAGGTTCCGGCGATGCACCGGACGGGGATTCGCCCGGCGGATGCGGCAGACGAAGCAGGTCGTAAGCCTGCGACCGTTACCGGCCTCTGCGCAGCGGACAAGTTCTTTAACATAGGATGCAACGGATCTATCCCGCATGGATTCCTTATAGCTTTGCGAACTGTACAATTAAACTACATTGGGACAACTCTCGTATAGAGACAAAATCAGGCCTTGACCGATCCCGGCGATCGGTGTATCCGAGCGATACCATTGGAAGATTGCGTACTTCGGAGCCCCACTTATGACAGATCTGCGGATTCGTCAAACAAGAAAAGGAAGTCGTGCGGGATTTTTATTTGCATCCGGATATATGATACTTTTAATTAATAAATAAATATTTTAACGATATGGATACCGTAATAGTGATTGTTGCTGCCGTTGCAGGCGCCTTCGCGGGTGGTCTGGCGGCCTTTTACGGCGTGAGGGCCCGTTCGAGGTCTATCGTCGAGAAGGCTGCGGCGGACGGCGAAATGATAAAGAAGGAGAAGATACTCCAAGCCAAGGAGAAGTTCATCCAGCTCAAAAGCGAGCACGAGCGTCAGGTCAACGAGCGCAACCAGAAACTCGCACAGAGCGAGCAGCGCGCCAAGCAGATCGAAGCCAACCTCCAACACAAGGAGCGCGACCTGGATAAGAAATGCGCCGAAAACGACCGCATGCGCGAACAGATGGACGCGCAGCTCAGCACCTTGCAGAGCCGCAAGGAGGAGCTTGCAGGCATCATCAAGGAGCAGAATACTCGTCTGGAACAGATCTCTGGCATGAGCTCGGAGGAGGCCAAGAACATCCTCATCGAGAACATGAAGAGCGAGGCCAAGGCCGACGCCGTGGCCTATATCAACGAGACGATCGAGGAGGCCAAGCTCACAGCCACGAAGGAGGCCAAGCGCATCGTCGTGGCATCGATTCAGCGCGTAGCCACCGAGACGGCCATAGAGAATGCCGTTACGGTATTCAACATCGATTCTGACGAGGTCAAAGGACGCATCATCGGCCGCGAGGGACGCAACATCCGCGCTCTGGAAGCAGCTACGGGCATCGAGATCATCGTCGACGACACGCCCGAGGCGATCATCCTCAGCGGCTTCGACCCCGTGCGCAGAGAGATAGCACGTCTGGCGCTTCACCAGCTCGTGACCGACGGCCGAATCCACCCCGCACGCATCGAGGAGGTCGTGGCCAAGGTCAAGAAGCAGATCGAGGAGGAGATCGTCGAGGTCGGCAAGCGCACTACGATCGATCTGGGCATCCACGGCCTGCACCCCGAGCTGATCCGTCTTATCGGTAAGATGAAGTACCGCTCGTCATACGGCCAGAACCTGTTGCAGCACGCACGCGAGACGGCCAATCTGGCAGGCGTCATGGCTTCGGAGCTGGGTCTCAACCCCAAGGCCGCACGTCGCGCCGGACTGTTGCACGATATAGGCAAGGTGCCCGACGACGAGCCCGAACTGCCGCACGCAATCATCGGTATGAAGCTGGCCGAGAAGTACAAGGAGAAGCCCGACGTATGCAATGCGATAGGCGCTCACCACGACGAGGTGGAGATGACCTCGCTCATAGCGCCGATCATCCAGGTCTGCGACGCGATCTCGGGCGCACGCCCCGGCGCGCGCCGCGAAGTGGTCGAGTCGTACATCAAGCGCTTGAAGGAGATGGAGGACATAGCCCTCTCTTATCCCGGCGTGGTCAAGACATACGCCATTCAGGCAGGCCGCGAGCTGCGCGTCATCGTCGGTGCCGACAAACTCAACGATCAGGAGTCTGAGTCGCTGTCGCACGACATAGCCAAGAAGATACAGGACGAGATGACCTACCCCGGACAGGTCAAGATAACCGTCATTCGCGAGACCCGTTCGGTATCATACGCTAAGTAACGGCGACGACCTATCCTGCCTGCCGTCCGAAACGGCAGCCATATTCCCTGCATCGGCGACTACGGTCGCCGATCGCTTTTTTACGTAACGGCCGCCTGCCCTCGCGCCCGTGCAATCGTCTTCGAGTCGAATCATTCCGCCTGCTAAAACGTCCCGATCGAATACATACACCGCAACGAATCCGATACTCCGATAACGGATCCGGCAGCTTCCAAGCTCGATCGAATCCCGATTGCAAAAGCGAACAGCCGTGCAGCGACATAAAACGATCCACGCCCGATCCAATGGACGATGGATAGATGCGATAATATATTTTAGATTATTATCGGCTCGACTTAATAGATTGAAAAATAAACTTTTAGCGAATTATTTGAGAAATAGAGGTAACGATTTAGCAACCGTGCAAATTTCAGCGTTTTGCGTAACTATGCTGTCGAATAATTCTTTCTCAGATACATCATTTTAATAATCCACAAAGCAAAGGACTATTTTATTTAGCACCATGTCTTGTGGATTTTCCAACTCCAATAAAGTCAAAATAAGTATAGGCTAAAACAACTACATATCAACAAGTTAATTGATTTTTCGGGTAACGAATTACCTCCGTTTCCACCCGAATACGGTGGATAGTTCTATTCTTATGTGGCTCCCATGTAGGGAACCGGCAGGAATACATGAGCCACTAAATTATAGAAAAACAGCCACAGACAACCTTTACGGATCAAATAGAGTTTTTCTGCAACTTTTCCTTCCTCTAAATGAATTGCTTTGGTAGGAACGGACAATATTCATATTTTATTTGCGATTCAATATGGTTTAAGTAACTATTTTCTGTCATATAGTCAATGTAGAGGTATTCATAAATTTATCATTTTTTTACACAATATACCAAATGGGGCATATCAACTTCACGATAGTGTTTAACAATATAATCAATTGGATTCATACCATTGCGAAGTGCTACTTTTTGTGATGCAACGTTTGTATCTCTAATAATTGAATATAATTCATCAAATTTCAGTGTATTAAACCCATACTCCCGACAAGCCATTGCGGCTTCAACAGCATAACCTTTATGCCAATATTTATGAGCCAGCAAGTAACCGATTTCGGGAACTTGCGCCGTCTTGTATTCCTGCATAGTAAGACCGCATTGTCCTATCATTTCGTTGGTATCTTTAAGAATTACGCCCCACAATCCGAATCCATAATCTTTATATCGTTGAAGTTGCTTTTGCATCCAAGCAAAAGTTTCTTTATCACTGAAAGCTCCATTATAAGCATACATTACTTTTTCATCTTGTAATATTAAGGATAATGAGCCCATATCAGAAAGTGTCATTTCCCGCAATAGCAATCTGTTAGTTTCTAAAATTATACGATTCATAAACTTGTTCTATCATTTTCTTTGCAAAATTACAAAAAGTACCGTTCCTTAGTCATTTACAAACGTTACTATTTGTTTTTCATAACAATAAACCCATTACAGGTTCATTCCTCTACCCTTTCTTTGTGGCTGTATGGGCCGGCGTATGTTCTGCCTTAACTTCTCGAATTGTTATTTGAACCACTCGGCAATGGGCTTTCGGTCAATGGCAAGAACCTGTCTCGCCCCGTCCGTAGTGTCTTTCAGCACTTGAAACCCTGCCTTTTCGGTCGTGAATTTCCGTCCGTGTTTCTCTGAATAAAGTTCCCATGCATACTCCAACAGCTTGCCGCTTACGGCGGTGTTATCCCTTTCCAGCGTCTTGACCTTGTTGCTGCCGAAAAGAGAACCGACACTCTCGGCGATGTTGGCAGCTGCGGTGGTTGCCGCCCATTTCAGCTTCTATGTCTGTATCTCTTTTTTTCGCCCGTCTTAGTTCCTCCCGTGCCGATTCTTTTTGCTGTTGCAAATCCACAACTTCCGCTTTGAGATCGTCGGCGAGTTTCTGTATATCCCGATAATATTACTGCGTGGACTTGTAGCGAGCCTTCGAGCCGTCTATGCCTCTTTGTAGCCCGTATTTCGCCATCGCTTCGGCATAGCCCGAATAAATACGGCTCTGCCCTCTGATTAAAGAAAACGTTACAAGCCGCACGCGAAAAACCCGCCAATGAGTAGTACTGATGTACGTCCCGTTCGGGAGATTGAGTGCGCGGCAGTAGAATGATATTTTTTACGAAAGCCCAGCCAAGAACCGCTACCAGATTTTTTCG
>OFGN01000847.1_pt1 | contig 28463 bp, 24 predicted proteins | sample 1521821 | NCBI WGS metagenome assembly OFGN01 (sample SAMEA3504094, study PRJEB24116) | mouse gut metagenome | biome: mouse gut; feature: mouse-associated habitat; material: faeces | place: Denmark | collected 2011
AAACGGGCTGCCCATCGGGCTGCAGCTGATCGGGGACTGTTTTGCGGAGAAAAAGCTGATCCGGGCGGCGTATACCTGGGAGAGGCTTGCAGCCGCGGAACGGGGAATGTGCGGAGCGGGAAAACCAGCATATATCCCGAAGCGCACAGCTTCAATTACGGATGCAGGACCTGCAGCCGTAAATGTAAGCTGTTAAAAGTGCGTTGAGGGAGATATACGGAACTGGAATAGATATATTATGAATAAAGATTACGAAACCGTCATAGGTCTGGAAGTGCATGTGGAGCTTGCCACAAAGACAAAGATATTCTGCGGCTGTTCGACTGCATTCGGTGCGGAGCCCAATAGCCATACCTGCCCGGTCTGTACCGGTATGCCGGGATCTCTTCCGGTGCTGAACAGACAGGTGCTGGAGTATGCGGTTGCGGTAGGGCTTGCCACAGACTGTGAGATCACAAGGGTGGCAAAATTTGACAGGAAGAACTATTTTTATCCGGACAATCCGCAGAACTATCAGATTTCTCAGCTCTATCTGCCGATCTGCCGGAGGGGAAAAGTGGAGATAGGGACAAAGGACGGAAACAAGTTTGTGGGCATCCATGAAATCCATATGGAGGAGGATGCGGGCAAGCTGATCCATGATGAGCGGGAGGACTGTTCTTTGGTGGATTACAACCGTTCCGGTGTGCCGCTGATCGAGATTGTCTCGGAGCCGGATATGCGCAGCGCGGAGGAAGTGATCGCCTGTCTGGAAACACTGAGAATGCTGATCCGATATCTTGGGGCTTCCGACTGTAAACTGCAGGAGGGTTCCATGCGGGCGGATGTGAATCTGTCCGTCAGGGAGAGGGGAGCGAAGGAGTTTGGGACAAGGACGGAGATGAAGAACCTGAATTCCTACCGTGCGATTACACATGCCATTGAACATGAGAGAGCGCGGCAGATCACCCTTTTGGAAGCGGGCGGCGAGGTGGTACAGGAGACCAGAAGGTGGGATGAGGGCAAGGGGGATTCCTATGTCATGCGGGGCAAGGAGGATGCCCGGGATTACCGGTATTTTCCTGATCCTGATCTGATGCCGGTATATGTGAGCGAGAAGATGCTGAAAGAGATCCGGGATAAGCAGCCGGAGTTTCGGGCAAAGAAGATGGAACGCTATAAGCGGGCGTTTGATATCCCGGAATACGATATCGGTATTATCACACAGAGCAGGCATATGTCGGAACTGTTTGAGGAGGCAGCGGCGCTCTGCGGACAGCCGAAGAAGGTTTCTAACTGGCTGATGGGGGAGACGCTGCGGCTTTTAAAGGAGAAGAACGAGGAGCCGGAGGATATCCGGTTTTCACCGCGGCATCTGGCGAGGCTGATCGCCCTTGTGGATGCCGGAGCGATTACAGGTCCGGTGGCAAAGGAAGTCTTTGAAAAGATGTTTGAGGAGGATATTGATCCGGAAGCATATGTGGAGAAACACGGGCTGAAAACCGTAAATGATGAAGAGGTTCTGCGGCGGGCAGCGGAGAAAGTGCTGGCGGAAAATCCTCAGTCGGTGGCGGATTATAAAGGCGGCAAGCAGAAGGCCATCGGATTTCTGGTGGGACAGACGATGAAGGCCATGAAGGGAAAGGCTGATCCGGGGCTGGTGAACCGGATGCTGAAGGAGATGTTGGGATAAAGAAAACGGCATTTACTTATGAGAAATGAGTAAATGCTGTTTTTTATCGGGTTGAGCCATTATTTTTCTTGACTCTTTATCAACATCCGTGTAGAATGAAATAGAACATATGTTCTTTGCCGGGGATTTTATAGGGTGGGGACTACTGGATAAATATTTCATTATGTGCTACAGTAATGGTATGTTGGGGAGATCAGATGATTTCATGTGTATCTTTTGTTCCTCAATATTTTGGTCTTATGGAGCTGCGGAGGAACAGAGGATGGCTGTAGAACGGTACACGGAGAGCTTTACACTGAGAGAAATGAAATGCGCTATAGGGGAAAATTCGTTCGGCTGTGTTTTTCCGCAGGGGGATGTTTCCGGTGTGGATAAAATAGATAAACTCCTGAAAATGGCGGGCGGGAAGCCAAAGGAATGCGAGCCGGAGGATTATTCAAAAGGGGGAAACGGAAAAGCAAAACCGGAATATATTATTACGTTTAATGATGATATACATACCATTATTGTAATAGAATGTAAAAACAGTGTGAAAAAACATTGCAGTATAAACCTCAATAAGCCTGCCGGGTTTGCGGTAGACGGGGTATTGTATTATGCGAAATTTCTGAAAGAAGAATATAATGTTGTCGCGGTTGCGGTAAGCGGAACAAGGAAAGAGAATGTAAAGGTAGATACTTATTACTGGCAGAAGGGGCAGGAAGAGTATTCGGTTTTGGAAAAGGCAAAAGATATTATTCTGGAACCGAAGAACTATGTGGAGTTGATCAGGGGGAATAAACTGAAAAAAGCATATTCTTTGGATGAGATTCGGAATACGGCAATCGATATGCACAATTCGCTGAGAGAAATTAAAGTGACGGAAGCTCATAAACCGATTTTTATTGCCGGAATTTTGATAGCATTGAATGACGAAGATTTTTCAAAAAGCTACTCAATGCTTCCCTCTTATAAAATTGTTATGCAGAATATTCAAAATGCAATAGAAAACGTGCTGAAAGAAAGCGATGTGAAAAGCAGCAGGATAAATTATATAAAACAGGTTTTTAATACGCTTCTGGACAACACAAAATTTGCGGAAATTCCGTTGGGACATTCCAAATCCATTACCTGGTATATTGAACAGTTGGAGATGCAGATTAAGCCGATGATGGATTATGCGGACAGTACGGTGGATGCGCTTGGCGTGTTTTATCATGAGTTTATCAAATATGCCGGCGGTGACGGGAGCGGACTTGGCATTGTTCTCACACCGCAGCATCTGACGGAGTTTATGTGTGATCTTGCCGGTGTAAATAAAAACAGCCGTGTTGTTGATGAGGCAGTTGCGTGATTGATACAATTTAACGGGGGTAAATACGGCGCAAAGTCGCAGAAATAGAGAGAATTTAGGTGGGACCTCATTTTGGGGTCTTTTTATTTTGTCCTATGGCAGCAGCTGATAGCGTCAAGGATTGGTACAAGAAACTGAATTTTGCATACCCCATTAACGATTAACAAAGGGGGTTCGTTAAAAAGTGTTCAATCGTTAATACAGTATTCAATAAAAGGATAGGGAAGCTATTTATCTGGAATACATAAAGAATAATTTTAAAAATTTCCGAACGAGCCGTTTTGAGTCCGTTTTTTGGGACATATATTATGCTATCATTTTATAACACGTTTGACGAATATCACGTAAATTATAAGTTAGACGCAATGGCAAAGTTGTTTACAAAGTATGTAAATAAAAGATTAGATAGTTATTTGGTGATGTTGAATGAATAAGCAGATGTTCAAAAAATCTTTGAACATTTTATGGACGCCTTTCTCGTTACTGTTCACGGCCTAACCGTGCACTTGCTGCACGGTTAGCCGCCAGAGAAGTGATGGGGCGATGACATCTGCCCCATCGCCGCAGGCGATTTTAAATGGCAGATGTCGTTACTATGAGCGGCCGGTTAGGCCGTGAATAGTAACCCTTTCTCGTCTTTTTTCCTTAGTTTTCGCTATTATTCTTGATATTTCAGCATAATAGTGCTATGCTAAAAATAATTTGATGTGTCAGAGATGAGGAGGATAGGAATGTCGATTAGTTATAAAAAACTCTGGAAACTATTAATAGACCGCGACTTAAAGAAAAAAGATCTGCAACAAATGTCGGGCGTAAGCGCTGCATCAATTACGAAGCTCGGCAGGAATGAAAATGTAAACACAGAAATTTTGGAGAAAATTTGCATTGCCCTTAAGTGCGATATATCGGATATTATGGAAATAGATGATTCTGAGGGTTTTGCGAAAGAGAGGTAAACAATGGAAAATTATACTCCGCACCAGTCACGCTACTTTGCAGAACAGCTTTTACTGAAAAGGCCACCTTCAAGCGTCGATTCCATTGTATCCGCCATGTCCGGTGTTAAGGTCGATTTAAATCCGCATCAGGTCGATGCCGCTCTGTTTGCGATGAAGTCGCCGCTTGGAAATGGCGCACTGATGGCTGACGAAGTCGGTCTTGGAAAGACCATTGAAGCCGGCCTTGTATTAGCTCAATGTTGGGCAGAACGAAAAAGGCACATATTGTTGATTGTACCTGCGGCTCTCCGCATGCAGTGGCGGGCAGAACTTAGCGACAAATTTTATATTGAATCCATGCTTATGGAATCGACCGTGTACAATAAGCGAAAAAAGGAAGGACAGATAAACCCGTTTGATGTTACGGACAAAGTAATCATCTGTTCTTACCAGTTCGCATCAAAAAAGGCTATTGACCTCCATCTGGTTCCATGGGACTTGGTTATTGTTGATGAGGCACATAGACTGAGAAATGTCTATAAGTCCAATAATGTTATGGGCCAAAAATTAAAAGCAGCTTTGCAAGGAAGAAAAAAACTTCTTCTGACGGCGACTCCGTTTCAAAACAATCTTATGGAGCTTTATGGACTTGTGAGCATTATTGACGATCAGGTCTTTGGTGATAGCAAGACATTCAAAGAGATGTATGTTTCGGTCTCTAATTTGGAAATCCGTAATTCAAACTTGCGGAAAAGGCTTGACACTATTTGCAAGAGGACGCTCCGCAAACAGGTGACAGAATATGTGCGTTATACGGAGAGGCACGCCATTCTAATGGAGTATGAGCCGACAAAGGATGAGGAAGAACTGTATATTGCTATATCGGATTATTTGCAGACGGACAAACTGTATGCTTTACCGGATGGGCAGCGCACATTGATTACAATGGTGCTGCGCAAACTTCTGGCATCGTCCTCGTTTGCGATTGCAGGAACCCTTGAATCGCTGATTAGCCGTCTTCGTGGACTGCTGGCAGGCGTGGAGGCGGAGCTTAACTTAGATGATTATGACAGTTTTGATGAACTGGCAGATGAAAATTCGGACGATGGGGAAGATACCCTGACAGATGACTTGAAACGCGACCATGTCGGTATCCAGCGCGAACTTGAACAGTTGGAGCGATTTCTGGAACTGGCACAGAGCATTAATGCCAATTCCAAGGGAGACAACCTTCTGTCCGCATTAGAGCAGGGATTCCAGAAAATGGAGGAACTTGGGGGACAGCAGAAAGCTGTAATATTTACCGAATCCAGAAGAACTCAATCCTATTTGTTCAATCTTTTGTCCAACCATGGATATGAAGGGCAAATGGTCTTTCTGAATGGTTTGAATAACGATGAAGGATCCAAGTGCATTTATGCCGAGTGGAAGGAACGCCATAAAGACGATGGTTTGGTTTCCGGTTCCAAACAGGCGGACATGAAAGCTGCCGTGGTTGAGGAATTCCGTGACCGTGCCTGCATCTTGATTGGAACAGAAGCCGCCGCAGAGGGTATCAATCTGCAATTCTGCAGCCTTGTGGTCAACTACGATTTGCCGTGGAATCCGCAACGTATTGAGCAGCGTATTGGACGTTGCCACAGATATGGGCAGAAAAATGATGTCGTTGTCATTAATTTCCTGAATCAGAAAAACGCCGCTGACAAACGTGTCTATGAACTGCTGGCGCAGAAATTTCAGCTGTTCGAGGGCGTATTCGGTTCTTCGGATGAGATTCTGGGGACATTGGAGTCCGGCGTGGATTTTGAAATGCGCATTGCAGAAATCTATCAGAAATGCAAAACTGCCGAAGATATACAGATTGAGTTTGACCTGTTGCAGGAGGAACTTTCTGAACAGATACAAGACAAAATGACTTTGGCTCGCCAGTCTATTTTGGAGAACTTCGATGAAGAGGTTGCTGCGAGACTTGCCACCTGCCAGAGCGAGACTATAGCAAGCCTTGACAAGTACACGCAGTGGATATACTGCTTTTTCTTAGCACACGGCGCAAGCCGAATCGAACCGAAAGAACAGTGGAGATTGCGGTTTCATGATGGGAAAGCGGAGCGTACATATAACCTGAAATGGCGGGATGCCGAGGAGGAAGGCGATGTATTCCTTCGTCGGGAAGACCCGTTGTATCTTTCCTGGTTATCGGAATCAATGTCTGTACCACTTAGTAATGCCGAACTCCGCTTTGAATACACTGCGTCGGACAGGAATATCTCTTTTTTCATGGTTCATCCAGGGCTGAAAGGTGTGCTGTCCGTGGATAAGCTGTCCTATGACGGGCTTGGATATGAGGAGCATATCATCTTTACAGCCATTACGGAAGATGGTACGGCGCTGGATGATGACAGTATTAATTCCATGCTGGAACTGCCCGCATCCATAACTGGTGAATGTCTGCCGGAGAGCATAGCGCTGATTAATCAGAGAAAAGAGTGCATTGCGGCCAGACAGCAGATGGTTGAAGATGCGAACAAGGAATTTTATCTGGCAGAATGTGACAAGCTGGATGCCTACAGCGATGATTTGAAAGAGGCTCTGCAGCGTGAAATGAAGGAACTTGGAAAGCTGATTACTGAAAAGAAAAAGGAAGTCCGCGTCAGCACGCATCTTCCGCTTGAGCAGATTGTTGCCATGAAGGACGAAATCAATAAGCTGGAAAAGAAACGCAAGCAGATGCAGCGCGACATTTATGTACGTGAAGATGAGATTGATATGCAGAAAGATAAGCTGCAGGAAGAAATCCGTCAGAAGCTGAACGGGAAAACAAAGATTACGCACATCATGACGATTGCGTTTAGAATAGAATAGTCGGAGGGTTATATATGAACAATGAATCTGAAAGAAAGCAGGTAGATGACGCAAAAACGGCAGCGGAACATGAATCCATTATTTTGAGATATCAGAGAACCGGTGAGTTGGATAGGGCTGATGCCATAAAAAAGTACAAGGATTTCAATGATGCACACCCAGATTACTATGTGAGTATGACGGCTGTTACCACGATTTCCGGCAGTGCGGAACTGATTGATAATGCACCCGATAATGTTATTGTAGGAAATTTGCAAGCCCAGCTGGTTTATCTTACCGGGAAAAAGATAACGGAGGGCAGGAACAATGGCTAATCAACGATTGGAACTTACATGGATCGGCAAGGGAGAAGAACCTGCGGTAGAGCCGCGTATCCTGCTCCACGACCTATCCAAGGATTACGGTGACCCGAATGCCGAAAATATGCTGATTCACGGGGATAATCTCCTTGCACTGAAAGCACTGGAACAGCAATTTGCTGGACAGGTGAAGTGTATTTATATCGATCCGCCGTATAATACGGGCGCGGCATTTGAACATTATGACGATAATCTGGAGCATTCTATCTGGCTTCGCTTGATGAAAGCACGTTTGGAAATCCTGAGAACGCTCCTTGCTCCGGACGGTTCCATTTGGATTCAGATAGATGACGAGGAACAGGCATATCTCAAAGTGATTTGCGATGAAGTGTTTGGCAGAAATAACTTTATAAACATGATTTCCGTCAATATGAAAAATATTGCTGGCGCATCCGGCGGCGGCGAGGATAAGCGTCTGAAGAAGAATTGTGAATACATCTTGGCATATGCCAGGGAGTATAGTTTGTTGCCGCTTTTTAACGGACCATATCAGTATACCGAGATGTCAGAATTGATTCAGCAGTATATTGAGGAAGGAAAAAGCTGGAAATATACTACAGTATTGGTTGATCCCGGGCAGAAGGAGTATGCTGGTTCGACAGTGGATGGTGACGGTAATGAAATTAAGGTTTACATTCGGAAAAATGTTGTCACCATGTCTATCAATCAAATTGCCCGTCGGGACGGCATAACGCAAAAAGAAGCATACCGAAAATATGGAATCAGTGTGTTCAGGACAACGAATGCACAAACTTCGATTCGAACTCGCGTTATTGAGTTTCGGCATGAAAAGGGAATTACCGACAGTATACTTTCGATTGAGTATGTCCCTCGGACGGGGAAAAACCGTGGTGTTGTTTATGAACAGTTTTACAAAGATGATATTTGTAATCTGTTTGTTTGGTTGAGAGACACATCTGAGGTTATTGATGGTGAGCTTTTCAAGAAAGACTTACAGGGTACATATTGGGATATGAACGCTGCAATGAAAAATGTTACTCATGAAGGTGGTGTTTCATTTCCTAAAAGTAAAAAGCCCGAGCAGCTTGTAAGACAAATCATTGAAATGACAACCACTCCCGGTGAACTTGTGCTGGATTCTTTTCTTGGATCAGGTACCACAGCAGCAGCGGCTCACAAATTGGGGAGAACGTGGATTGGAATTGAATTGGGAGAACACGCGTACACCCACTGTATTCCAAGACTCAAGCGAGTTATTGATGATGAAGATAGGACAGGTATTACCCAAGATGTTGACTGGCACGGTGGCGGTGGTTACAAATTCTACGAGCTTGCGTCGTCCCTGATTGAAAAGGACAAGTACGGAAATCCCGTTATTTCCGACAAATATAATCCGATGATGTTGATTGCGGCGGTTGCGAAGCTGAACGGTTACTTCTTTGCGCCCGATCCGGATGTATTCTGGAAACAAGGTCACAGTCAGGATAAAAGCTATATCTATGTCACCACCGTCTATCTTGATGCAAAAACGCTGGACGGGCTTGCCGCCGAGGTTTCTCCGATGGAGCATTTGCTGATTTGCGCACCCGCTTTCGATACGGGGCTTTCCCTACGCTATGAAAATATCCAGGTGCGGAAAATCCCGCAGTCGGTGCTTGATAAATGTGAATACGGCGTAAATAATTACGACCTGAACATCGTGGATATTCCCGATGTGGACGAGGAGGACTGCGAAGATGCTTAAAGAACCCTATACCGATAGATTTTACAGCTATCATTCCAAGTACCTCTATAACGTGATGGCGCTTCGCAAGCCGCAGGAGGAAAGTCTGGAGTTTTTCGCCCGCCTGTGTGACATCCTCAGCATGAGGAAAAATCCCACCACGGATCAGCAGATTATTGAGGACTATGCGGATGAATACAACGCCCAGCCGACCTGGGAAAAGAAAGAGAAATTCCTCCGGGTCAAAGCGGCGGAAATCGCGGCGGATTTCTATAAAGATGACCTTGCCAACCTGCAGGAACATTTTAAAACATTTACTTCTTTTGAACGGGATTTTCCTTCGGTGTGCTTTGCTCTTGCAACGGGGATTGGGAAAACCAGGTTGATGGGTGCCTGCATCGCATACTTGCGCTATGAGAAAGAAATCAAGAATTTCTTTGTCATGGCACCGAACCTGACGATTTACCGGAAATTGAAGGATGATCTTGGAAATACCACCAGCCCCAAGTATGTATTCAGAGGACTGGATTTGTTTGTCGATCCGCCGCGTATTATCGATGGGGAAAACTATGCTGATTTTCGCCAGGGAACTTTTGGCGTCAATGATATTGTCATTAACATTTTCAATATTGCAAAGCTGAACTCCGACAGCAAAACTAAGGAGGGTACACCTGCTCGAATCAAACGGTTAAGCGAGGTTCTGGGCGAGTCCTACTTTGCCTATTTGCAGTCGCTGCCGGATTTATGTATTTTTATGGATGAAAGCCACCACTATCATGCAGATAAAAGTTTCGATGTCATCAACGAACTGCGTCCGCTGCTCGGTGTGGAATTGACTGCTACGCCGCAGATACAGAAAGGCTCACGGAAAATCACGTTTAAAAATGTGATATATGAGTATTCCCTTGCCCATGCTCTGAACGATGGGATGTATGTGAAAGTCCCTGCGGTATTTACGCGTAAAGACTTCCGCCCGGAGGAATACACGCCGGAACAGCTCGACCACGAAAAGCTGAATGACGGTTTGCGCCTGCACGAGGACACCAAGAGCCGTCTGGAGGTATATGCGCGTACCTTCGGCAAAACTATTGTGAAGCCGTTTGTTTTGGTCGTTGCGCGGGATACAGACCACTCCAAAGAAATTATGGCTTATATCAAGTCTAATGATTTCTTTGGCGGCTACTATGCGGATAAGGTGATAGAGATTAACTCTTCCCAAGGGAAAACGGAAAAGGACGAGAACATCGAGCTGCTACTTTCGCTGGAAAAGCCAGAAAACAAAATTGAAATCGTCATCCATGTCAATATGCTAAAAGAAGGATGGGATGTCACTAATCTATATACGATTATTCCCCTTCGCGCTTCGGCATCGGATACACTGACAGAACAGACAATAGGCCGTGGTCTGCGGCTGCCTTATGGGGAACGCACGAGAGTCGATGAAGTTGACCGCCTTTCCATTGTAAGCCATGATAAATATGAAGCCATCGTAAATCTGGCAAATGCCCCGGATTCGCTTGTGCGTAAGGTTTACTATATCGAGGAATCGGAAAGTGAAGCGGAAGGTCCTCATGAAACTGTGGAGATGCCAAGCACCTACGATGCGTTGACATCTGACTATAGCTTTGCGGAGCAGCTTGCCTTTACCATACGGGAAAGCTCTCATTATGATGTGCCGGAAACTGAAGAAGTGGTTGTGGAGGAACAGACAAAAGAAGTCGCAAAATTCGTTGCGTCATTTACCTCTCGCAGTGTTACGGAACTGAATCGTCAGGTGAAATCTTTTGATGCGGTGAAAGATCCCACAACACGAAAATTGATACAGGACAGTGTTATTTCTGAAACAATGCGGCAGTTTTCGCAAATGAATTTGCAAAGAGAAGCGGTTGCCGCTGCCGTGGAAAAAGCCATTGACACCTGCGTACAGGTTTTGACCGACAGCGTAATTCCGATTCCACAGGCAGTCGTACAGCCTTTTAATGAGGTGAAACAGGGCTTTACTGATTTCCAGCTGGATACCGCAAGAATGAACTGGCATCCATCCGGTAAGGCGATGATCGGAACGGAGCTGAAAGAAGGCGGCGCAACTTTTGAACAGAACCCTGATTTTGCTGCAGTACAGAGGGTAGATTCGCCTGAAAATGAAATTGTACGGCATATTGTTGTCCATGACAATGTGGATTACTCATCATGCGCTGATTTACTGTATTCTCTGGTGGGCGAGGCAAAAACACATTTCCTTACCTATCTTTCTGAGGAAGATGCGGTTGAGGTGATGTATCAGAGACAATCTACCATTGCGGATGTCATTTACTCGCAAATGATGGAGCATTTTTACACAAATGAAGTAAAATATCGTGCAACAGAGATGCGTTCTTTTTCTCGTATTGAAACCGGGTTTGGCAGTAAAATCAAGTCGGATGAGATTTATGACCTCCGTGCCAATGTTCCTGCAGGAGAAGTTCGATCCAAAGTGTTTAAAGGCTTCAAAAAGGCTTGTCATACGCTTTATAAATTCGACAGTGACACGGAACGCCGCTTTGCTATTGTATTGGAAAATGACCCTGCAGTTCAGAAATGGATGCGGCCGTCACCGAAGCAATTTAACATTTACTATGGTCCCGGCGGTATCAGCCGCTATGAGCCGGACTTTATCGTTGAAACGGAACAAGGCATTTTTATGGTCGAAACAAAAGCCAGCAATGAATTGAATAACCAACCAGTTCTGGAAAAGGCCCATGCTGCTCTTGTTTATTGTCGTGCGGTATCCGCATGGAATAGCGAACACGATGGGAAGCCGTGGGATTATGCTCTCATTTCCCACAATGATGTCAGGCTGAATTCGAGTTTTGACTATCTCATTAGCAACCGCTCTGACAACGAGCAGATTGAATTGCAGTTTGAAGAATGAAAAGATGATACGAATACGGCAATCCACAGTTTGTCTGCGGGCTGCTGTGTTCGATTGGAGGTGAATCAGATATGCCGAGAAGCAGAAGAGCAGATGCCGTGATATTTGGATTTGATTTTCAAGTGAACGCTGCCATTGTCCTTATGATTGAAAATATAAGGGATTTGGAGTCATTGCGTTTAGAAGGTAATTATGAGGATATCGAGCTTAGATTGAATGGTGGCGGTTACATTCTTGCTCAGGCAAAAGCCATTGAAAAAAGCAGTTCCGACTTTAGTCATGTAAGAGAAAACCTGAAAAAGGCACTGAAGACACTGTCCGAGGCTTCTCATAATACTTTGGTGGAAAAGCTGATATTAATTACTAATTCCCCCAATCCGCTCAATGACAAAGATTCCAGAAGTGTTTTTTATGGTGATGCCCACCGCTCTTTCGATTCTTTGCCGGATTCATCAAAAAGTATTATATCAGGATACCTTGCCAAACTATCACAACCCTTGAATACAGACAAATTCATGATTCAGGTTCTGCCATTTGAGACTGATGATGAAGATGAGCGATATAAGGTTGTTAAAAACAAGATTGATGATTTTATTGGCAGTATGAATTTGAATATACCTGGGCTGGGCAAAAAATTGATGACCACTTGGCATGAGGATATATTTAAAAATGGCAGTAAAAAAGACGCATCAATTGTTCTGGACAAAAGGGATGTTATCTGGCCGATTATAGTGATTGCCACCGATATTGAAAGATGCGATGAAGATTTGCAAGAAGAATTTGACTCAAGTACATATGATGAAATCGTACATCGTTATCGTGATATTATCGATTCATGCTGCGAACGATGTGACTTCTTTATCAAGGTTCTCTACGATTATAATGACTATCAATCGCCGGGGAAAAAGCCAAGGGAAAAATGCTTGGATTTTGCCATGAATAAATGGAGTGATTATTTATCTGATTTTGAAACAACAGACATTGATGATGAAACCAAGCAAGGATTGATTCAAGTTATACTTTATAGCATCGTTCGCAACCGTCTGTCAATCGATAAAATTAAAAGGGAGGTCAATTTATGATTATAAAATCCGTATATCTTAAGGAAGGCCTCTTTGAAAGAAAAATCGAGTTTAGCCCAACTGTTACCTTTATCCACAGCAAGAACAATAGTTGTGGAAAAACGACTCTACTCCGAGTTATGTTGTATGGATTAGGTTACAATGTTCCTAACACGAAAAGAATAAAATTTCAAAACTGTGAAGTAATTATCACTGTAGAGTGTGAAAAATTGGGCATTGTTTCTCTTTGTCGAAATGATGCGTCCTCTATTGTGCTGAAAAATGGCAATTCTGAAAATACCTATGTTCTGCCTGAACAGCAACAAGAGTTGCATTCTAAACTTTTTGGTACTGACAATAGGGATATTCTTTCCAATCTCCTCGGTGCATTTTATGTTGATCAGGAAAAAGGATGGACTCTGTTAAATAGAGGCAAAGTAATCGGCAGCATCGGATTTAATATTGAAGAATTAATCCGTGGCTTGTCCGGGCGTGATTGTACGGAACTAATTAAAAAAATTGCACAGCTACAGCGTGAAAAAGAAAAATACAAACAGATGTCCAGCGTTGCCCAGTATCGGGCATCATTAGAAGTTGACTCCGCTTCTGTTGCTACGGATTCATACGAGGATACCGTAGATGCAGAAATGAGTAGCTTATTGCTTCAACAGAGCCAGATTAAAAAAGAATTGAAACGCATTGACGGAACATTATCAGAAAATAACAAATTTAGAAAATTCATTTCTAACATGAAACTTCTGGTGCAATCCCCAGAAGGCACAGTGTTCCCTGTCAAAGAAGAGAATATTGTCGGTCTTAATGATTCCATCGAATTGCTTATTACAAAGCGAAAAATGGTTTCACATGAATATGCTGCTGTCAGTGCGAAAATAGAACGTCTCGAAAAGGAAAAAGATTCAGAATATGAACAACTGGCTTTTTTCCAATCAGCAAGCCAATTAGAAATATTTGATAGAAAGATTTTACGAATGCCACTGAATCCTAAGGTTATAAAATCCGAGCTTGACCGTCTTGAAAAGCAGATTAAGGCTTTGCAGGATGAACTAAGCAGGGCTACAAGGATTGATAACTCAGTTGTCAAAGAAGTTTCTGACAGTATTATTGCATATGGGACGGAGCTTGGGATTGGCGATACAGAAAGCATTCCTCGCACATATTTGTTCACTTCTAATTTGAAAGAGTTGTCGGGGGCTTTGCTTCACAAAACAGCTTTTGCTTTTCGTTTGGCATATATTACTGCCCTTGAAAAGGCTTTAAATATTAAGCTCCCGATTTTGCTTGACTCGCCAAGTGGAAAAGAAGTTGATCAGAATAATATTGCATTGATGATGGATATTCTTAAGAGGGATTTTTCTGACCACCAGATAATCATTGCGTCAATTTTTACCTATGATTTTGAAAATGCGCTCTCGGTTGAAATCAAAGACAGATTGATTGACACGATGATTGAAGCGTGAGTTTGGCTTTGCAAAATAGCTGTTAACCTGCTTCCGCTAGAAAAATCCAGTAGTAAATTTTGTCTGTTTGTACCAGAGCACCACGAACGGACTTACGTGCCAGAGAAACCGTATTCGTAGATTTCTCATTGCCACATCGAATTAAAAGCATTTCAGAATGGAGAAGAGATATGAATTTTGAAGAGAAAATTGAAACTCAGATTGAAGCATTGAGGGTATCTTTTTATGGTTTTCTAAAAGTAAGGTGTCCTTATTTTAATGATTTTGATAATGAATTTATCACAATTGATGATGTAATAGATTTTACAATTTATGAGGGAATCAAAAAATGTTACGATTATTATGCCTCGAAAGAGAAAATAAGTGAATATGTGAAGAACTCTTCATCATTAACTGATAGTATCGAAGCTGATACAAAATTTTTTAGCCGCCAGTTACAATATGCTCAATATTACCGTTCGGAGCTAAATGATATGATAGAGGATGAGAGAGGTATACGAATACCAGAATTGGAGAAACGGGATATATCTGATATTAAGGTACGTACCGAAGGTAATGAACTAAATGAAATGTCATTTTATGAACTTACTAATTTATCCAAATTAGGAATATTGAAAAAAATAACGGCTGGACAGATTTCTGACTCAAAAAAAGTATCCAGTTCACAGTTTAGGTCGTTAATGAAAGAATATGAATCAGAATTAGATTGTCTTTATAAGGGGATGAAGTCGGATGCACTGATATTGCTGAATACGCACAAGTTTTTTAATCTGGAGTGGATCTATAATATAGATTTAATATATGATATTGCTGTGGAAGCAGAGAAAAGGGGTGAAAATAAAATTGACATAAAACGGCTATGGGGGATTGCTGGGGGAACATACATACAGGGTGATGCTTTTGTGCCTGATGGTTTTCATACGCAATCAAGAATGGTAATGAGTAGGAAAAAACTAATTCCGCTTATTTTTGAAGATGACGAGGTAATTCGAAACAAATTAGTAAAGGCATATAGGATGAATTATTTTCTCTATTATTTTTATGGATCAAAGTTGCATGAACTTATACATAATATGATACCAGAGAAGGAAATGGCTGAATTTGTAAAAAAATATTATTGGATATGGAATACCAGAAGTAAAAAGGAATGGACTGATAAGAGAATAAAAATTGCAAGACAATTGTTTTCAGAGATTGTAATACATGTTGATAAGCCGCAAATTAGATAAGAAACTAGACAAAAAAGACGCTGTAAAATAGCAGCGTCTTTTTTTTGTCCGATTTTGCGTCCGAGCCAAAATTTTAAACTCCTTTTATACTATAAACATAATCAAAAACTTATTTGCTGTCTGTGGATGAAGTAATAGGTTTTTGAGGCTATCTGAGCATTGAGATATGCTTAAGTCCGCCGGACTCTAACGGCAAGGAACCTTGAAAAAATCACATTGTGTACGGGAGGCCTACCGGGCAAGGTGTGTTTATACCATTACGAAATCAAGTCACAGGCTATGTGACGGTAATGGGAAGACAGCCTTACTTGTGGTGCCTCCTTTTTTGTTGCCTGCAGTATTGCTGTCTTCGGAGACGAATATGTCTATAAATACCTGACCCGGAGTGCCTCCTGAGAAGGAGGCAAAGATGAAAGTAACAAAGGTAGACGTAACAGTAACAGGACTGATTGACGGGATGGCGGTGCAGCTTTCTGTTAATGAAGTGGAGGGGCTGACCCAGGAGCAGGCGGCAGCAATTAATAGTGCTCGTGCCGAAGCTGACCATGTTGAAGAATTGCAGGCAGATTATGACAGGCACCATCGTGACAAGGTGGTGGAAGGAATCAGATACGCAATTCAAAGAGGACAGGCCGAGGATAATACCGATCCGCTTGATAAAGTTGCTGATCCCAGGGCAGATATCTTCTCGATTATTTTGCCCCAAAAGCAGGAGGAGTCGAAAAAAGTTGTTGCGGTAAAAAAGATTCTTGTGGAGTTACCAGAGCAGCAAAGGATGCTGTTTGAGAAGCGGTATGTTATGCGCATGACGTTTGATGAGATTGCTGATGAAGAAGCCCTTGCTACAGGAAAGCGTGTCACTAAGCAGGCAGTGTCACAAAGAAATCAGAGGATGCTAGCACGGATAAAGAAGAAGCTGGAGCAAAAATTCCCGAATCTGTTTTAAGGAACGTGAAAAGGGTTTACAGATTTTCCAATAAATAGGGAATCTGTAAGCCCTATTATATTTGGAAGCGAGGAGAGTAGAGATGAAAGTAAGAGTCATTATTGCAAGACCGGGTGAGAAAGCTGTGATCGAGGAGATTGACCCTGATTATGACAGTCTTGAGCAGCTTGTTGGAGGTGAGCTGTCTTTTTCCACGCCTATTATGAATGATGTGGTGGTTATTTCTAACAAGATGGGGAAAGCACAGGGAAAGCTGCCGAACAGGTATACGTTTGGAAGTATGTCTATCCCATTTATCCGGGACGGGCAGGACGTGGACGTATTTGCCGGAACGATTGTAATTATTGGGTACAGGAAAGGAAAGCTGGATTCCTTGACGGAGTCAGAAATCGATTTGTTCATGGATGTTTACGGAGAACCGCAGTTTGTGACGGACTGGAGACTGGGAGGTGTGGGGAATGAATAATACACTGCCAATGCCGCTGAAAGTCAGGCCTTATGTCCATCAGCAGATGGCTTTTGATTTTGTCTGTGATCAGTTCGGACTGCTCACAGGCACTAGCAAGAGCAGGGGGATTTGTCTTCTCATGGAAATGGGGTGCGGAAAATCTCTAGTGGCGATAGCGGTTGCCGGAACCCTTTACCAATTCGGTCTGACGAGGGTTCTTATCGTGGGACCGTTATCAACTCTTTCGGTGTGGGAGGAACAATTGTCCGCTTTTGCGGCATTTCCATATATGTTGACGGTTTTAAAGGGAAGCAGCAGAAAAAAGAGGGAGCAGATACAGAATATTCCCAACAGCGGTCTCCAGATAATTGTGGTCAATTATGAGTCAGCCCGGATACTGGAGGAGGATCTTGTGGCATGGCGGCCACAGGTGACTATTGCTGATGAGGGGCACAAGCTGAAGGAGAACCGGAGCCAGCAGAGTAAGGCCATGAAAGCCTGTGCGGATGTTCTGGGAATGGAGGAGTTTGACGAGGATGTGTTCCTTGACAGGGTTGACCATATAGAGGTGCCGGAGAAATACACGCTCGAATTATTCTTTAAAGACGGGAACCGCATAATCAGGGACTGTCCGAACACAGGACACCAGGACTGTTGGACGGCGGAATACCGTGCCGCCACATCTGAGAAAAGGCGGAAGTATGGGACGAACCCCAGGGGCGCGACCTGCTTCACAGGCAGGATTAAATGCGCCGAGTGCGGGAACAATTACCGCCAGCAGACGAGGAAGCGGAAGAATGGTGAAAAGTACCATATGTTTTCCTGCGCCACCACGAACACCTGTGGCAACAACAGCATCCATGGGGACGACCTCCAGAGGCTTTCCGCCGAAGCCATGGGGCTTGATGCATTCGATGCATCGGCTTTTTCTGAGAGGATTGACCATGTTGTGATTTCCAAAGGCGGCAGGATCGCATTCCATTTCAAAGATGGCGGGATCCATGAGGCTTCCTATAGCACTAAGCGCAGGGCGCAGCCATGGACGGAAGAACGCCGGAAAAAACAGGCAAAGGCGATTAGGGACAGCTTTACCGGGGAACGGCGGCAGAAGATGCGCGAAAGCATGAAGCGTCTCAGGAAGGAGCGTGGGGACGGATGGCGAAGAGAGTGACGACAATACCAGCGACGGTAAAAAAATATACGGCTGAGCCGCTTGCCGGGACGAAAAAGCGGCGCGTAGCAGGATATGCCCGTGTCAGCACCGACCATGAGGACCAGATCACAAGCTACGATGCGCAGGTAGACTATTATACCAGTTATATCCAGGGGCGTGACGATTGGGAATTTGCCGGGATATATACGGATGAAGGCATCAGTGCAACTTCCACCAAAAAACGGGAAGGCTTTAAAACCATGATTGCCGACGCGAAAGCCGGAAAAATAGACCTTATCATCACGAAGTCGGTCAGCCGTTTTGCGAGGAACACAGTAGACAGCCTTACGACAGTCCGGGAGCTGAAGGACAGGGGCATTGAGATATATTTCGAGAAAGAGAACATCTGGACGCTGGATTCCAAGGGGGAGCTGCTGATCACCATCATGTCCTCGCTGGCGCAGGAGGAGAGCCGATCCATTTCGGAAAATGTCACCTGGGGGCAGAGGAAGAGGTTTGCCGATGGAAAGGTCAGTTTTGCTTACAGCCGGGTTCTTGGCCTGGACAAAGGGCCGGACGGCAGGATCGTGGTGAATCCCCGGGAAGCTGAAACAGTGCGGCTGATATTCGGCTTATTCCTCGAAGGGCTTTCTCCCCATTCCATTGCGGTGGAGCTTACCAGGCGCGGCATCAAGACACCGGGCGGGAAAGATGTGTGGAACCAGCAGACGGTGCGCCGGATGCTTTCCAACGAAAAATACAAGGGGGATGCCCTCCTCCAGAAGGAATTTACGGTGGATTTCCTGAATAAGAAGACGAAAAAGAACGAGGGTGAAGTCCCACAGTATTATGTGGAGGGAAACCACGAAGCCATCATCAGCCCTACAGTTTTCGATATGGTGCAGGCGGAGCTGGAGAAACGGAAACGGGGCGGCTCCCGGTACAGCGGGGTCAGCATCTTCTCCAATAAGATTAAATGCGCTGACTGCGGCGGATGGTTTGGCTCCAAGGTCTGGCATTCCACGGATAAGTACCGCAGGGTCATTTACCGATGCAACAACAAATATAAGGATAAAAAATGTGGGACTCCCCATGTGACGGAAGAAGAGGTCAAAGCGGCATTCCTATCCGCCTATAACAAGCTGGTTTCTGAAAAGGAAGAAATTGTAGCGAATGCGGAAACTATCCGGGAGACACTTTGTCGGACGGATGCGCTGGAGGAAGAGAAGCATGGCTTGGAAAATGACATGGCAATGTTGGCGGGGATGGTGCAGAGTGCTATAGACGAGAATGCCCGTATAGCCCAGGACCAAGGGGAATACCAGGAACGCTATAATAGGCTGGTGGAACGGTATAATACGACTAAAGCACAGTACGATGAGGTTGCCAGAGCCATTACGGAAAAGGAAGCGCAAAATAAGCGGCTGGCAGGCTTCATCAAAATTTTGAAGGCACATGATGGTATCATTGCTGAATTTGATGAAAGGCTATGGAGCAGCATGGTGGATTTCGTGACGGTTGGCAGGAATAAGGAAATGGCGGTGACTTTCCGGGACGGTACGGAGATAACAGCATAGAAATACAGTTTATGATGCACCTCGCTTAGGCGGGGTGTTTTTGTGTTTGGTTAAACTTTTGCCTGTGTGGGTTGGTCGCATAAAAATATTAGAGGGTGACAAATAGAAAAAGATAAGTTATAATAAATTATCCGATTTGTGAAATTAATAGAGTAATGAGCAAAAAATAGGAGCATAAGCATGGTTCGAAATAATATAGAAGTGGACGTTAAAGTCAAATGCATAGAATCCGAAATAACTCAGGTGCAGCTAGCGGAAAATATTGGGACTACCAGTTCTTATGTGAATCGTATTGTCAAGAAAAAAGAAGGGGTCGTTAATAAGACATTTGTGCAAATGATGGAGGCTTTGGGATATGATATTGAATTGATTTATACAAAAAGGGACATGGAAGGTGGTAATCATAATGGGGATGTCTTATAGGCACTCAGCCGGATTTGGAAAACGAATGGAATACAGCATAATTGGAAAGATGCTGATGGAAGGGCTGGACTGCTATGTTCCTTTGGTGGATGACCATGGAGTTGATTGTGTTATCAAAAGGGGGATGGTACATACATAGAAGTGCAAATTAAAGCGAGATCCCGCGAAGTGGCAGAAGGAGATGCTGCATTGTTTTCAGCGATATCACATGAACGGAAGGAAAATTTTTATTTTGTTTTTTATTCAGAGCGCCTTAATTTGACATGGATTCTGTCTTCAGAAGAATTCTTGAAAGAGTGTGGAACGAATAAAACCGGAAAGAATGCCGGGAAAAGAAGCATCTGGTTTAATGGGAATAAAACGGACGGAAATGGAGAGAAAAAAGAATACTGCAAGCCGCAGTTTGAAAAATACATCTGTAATGATTTTTCAAGGTTTTACTGAATAGGAGAAGGAAGTTATGAGAAGCACGGAACGAGGATTCGTAAACAGAAATCGACAGAAGAATAATGGGAGAACGCAGATACCTGGCACAGATAATCAGCAATGGTTTTATGAAATGGAGTGCTTGGGATGTGGCCATAAATATTATGCCAATGGAAGTGATATCTGGCAAAGGAAATGCCCGAGATGCCAGGGAGGCAGGCCATAACATTCCAGGAAAGGAAACAGGGTATGGGTAATATAACAGAGGAAGAGAATAAGCTGTTTGCAGAGCTAAGGACTTACAATCCAGATATAATAGATGATGGGGTTGCAGACGAAGAAGGATATCTATCTGCAAAATATAAAATCATGTATGTGCTGAAAGAGGTTAATGGTGGGAAAAGCTGGAGCCTTCGGGAATTTGTACGGAATGGTGGCCGACCCCAGACATGGGATAATATTGCCCGGTGGACAGAGGCTATTTTGGATTTGGATGCGGAGAGACCATGGAGTTATTGGGAAAAGGATAACGAAGCCCGTAGGAACAGAATCCTGAAAATGATTTGTGCTGTCAATGTGAAGAAGACATCCGGTGGACATACATCAAATGCAGATGAGATTTATCAGGCTGCAATGGATAACAGTGCTATTCTTCAAAAGCAATTAAACTTGTATGATCCGGATATTATCATTTGCTGTGGCACGGAAAAAGCATTTGTCGATGCATGTTATAAAAATCAAGAACTGGACTGGAAAATGACATCACGTGGAATTTGGTATTTTGTAGATGATGGTAAAGTTGTAATTTCTTTTGCCCATCCAGAAGCACGAGTCAAAGACTGTTTTTTACATTATGCTTTGATGGATGCGGTAAAGGAAATTCGATTAACACGGATTTTGTGAATAAAAAGAAAACATGGGGAGGCATGACAGAATGTCAGAAAAAAGAGAAAATTGGTGTTCTGGTAAAGTTTGCTTTTTTAATAACGCTAAAGTTGATTACCGTGCTGAAATTTGTTTTGATGAGTATCATCAAGGGATTATTACTATTTATGGGGTTGCACGGGAAGACTTGTCTGCTGCAGAACACGGTGAATATAAGTTGATGGTAATACTTTTGGAAAATAAAGAATATATTTCTGCTTTTGATTTATATGTAAAAGAGATAACGTGTGATACAAAAATGGTTGATGAAATGCCTGAGTTTGATGGCGGGAAAATTGTTGCAGTATCGTCTGCTATTCTTAAAGGAAAAAATTTTTTTCGAGATGAAGATACTTGTAAAGAATTAATCATGGAAGTAACAGATGGATGTGAGTTGATTGGAGTGTGTCCATATGATTTAAATAGAAAATATATGGATATTTTAACATATAAAAATATTGAAATTCCGATTCAAATATCCACCATTCATATTAATACAGTAATTGGTGAATTATGGTTGGATGTTTTTCCAACTTATAAACAAAGTAAAGATTCGTTTGCTATAGGTTTTTTACATAAAATTCAGTTTAAACCTACCAAAGCATTAAAGATAACGGAGATTCGTGAAACACTGGCTAAATTAACTTCCTTTTTAACTTTATTATGTGGGGAGACTGTAACGATTAATAAACTATCTGTAATGAAAAAAACAGATTCTGATGATGGATTAATGGATTTTATTGGAATCTGCAATTTTAAAAAGGAAAAATTGAATGTTTTAAACAGTTCAGGTATTGATGCAACAGGTTTTAAAAGGGTTTCCGTATTTAAGCTGTCAGATTTCAATGACTTGGAAAAAGCTATGAATTTTTGGTTTGAACATTATGATAAGCTATTAAATGCTCAAAAAGCATACGATAGAATTTTATTGGATGAGGAATTAAAAATTGCAACAGCCGGAAAATTCTTAGCAGCTATGCAGCTTGTTGAAGGTTATGCACAGGCTTTTGCGGATGAAGAACAGGAAATAAAAATTTTTGAGAGTAAAAAACAAAAAATTCTTGCCATGTTGACGGAAGAGGAAGATATAGAGTTGGTAGACAAAGGTTTGGGATTTTCGGGAATATCGTTCAGAAAAGCGCTCAAAGAATATTTGTATAAAGGCTCCAATTGTTTAGAGGAGATTTCAAAAACGGCATTTTTTAATAAGCATAATGGACTAATAGACAGGATTGTTAATGATAGAAATTTCTATACACATTCTTCTAACAGAACAACGCCACAGATGCATTTTGACGAGATGCTGAATGTTACGTCTGTGTGCAAGGAAATATACAGAATTTTAATTTTCAATGAGATGGGAATACCACATTCCTTGTTAGTGCAGAGGTTTTTTCATAGTCGTAAAAGTGCAGCAGTATTTTCTAATGTATTAGGAGTTAAACTATGTGCAGAAGGAAATCTTCCAAAATATGATGGTGCTATGTGGCATTTTACGGATTGAAAGTATTATAACTCCAGCCAACTGGTGGATATTTGGGCGAGGACATTCTTTAAAAAAAGATGTGACGTTTACCATAAAACCGGATGCAAATGCACCCGGTGCGTGTTCATCGTTACCACAGTACAGATATGCAAAAGTTATATTGTATCATTTATAGGACGGCAACCGATATATGCTGCGGCTCCGGTTCCTTTCTTGTGACGGCAATGGGAAAGATGTTTCAGGAGGCGAATCCGGAAGAAGTGGATAATATCCGAAAATACGGTTTGTTTGGGGTAGAGTTTGATGATGGACTCTATACGCTGGCGATCGCGAATATGATCATCCGTAAAGACGGAAAATCCAATATTTATAAGGGGGATTGTTTTAACAAAACCATTACAAAAGAGTTAAAGGAAAAAAATATTAATATAGGACTGATAAATCCGCCATATTCCCAGAAAGATGTAGTGGAACTGGAGTTTGTGGAACATTTACTGGATATACTTACCGTGGGAGGGACGGGTGTCGTAGTGGTTCCCATGAGCTGTGCCATCGGAACAAAGTTTAAGGATGTCAGGGAACGTCTGATGAAGAAGAATACATTAAAGGCCGTCTTTTCCATGCCGGATGATATTTTTTATCCGACGGCTACCAATGTCTGCGTTATGGTGTGGGAAGCACATACTCCCCATGATTCGGGGCAGGAAACGTTTTTTGGATATTGTAAGGAGGATGGCTTTGTTAAGCGTAAAAAGCTGGGCAGGATTGACGCGCTGGGAAAATGGAAGGGTATTGAGGAGGAATGGTTAAAACTATACAGGAACAGAGATGTTGTGGACGGAAAATCTGCCAGATATTGCGTGGGATGGGAAGATGAATGGCTTTGTGAAGCTTACATGAAAACGGACTACACAAAACTGACACAAGATGATTTCCAGAGAACAATAAATGATTATCTGGCTTATCTGGTAAGAAACGGTGAAGTTTATGAAGCTTAATACGGCGGAGTGGAAAGAGTTTTCCGTGGAACAGTTGTTTTATATAAAGAGGGGGAAAACGCTTTCTACGGACCATAAAAAAATATATAAAGGGAATATTCCCTGTGTAAACGGTTCATCCGAAAATAATGGAGTATTTTGTCACTTGGCGGAAGATATAACGGAAATAGGATTTGAACTGTTAAAAGCGCCGGCACTGACGCTTGCAAGAGTGGGAAACGCCGGAAAAACATTTGTGCAAAGTTCGGACTTTTTTGTGGCGGATAATGCATTTTGTCTTATTTTAAAGAAAAATCAGGGGATATTGGCATATCTTTTTCTCAGTACGTTGTTGGATTTGGAAACGGTAAAGTATTCGTATGGCAGAACGATTTCCATGGAAAAATACAGAAAATTACTGCTTAAGCTGCCGGTGGGGGAGGAGGGGGAGCCGGATTTTGACTATATGACAAGATATATGGAAAGGCTTCACTCTAAACCGCTCAGAACGGCTGTGAGAAAAACGCGGTTGGAATTGGATATTGCAAAGTGGGGCAGTTATACATTGGACAGTCTGTTTGATTTTGTGAAAGGAAAGAGACTGATCAGGGCGGATATGGTTCCGGGGAATGTCAATTTTTTAGGAGCGGTAAGAGAAAATAACGGAGTTCGGGAAAGAATTGAGACTTCTTTTCAATGGAAGCCAAATTGCATTACGGTGAATTATAACGGCAGTGTGGGGGAAGCCTTTTACCAGTCCGAACCTTTTTGGGCATCGGACGATGTAAATGTTTTGTATGCCAAAAAATTCTGGACGTTAAATCAATTTACGGCAATGTTTATCATTACGGTGATCAAAGAAAACAGGTATCGCTTTGGCTATGGCAGAAAGTGGACGCTGGAAAAAATGAAAGAAACCGTAATAAAATTACCCTGCAAAGAGGATGGGGAGCCGGATTTTGAGTATATGGAGAAATATATAAGATCCTTGCCATACAGTGACAGGATATAGGATATAGTATATATGGTGGGAAGCAGAGTGTGGAACAGAACAAATAACGGGTTGCAGATAAATGAAAGGAATGAAGTATGAAAAAAATTATATTAGCATCCGCATCACCCAGAAGAAAAGAACTTCTTGAGCAGATCGGACTGGAATTTACGGTGATGCCCAGCGATGTGGAGGAAAATCCGGCAAGTACACTGCCTCAGGATGTGGTGATAGAACTGTCAAAAGAAAAAGCCAGGGATGTCTGGGAGAAGACAGGTCATGATGACAGCCTTGTGATCAGCGCCGATACGATCGTTTCCGTGGAAGGGGAAATTCTTGGGAAGCCGAAGGATGAGGAGGATGCCGTTCGTATGCTGGGACTTCTCTCCGGGAAGGAGCATCAGGTTTATACCGGGATTACGATGATCTGGATCGATGGGGAGGGAAAACAGGAGGAGTATTCATTCTATGTCTGTACCGGGGTTTTAATGTATCGCATGAACAGGGCGGAGATTATGGAGTATGTCTGTGGCGGCGAGCCCATGGACAAGGCGGGGGCTTATGCTGTGCAGGGCAGGGCTGCGGCTTTTATCAAGTCCGTCAGGGGCGAGTACAGTAATGTGGTGGGACTGCCGGTGGGCAGGCTCTATCAGGAGATGAAGGCCTGGGATTTGATCTGAAGAGATGTGGCTGAATATATGAGGATGAGATCGCACTTGTCATATTCAGTTGTTTTGATATGAAAAAAGCCCTTTAACGGAGAAGAACACTTTCAGGAAAAAAACGGAGGTGTTCTTCTCTTTTTGGTATCATTTATCTGACATGAAAAATAATACTGAAAATCATTATGGGGCAAAACCGGGAGGCTTGCTATTGAATAGCCATTTGGTGGAAAACACTGAATAATAAAATTAAAATGGATAGTACATTGACTATGAAATAATAAAATGTTACCATATTTAACAAATGAATAAGCATAGGAGAAATGTTCAATATGGATGAAGAGGGGAAGAGACAGCGGGGATCCGTATACATGAATATCTGTTATCAGATCATTGATGACATTGTAAAGAACAAATATTCAGTGGGCGATTTGATACCGACGCAGAATGAACTTGCGGAAAAATTTCAGGTGAGCAGAACTACGATCAGGGAAGCGGTCAAGGAACTGATCCGGCGTAATATATTGAGAGCAGTCAAAGGGAAAGGGACCTTTGTGGTGGCAAAACCGGGAGAACTTGCCAGAAACAGCCATACGGAAGGATTCTCAGGCGCACAGTTCAGGAATATCGGAAGAGAAGTGCATTCCAGGGTAATCTTGATAGAGGAAATATCTGCGGACAAAAAACTGAGCAATAAGCTGGTGGTTCCGGAGAAGAGCAGCATCACACATATCCGCAGGATCAGGTATGTGGATCTGATACCACTTTGTGTGGATGACGCTTATCTGGTGACAGGATACCTTGGAGGAATCGATTTTTCAAAGGAGGACCTGGAGACGGGATCTCTGTATAAAATACTGGAGGAAAAAGCCGGGATCTGTTTCAGGTATGTAGAGGAAAAGTACAGAGCGGTCAGTTGTTCAAAGGAGTTTGCATCGTATTTGGGAATCAGTCCGAATGAACCGGTTCTGGGGATCGAGATGATATCCTGCGATGAGTTTGGAAAACCGGTGGAATACTGTGAAAACTACGAGCGGTCCGATCTGTTTTATACTGTGATCCAGTTCAGAAAGACAGCACAGAAAAAGATCAGAAAAAATATTTATGATAAAATATTGGGTGCTTTTCTGGGGGCGGCCTCAGGTGATGCGCTGGGAGCTCCGGAAAAAGAGGATGTATCCGGCATGGACCACGCGGAACGGTATATAAAGATATTCACGGAATATGCAGAGAAAGATAATGAGGGGGATTCGGGACTGAAGGCGGGCTGTGTTACGGAGGCATTCAGCCTGGCATATTTTCTGGCTCTGGAGATGGTGAAGTGGAGCGGCGGCATATCGGAGGGCGGTGTCAGGAATGTTTTCCTGAAATGGGCGGAGTATCTGAATTATCTGGAGTTTGCGGATCAGGAAATAAAGGATATGGTAAAAGCCTGGAAAAATGATTTCAGAGAGCAGGATATCCGTATAAAGGGTTCTTCCAACAAGGCGGCAATGATGATATTTCCAATTGGGCTTGCGAACGAAGGAAACTGTTTAAAGGCAATACAGGGACAAAGAGTAGAGCAGAGACTGAAGGAAAGGCCATCCAGAGACTGCCCCACCTGGGGATCCATCCCACATGCAGACACCAAACCCAGACACTATTTCTGATGCCAAGAATCACTTGCTGACAGGAGCCTCTATAGCTATTCCCCTGAAAGGTTTTACCAAAACCTGACCAATGTAAAAACCGATCTTGCGTCTGTGGCTACGCAGGCTCATGAGACTGCTAAGGCAATCGCTGGTGTTGCAAATGGATCTGTTGCGGGTTCGTCTACTATGCAGGGTGGTTCTGGTGGAGGTACTGGTAGTAGCGGAATCAAACTCAACCTAACAAGTGGTAGCTTTGAGGGTACAGAATATACCTATACTGCTAAGGAAAGTGGTCTGGAAGATTTTATTTCTCAGATCGAGTTGGATATCTCGAATTACCAAAATGCAATTAGCCAGATTGACGGCCAAATCGCCGCTTTGCAAGCGTTGAAAAATGCGCCGCTGAAGAGCTTCAAAGGTTCTGGTACTGGTTCCAGTGGCAGTGGTTCTTCTGGTGGTACAAAGGACGTTGAGGAGTACATTGCTTCTATCGACGAGTACCGTGAAGCGGTAGAGCGGCTGCGTAAAGCTCAGGAGGAAGCCGACAAGCTGGAGACAGCAATCGACAATGCCGGAAGTTTTGAGAAGAAAATCGAGCTACAGGAAAAGTTGATTGCCGCGTATCGTGAGGAGCAAGCTGCGCTTCACAATTTGAACGATATGCGCGATTCTACGATTACCCAAGGAGTGGAGTCACTACGCGAGCTTGGTTTTGCTGTTCAATACAACGCCGATACCAATGAGCTTTGGATTGAAAACCTGGATCACCTAAATGAGCTAACTGCTGACAGTGCCGGAAGCTATGATAGCCTGCAAGAGGCCACCAATGCTTTGCGTGAGGGTACTGAGGATCTGATCAATACCATCACTGATTTGAATGACGCCAACCGCGAAGGGTCTGAATCTTGGTGGGAGCTGAACAGAAGCATCATTGAAACCACTATCTCAATGTATGAGAATATGATGCAGGCTCGAAAGAACGCTGCTATGCTTGCTGAGAATGGAATGGACAACGCCATTGATACCAAGAATTTGGATGATGTCAAGAAATTCTCAGCCGCTATGATTGCTGAGTATCAGGGTATGCAGAAGATTCTGCACGAGGAGGCGGAATATTATCGTTCTCTGGGATATTCGGATACCAGCGATGAAGTCAGTAAGCTCAGTGATCTGTGGTGGGATTATGCTGACAACATCAAGAGTGTCAAAGAGCAGGTAGTTGATTATCTGATCGACATTGTAGATGCCGCGCATGATGCTGTAGACGAAATCCAGAATGTGTCTGATAC
>OFGN01000851.1_pt1 | contig 28352 bp, 30 predicted proteins | sample 1521821 | NCBI WGS metagenome assembly OFGN01 (sample SAMEA3504094, study PRJEB24116) | mouse gut metagenome | biome: mouse gut; feature: mouse-associated habitat; material: faeces | place: Denmark | collected 2011
ACCTTTCGCAAGGTGCAGGAAATTGGCGAGAACCGCCGCACAGAACATAATGAAAAGTGCGGGAAATTTGACAGTCTGGGAACTACGCCAAATATCTTAAAAGGGTTGGTCTACTGTGCGGAATGTGGGCGGACAATGGCCCGCTACAAATCCGTTTCCGAGCCTTGCGGGCACAGGTATTATACTTACATTTGCCGCACACATATGGAGGACCCCAGCGCCTGCCCGAAGCGTAATCTTCACGAAACCGTGCTGATGGAAGTGCTGTGGGACTGCATACAACAGCAAATCATTTTGGCTGGTGACATGGCTGAGCAGGTGAAAAAGTATGCCCACTTTCCTGCGGCCATTGACCGAAAAAATGAGCTGGAACGCAGTTGTTTATCTGCAAAACAGACCCTTTCCCGCTATAAGCGGCTTCACGACAGCCTGTACCAGAACTATGTGGATGACCTCATGGATGAGCTGGAATACGCCGAAATGAAACGCCAGTATCAGGCCGAAGCGGAGCAGGCACAGGCCCAGGTGGAGCAGTTAGAGCGGCAGTTATCCAGCCTATCCACACAAACTGCGGCGAATCCTTGGCTACAAAGTTTCACCCGATTTGCCGGGGAGACCGAACTGACAGAGGGCATGGCCCATGCGCTGATCCAGCGGATAGAGGTGGACAAGGACGAGAATATCACGATTCACCTAAAATACCGGGACGAGTATGCTGAACTGGCCGCTCTGCTCAATACTGAGGCCGCAGTATGACGGTGGCAAAGTATCTGCGGCTATCCGCCGAGGACGCTGATCTGCGACAGTCCGACAGAGAGGAATCCAACAGCATCATCAATCAGCGGAACCTTTTAGACGCTTTTATCGAGCGTAACCCCGACCTGTCCGGCTCCAAAATTCTGGAATTTTGTGACGATGGATGGAGCGGCAAAAACTTTGAGCGTCCCGCTGTCCAGGAGATGATCGCCCAGGCAAGGGCCGGGAAAATCCAATGTATCGTTGTCAAAGATTTATCCCGCTTTGGCCGTGATTACCTGACTGTCGGCAACTACATTTCCTGCGTGTTCCCCTTCCTGGGAGTGCGGTTTATCGCCGTCAACGATGGCTTTGACAGCATCCGGCCTGCCGATATTGACAGCCTGGAAACCTCCTTCAAGGCCCTTCTGTATGACCTTTATAGCCGGGACTTGTCCCGGAAGGTACGGAGCGCGAAGAAGTTCCGCGCCCAGCGGGGGGACTTTCTCGCGCCCTTCGCCCCCTATGGCTATGTCAAGGACCCGGCTGATAAGGCCCGGCTGGTCATAGACCCGGAAGCGGCGGAGACAGTACGGCGCGTCTTTCATCTGGCGGCGAGTGGACACAGCGCAGACCAGATCGCCATGGTGCTGAACCGGGAAGCTGTGCCAACGCCCATGCTTTATAAGCGGGCGGCGGGCTGCTCCCGGACACGCTGGCCCAGCATTGAAGAAAACAACTTCTGGACGGATACCGCTGTTGTAAAGATTCTCCGGGATGAACGCTACTTTGGTAAAAACATCTTTGGAAAACGGATACGGGACAGGGTAGGCCACACGCACACCGTCAAGGTCAGCCGTGAGGACTGGATCGCCGTGGAGAACACCCATGAGGGCATCGTAACGCGGGAAGAATTTGACCGGGCGCAGACGGCTATGCGGGAGTTTGTGGAACATGGCGAGTTAAAAAAGCGTGATTGGCCTCTGCGTGGTAAGGTTCGGTGCGGTGTTTGCGGCCACGCAATGAGTTACAAGCTGGGCAAGCAAATGTATTTCTACTGCTACACCCCGCGATACAACGATTCCTTTGCCTGCGTCAAACAGGTGCAGGGGGCCGATATTTTGGAAGTCATTTCCGATGGGCTTCGTGTGCAGGCGCAAATGGCGGTGGAGTTGAGCCGGTTGTGGGAGGAACAGCACCGTGAGCAGAAAAAAGACGCCGCCGCAGTTAAGAAAAATCTCGCCGGACTGCGGGAGACACACCAGAGGCTTTCCCAGCAGATCAGCGGCCTTTATGAATCCTTTGCGCTGGGAGAGATCGGCAAGCCGGAATATCTTGCGGCGAAAACCGCCGCAGCCAAGCAGCGGGATGATACCGCCGCCCGGATCAGCGAATTGGAGGCCGCGCTGGAAAACATGGGCGCGGATGGCAGCTTGCGGAACGGATTTGTTTCTACATTCGGAAAGTATCTGGATGTGAAGGAAATCACCAGTGAGATTACGGCGGAGGTTTTGAAAGAAGTCCTTGTTTTTCCTAGTGATCGGTTTGAAATCGCCTGGAATTACCGGGATGAACTGGAAAAGCTGATACTTGATTTACAAGGAGAGCATCAGAATGGAGCATAAAAGGACCTGGATTTATTGCAGGGTCGCGTACCCTGACGCTCGTGCGCTGGCATCTCAACAGGCAGCATTGGAGGCGTTTGCCGAAAAGCAGGGCTTTGAGATCGCAGGTACTACCGCAGAACAGGCCGGCAGACTGGACTTTTCCCGCCGGGGGCTGACCGAGGTTTCTAATGCGGTAGACGCTGGGAAAGTTGACCTTCTGCTGGTAGCAAACCTCTCCCGCTTGGGCCGGGACGTGGTAAAGACGGACGCTTATCTGCGCTGGCTGGAAGATCGGCTTGTCGAAGTGGTCTGTGCCGATGGCATGGTCCCGCAGACGGCCACCGAGATACTGCATGAGCTGATGAAAGCAAGCGTGGCAAATTGAGCGTAGCACAAAGGGGATTCTCCCTCCGGGGACTTGGGCGGAGAATCCCCTCAGAAAAATTAACTCGCTTGCCATGAAATAAAGCCAATTTCTCATATTCGACATCGTTCACGGTTTGTTTACAATTTGTTTTTGTTCCGTGCTTGACATTAGCGGACGACGGATACTCCGGCACGAACTTCAACCGCCCAGGCGTCAGGCGGTTAATCGAGGACGCAAAGGCAAAGCGGATCAATGTGATTCTGGTGAAGGACCTTTCCCGTTTTGGCCGCAACTACATCGAATTTGGGCAATATACGGATTACCTGTTCCCCTCTCTTGGGTGCCGGTTCATCGCGCTGAACAACGGCATTGACACCATGAGCGACAACGGAAGCACCGATGTCATGTGCTTTTTGAACTTATTTAATGAATTTTACAGCCGGGACACCAGCAAGAAGGTCAAGGCGGTCAAGAGAGCCTGTGCCGAAAACGGAAAATTCATGGGGACCCTCCCCCGCCTATGGCTACCGGCGCGACCCGCTGGATAAGCACCATCTGGTGATTGACGAGGAAACCGCGCCGGTTGTGCGCCGTATCTTTGAAATGCGGGCATCAGGCATGGGATTTCACGCCATCGCGGTGGCGCTCAATGAAGAAGGGATTCAGCCGCCCGGTGTGCTGTACTACCAGCGCAAGGGCCAGAGCGACCCCCGCAGGGTCAACCACAAATGGGCTGACCAGACGGTTAAAAACATGGTCCGCAACGAGGTCTACATCGGGAACATGGTACAGGGCAAAAGCGGCACACTCTCCTATAAATCCCGCAAGCTCGTCAATAAATCGGAGGACGAGTGGATTCGGGTGGAGGGGACCCACGAGGCTATTATTTCGCGGGAACTGTGGGATACCGTAGCCAGCATCGGCAAAAAGAAGGTGCGGAAAAGCGCCCCGTCCGATGGCTGCAAGAGCATCTTCACCGGACTTGTGTACTGTGCCGACTGCGGTTTCAAAATGCGGAACCATATCGAAAAATTCACCTATAAGGATGGCAGGCCGGGACGGTACAGCTCTTTCATCTGCGGCAACTACTCCCGCAGCGGAAGGGGCGCGTGTACCATCCACACCATCTATGAAACGGTGCTGACCCAGCTGGTATTGGAGGACATCCGGGAAAAGGCCCGCTTTGCGGAATATGACCCGGACCGGCTGATGGGCGAGATTCTCCGGCTGAAGGAGAAGGAATCCCACACCCGGCTTTTCTCCTATGAGCAGGAATTAAAATCCTCCTTAGCCCGTATTTCCGATTTGGAGCGCCTGATGCAGAATCTCTACGAGGACAAATGCACCGGCTCCATCCCGCAGACGGTATTTCAGACCCTGATGCAGAAATATGAAGCGGAACGGGCAGAAAAGGCGGAGGCAGTCCCGGAACTGGAAAGGAAAGTCCGGGCGCACCTGGAAAACCAGGTGGATACCGACCGCTGGCTGGAAATTATCCGGCGCTATACCGAAATCTCGGAACTGGACGAAACCATTCTCTTTGAACTGGTAGACCGGATCGAGGTTGGCGATACCCAGAAGGTCAACGGGCAGCGGATTTGTGAGGTCAAGGTCTACTACCGCTATGTCGGGAATGTGGACGGGGCGCTGGCACAGGAAAGGGGGCAGGATTATGGCGAAGCAATATAAAGTCGGTATCTACTGCCGCCTGAGTGTGGATGACGCCTCCAATTCCGCAAAAGCGAAGGGCTATATCCCCAGCGATGAATCGGTGAGCATTGAGAACCAATATGAAATCCTCTCCAAATTCGTCATGCTCAACGGCTGGATCGAGGTCAAGACCTATCAGGACGATGGGTACAGCGGGGGCAACTTCCAGCGGCCCGGATTTTTGGAAATGCTGGAGGACGCAAGGCATGGCCTGATTAACCTGATTCTGGTAAAGGACCTTTCCCGTTTAGGCAGGGATTTTGTGGAGGTGGGCCGTTATACGGACGTCATTTTCCCCTCCCTCGGATGCCGGTTCGTATCGGTTCTGGACTGCCTGGACAGCGAGGGGGACAACACCGATATGCTGCACTTCCGCAGTCTGATGAATGACTACCATCTCAAGGACCTGTCCAGCAAGGTCAAGTCGGTGCTTCATGCCAAGAAGAAAAGCGGCCAGTATCTTGCCGCCTACGCTCCCTACGGATACCGCAAGAGCGAGGAGGACAGACACAAGCTGGTCATTGACGGGGAATCCGCCGCTGTTGTGCGGCAGATATTCCAGATGCGTCAGTCCGGCATGGCCTATGGGAAAATCGCTGCCGCCCTGAATGAGAAAGGGATTCTCCCTCCCCGCTGGTACTGGGCGGTCCATTACGGAAATGGCAGCTGCAAGTATTCCCGGCTGTGGGCTTACGCAACCGTCCGAAGCCTTCTGAACGATGATGTTTATGCCGGTACGCTCACACAGAACTGCACCGGTTCCCGTTCCTATAAGGATAAGACCATGATAAGGAAACCGGAATCGGAATGGATTTCCCATGAGGGCGCGCACGAGGCAATTATCGGGCCGGAGCTGTGGGAGGCTGTCCAGAAAATCAATCAGGCGGCGAAACAGATTTCCGCTAACAATACGCCGCCCCAAGCATCTCTGTTTACCGGAAAGCTGGTCTGCGCGGACTGCGGGCATCCTCTGGTTGCCGCCCGCGAAACACAGCGCCGGAAAAATGGCACTGTCAAGCACTATACTTCTTATTTCTGCTCCCGGTTTGCCACTACCGGACACAGCATCTGCTCCTGGCACCGGATTTTTGAGATCAGCCTGAAAAACCTGGTGCTGAGTGAAATCCGGGCGCATGGCAAAGCGGTTGCAGCCGATGAAGCCGCTGTACTGGATAAGCTGAAACAGCACATCCAATCCGCAAGCGCCGCGCAACAAGAGGACTGCCGACAGGAAATCAGCCGTTTGCGGCGGCGTTTGGAGGAGTTGGAACAGATCACCGCAAAACTTTATGAAGATAAGGTAAGCGGGGCAATCAGCGGCGATTCCTTCTCGGTTCTGATTCAAAAGAACGAGCAGGAACGCATCCAGAAATCGGAACGCCTGGACAGCCTGTTAGCCGGGGAACGGAAAGCCCAGCAGGACATCGCCAATATCCACCAGTGGGCCGGAACCATCCGGCAGTATCTGGACTTGCAGGAACTGAACCGGGAAATCATTGAGGAACTGATTGACCGCATTGAAGTTGGAGAACGAACCGTCATAGACGGTCAAAGACACCAGGACATTAAAATTTACTACCGCTTTGTTGGGCTGGTGTGATCGGGCAAAAAAAGCGCCTGACCGCATCAGCAGCCAGACGGAAACATTCTGTAACAGCAGCGATATTTGATTGTTGCACACTGATTTGTCGAATTGGAGAGAAATTAGCAGTTTACCCCTCCCAAATGCCTCGTGTTCTTCTCCATATGTCGAAAATATTATTTACGCTCCAACCACCCGAATCTGACACATCTTCATCGTCTCAAGTGCTGCCCTGTGTGTCTCAGGCGTCACGCCCGCACAGCAGGATGCATCAACCGTAATCTCCACTTCCGGAAACATCGCCTTTAAAATCAGCGCATTGGAAACCACACAAATATCCGTACAAAGCCCTACCAGCTCTATCTCTCCAAAACTTCTCTCATCCCAATGTACCCAACCGAAGGTGGGTTTATCAATATAAATGCCCCCTTCCACTGCAAGCCCCTCTGCAATCTCCCAGCCTTTTGTTCCGTAAATACAATGTTTCACAGGCAGCTTTTTCCCTTCCGGCGTATCCAAATAGTCTTCCTGATGAGTATCTCTTGTAAAAATAATCTCATCTCCCCTCGTCTGATACTCCTCAATCTTCCTTTTTACATTGTCAACAATAGCCTGTGCCTCCTTCGTCCCCAGAGAACCATCAATAAAATCGTTCTGCATATCCACTACAATCAATGTTTTTTTCATGTTTTCCTCCATTATTATTCTCATCCGCAACAAAATATCCAATACCATCACATCAAACAGCATAATATCTTCAAAAATCCGTTGACAGACTTCGCATGATTTGATACAATAAACTTCGGCAATCGGGAAAACGTGAAATGATAAACCCGATAGCCGACAGGCTGCTATAGCACAGTCGGTAGTGCGCAACATTGGTAGTGTTGAGGTCACCAGTTCGATTCTGGTTAGCAGCTCTTACAAAATATAACTGAAAGCTTTGACTTCACAAAGCTTTCGGTTTTTTATTGCCATACGGTATTTACCGGAACATCCCCTTTAAAGCATCCGCGGCTTTAGAGACTCCATCGATGGTCATCTTCGCCTTTACCCCATCAATAATCTTCATTACAACATCATCCGGCAAATCAATACCAATCACTTTTTCTATCACCTTCACAGGCTCTTTTTCAAACTCCTCCTTGATATTAGGATTCTTTGAAATCTCCTCTACGATTTTGTTGATCTGTCCTTTTACATCCATTGCTTATCCCTCCATGATATTTAATCGTATTTATATTTTTAAATTTATATTTTGCTTTTTACCCCTACATACGTATCCTATACTGTTTCCCGTCCCCCAATATCCTTTGCGCCTCCCTCTCATCATACGGCGCATATCCATAATCCCGGTTCAGTTCTTCCTTCAGCCTCTTTAACTGCTTATCCGTCATCCCGGACGTCGATGTTAAATCCGTACCGATGAAATCAAATCTGTACCTGTAAAAATTATTGAGTGAAGGAACATATCCCTGAAACACCAGATGGTTATCCGTACTTCCCAGCTCCACGCTTTCCATATTGACAGCCATATCCATTACACAATCCCTCCTGCCATCCATAGCCGAATCATATACGGCAATCAGCCCTGCCATCCATAACCGAATCATATATAACAATCAGCCCTGCCATCCAGACTGCTACAATCATACCACACCCTTCCGATATTGACAATTCCCAAACCATGCCTTCCCGGCCGGGCGCCCTTCACCTGTCGCCGATATTTCGATACAGGCAGAAACAACCTGACATACGTGTCACAATCATATCCCCTCATCCCGGTACACTCTCCTGTACTGCCCAGGTGTACACTGCATACTCTTTTTAAATATCTTTCCGAAATAACTGGTCCCGAAAAATCCGCATGCATAAGCAATATCCGTGATCGTCCGATCCGTCTGACGCAGCAGGCTCGCCGCCCGTCTGACGCGGTAATCCATCAGATAGGTAAAGGGGGTTGTATTCAGCATCTCCTGAAAGCATCGCAGACATTCTCTCTCACTGATATTTGCCGATGCCGCGATCTGCCCCAGCGTTATCTTCTCACCGTAATGATCCCTGATATGGAGCATCATCTTCTTGATCCTCTCCTCCCCCTGGGAACTCACCGCCCTTTTTGCCTGCACCACAGACGCCGCCTCTTTGCATAACAGACACCATATGGAGGACAGGTCATTGCGCACCGCAAATTCATAGCCATATTCTCTCTGCTCCGCCGCGTCATAAGAATGGCGGAACAGCTCGATGATCTGCCGCTGGTTTGCCACCTGAGGACGAAAGACCAGCGCTTCCAGCTCCCTGCACTCAATAACCGGCGTAATATATTTTTGTTCAAACACATTCTTAAAACCGCCGCTCAGCAGCCGTACATCGAAAAGCTGGTTCAGAACGATAGGCGGCGCCCCCGGCAAAGATTCCTTATAATGCAGCATATTGGAATTAATAAAGGCGCCCTCCCCCGTATGCAGCATATAAGAATGGCTGGTCGTATCCAGCCGCACGCCGCCCTGCATCACCCAGAGAAATTCCACGTCCTCGTGCCAGTGCCAGGGCGCAAACCCGCCGGGGCGCAGTTCCATCTCCTCACAGCAGGACATATGTGCGAATCCCTCCACCGGGCGCTCCACATCCTCCTCCAGATTTTCATTCAGCCTCATCTCATATAGCATTATATCGCCATCCCCCTTCCGCCATTGGCCGTATTGTTATATTTTCAGTCCATATATTCGTTTCTTTTCCGCCTCATTTTCCATATAATCATATCATAGACAAAACAGAAATGCCACCGGAAAACTTAAACTGTGAAACCTCGGGCAAAGCATCCGACAACAGACAAAATATTCATTGCCACAATATATAAACACATTTTTACCTGTAGAGAGGAGGTACTTACTATGAAGATCTATAACATCAATAACACCTGCAATTTTTTTAAGAAACTGGCATCCTGCCAGGGAGAAGTGGAATTTGTAGATGGGCGAAACGGCTCCCGGACTCCCCTGACAAAACAGGGGATTCAGGAGAATCTCCTTCCGCTCTCTCTGATCAATGGAAAGATCAGCGAGATTGAACTGATCTTCCACAACCATCAGGACTTCGACAGCATTTTCCGCTGGGTGATGAATAAGGGAAGTATCACCTGCTGAAGTCAGTACCTGATCCGATATGACAATCTTTCTTTTTCCAAATCAGGGCGGCAGGTCAAGTCTGCCGCCCCAAAAAACACATCGCCTGCTTTCTGTTTACAAAATATTTCTTTTAAAAAGGAATACGGAATATTTTCGATGCCGCCATAAACAACGGTATCGCCACGATAAAAAATACCACTGCCGCCGCTCCATACCGCACGATAAACAACGTGAAACTATGGCTCTCATCCCACTCATCGTCCACCATATAGAGCAAACAGCCGCTTTCCGCATCATATTCGCCGCATATCTCCTCCAACGCGGCAGACGCCCTGCCGCTTGTCTTTTTCTCTCCGATCGGCATAACTGCCGTATCCCCCTTCGCTATCGCCCTCTGATGTGGGACCGTGAGCTGCGCCAGGATATAAGAGGAGTCCTCCAGTTCGATCAGACAGTATTCCCTGTAATCCTCCGCACCGTATGCCAGCAGACCGGACATGTCATCTATTATTTCCCGCTTCCTTCTTCTCCTGCCTGAGTAGTTACTCGCTTTCACCCAGGGTTTCCTGCCGTATATCCCGGTTCTCACAACGCTCTTCGGGGAGACAGTCACATAATCGCCTTCCCAGAGTTCCTCAAACGCGGCGGCGGAAGCAATCAGAGGGATATCCTCCCCTGCGGTCCTTCCGGCATAGGACTTTGTTGGATCCGCCTCAATCTCATCCATTCCCACAGGCTCTGTCTCTGCATTCCGGAATGCTTCCGGCTGAAACCACACATAAAATAAAAAGGCGACCATAAAAGCAGCTATAGCCGCGCACACCAGTATCGTCTTTTTTCTGAAATCATCCATGTCTTATTTTTCTCCATGTTGAAAAGCCCTGTTCCCTTTCGGTACTCCTCGATCATCCCGTTTCGGATGGGGACCGCTTTATCCGCAGCATAGCGTTTTCTGTAACCATCTGTTCTTTACAGATCATAATACATCGCAAACTCCGCAGGCGTCGGAATCTCTCCCGCCTTCTTTGCCTCCGCACGCTTTCTTGCCACCCAGACATCGATCAGCCTCTCCGGGAACACGCCGCCCTTCGTCAGATAAGCATGGTCCGCCTCCAGCGCATCCAACGCCTCTTCCAGACTCTTCGGCAGCCCTTTTATGTTCTTCTGCTCCTCGGCGGATAACGTATATAGATTAAAGTCATAAGGCCCCCAGCCCATGGCAGCGGGATCGATCTTTCTCTCGATACCGTCCAGACCGGCCATCAGAATCGCCGCATAAGCATAGTAGGGATTTGCCGTGGCATCCGGATTGCGCAGCTCAAACCGCTTTGTCTCCGGGGATTTCGCATAAGCCGGAATACGGATCACCGCACTCCTGTTGGATGTGGCATAACCGATGGTCACAGGCGCCTCATACCCCGGCACCAGCCGCTTAAAGGAGTTGGTGGAAGGATTCGTGAAAGCACACAGCGATGCGATATGCGTCAGCAGTCCGCCGATAAAATAGTGCGCCGTCCGGCTTAAGCCGGAATAGCCGTTCTCATCATAAAACAACGGTTTTCCGTCCTTTTTTAACAGCATATGGACATGCATGCCGCTTCCCGCCTCCTGATAGATGGGCTTTGGCAGAAATGTCGCGGTCTTTCCTTCCTTCGCCGCCATATTCTTGATAATATATTTGATGATCATCGTATTGTCAGCCATCTCGGGCATGTCCGCCAGTTCCACTTCGATCTCCATCTGGCCCGGTCCGCCCACTTCGTGATGATGATATTTTACCTGAATCCCCCAGTCCTCCATCTCCATACAGATGCGGCTCCGCAAATCATATCCCACATCCTGGGGCGCCGCCACATGATAGCCGCCCTGACTGGGCACCTCAAACCCGTTGTTGCCCGGATTGTCAAGGCTTCTGTTCCACGCCGCCTGCTTCGTATCAATCCGGTACCCGCACTGCCGCGGCGATACTTCATAGCGCGCCGAATCAAACAGATAAAACTCAAACTCCGGTCCGATGATCATGGAATCCGCAATACCGCTCTCCTTCATGTACTCCACCGCCCGCAGGGAAACATTTTTCGGATACTGATCAAAAGGCCTGTTCTCTTCCTTCCCGATCACACAGACATTTCCGCACATCGTAAGCGTAGGTACCTCCGCAAAAGGATCTACATAAGCCGTATCCGCATCCGGCAGAAATACCATATCGCTCTTCTCGATCGGCGCATACCCGTAGTTAGAGCCGTCAAAACCGATGCCGTACCGGAAAGTATTCTCGTCAAACCGCTCCACCGGTATCGTAATATGACGCCAGCGCCCATCGATATCCGTCATCTTAAAGTCGATCATACGGATCTGCTTTTCTTCACAAAGTTTCCTGATTTCCTTACTTTTGTCCATCACTTATCCCCTCTCCTTCTCCCTCATGCTGCCGCATGCTGTCATGTCTTTTATAATCCTCATTATAACATGCCTTTTTATGATTTCATAGCGCATTTTTTGTCGCCGTTCACATGCCATTATGCCGCTTATTCTTCCGCTCTTTACACGTTTCAGGATATCTTCTATAATAAAAACATATCGGAAAAACGCAGCGCAGAAATGAGGATAACTATGGACAGAAAAGCAATGGCCCGGGAAACATTAGACATATTAAGCCGGGGATATTATGAACCGGCGGACAATAACAAAACCGGACAAACATCAGAGAAGCGGCAGATCATCCTAAAAGATGACATGGAACATTCCATCCAATGCAGCACCTTAATCACGCCTGCCGAAGGAGAGAACATTCTTGAAAAATATCATGCAGGCACAAAATGCGCCGGTCCTGATACCAAAGTCGAAAATATCTCCACGGTAGGCGCCATCCGTATGCTGGTAAAAGAAGGTAAATCCGATATCGGCGTATTAAACTTTGCCAGCGCCAAAAATCCGGGAGGCGGCTTTTTAAACGGAGCCAACGCCCAGGAAGAGAGCCTTGCCGTATCCGGCACCCTCTATCCTACGTTGACGGCACACGAAACCTATTACAAAGAAAACCGTGCCAATCCGTCGATGATGTACCTGGACTATGCCATTTATTCGCCGGAAGTGGTATTTTTCCGTGACGAAAGATTCCGTCTGACAAATACACCGGTGAAAGCTTCCGTGCTGACCTTGCCCGCCGTCAATATGGGACAGGTACTTCTGAAAAGAGAAGACGTATGGGAAGCCAAAAGAGTGATGCGCCGGAGAATGAAGCTGGCCCTTTGTATCTTTGCAGAGCAGAAAGCAAGACATCTGGTGCTCGGCGCCTATGGATGCGGCGTATTCCGAAATGATCCCGCCGAGGTGGCCCTCTGGTGGCGGGAGCTGTTAGAAGAAGGGATGGGACGGTATTTTGATTCCGTATTCCATGCCGTCCTCGACAATTCTAAAGAAAAATATTGTATCAGGGCATTTCAGGAATCCGTTCTGATGGAAAGCCCATAGTAACAGTGCAGCCGAAAGGCTGAACTGTTACAGTCCATGAACTATCATGAGCTTTACACTTTCGGTTCAGGAATCCCGCAGCCTCTCCACAATACTCCTTTTCCCGATCCTTCTCCATGCCAGCACCGGCACAAGCACGGATGAACATACAAGGACCGGCATGATGATCACAAAGGGCAGGATCTGAAAGCGGTACTCAAAAAACAGGATCATATTGTTCATCGCTTTCAGGATGATCCATGAGAGGACACTCCCCAATACAAAACTCACCGCGCCGGAGGCCGCGATATAGCTGACACCCTCAAAAATCAGGGTTTTCCGCAGCTGGCTTCCGGTCATACCGATGCTCTGCAGCATGGCAAATTCCCGCTTCCTCGAAATAACCTCCGTGATCATGGCATTGGTGAAATTCAGGATGCCGATGAGGGCTATCACCGCAGACAGGGTGATACCGATCGCTGCAATGATCTTCACCATGCCGTCAAATTCTTTCCGCAGGGACTCTCTGCTCGCATAGCCCATCTCCGGGTTTTCTTCCGTATAAGCCGCCAGCGCCGCATCGAAAGCCTTCTGTTTTTCCTCCGCCACCCGATAGGATACCGCAAACAGATTCGTGTAAGCGCCATCCGTATCAAATTCCGACAGCGGCATCACCACATCACAGGCGTTTGCTTGATACCTGTGAATATCCATGCCATAAGGAATCTCCACGATTGCCATCACTTCATATTCCTTTTCGACAGGATTTTTATAGATTATGTCCACTACCTCACCCGATGCGTCCCTGATCTCCTGAGCGCTTCCATCTTCCGTATAACTCCTGACCGTCACCATATCTCCCGGATGATAGACATGTTCCTCCGGCGGCAGTTTTTCCCTTCCCAATATCGGCGTCAGCAGCACATAATCCCCCGTCATAAACCGTTCGATATCCAATGTTCCCTCAAGCACCTCCAGATTTGAGAGCAGCTCCTCACCGTAGCCGTAAAACGTACCCTCAAAGTCCTTCTCGCCCCGCAGTACCTTTTCCAGTTCCGCCGAATAGCTGTCCCGCCGAAGCTTCTCCTCCGCGTCCAGTTTCTTTAAGTTTGCCGCCGCCTCATCATCCACCCGCAGGAAGGTGCGAAACTGCGTCCACATTTCCGTTTTTCCTTCAACGCCCTCCTGCTTATCCGCCAGCGCTAAAAACTCTTTTGCTATCTCCAGATCACCGCTTCTTGTCATGCCGGAAGTCACATCGGTATTCCCCAGCAGGAAATCCCCCGCTATCCGGTCATCTATATAGCTGTCCAGTTCAAAACTGCCGGCAGCGGTCATTACCACCGCCAGAAGTATAATACTCAGCGAAATTGCCGATATGACAGCGGTGGTCGTGCGCCTGTTCCTGCCCAGATTGGCAATAGCCATGGAAAGAGCGTCAAAATGTCCCTTCGCTTCTCTCCGCCGCTTCTTCCTTTTTACCGCCGCCTTCTTTCCATCACCGGTCTCCGCGTATCTGAGCGCCTCGATGGGGGAAACGCTTCCCGCTATCTTCCCCGGCTTCCTGCAGCTGAGCAGGACGGTAAGAGCGGAAAATCCTGCGCCGGATAACAATATCCGGGGATCACATTTCAGTGTAATATCAGCCGTCTGACCGTAATCCGTTATACCGAGCATAAACGGCAGAACCGCTCTGCCGATGCCAAACCCGATCAGCAGCCCAAGCGGAATACCGATAACGGAAAGTAAAAACGCCTGCCGCCTGATCAGCCTGCGGATCTGTTTTTTTGTTGTCCCGATGGTTTTGAGCAGGCCGTAAAACCGGATATCGCTGACAACGGATATCTGAAAAATATTGTAGATGATCAGATAACCGGTGAGCAGGATCACGATTACCGCGCCAAAAAGAACGGCAAGTGTGACAACATCCAGCCCCTCCGCGCGGCTGCTCATATATGCCCAGTTCACGCCGTATGCCAGTTCTTTCTCCGGCTCATATCCCGCATTTTGAATGACGCTCCGAACCTTTTTCTCCAAATCGTAAGTATTTTCAAAGAACAGATTACCCGAATACAATCCCACGCCGGAATCCTCCGGATGTATTTCTTTCCATTCCGCAAAATCTTCATCGGTGCGGGCGCCTTTCAGGGACATCCAGTAACGCTCCGACACGAAAAGTTCGCTTGCATGGGATATGGTATCTCCTTCATACCAGCCGCTCACCACAAACTCATCCTCCACCGTCTCCCCCAGAAAAGAAAACCGCAGAGGTATCTTCTCTCCTGCCGCATAGGGCAGTCCCAGTTCGTCCAGGATATATGTGTCCACAATGATCTCATTGCTCTCCACGGGCATATGCCCTTCCTCCAGCGTGATGAACATATCCGGCAATACATCTTTATCCGGTGTAAAACGAATCTCCGCCTGACGCTTTCTGATATTGTCCGCCATACCAAGAAGGATCGTATAACTGCTTTTTACCACCAGCGGATCTTCCGATATTTTCTCATACTGTTCCCCCGTTGCCGCCTTGATTCCCGCGTGAAAGCGTCCGCCTACCTCCCGCATGGTATCCTCCTGGGCTGCCTGCATGGCGCCGCCTGTCAGGGAAAAAACCGCCGTAAACAAAATACATGTCAGGGCGATGGCAAGGATCGCAAATATATTACGCATCCGGTTGTTTTTCAGGCTCCGCCTGGACAGTCTGCGGATGGACGCACCGTTATTGTTTCTCATACGCCCACCTCCCCGGAAAGTGCTTTCCTCACAGGGATATCATCCCTCCTGTAATCATGTACGATCCTGCCGTCCTCCATGCGGATCACCCTGTCACAAAGCTGTGACAGCGCCTCGTTGTGGGTGATCATCACAATGGTCTGATGGAACCGCTCACCGGTCAGCTTCAAAAGCCCCAACACTTCCTGTGTTGTTCTGCTGTCTAAATTTCCGGTTGGCTCATCCGCCAGAATAATCGCCGGCTTCGTCACAAGGGCACGTGCAATCGCAACCCTCTGCTGCTGTCCCCCAGAGAGCTGTCCCGGCAGATTGTCAAGCTTTTTCTCAAGCCCCAGCGTCCCTGTGATCTGATCCAGAAATGCCTTATCCACCCTTCTCCCGTCCAGTTCCATGGGCAAAACGATATTCTCATAGACGCTTAGGATCGGCACCAGATTATAACTCTGAAAAATAAAACCTATCTGCCGCCTGCGAAAGATCGTCAGGTCATTCTCATTCAGTTCAAAAATCTTTTTCCCCGACACCTTCACCGTGCCGGAGGTGGCATAATCCAATCCGCCCAGCATATGCAGAAGCGTGGATTTCCCCGAGCCGGAAGTCCCGACTACCGCGGTGAACTCCCCCTCCTCTATGCTCAGATCAATGCCGTCCAGTGCCTTTACCTGAACGGCGCCCTCGCCGTAATATTTTTTGAGATTTGTTGTTTCGAGTATCTTCATATGACTTTCTGTTATCCTCCTATTCCAGTTCCGCATATACCCGCATCGCGCACTCTCACCTAAGACAATTTCCCGCTGCCTAAGCATCGTGAAATCGTCTTGTGCGCTCTTCGGGTATATGCTGTTTTCCAGTTCCGCATATACCCGCATCGCGTATCCCGTTATAGTTTCATTCTACCAGATACTTCTTACAGCATTCTGACAGGAGGAAAAAAAGATGTGACAATTTTGTCAGAAATCCTCATCGATAATTTCAAAACTCAATTCGTTTCCTTCCATAAAAACAGCGAGAATCTGCTCCCCGCCCCCTCTTTGGAAGATACAGTGATATACCCTTTCTCCCGCTTTAAGATAAGCTGCGCCAGATACAGCCCCAATCCGCTCCCTTCCTGCTGTTCCACCGCCTTTCCGCGGTAAAAGCGCTGGAATATCAGATTGTACTCTTTTTCCGGGATGCCGATGCCTTCATCCGCTATCGTGACTTTCGCATATATCTCAAGTTCTTCCAATGTAATTTTTATACTGCTTCCTTCGGGAGAATATTTGACGGCATTCTCCAGAATATTGGTCATCGCCTCCGCCGTCCATTTCGGATTGTGCCAAAGCCGGATATCCTTAAACTCCGTCGTAACCAGCTCCAGCCGTTTTGCGGACGCCTGCGCAAAAACCGCACTTACGGCTCTGGCTATCGTCCCCCTGATTCCGGTGTATCCGGCTTCAAAGCGGATCATGCCGTTTTCCAGCCTTGAAGCCTTCAACAGATTCGCCATCAGCCACTGCAGCTTTTCCGCCTGATCCCTCGTGCGCGCGAGAAACTCCGCCCTGCACTCCTCATCGAGCGAAGTATCCTGCAGCAGTTCCGTATTCATAATAATATTGGCAAGCGGCGTCTTAAGCTGATGGGAAAGATCCGAGATCAGTTCCATAACCTGATCCCTCTCCCCCAGCGCCTGCCTCTCCTTATACCGGGCGCCGTCCACAATGCGCCGCAGCTGGCTGACGATCCTGGACTCTCTCGTCTCCTGCACATCCGAATAAAAAGCCGGCGCTTCCGCCTCCTCCCCGCTGCCCATACTATTCCAAAAATCGTCCAGAATCTGATCCATCCGCTTCCACTGGCGCAGAAAATAAACCGTTTCCAGAAGGATTACGGCAAGACATACGAGCAGGCACAGGGCAAATACCAAAGTCAGTTTATCCGCCGCCCCTTTGATCTCTTCACAGGCGGCAAAAGCCGCATCCGCTCCCATCAAACTTCCTCCCACAGATAACCGATTCCCTGTATCGTGCGGATGCGGTCCTTTCCCAGCTTCCTGCGCAGACGGCTCACATTGACAGACAGCGTATTCTCCTCCACATAGACGCCTCCTTCATCCCAGACATACCCAAGGATCTGCTCCTTTAAAAGCGCCTGATTTTTGTGCTCCATAAAATACTGCAAAAGCCTGAACTCGGTCATACTTAATTCCATCTCCTTCCCGCCGCAGGATACCCGGAAAGTCTTTAAGTCCAACACAATATCCCCCGAGACAATAGTGTGCTCCGCAGTCCCGCCCACATTCTGATCCGCCGCCCTCCTGCGCAGAATATTCCGAAGCCTGACCTTTAAGACAGCCACCGAAAAGGGCTTTGTGATATAATCATCGGCGCCGCTCGATAACCCCATGATCTCATCCGTCTCCAGATCTCTCGCCGTCAGCATCAAAACGGCGCACTTTGCTCCCGCATCATGCCGGCTCCGTATCCTTTTACAAAACGAGATGCCGTCCCCGTCCGGCAGGTTCAGATCAAGAATCACGGCGTCGGGCTTCTCCCTCTCAAAAATCCCCTTCCCCTCCCGGAGCGTCCTTGCACCGAAGGTCTCATACCCTTCCTGTTCCAGTGCAAAGGAAATCCCACGGTTTAGTCCCGCATCGTCCTCTATGATCAGTATCTTCATATCCTTCTCTGCTTCTTCTAAAAAATCCATACCACATATCATTCGATATTCACATCCTCCGCATCTGCTATTACTATTATTTTTTCACTCCTCCACAATAATTTGAACTCCGTAACAATCCCCTCAAAACAGTATTTCATACCCTCCCCGCCAGATACCGCTTCAACAAAAAAGCCAGAAAATAGGGAAACGTATAAATATCATTGCCAAATCCGATATTACCGCCGGTAAATTTAATGCCGTACTGAATATCCTCATATTTGTCGGAGCGGATCAATTCCTTCAGCGATTTCGCCCGCCCGTTTGTCGCCTTCACCTCGACCGGGATCAGGCTCCGCATCGTCCTCACAAAGAAATCCTCCTCCAGCGTGGAATCTTCTCTCTTATAATAATACAATCCATAACCGCTCTTTACCAGCGCCTCCCCCACCACGTTCTCATACAGCGCCCCTTTATAGACGCCGAGATTTTTGTTGGCACGCAGATCCTCCTGTGCCTCCTCATCCAGCATTGCCACAAGCATGCCGCTGTCCGCGAAGTAGATCTTATACTTCGTCTCGTCAACATTGCCTTTCAGCGGAAGTTCCGGATAGTTCATACAGTAACAGACATTGACCATCCCCGCGTCCGCAAGCCACTCGATACAGCCCCTGTAGTCCTTGAATCTTGCACCGGGCGCTACCTTCGATATCTGAAATTTTTTGTTGTCCTTCGCAAGCTGCACCGGAATCTGCCGAAACACATTCAACATCCTCCCCCTGATCCGGCCCTCCCGCATATTTTCTCACATCCTCCTCATAGTCCGCAAGGATCTGTCTCTGTATCCCCAGAGAACCCTCAAAAGTCCCCTTCGCAACATACTCCCTGAGCACCGCCGGCATCCCGCCCAGGATGCAAAAATCCAGAAACAGCCCCTGGCACAGAGCCAATTCTCCCTCATGAAAAGGCGTAAGCTCCATCATATGCGCAAACATATCCTCCGTAAAAGAATCATCATACCCCTTCGCCCACAGAAATTCTTCGAAGTCGAAGGAATACATCTGATAATCCTCTTTATAGCCGATGCTGTTCCTCTCGATCCTGTTGTAATTGATCCCCGGCATGGAACCGCTGCAGATCACATCGAACCTTCCGTCCTGACAGAAAAATTTCAGCGCCGTCGCGATCTCCGGAAACGCCTGCAGTTCATCAAAAAAAAGCAGCGTTTCCCCCTCTGCAAACTTCTTTGACGGATCGATGCGGGAGATATTTTTGATGATATCCGCCGTTCTGTAGCCGTTCTCCGTGATCAGCCTGTATTTCGGTTCCTCCACAAAATTGATCTCAATGACCTCCTTATAGTTCTCCGCCCCGAACTTCCGGATAGACTCCGTCTTTCCGATCTGTCTCGGCCCTTTTACGATCAGCGGCTTTCTGTCTGTATTCAGTTTCCAGTTTTTCAAGAAATCATCTGCTTTTCTTCTCAGATAAGTCATATTTTCCCTCATATTCTTCCCCCGCCTCCTGTGATCGGTATACGCCATATCCGCAAAAATATGATTACACTACAAAAAATGAGGGAACTTTTCTTCTATTTTACAAAAAAACGAGGGAACTATCCATATTGTTTTACAAAAAAATGAGGGAAAAAGCAGCATTGTCATCTCTTTCCCCCGGCATTTCTCTCATATCAGTCCCATCTTTAAAAACTCGTAATAAATCCCATCCTCCACCACACTCCTGCATACCCTGTCCGCCATTCTCTTCAGCTCCTTACAGGCATTCCCCATCGCCACACTTATCCCCGCATACTGCATCATCTCATAATCGTTCATGCTGTCCCCAAAAGCGATGATATCATCCCGCCCCATGCCGAAATACTCGCAGACGATCCCCATCCCTTTTCCTTTATCGATCCCCCGGGGAATGATCTCCCCGTTAAAGCAGGAAGTACTGCCGCCGTAGGGATGCACCACATACTCAAACCGGTTTTCCAGATATGGCTTCGTCTTCTCTATCGCCTCCAGCGTGGACGCGGTAAAACAGATCTTGTAGGCGCCCCTTTTCGGATACTTTGCATAAGGAAGGACAGGAATACCGGCTTCGATTTCTTTCTGCATGCGGATCAGTTCCGAATTACTCTGATCCGCCTTTACATTTTTCAAAAGTTCCTCCATCTGCGGATCGGTATAGATACCGTCCTGATTTTCAATCCTGCAATAAACACCGTTTTTGTGAAACACTAAAAGGCACTCCTGTATCGTCTCCTCCGGGAGCAGATGGTCAAAAAGCACCTGTCCTTCGACCTCCACATGTCCGCCGGCACTCGAAATAATACCGTCAAACCCTACCTCCCGGATGTCCTCCCCTATGATGGGCATATTTCTTCCCGTACAGAGAAATACCTTATGTCCTTTCGTCCTCGCACAGCGGACCGCCTTTACCGTCTGCCGGGACGGTTTTTTCATCTCCGTGATCAGTGTTCCGTCAATGTCCAAAAAAATCAGTTTTCTTTCCATATCAATCCCTCTATGCTGATACTTTCCGCAGCAGATCCTGTTATGCCTTTCTTCTCCTATCCGACAGCATTGCCGCACAGCCATTCATTCCTCACCCGGCATGCCGGCACCGTCAGGCCGTCATACATTCATCCCCTCTTCAGGATTCCTGCCACTTTGCCGCTGTCAATACCGCCCGGCGCCGTCTTTTCCAGTATGTTTCCCTCCGGCATATCCGTAAGCGCAATCGTCCGTGACATCCGTGCCGCACACAAGTCTGACAGTGAGAGTGCGCCGCCAACCACCATTGCCGAAGAATTGAAGCAGGATTTAGAGGATGTTGCGAATTTCAAGGGAAGCCCTCTTGAAAAACAGGCTGCGCTTTACTGCAAGCGGCTGGGTATCAATTATAACAAGCTGTCTGATGTGGAGTTCCGGCAGCTTGTACATATCCTTGAAAAATCGAAATTCTTCAAAAGCTATGTCGGCCAGAGGAAGAAACGGAAATAGGAAATGCCGTTGCTTGGGATTTTTCCATGCAACGGCATTTTCCAGAGTTAAATCAAAACCACATAGACGGAGTATCTTTGAATTGTGGGACATTCCCATTTTGATAAGGGTCATAGTTGTCTGTATTGCAGCCAAATTCTTTTAAGGATTGTATTCGCCCATCCTGCGCCCACTTAATGAGAGAAATTCCATCAAATGCTTCAACCTTCCCATCGTCCACCGTATTTTTAAAATACCATTCTACAACCGTTTGGTTTCCTTTATGGAAATACTGTTTAATATCCCATTGGAGAACTGTGCCACGCCTGTTCCATTCATCAAACCATAGTTTTATTTTTAATGGGCCATGATACTCCGGCCCCCAGCTTTCAGTGTAAACAGCATTTTCAGAGAATATATCCAATATGCCTAAATCACACTTTTTCAGCCACATATCAAACCATAGCCGAATGGTTTCTTCTCGTTTTTCCATGAAATCCCCTTTCCCGTTTTCTTCCGCTAATCCCGTTTTACAGCCATACGCCCCAATCGCCATAATGATATGTACCGCTGCCATGATGGAGCTTCCCGTCTGCCTTTAACTGGCGGAACGCATTTGCCATGCGGATTAGTATTTCCGGCTGTATATCCAGCGAATGGTGTGCAGGGAATACCCTTTTTACAGGCAGTGCCGCAACTTTTTCCAGTGAAGCAAGATAGGCTTCCGGGTCAGTGGAAGGGTAATAGGCAAACAGGGTATCTTTATAGACCAAATCGCCGGTAAACAAATATCCTTTGTCTTTTTCCCAAAAACATAAATGTCCGGGAGAGTGTCCGGGCGTATGCAGCACTTCAATTTCCCTGCCGCCAATATCAATCATATCATGGTCATTTAATACTCTTGTTGGCGTACCCTGAAAGAATACATAATCATCAACATTAAAACCGTCAGGCAAATCACAACGGTCAACCACCATTTCCTTAATCGTTTCGATTGTCAGGGGGAATTTCCCGTCCAGCCAGTCCAATTCTTCTGCGTGTGCATAAAATTCCGGGAAATATTTATGCCCGCCGATATGGTCCCAGTGAATGTGCGTGGCAACCGCCGCAATCGGTTTATCCGTAAGTTTACGGACTTCATCATATATATTGGAAATCCCCAGCCCTGTGTCAATAAGCAGGCTTTTCTCTTTTCCATTCAATAGATAACAGTGGGTTTCTTCCCAATGCCGGTATTCGCTTATGATTATGGTTTCATTATCAATCTTGTCTATTGTAAACCAGTTATCCATTATCTCCAATCCCTTCCCACTATGATTGATGTGCCTGTATATATTCCGCTTTCACTTTATCAATCGTTTTACCGCCAATCCCAAAGTTCTTATCTGGCAGTTCTTTAATCGTAGTCACAAAAAATTCCTGCGGCACATTCATAATTTCAGAAGATACTTCTGTCAATCTTTTTATCAGCAGTTCCTTTTGCTTATCCGATAAAGTGCCGCTTTCAACTGTAATGTATGGCATTTTGCCCCTCCTTCAACTTTTCATTCATTGTTTATTCAGCCCTACCAAATGGGCAGTTATAGTTTTAAGCTATATTGCAAAAGATTATAACTGTGTCCATCTTTGCTGTCTGTTTTAGGTACTGAAGAAATCACTGTAAATCCTAATGACTTTGCTAATTGATTGGAAGCCCTGTTTTCCTCTCTTGTTGAATAAATAAACTTTTTTGCACTAAATTCTTCTTTGCAATATTGTATCAAGACTTGAAGAATCTGCTTGCCAAACCCTTTTCCCACGTAATCTGGCCCCAAACATATCCCCGCTTCCTGATAGATGTAAGGTTCAATTTTTTCTACCCCAGCAAATCCAATCACCTTACCGGTTGCTTTTTCATAAACTAGATAGGTATCATGCTCTTTCTGAAATGCAATGGTTTTCATGATTCTTATTTTGGCGTTTTCTTCGCTTGTAGTAATATTCCATTCCATGTATTTTGCGCTTTCCGGCTGTGACCAGACATTGCAATACATTTCCTTCCAATCTGAAAACTTTGCCTTATCAAGAATCAGGCTCTCCGTTTCAAGCATTTTAAAATGTTCCTCCAGCACTGGCTGACTTGTTGCCGTTTCTATTATACTGCAAAAGCTGCCTTTGTCTATCTTTATTTTTCAACCCTGTTAACAGCCCGTCCATCTGCGGCAGCGATTTTTTGAGAGCCCACGCCCACTGTATATGGTCAGTCTGCGGTTATCCATCCGTTTTCCTTCTGTCACTTTTCCAGGTGCCTTACGTAAGAATACACCGTAAGCCCCGCAAACAGCGGAATCTCGATCACATACGCCCCCAGCATCACATGGGGCAGCCATATCGCGATATCTCCGATATGCCAGAAATCAAAATCCACAGCGGCATAGAGCATACTTGTCTGCAGGCTGTTTCCTCCCGCCGGAAGAATACTGTAGATATAGCTGCCGATTTCGGCAGGCAGCAGCATATACACTATCACAGGCAAGATACAAAACAACAGCGCCATCGCCACGGAAACTGCCATATTGGTAAACTTTGATGACAGAAACAGCGTAAAACTTACGGTCGCCAGCAGGCAAAGCAGTCCCGATGCGGCGAGGAACCACTGAAATTGTCCGATATCCATATTCGGCAGGTTCACAATCGAATACAACATCTGTATGGAAGTCTTTGTGCATTCCCAGCCCCAGAGGCTGTTTGACACCAAAATATAAATCAGTATGCAGAGCGAGAATGTCACACCGCAGATCAAAAGCGCGGATGCAATCTTTGTAGCGGCAAATTTTACCTTTCCGTATTTTGTACAGCGCAGTATATCATCGGCCCCCGTCTGATAGTCCGACGTAAACACGGGCGCCGCGATCACCGTGCAGAAAAGCAGGATCAAAAAGGCAAGCAATATCTGATAATCCATGGCATCCCTGCTGTATCCCGGGAAAAACCGATAGGGTTTCTCCACCCTGCCGTATCTCTCTATCGCCGCTTCCTGCGCCGCCGGATGATCCTTTTGTTCTATCTTCATCAACGAAACCATGCGCTCCCCGCACACCTCATAATATCTGTCAACCTCAGCCGGATCGATCTCCATGATCGCCGGAGCCACCCCCGTCTCACGATCCGCAAAAGCTTCCCTGATGCCGTGCAATAGCGGTATATAAGGCAGTATCTCCTCCTGATAGACGCCCTCCGGCAGATCGTAACTGTTTTCTGCGCCGTATTTCGCCAGACATGCCTGATATTCTTCCATCGCCCGGCGCACCTTCTCCGGGGTGACATCACCCGCCGTATCCGCCTGCAGCTCCTTTTCATAGGCAATGGACTCCATACCTTTCAGCTCTACCGTATTGCCCTCCTCATCTCTGTAACTGTTGCAGGAAAAAGTCGTGGGCAGCCACGCCATCACAAAAGAAAGCCCAAACGCCAAAGTAAGCAAAATAACCGTCCATCTGGTCCTGCCTATCCGTCTCATTTCCAGTCTCAATAAACGCATTTTATATCACCTCCTGATCCTTTCCCTGGGGAAACATCCACAAATACAAATCTTCCAGATGGGGCGCGGCAGGGCGTGAATCCCCCGTATAAGGCTGCTCCGAAAGATAACGGACCGTTATCTGCCCATCCTCCTCGTTTCTAATATTTACCACCTGCAGTCTCCGCTCATACTCCGGCAGGGCGTTCATGGGAATCCGCGCCGTCCACACCTTATTGTGAACCAGCTTCACCAGTTCCTCCGTGGTTCCCTTCGCAAGCAGCTTTCCCTCCTTCATAACCGCATTCTGTGTGGCAATATATTCCACATCGGAAACGATATGGGTGGAGATCAGCACAATGCGGTCATGGGCAAATTCCGAGAGCAGATTGCGGAAACGCACTCTCTCCCCGGGATCAAGCCCGCTGGTAGGTTCATCCAGGATCAGAACCTCCGGCTCATTCAATAACGCCTGGGCTATCCCCACCCGGCGCTTCATCCCGCCGGACAGCTTCGCAATCTTCTTGTTTCTGACATGGGACAACGTCATTTGTTCCAGAAGCCCGTCTATTTTTCGTTTGGCTTCCTTCTTTGTCAGTCCTTTCAGCACCGACACATACTCCAGATAATCCTTCACCGTAAACTCCGGGTAAAATCCGAACTCCTGGGGCAGATAGCCAAACACATCCCGATAACTCTCCTTCAATTCCCGGATGGGAATCCCATCGTAAAAAACTTCTCCTCCATCGGGTTTCATAATGCCGGCAATCATCCGCATCAGCGTGGTCTTTCCCGCACCGTTCGCCCCCAGCAGCCCCCATACACCGGGGGTGATGCGCAGTGAAACGTCATCCACCGCCGTCATATCCTTAAATCGCTTTGTAATATGTTCCAGATATAGTTCCATTCCTGTTCCCTTTCTTTTTTTACATCTCTCTGATCCGATTATGCCATCTGCCTCTCCGTATAGGGCGAGGCATGGACAATATATCGAAACTGCTGTGCGCAGAACCCCAAAAGCAGTATGCATATGCCAATCCATCCCGCGGAAAAAGACTGCTGAAGCCAAATCCCCCAATGATCGGGGAACAGAGCAAACAGGAGGAGTAAAAAAGAACACAGTCCCACACTGCCCCGCAGAAATGCCTTCGGTGTAAAATGCCCCAGCATAAACAGGCAGCTCCCGCACACCAGAAGGAAGGGCACGCAAAGGTATAACATGGCTCTGTCCGCTCCCAGGGACGTTTTCAGGATCGTTGCGGCGAAAATACAGCCCAGCATACAGATATCTCCGATCCCGATCACAATCAGCCTTGCCGTCAGCAGTTTTACCGACGAAAAACGGCTTGCCGCCTCTACCTCCTGCATCTGCCAGCGGACGGAGCGGTACAAAAGGGGCAGCGCCGTCATAAAAACAAGAACCGACAGGCAAAGCAGCTGCTTTGTCAGATAACAGGGCGTTATCACAACGCCAAATACATGAGATACGATAAAGCTGACCGCCAGCAAAAAGACTCCCTGCATCCCCCAGATCTTCCAGCCGATAAACCTGATCTGCCCGGATAAAAAGGCCGTAAATGAAATGCGCACCCGACGCTGTCTTTTACACGCTTCCTCTCTGGCAAGCATAAGCGTACTTTCATAATGTTCCCCGCCCATCCCCGCCGGGCTTTGCAGTGCCTGCCTTAATTTCATCTCAACATCCTGCTCCCTCATGATACTCCTCCTTCCCCAAATTCCTTTTTTAATGTTTTCAAAGCCGAGCGCATCCTGGACTGTACCGTCCGAAGGGGCATCCCGGTGACTTCTCCAATCTCCCTTATCGTCAGGTCCTGTCCGAACCTTAAAAGGACAATCTCCCGCTGTTCCTCCGACAATGTGTCCGTAAGCTGCCTTAAAACCATGTCCGACCGCACCTCCTCAAACCCGGACTCCACATACGGCGCATCCGTCTTTGTCACCTCCAGGGATACCTCCCGGCATTTGTCCCTGCGCCGCATATCGGTACAGGTATTAGCCGCGATCCTGTACAGAAACGCCCTGAATTTTCCTCTGTGGGTGTACCTGTCAAAATAGCGTATCGCTTTCAAAAAGGTCTCCTGCGCCGCGTCTTCCGCAAGGCAGCGGTTCGGAGCGTGCCAGAGACAGTAGCGCAGAATTTCCGGATAGTACATCGCCGTCAGCTCGTCCACCGCACCCTTATCTCCCTGCTCCATTTTTTGTATCAGTTTATCTTCGCGCGTCAATATCATTCCTCCTGAGGGCGTCCCCTTATCAGTATATAACGAAACGAGGGGGTTAAAATGATTTAGGTCAGAAAAAAATAAGACCACAGTTTTTTTCACTGTCGTCTTATTCTGCGCTTCCCTCAGATACAAAATGCCGCATAAAGCGGAACAATTTTTTTTCCGTCCTCAAACCCGAAATTTTTAGTTGAAAGTTTGACCGCATAATCCGGCTTATAAGTCTCCATATAAATTTTTAAGCTTTTGGCTTTGGTATTATCCGCTGATTTTACCTCAACCGGTATCAGTTTTCCGTCCCGCTGAATGATAAAATCAATTTCCGCTCCGCGTTCGGATGTCCAGTAATATGTGCGATATCCGTTTATGGAAAGCTGCACATGTACATAGTTTTCAGCCATCCCGCCTTTAAAGTCATTTATTTCCTCCACCATATACAGGATATCGTCTGCCGCCAGATCTTTTTTGGCACAGAGCAATCCAAGGTCCGACACATAGACCTTAAAGGAATCGATATCACGATAATTCTCAAGGGGTTTTTTGATCTGTTCCGCTCTATAAACCTGTGATACGATGCCCGACAGACACAGCCACTCAATAGCATTCTCAAATTCCGAAGCACGCCCGCCCTTTTTGACCAGCTTATACTGAAAACGGGTATTCTTTCTGGAAAGCTGAACCGTAATATTATCGTACACAAGCCGTGTCTTTTTTATCTCATTTAAGTTATTATACTTGCTCATATCACTCAGATAACTTGTCAGAATAGCATCCTGTGTATGGCGGATCAAAACATAATCTTTTGTCTCCGCGAACAGCCTCACGCATTCCGGCATCCCGCCCACGATCAGATACTCACGGTAAAGCCGCATCGCCGCATCATGAAGTGCCCAGGGAAGCGGCGCATCGGCAGCAAAACACTTCTTTATCTGTTCTACAAGCGCTTCCTCTCCCATAGCGAGCATAAATTCCTCCATGTCCATCGGATAGAGCGTTTTCATATCCGCTTTGCCCACGGGAAAAGAAAATTTTGTCCTGTTCACCGCTACGCCGAGCAGACTGCCTGCCACAATAATATGATAATCCGGCGCGTCCTCACAAAAATATTTCAGTGCCGTCAGAGCCCTCTCACAAAGCTGCACCTCGTCAAACACAATCAATGTCTTTTCCCTGACGATCGTCTGCCCTGCAATATGGGACAGGATCGGAATCAGATAATCGGGGCTGATATCCTCCGCAAAAGTTTCATTCAGTCCGGGATTGGTCTCAAAATTAAAGTAGGCCACATTCTCATAATGAACTCGTCCGAACTCCAGAATGGAATAGGTTTTTCCCACCTGTCTTGCCCCCTGCAAAATAAGGGGCTTTCGGTGCCTGCTCTCCTTCCATGTTTCCAGATAACCCATAATCTTTCTGTACATAAAACTCCCCCCTTTCAAGCAATTTTAACTTAATGGCATCTCCCTTTCCATTGTAGATTACAGTATAATTCATATTCATGTCAATTTCAATGATTTTTATTTAATTTTTAACACCATATTACATGAATATTTTTAGATTTCTTGCGCAAAAATACACATATTATTTTTTCCCCTCGCCGGAACATACAACCACCGGATATCCCATAACAAAGAGTCCGGCAAGCCGGACTCTCGCGCCGGAGCG
>OFGN01000852.1_pt1 | contig 28304 bp, 28 predicted proteins | sample 1521821 | NCBI WGS metagenome assembly OFGN01 (sample SAMEA3504094, study PRJEB24116) | mouse gut metagenome | biome: mouse gut; feature: mouse-associated habitat; material: faeces | place: Denmark | collected 2011
TAAGGGAGTAGTACGGGTAACCGTAGCGAGGGTTCAAATCCCTCTTTCTCCGCCACCTAAAACCTAAATCGAACATCTTCGGTTTAGGTTATTTTTATAATAATTATTTTGATTTAAAGGAGAAAGTATGATATTCGTTCAGTATGTATTACCTTATATAGTTGCTTTGATTACAGCAATTTGCTCAGGATTGATTTCGTATTTTTTGGCTATAAAAAAATGCAAATTGGATAATGAAGTGAAAATCAAAGAAATTCAAGAACAGCATAAATTAGATTTGGAAAATCAAAAAGAATTGTTTAAACTTGAAATAGAAAAAATCAATTTGCAACATCAAAATGAAATTGAAAGAATGAAAGTTGATAGCAATAATCAATTAACTAATAATTTCGCTAATTCATTTTTTACTACAATGCTATCAAATCCTAATTCATTAGAAAGTTTATTAGATTTGGCAAATAAATTTAAAAAATAATTATAAGTATAGAAACAACTTTATGCCGCAAAAGGCTACCAGCTGAAATTGTGGTGTATTAGATTAATACTGCTAAAGGCAATTTAAAATCCGACTGATTTCCAGTCGGATTTTGGGTTTTAAATTTGGCTTCTTAAATAACAAGTTTATTTATAAAAACAATTTTTTCTATTTTGTTTAGAAAGGTTCTTAATACGGTGTGACTGCACCGCTCTCGTTTTATCAAGCATCCACTATAGTGCTATTGAATAAATATAAAAACTTTAACTTTATGGCTGTTAAAGCATTGATTTTGATTTTTATTTGTGATATAATATAACAAGCTTAGGAGGTGCTCCTATCATGGAAAAAATAAAATTAGCCACTGTTTTTAGTGGAATAGGTGCAATAGAACAAGCATTATCAAGATTAAATTATAATTTTGAAATAAAATTTGCTTGTGATATCGACAAATTTGTTAAACAGACATATTTTGCAAATTACAATATTTCAGAAAATCAATGGTATGAAGATGTTCATAATATTAATGGAAAAAAATATGAAAATCAAATTGATTTATTTGTTGGCGGTAGCCCATGTCAATCTTTTTCAATGGTAGGAAAACGCCGTGGATTTGATGATTTTAGAGGATTATTAGTTTTTGAATTTATACGATTAGTCGATGAAATCAAGCCAAAAATATTTATATTTGAAAATGTAAAAGGTTTATTGAGTCACGACAGTGGAAAAACTTGGGAAATCCTTGAATCTAAGTTTCATTCATTAGGTTATCAAATTTGTGCTAAAGTATTAAATGCTAAAGATTTTGGAATACCGCAAAATCGAGAACGCCTTTTTGTTGTAGGATTTAAGGAAAACCGGGAGTTTAAATTTCCTATGCCTATTTCTCTTACTCTAAAGATGGAAGATTTATTAGAAGATGTTCCCCCAATTAAATATTTTCTTCCAGAAAAAGGTGTTAATTTTGTTACTGATCCTAAAAATATTCAAAAATGTTATACTCAAATTGATGGTGCTGTAGCATTGTGTCAAAAAGCAAATCAACAATTTAATTGGCATGGTGATTTTGTAAATCAAAATTTAGACAAATATTATTTGTCAGATTCTGTTAAAGAATATGTTCTAGCAACGGGCACAAAAAATTTTTGCACACATCCAGCTATTGATTTGGAAATTGCAAGACCACTTTTATCAACTATGGCTAAAATGCATAGAGCAGGTGTTGACAACTATATATCAAGAGGCTCTCGTCTAAGAAAATTAACTCCTCGTGAATGTTTGCGTTTAATGGGATTTCCTGATAGTTTTAAAATTGTTGTTAGTGATACACAAATGTATAAGCAAGCAGGAAATAGCATAGTTGTAGATGTGTTAATACATATTTTGGAGAGTATTTATAATGATTGATATTAATAGCGCAAAAATCATTTCTATTGCAAGAACAAATATTCCAGATTGTTTTGTACTACGCAACAAAATAGGAACAGGACATGGAGAAGCTAAATTATATGTTGGTGGCTCTCAACTAAGAGATTGGGATGAATTTTTTGATAATTTTGTAGTGCAAGGTTTAGTATTAAAAAAAGATTTGCTAGATTATTTGCTTTTAGCAAAAGAAGAATACGAAAATCAAACACAAGGATATGCCAATGACATTAGTGATGATTGGCTTAAATATTATAATATTGCTCTAAAATTAGATGATATAATATTATTTCCATTAGTACATAAAGAATACAAAAATTTAAGCCGATACTATATTAATTCTTCGAGTTATATTTATAATTTTATACGACAAATTTGTCTGCCAGTTATGACAACGATGTTGCTGGAAAAAATTTGTATAGATGGAACAAATTATATTTGGTTTCGTCCTTATATAAATGATATCGGCAACATTTATGATCAAGAGATAGCAACGAGTCAAATTAATGAAATTGAAACTTGTAGTACTATTGATGAAACAATAAAAGAACAAATTATACAAGCACGAAAAGGACAAGGAAAATATAGGGAATTAATATTAGAAAAATTTCATAATACATGCGCTGTAACGGGTGTTAATGATACTCGAATTCTTATAGCAAGTCATATTAAGCCTTGGACAGATTCAAGTAATTATGAACGTGTAAATAGAGAAAATGGAATTTTATTGTCTCCGACTTTTGATAAGTTATTTGATAAAGGTTTTATTTCATTTAAAAATAATGGACAAATATTGCTATCGGATTATTTTGATGAGCGTAATTTTAAACGATTAAATATAAATGATAGTTTAATTTGTAAACTATATATAACTAATGAAATGAAAGTTTTTCTTGATTATCATAGAGATATTGTATTTAAACACTAGATTATTCGATTTAGGTTATAATCACTCCACCACGAGTAAATAATACGAACCACTTTGTTAAAAAAGGGTTCGTATTATTTTTTGCTAATGAGTATTTTGGTATTAGATTACCATTAAAAAGTTAAAATCAATAGGCATTTCAAGAATAATTTATTTTAATAAGCACCCGCCCACAGTGCCCAACGATATATTTTTCGTTGTTATACGCTTGAAAGCCGGCGTCTTTTGTGCTATAATTAAATTATGAAACGTACGATACCCGATGAACTAAAAGAACAAAATCGTCAATTAACGGACGAGTGTTTGAAAATTTATAACGATATAGAGTTTGCCGAGATCAAACGGCTCAGTTTAAGTACTGCCGTTATTCCTTTCATACTTACTTTTTTATTTGTATTCGCCGTCGGCGTATTACTATATTGCATTATTAAAGCACTTTTAACAGCGCCAAATTGGTGGTGTATTGGATTTTTCGCTTTTATTACATTGTTTTGTTTGATTGCTGTCGGCATATCTTGGTACTTTGTTATAAAGAATTATAAATATGGGCGTCCGTGGTATTTTGTAAAAGACGATCAAAACGAATATCAGATTTGGTGTAATTGCGATGGTTAAAAATATACGGTGCAAACCATTGTAAATCTTACACGTCATAAAGTTTTGTATATAGATAAAAACGGTAAATGTTCGATTGACGGCGATGAAGATACGGCAAGCAAAGTTATGAGGTTTTATCAATACATCGTTACGCCCGATAAAGTTTACGATTCAACCACACAATCGACTTCTATGCGCCGAAATTATACTTTACGCTATAAACGTAAAAAAACAATCGGGAATAAAACATTTTACTATTTCCCCGCGTTTAATAATGCCGTATTCGGCACAAGATATGCACGTTGTATTATGCTTGAAAATGGTGTGTTAAAATATATTTGCGTAGAAAATGCAAGCGGACATGGATTTGACGATAAAACCTCTACTTATGCAAGTAAATATTTATATAGCAATATAAATAATTTTGATTTTCAAATTTGTATACCTTTATATGTTCAAGAATATGCTCAAAGCGTAAAATTCGCATTGCCCGTATTGAAAAACATTATATATGAAAATTCGTTTTAGGTTACAAGCTTTCCGCCACGAGTAAAAAATACGAATCACTTTGTTAAAAAAGGGTTCGTTTTATTATGTAATATTTTTTAAATAACTACGATTTTCGTTGCGTTTTTGGTGCATTTGTGTTAAAATTTTGTTGTGCAAAAGGATTGAATATGATTGATGTAAACAATTAGATTTTGCTAGTAAGGTCGAAAAAATGTAATTTATTTGTTTTGTAATTAGAGTGTTTTGATATAAATTCAGGTGATTTATGAGATGGTTTAATTATTACGGACTTATTATAATGGTATTAATAATGGTTCCAAATATTGTGTACGCTATAAAGCATAAAAATGATAATTGTGAAAGCTACAACAATAAACTTACCATCTTATTTGAACAAATCGGCAGGTATTGGTGCTTTGTTTTTATGATATTAAATATTCCTTATACATATTTTAATTTTTGGTTTGACAAGGCACTTGTGGTTTATTTGTCAGTAAATGGTATATTGTGCCTTGCATATTTAGTATTTTGGATAATTTGCTGGAAAAGAAATGATAAATTAAAGGCATTGTCACTTTCAATAATTCCGTCAAGTATATTTTTATTTAGTGGCGTAGTTTTGGCAAATATACCACTTATTGCGTTTGCAATTATTTTTGCAGTAAATCATATTTTGATAAGTTATAAAAACTCTTTACTTTAAGATTTAATAATGATAAATGGATAGGCCGCAATAAATATTGCGGTCTGTTTTTTATATGGTAAGAGATAAAATGTAATTTGTCTATTAGTTTTTATAACAGAATAGCTTTTAATTTTGAAATATTTAATACTACAAATAGCATTTTGAGAAAATTTGAGATTGCTATTGAAATATGGGGTGCAGTTTGGTATAATAATAAAAAGGAAGATTGAATTATGAGAAAAGAACTTACAGAAATGACACTTGAAGAACTTTGGCAGTTCAGTAGCCTAATGGTACAGCACAAAATACAAATAATTGAAGTCGGCAACAGCGACAAATTCATTGATGGCAACATTGGTTTAGTAGATTATGATGCAAATCATATAACCTTGCGTGTGGCTGCCAAAGGCTTACCAGAAAACACAACTTATACACAAGATGGCATTACCTACAAAGCCATAAAGGTTGCCGACAAAATCTATGTGCCAGATAAGAATTTTACTTTGTAGGATAAAAACAAATCAAAAAAATCGGTATATAACCATAAAAACAATTAAACACATAACAAAAGCCAAGAAACCTTAACGGAATCTTAGCTTTTGTATTAGTTATTGTATATTACACGATTTTAAAAGTATTCAGCACTTAGTCATCACTCTTCGTGGTGTTTTGTCTCAGATATTATGGTTGTTTCTTCAACAGCAACTGCGGGTTGCTCAATTGGCTCTGTTAGGGTAAGTTCATTTTTTACTAGTTCTTCCTTTGCGATAGTTTTCATTACTTTTTTTTCATTATAAAACAATAGGATAACTGCACCAAATAAGCAGAAAACAACTGCTACAATACCAACTATTGTCATACCAAGTGTTGAAGCTGTTATATCATTACTATTGGCATTTTGTGTAGAGCCTATTATAGCGAGTGAGGTAAAGAGCAACATTGCAAACGACTGACCGAATTTCATTGCGAATGTGCGAGCTGCAAAAAACATACCCTCACGCTTTTCACCAGAAGTTATGCCATCTGCTTCGGCAACATCTGCTACAATTGATTGTGGTATTATACCAAGCAATGCCATAGGAAAAGCAGCAATTATGCAAATTAAAACACCAAAGACTACGCCTGGAATAACACCTATTCCTAAAAGTCCAGAGTTTTCTGCTGTGCCAAGTACACCTATAAGCGTTGCTATCATATAGGCGAGTGCTAAGCCCAAGAAACCTGCAATTGTCAGCTTTTTCTTGCCAAATTTTTTAACAAGTTTAGATACTATTGGATAGAAAATCGCTGAAAGCACAGTTAGTCCGCCAAGGAAAATCATTGTGAATGATTCATTTATGTTCATTGACACTTTTACATAAAATGGCAAGCCAGTTTGGAATAGTGTTAAGCCTACCCAGTACATAATATCTGAGAGTGTAAAGATGCGGAAATCGCTGTTTTTGAAAGTAGCAGCAAGAGACTTAAACATATTAACATTAGATGGTTGAGCATTAACGAAGTCTTTTTCATTTAGTAAGAATGTAGGAATAAGCATACAAATAGCTGCTATTACTGCCAAAATTATGAAGCAAATACGATAACTCCAAGCGAAACCAACACTTTTTCTCAATAAACCTGCTAATACAAAAGGGGTATAAGCAAGCATTGTGCCAACAAAGTAGGTTAACGAGATTGCTGTAGAGATAAACATTCTGTTCTCTTGCGTCTGACCAAATTCAGAAATAAGTGCATTGTATGGAGTGCAGTACATTGTCATAAACAAGTAGAAAAGTATAATAAATATTGCTATCCAAGCAATATTCCATCCACTTTGAGCGGGTACTGGTGCACAGAATAGTAAAACAGTACTTACTGCCAAAGGTATGGCTGCATATTGCATAAATGGTATGCGTCTGCCACGTTTGTTTTTACTTCTGTCCGAAAGTGAGGCTATAAGTGGGTCAGTTACTGCGTCAAATATACGGCTCAATGATGTTATTAAACCCAAAACTGTTAAAAAACCGCCTATTATAAGACCTGGTGTTATATATTGAATAGCACCATTTTGTGCCAAATCGTTAGAAGTTGGTAGGTAAAATGTTACTAACCACGCACTGATAATACCACTTAGCATTGACCAGCCAAGTTGACCAACTGAAAATATCCACATTTGTTTTTTGCTTAACTGTTTCATACTTTTTCAAGCGAACTATCCAATAAGTTCGCTATTCCCCCCTTGAATTTTTTAAGTTTATGTCAGACAAACAAGTTATACTTTTAAAGCATTTAATATTATTTCAATTAAAGTTTCAATTTCCTTTTCTTTTTGATGAGAAGCGTCTTGAATTACAATATTAGGCGCAGAGAGTTTTTTGCAAAGTTCTAACATAGCATGTGCGGTTGAATAATAGAATATTTCCCAATTAGGCAATGTTTTAACAGTGCCATCCTCAATTCCACGAAAATACACATCACTAAATGCCGATTTAAAAAGTTCTAAGCCGATGGCATAGTCGTCAGCATCAGTTCTGCCCAAGCTTAACATAAACGCATCAAAACCATTAATGAATTGGAATAATTCCCTTCGTTCAGTAAAAATTTTTAAATAACAACCATAAAAAAGTGAGAGTGCAGTGAATCCATCTACATTTTGCGGAAAAATAAAATATTGCTCAAAAATGCTTTTTTCAAGTTTTGCCGCTGCTGCACAAAGTAGTTTTTCCTTGGAAGCGAAATAACGATAAATCGTAGCTTCGCCCACAATTGCGTATTGGGCAACATCACGAATAGTAACATCACCAATTGGTTTTTCCAAAAATAAAGCAATCGCTTTGTCTAAAATAAAATTAATTTTTACATCTTTCATACTCATAATTTCACCAATGATAGTATAACTATCATTTTGATACTTTATCTATCATAAAAATAATATCATAAAAGATTGGAATTGTCAAGTGGCAAAAATTAAAAAGTTAAATGAAATATCAGAGTTAAATATTGGCATTGCAATGTTGGAAGTATCCATCATTTATAACATATTATTTGAATTTTGCACTATATTTTTTATTCTAAGCATTTTTTTACTTTGCTTTATCCAAAAATTACTTTTTATCAACTTTACGATACTTATATTAGCATATCGAAAAAAAACTTAGGATAACTTAATTATCAATTTAAAGGTGACCACTATATTGCTAAAGTTATATTTTTGCATTTTCATACACTTGCAAAACGTGTTTATTTGTGATATAATTAAAATACTATTGGCAATAACATTATTGCGGTTTGCCATAGTGAATATGATAATAATTATTATAAAATTTTTTTAAATAAATAAAAGTCCAATATAAGTTAGCAGGGGTAGTATTGTGAAAAAATATAAAATTGGATATACAACAGGTGTTTATGATATGTTTCATATTGGACACTTAAATATTTTAAAAAGAGCGAAAGAGAATTGTGAGTATCTTATTGTAGGTGTTAGCACTGATGAGCTTGTTTCAAACTATAAACATAAAAAGCCTATAATCCCTTTTGAAGATAGGCTAGCTATTGTTGAATCAATAAAGTATGTTGACAAAGTTGTTGCCCAAGATAGTATGGACAAGATTGTGGCATTGGATAAATTTGAGTTTGATGTAGTTTTTGTAGGCAGCGACTGGCAAGGTACAGAAAAATGGAATAAGATTGAAGAAGATTTTAAAGCACGTGGTGTAGATGTGGTTTATCTGTCTCATACAGACGGAATTTCTTCTACTATACTAAGGGATAAATTGAACGAATAAGGTGATTTTATGAACATTGTTATTATGGCTGAATATGTTCGAAAAAGCGGAGTAGGTGTTTATGTTGATTCCTTATGTAGTGAATTAAAAAAGACAAATAACGTTTTTTTGATAGCCGGAGAATATGTCTTTGATGCAAACAATGATATATTTGTAAAACATAATATAAGCAAAGCAGGCATTGTGTCATTGATAAAAAATGTGTTTGCAATGCGAAAATTTTTTAAAGCCAATAACATTGATATTGTGCAAATGAATCATAGAAGATGTGCTTTTTTAATGAAAGTTTACAATACTTTTTTTTGGTTCAGTAAAATGAAATGTTGTTGGGTTTTGCATACTCAAAAGATTCGTTATTCTTTGCCGTATAGAATGATAACTTATACAGGTAATAAGGTGATTGCGATATCAAGTGAAGTTAAGAATTTTTTGATAGAGAAATTACGTGTTAAAGAAAGTAAAATACAATTGATATTAAACGGAATAGATAACTCTAACCTTACACCATTGACCGATGCTGAAAAACAGGAAATAAAAAATAAATACGGTATTGAAAAGGATAAAATAGTTGTTTGTTTGCACGGCAGACTTGACAATGTGAAAGGGCTTGATGTGCTTATTAATGGGGTGAATTTATTGCCACAAGAATATAAGGATAAAATTGTGGTAGTTTGCTCAGGTGATACTAATTGCGAATACTATAACTATTTGGTTGACCTTATAAATAGCTATAATCTTGAGAAAAATTTTGTGTTTACAGGTTGGACTAAAACAAGAGACATTTTTGGAATTAGTGATTTGTATGTTGCACCTAGTAGAAGAGAAGGGTTCTCTTTATCGGTAATAGAATCCTTTTTTATGAAAGTGCCTTGCGTTCGTACAAAAACTGGCGGGTATTTGGATACTAAAGATTGCTCAGATGTAATAGAGATTGATATGCCTGAGGATATTACAAAAAAATTGATTGCATTTGTGGATAATCCATCAATATATGACGATATGGTAGAAAAAGCATATAATTTTGCGATAGAAAACTGCACTACTAAAATAATGGCAGAAAAAACATTGCAATTGTTTGAGAGTATAAAAGGGTGTTAATATGTTTGACAGAATTAAAAAAGACGAATGGATAATTGCAATAAGACGCAAAGAAAATTGCTTATTGAGTAGAAGCGGTGGTGGGTTTAAAATTATACCTAATTCCTTAAGATATTGGTGTGCTGACCCATTTTTGCTTGATATTGACAATACAACTTTTTTGCTTTTTGAAATGTATGATAGACTTCGTGGCAAAGGTTTGATTGGTTATAGAGTGCTAAAGGGCGGCAAGTATAGCAAAATGAGAGTGCTAATTGACGATAAAGGACATTTATCTTATCCATTTATAATAAAACATAATGGAAATTATTATATTATGCCTGAATCAAATAGTCAAAAAATTGTTTATTGCACAAAGCTTGAGTGCGACGGCGAAAATTTGAGAATAGGCGATAAACATATAGTTATTAATGGCAAATTTGTGGATACTACTTTGTTGGAATATGGCGATAAAAAATACTTTTTTACTACAGATTTGAGTAAAGGCGATAATGTTTCCAACCTTACAATTTTTGACGAGAAATTTGAAACTAAAATGATTTTAACAGGTGAATTTGATAAATCTAATGCTAGAATGGGGGGAAACTTTATACTAAGTGATAAAGACATTTATAGGGTCTCTCAAGACTGCTCAAAAGGTTATGGAACAGGGCTAAATTTCTCTAAAATTAACATAGAAGGGAATAATTATTCAGAACAATTGATTAGTAAAATAACAGTATCAGATATATCGCTTGATAGTAACAAAAAATATGATGGTATTCACACATACAATTTCAATAATGATTACGAAGTAATTGATTTAAAAAAGAGCAAAGTGATAAATTTAGTCAGAATTTTAGGTTTTGCGTTGGTTAAAATGGGAATATTGAAAAATTAATTGAAAAGTTAAAAAGAGTAAAAAAATAGTAGCATATTTTTAAGGATAAAAAATGAATAAATTACAAGAAAAAATATTGGAAATAATGGTTTTTATTGATAAAATCTGCCGTGAAAATGATATTACTTATTATATTATGGGTGGTACTGCATTAGGCGCTGTAAGGCACGGCGGTTTTATACCTTGGGACGACGATTTGGATATTTGGTTGACACCTGAAAATTATGAAAAATTTAAAAAGTTGTTTGAAGAAAATACTTACGAAAAATTTGTTTTGCAAGAGTGGAAATTGGTAGACGAGTATTTGCAATATGCCAAAGTTCGTATGAACGGCACTACTTTTATTGAAAGTCACCTTAAAAACAAAAAAGATTTGCATCAAGGTATTTATGTGGATATTATGATTTTGCACAAAACCCCTGCTGGCAAAAAAGGTGTACTAAATAGGCAATATTATGTATCAAAATACTTGACACTTAAAGGTATTTTGAGAAATGGTTGGAAAGGTAAAAATACTACTCAAAAAATACTTGCAGGTATAGCAAAAATGTTGCCAAAGTGTTTGGATAAAAAACTTTATAAATATATTTATAAATATGATAATTTGCAGGATAATTATAACTACATTTATTACATTACAAAAGGCACTAAAAAGAGCGGTTATTATGAAAGAAGTATTATTGAACCTGCAGGTGAAATTGAGTTTGAAGGCAAGACATTTTTGTGTATGAATGATATTAAAAAATATCTTGAGCTAAGATATGGCGATTATATGGCATTACCGCCAAAATCGGAACAAAAATCTGTCCAACACGCAGAAATTTGGGATACAGAAAAGCATTTTAGCGAATATTTAGAATAGAAATGGATAATAAAAATTAAATTAAATTTTATGAATATTTTTTAAAAAATGCAGTGATAAATGTTTAGGAAAAAGCTGCAAATATTATAACTATAATTTATTGATAATCAAAAAGTCGGATATTCTTTATCCGGCTTTCTTTATTATATAATAATTATAATTATATCTTGCTTTTTTATAATGTGTGTGTTATAATTATAATGAATATATACGCAAAAACATTTAAAGGGCTTGAAAATTGTTAATACTAAATGTGTTTTTATAGGAGAAAGTATGTCTGATTACACTTTTTTGACTTCTTGTTATATCAAATCCGATATAGAAGAATTTGAACTTGCTATGTTAAGTATGCTAAATCAAACTTTACCGCCAGAGCAGATTGTTGTAGTTTGCGATGGTGAAATTAGTGAAGGACTTAGCAATTTAATTAATGGTTTTGCGGAAAATAACGAGAATTTGTTTACAATTGTAAGGCTTGAGAAAAATCAAGGTTTGGGTATTGCACTTCGTGAAGGCACAAGTTATTGCAGAAATGATATTATTGTTCGTATGGATATGGATGATATATGTATTAGTGAAAGGTGCGAAAAACAAATTAAATATCTTGACGAGCATAGCGATATAGATGTTGTTGGAAGCAACATTGAAGAGTTTATAGAAAATGAAGATTGCTGTGAAGATATTAGGGCAGTGCCTGAAACACACGAAGAAATTTGTAAGTATATGAAATTACGTACACCTTTTAATCATATGACTGTTGCAATGAGAAAATCCGCACTTGAAAAAGCGGGTGGTTATGAACATTGGTGGTTGCACGAAGATTTGTATTTATGGGTAAGAATGTACCTTGCAGGATGTAAATTTTATAATATACAAGAAAATCTAGTACACGTAAGAGTAGGAAAAGCTATGTGTGCAAGACGTGGCGGTTATAAATATTATAAAAGCGAAAAAGGGCTTTATAAGTTTATGTATAAAAACAAAGTTATTAGTTGGGGGGAATTTCATAAAGCTAAATTAATAAGGTTTGTTGTACACGTTTTGATGCCTAATGGTTTAAGGCAATGGTTTTATAAAAGATTTGCAAGAAGAAAAAAGAGTGAAAATTAGGAGTAACAATGATTGAGATATTAATGTGTACCTATAACGGAGAAAAGTATATTGAAAAACAGCTTGACTCCATTAGATTGCAAACAAGACAAGCAGATAAATTGAGTATTTATGACGATATTTCCACAGATAATACGGTTGCTGTTATAAATGATTATATCAAAAAATACAACTTAACGGATAAATGGTCTGTTACAATTAATAGCCAAAATAAAGGGTGGAGAAAAAACTTTTTTGATGCCATTTTTGCGTCTTGTGGGGATATAATTTTCTTTAGCGACCAAGACGATATTTGGGAACTTGATAAAATAGAAGTTATGTCTAGTGTAATGGAAGCAAATGAAAATATTTTAAAGCTTAATAGTAAATTTACTTTTATTGACCCAAATGACGATTTTATTAAAACAGATAAGGAAATAACTACTCCTACTAAAGAATTAGTGCAAGAGCCGTTTTTGGATACTTTTAGTGTTAAATGGTCAAACAGATTAGCTTGTGCAACTGCAATTTCAAAAAAGCTAATTGATATGTTAAAAGGGTTGCCATATAACAGCAGTTTTTCTCACGATTGGTTTTTTGAGAATATTGCAACTGCACTTGATGCTAGCTTTTTAATTGATTATTATTCTATAAAACATAGACTACATAATTCGAATGCTAGTATAGATGTATCACATAATGCACTTTTTACTGCAGATTATGCAAATTACATTTGGCTTGTGTTTAATGATTATTTTGAAAATGTAAACGAAGACTATATGGCGCAAGCAAATAGGTTTTTAAAGTTTGCGACAATAAAAAAGAAAGTAAATACAAAGTTTGCTTTGATTAGTTGGTTTAAGCTTGCTTTTTACCCTAAATATTATAAAAGATATGCAAGGGGATTGTTTTTAGATTTGCTTGCTACATTGCATTTGTATGATTTAATAAAAAATTTAAGAGATAAAATGGTTAAGTAGTTTAACTAAAAGCTTATATAAATTTAAGTTTAACGGGGTGTTAATTTGAAAGGAATAATTTTAGCAGGTGGGAGCGGTACGAGATTATATCCGCTTACAAAGACAATATCAAAACAAATATTACCGGTGTATGATAAGCCAATGATTTTTTATCCATTGTCTACATTAATGCTTGCTGGTATAAATGAAATTTTAATAATTTCAACTCCAAGAGATTTGCCTGCGTTTAAGCAATTGCTTGGCGACGGCAGCGACTATGGTATCAAACTTGAATATGCATCTCAACCTTCACCCGACGGACTCGCACAAGCCTTTTTGATTGGAAAAGATTTTATTGGTAATGATAGTTGTACAATGATATTAGGCGACAATATTTATTATGGCAACGGATTAGGACAATTGTTAAGAGACGCTGTTAAAAATAATAAAGGCGCAACAATTTTTGGTTATTATGTAGATGACCCTAAAAGATTTGGTGTTGTAGAGTTTGATAGTAACGGAAAGGTGATATCAATAGAAGAAAAACCTGAAAATCCAAAGTCAAATTATGCCGTTACAGGCTTGTATATTTATGATAACAGAGTTGTAGAAATGGCAAAGCAAGTAAAGCCTAGCGAGCGTGGTGAGCTTGAAATTACCGATTTAAATAAGCTTTATTTAGCTGACAATAGTTTGAGAGTAAAGCTTATGGGCAGAGGATATGCTTGGCTTGATACCGGCACAACGGAAAGTCTGCTTGATGCAGGTAATTTTGTGCAATTACTAGAAAAACGCCAAGGCATAAAAATGAGCGTATTGGAAGAAATCGCCTACATAAATGGTTGGATAAGTAAAGAAAAATTAATTACACTTGCAGATAAGTATGACAATTCATCTTATGGAAAACATTTAATGAAAGTTGTAAATAACGAAATTAAATATTAACGGAGACAAATAATGAACTTTATCAAAACAAAATTAAGGGGCTGCTATATTGTAGAGCCGTTAGCTTATGGCGATAACCGTGGCTGGTTTATGGAAACATACAATAAAGGCGAGTTTGATAATGCAGGACTTGTTTATGACTTTGTGCAGGATAATCAGTCATTTAGCAAACAAAAAGGCATTTTAAGGGGCTTACATTTTCAAAAAAATCCTATGGCACAAGCTAAACTTGTAAGGTGTACCAAAGGTAGTATTTTAGATGTGGCTGTTGATATAAGAAAAGGTAGCGATACATATTTGCAGTATGTTGCGGTGGAACTTTCTGAAGAAAATAAAAAGCAACTTATGATACCGCGTGGGTTTGCACACGGATTTGTAACACTTACTGAAGATGTTATGGTTCAATACAAAGTTGATAATTTGTATAGTAAGGAAAATGATAGGGGAATAAAATATTCTGACCCTTCCATAAACGTTGCTTGGGGCATTTCAGACCCGATTTTATCTGTCAAAGATACTATAAGTCCAAATTTAGTTGATAGCGATGCGGATTTTACAATTAAAGTTTTGGTTACAGGTTATAAAGGTCAATTGGGGTATGATGTTGTAAAAAGATTAAATCAAGCAAATTATGAGTGCATAGGCGTTGATATTGACGATTTTGATATTACTGACGAGAGTGCAACTTATAATTATATTGCAAAATATAACCCCGATGTTGTAGTGCATTGTTCAGCGTATACTGCAGTTGACAAAGCGGAAAGCGAGAGCGATAAGTGTTACAATGTAAATGTAGTAGGAACAGAAAATATTGCAAAAGTCTGTGCGAAAATCGGGGCTAAATTAGTTTATATCTCTACTGACTATGTTTATGACGGCAAAGGAGATACTTCTTTTGAAGTGGATAGTAAAATTGCGCCGCTATGCGTTTATGGCAAAACAAAATATCAAGGTGAAGAAATTTGCAGAAAGTATACAGACAAACTTTTTGTAATAAGGACAAGCTGGGTGTTCGGTATAAATGGCAACAATTTTGTTAAAACAATGCTAAAGCTTGCAAAAAATAATAATCAAATAAAAGTTGTATGCGACCAAATTGGTTCACCAACTTTTACGCCTGATTTGGCAGATTTTATATTTTACATTATAAATACCAACAAATATGGCACTTACCATTGTAGTAACGAAGGATTTTGCAGTTGGTATGAATTTGCAAAAGCTATATTTGAAATGAGTGGTTTGAATGTTGATTTGCAAGCTATTCCTACGAGTGAATATAAAACTCAAGCAGTAAGACCATTAAATAGTAGGCTTAGCAAAAAATGTTTGACTACTTGTGGTTATGGTGTTATGCCTAGTTGGCAAGATGCCTTAAAAAGGTATTTAGAAAAGTTGGATTTATAGAATTAAATTCTATTAAAAACAAATAAAATAAAAAATATTATTAGTAAATGATTTTATTTGCTACTTAAATAATCTATTTGAAAGGATATTGTATGAAAATATTAGTAACGGGTGGAGCAGGTTTTATCGGTGGAAATTTTGTGCATTATATGTTAAAAAAATACCCGAATTATGATATTGTTTGTTTGGATAAGCTTACTTATGCAGGGAATTTGTCAACTTTACAAAGTGTAATGGATAACCCAAAATTCACTTTTTGCAAAGGTGATATTGCCGATAAAAATTATGTGGATAAATTGTTTTGTGAGCATAAATTTGATATTGTTGTAAATTTTGCAGCGGAAAGTCACGTAGATAGAAGTATTGAAAATCCACAAATATTTTTGATTACAAATGTAGTTGGTACAGGCGTATTAATGGATTGTTGCAGAAAGCACGGAAATATAAGATTTCATCAAGTTTCCACAGACGAAGTATATGGTGACCTGCCTCTTGACAGACCTGACTTGTTGTTTACTGAAAATACACCTATTCATACATCAAGCCCTTATAGTAGTTCAAAAGCAGGTGCGGATTTGCTTGTATTATCGTATTTTAGGACTTTTGGTTTGCCAGTTACAATATCAAGGTGCAGTAATAATTATGGACCATATCATTTTCCTGAAAAGTTGATTCCGCTTATGATTACAAGAGCGATTTATGATAAATCTCTACCTGTTTATGGTAACGGACTTAATGTAAGAGATTGGTTATATGTTGAAGACCATTGCAGGGCTATAGATTTGATTATTCATAACGGCAAAATAGGAGAAGTTTACAATGTTGGTGGACATAATGAAAAATCTAACATTGATATAGTTAAAATCATTTTAAAACAACTTGGTAAAAGTGAAGATTTGATAACTTTTGTGGAAGATAGAAAAGGGCACGATATGAGATATGCCATTGACCCTACAAAAATATATAACGATTTGGGGTGGCTACCTGAAACAAAATTTGAAGACGGAATTAAAAAGACGATAGAATGGTATTTGGAAAACCAAGATTGGTGGAAGGAAATTATAAGCGGCGAATATAAAAATTATTATGATAAAATGTATGGCAAAAAGTGATTAGATTTAATATTTAAGTGTGAAAAATTAATCAATAATTTTGAAATTTAAAGGGAAGTAGTAATGTCTGTATTTAATCATCAAGGGCGAGTTAAAAACTCAATGAAAATATCGGCAGCAAACCTAACATATCAGATTTTGACAATGATATTGAACTTTGCTTACCGAACAATATTTATAAAAGTCTTAGTTATCGAATACTTAGGACTTAATGGTTTGTTTACCGATATTCTTCACATATTGTCTTTGGCAGAGCTTGGTATTGGCTCATCAATAGCGTTTAGACTATATAAGCCAATTAGTAATGACAATGTGGTTGAAGTTGCTCAGTTGATGAATTTTTATAAAAATGTCTACAGAGTAATTGCTTTGGTTGTAACAGTAATCGGACTTTCTATAATGCCATTTTTACCATATATAATCAAAGATGCAGCAAATACTTTGCCGCAAGATGTCAATTTGTATGTGCTTTATGCGGTATTTTTGGCTCAAAGCGTTTCTGGCTATTTCTTTGCATATAAGCAGACACTGCTGACTTCCGATCAACGCGGTTATGTATTGACACTTTTTAATATTGGTAGCAATATTATCAAATTCGGCGGACAAGTAGCTGTTTTGTTTGTATTAAAAAATTATTTGTTTACATTGGTATTTACAATTGTTTGGACTTTAATAGCAAATATTATAATAAGTGTTTTTGTGACGAAAAAGTACAAAGAAGTTTTTGCAATAAAAGAAAAATTGCCAAAGGAAAAAAGAGCTGAGATTGTAAAAGACACTAAAGCATTGATGCTTCATAAAATAGGAAGTACAATACTTACAAGTACCGATTCTATAATCATTTCAGCTATGATTGGCTTAGCAACAAATGGTGTGTTTTCCAACTATGTAATGATTATAAATGTTATTAAAAGCGTTTTTAATCAAGTTATGACGGGAGCAGGTGCAGGATTTGGAAATTTGTGTGCTAGCGGTGATAAAGAAAAAATAAAAAGGGTATTTAAAAACTATCATTTTCTTTCATTGTGGATATCGGGATTTTTTAATATTGGACTTATGTGTATGTTAAATCCGTTTATTGAAATATGGCTTAATGACCCCCAATTTTTAATGGAAGAAGGCATAGTTGCTTTAATTATTTTTTCTACTTATCTTGTATTATGCAGAACAGGTACTACTACTTTAATAAACGCTTCGGGACTATTTAGAAAAGATAAATTTAGACCGCTTATAGAAGCAGGACTAAATTTAGTAATTTCAATTGTTGCAACTTACTTTTTAGGTTTATATGGTGTGTATATTGGTACTATTGCAAGTTGTTTGTTAACAGCTTTTTGGCGTGAACCATTAATTTGCTATAAATATATATTTGAAGAAAAGCCAACGCAGTATTGGAAAGAATATTTTGTTTTCTTTATTGTAACTTTGATTGCGGCAGTACTTACATTCTTTGCTATAAGATATATCCCTAAAGGTATAGGTTATTTTATATTGAAATTAGCAATAGTATGTATTTTGCCTAATGCGATTTTTGTACTTGCGTTTTTCAGAAAACCGGAATTTAAATACTATCTTAAATTTTTGAAAAGATTTAAAAAACAGAGTAATTAATCGCAATTTGTCAGCCGATTAAACATAATTGATTTATAAGTATGGAGAAAGAAATGAAATTATCAGTTATAGTGCCAGTATACAATGTTGCAAGCTATGTGGAAAATTGTGTTAAAAGCATTTTAAGTAATAATGTGGATATGGAAGTTATTCTTGTAAATGACGGAAGTACCGATAACTCAGGCGAGATTTGTGATAGAATAGCGAGCGAAAACAATAATGTAGTTGTTATCCATAAAGAAAACGGCGGGCTATCAAGTGCAAGAAATGCTGGTTTAGATATTGCAAAAGGTGATTATATAACATTTGTAGATAGTGACGACTATGTATCTAGCACTATTTATAAAGAGTGTTTAGACATTATTGCCAAAGAAAATGTACAATGTTTAAAATTTAGAAATAAAGCGGTACACGATTTTGATTATGATTTTTCCGATTGCAAATTAACTGAAACACTTATCTTTGACAATAAGCAAACTTTGGATTTGTTTTTTCATTTGACAGATTACTATTTAAGCTATAGTGTTTGCAATATGATATTATCTAAGCAATTAATATCCGATTTAAGATTTGTGGAAGGTGTGATTAGCGAAGATATAATTTTTGATTATCAAATCTTTTTAAAGCTTGAAAAATTAGTATTAATTGATTTAGTTGGTTATGCTTATTATCAAAGAACAGGTAGTATATCTCATTCCGTTTACAATGAAAATCGTGCTTGTGTTTATAAGGTTTGGGAATATATAAAAACTTTGAATACGGACGAGAATAGAATCATGCATATCGATTTAAATATTTTGTATTTTAAATTTGTTAATTTATGCTTAATGTTAAAAAACAAAAAAAGTGTTCCAGAGAATACTTATAAAAGAATAAAAAGGGAATTACTTAGTGAAATTAAGAAAAATAAAAAGATAATAGCAGCTTTTAAAGGTATGGATTTTAAACGCAAAGTTATGCTTAACTTAATGTGCTTTAATTTTGAACTATCAGGTATAGCAATAAGGCTATTATATAGGAAATAAATGAAAAAAATATTATTGGTTAGTTTATCAAAAAATTTTGGTGGTATAGAAAGACTTTTTCATAATCTTTTTGTAAATAATGTCAAAGATTATCATTTGGATATTATTACTTTTCACGCAAAATGTGCTTATCAAGAAGATTTTGAAAATGAGGGATATAATGTTTATAGTCTGCCACCGAGAAGCAAAATGAAATTTGCGTTCTCTAAAGTAGTAAAACAGTTTTTGAGAGAACATAACGATTACGATTATATTTGGGTCAATACTGCAAGTACCAGTATGTACGAATTTCAGTATTGGGGCAAAAGGTTGACTAATGCAAAAATTATAACTCATTCTCATGGTACGGAGAGTGAAAAAAACGGTAATATTAGTGATTTAATTAATAATATACTTGCAAAATTAAATTATAAAAAAGTCATAAAAAACACAGATTTATTTTTGGCTTGTTCAAAAAAAGCAGGTATAGCTTTGTTTGGCAAAAAATACCAGGATAAAATAATTGTATTAAATAATTTGATTGATGTCCCAAAATTTGCGTTTAATAATTCTATAAGGTTTGATATACGCGAAAAATTGAACATAAGCGATAATAAATTTGTTGTGTCAATGATTGGAAGATTGTCAAATCAAAAAAATATACCTTTTGCAATGGAAATTATTAAAGAAGTTGCAAAAAGTAATGATAATGTTGCTTTTTTTGTGACAGGTGATGGCGAACTAAAAAGTTTTGCGGAAAACTTTGTTAAAGAGCATTCATTATGCGATAAGGTAGTATTTACAGGTAATGTACTTAATGTACAAGATTATTATTCTGTTTCAGATATTTTGATAATGCCTTCTTTTTTTGAAGGTTTTCCATTGACGATAGTTGAAGCTCAGTCTAATGGATTACAATGTGTGATATCCGATAAAATTACTATTGAGACTAAACTTTCTGACTTGGTTGAATTTTTGCCTATAACTAATGGAACTAAAATTTGGGTAGATAAAATTAATCATATATTGGAAAATAGCGATTTGAAAGACTTTGATAAAAGAAAAAGTTACAATATAATAGTTGCAGAAAAGAAATTTGATATTAAAGATGCTACTAGTCTACTAAAGGAGATTTTAAACTAAATGGAAAGAATTGAAACTTATAATAAAGTTAACAAAACATTTGCTTTCAATTTGAATATATTCATTTTGTTTTGTGAACTTGTTTTAAGTTATTTGATAAACCAAGAAATTTTAGTTATATTTTTTATTTGCCATTTATCTTTATTAATGATTATGGAAAAAGATATGACTAATGTTTTTATTTTATTAATGTCATTTATTCCATTTTATCAAATAATAGCGATAAACAAAGGAAATTTTAAAATTTATGTAGTCGTTTTATTTGTTTTTTTAATAAGATCATTAGTGAACCTTATATTTAAATCTAAAGAAAAAAACGAAAATTTAAAATTTCAACAATGTCTGTGTTTTGTGTTAGCATTTATGTTATATTATTTGGTAAGTATGCTTTTAACTTGCGGACTTGATTTAGGTTACTTGTTTGGATTTATTTATATTTTTTCAATGTTTTTAGGTTTAATGCAAATTAAACAAATTGATTCAATTAAAGTATATCATTATTACTTATTTATGTTTTTTATGTCTGCCTTGTTAGGAGCGTGTGCAAATTTCATTCCTGCGTTGGATACGATTTTACGAAAAGCAACAGTTGGCGGAATAGATAGATTTAGCGGTGTTTCTTGGGATACAAATTACTTTGCTTTGCAATGTTGTTGTAATGTAGGAATGTTGCTTAGTCTAATTGAGCAAAGAAAAACAAAAAAAATCATTTATATTTGTTGTTTCTTAGTTGTTTTGATTTTGGGAATAACAACAGTTTCAAAAATGTATATTGTAGGTCTTGCTGTGATGTTTGTTTTATGGCTATTTGCGTCAAAAACAAAAATCCCGTTGAAAATCGGTGCGATTATCTTGTTGATAGTAGGAATAATAATAGGCTATTATGCTTTGCCTGAAACTAATTCTATTAGAGTGTTGATTCAAAGGTTTTTAAATGTTTTTACAGAAAGACAAGGGCTAAATCAAATTACCACGGGAAGATGGAATATTTGGAGTACATATATGAATGATTGGATTCAAAGTTGGTTTACAATTTTCTTTGGTAAAGGTGTAAGCTATCCCGTTTTAATTGAAGGATTTGGTTGCCACGGTTTTTATGTGGAAACTATCTATCAATTTGGGCTGCTTGGAAGTTTGTTGTTTTTAATTGCTTTTTTATTCAGTATATTTTATGGTAAAGAAAAAGTGCAAAACAAGAAAATTACAACTCCTAAACAATACAAAATGGTAAAAATAGAAAGAAGACGAAAACGCATAAATTATCTTGCATTAATTTCAGTATTAGTTAGTTATGCTGCGTTAAGTATTTTTAATCAAGTAGATAGTATATTTCTAATGATTGTTAGTTGTTTAATTTTGAATGTTGATAAGGAGACTATATCTAATGAAATTTAGCGTTATTGTACCTATTTACAATGTTGAGCAATATCTACCATTTTGCATAGAATCCGTATTAAATCAATCATTTAAAGATTTTGAATTAATTTTGGTTAACGATGGTTCTACTGATAATAGTTTGAGTGTCTGCAAAAAATATGCAGATAAGGATAGTAGAATCGTAGTTGTCGACCAAGAAAATAAGTGGCTTAGCGGAGCAAGAAACTCAGGTATAAAACTTGCAAAAGGCGATTATTTGATATTTATTGATGGTGATGACGCTATCAAACAAGACGCATTATTTAAAATAAATCAAAAAACAAATGAATGCAATTTTATAGGTTACTATTATACTCATATAAATGAAAATAATGAATATATTGGAGCGGATTTTATAAAGCCTGTTTCTAATATAGATGAATATAAACGAGATTTTCTCTCTAGTGATTTTTTTGGTTCGGCTTGGATTAAGTGCGTGCATAAATCATTTTTTAATGGCGAAGTTGCAAACATTTTGTTTGACGAAAATACAAGATACGCCGAAGACCAAATATATACTTGCGATTTGCTAAAAAAAGTAAAAAATATTGAGATTATAAATGAAGCATTGTATCTTTATAGGCAAAGAGCGGGCAGTATAATGAAAACTTATAACCCAAATAAAATTAAGCATGTGGAATATTTTTTGGATTATATAAATGAAAATTTAGTAATCGAGAATATAAATAATAAACTTCGTGCGAAATTGTTTAATAAACGAATTATTAATTCTTGCAGTACGGAGCTTATAAGTATATGTAAACTAGATGCTTGCAAAAAGGAAAAATTACAAGCTTTTAAGAATCTTACAAAAAATAAATATTTCAAATTGGGTAAATTTGATAAATCTAATCTTAAATTGTCTGTGATTTATATGCTTGGCAAAATGAAAATGTTTGGAATTTTAATGTTTGTTTACAAAATAACTAAGGGGTAAAAATGAAATTTTCAATAATTGTACCAGTTTATAATGTGGAAAAATATGTGCAAGAATGTTTGCTTTCAATAAAAAATCAAACTTACAATGATTGGGAGTGTGTTGTAATAAATGACGGCTCTACAGATAATTCTTATGCAAAATGTTTGGAAATAACTAAAGATGACGATAGATTTGTACTAATTAATCAAAATAACAGTGGCGTTAGTGCGACAAGAAATAATGGAATAAATTATTGCAGTGGTGAATTTGTCTTATTTGTAGATAGTGACGACTATATTGACATTAAACTACTTGAAAAATTAAACGATTTTATTTGTGAAAAGAAAGCAGATATAGTTTTTTTTAATTACAATACTTTATATGAAAATGGTGAAATTTTACCTTGTGATTTTTATAGTATCTTTAACGAAGAAAATATCAATAAAGATACCGTATTTTATAATTATTTCAAATATTCAAATATGGGAAATGTTTGGGGAAAAGCTATCAAGTTATCTGTTATAAAAGATAATAATTTAAAATTCAATAATGAGTATTTTTTTGCAGAAGATCAAATTTTTTGTTATGAGTTGTTTTTAGTTAGCTGCAACATAGCTTGTTTAAGAGAAAGATTGTATTATTATAGAATAAGAAACACAAGTATTGTTCAAAGCTATAATGCTGAAAAATTAATAAATATGGAAAAATATGCTGATTTTTTAAGAATTAATATATCTAAGCTAGAAACAAATAGTGATGAATATGAAAAGTTTTTAAATCAAATGTTAACGCATTTGCTTTTTAAAGAAAATAGCGATATTTTTAATAAATATGATTTAGATAAAAAAGAAAAGAAAAAGGCATATTTAGCTTTAAAAAATAGTTCGTTAATTAAATATTTGACTCCTACAAATTTAAAAGAAAGGTTACTTGCAAATACAATAAAAAGCTGCTATGGCTGTAATCTCATTTTTTATAAATTAAAAATAATTTTGAAAATATAATTTTAAAAACTTAAAAAATCACGCTTAAGGCGTGATTTTTTTGTTTTGAAAGCTTTTTATATATGTTTTTTATATTATTATATTAAATTAACAATATAAAAATTTTTCGCATAAAATGTTATTGAAATTAAATGGGGGGATATTTTAATGGCTTTTGCTGAAAATTTTTACATAGGCGGAAATGATGAACATGGTATAAATCCTGCAACACCGGGTAAACGCACACCAATTATGCCTTATGTGAATAGAAGTTTTTACGAAAATGAATTTAACAGACCTGCAAAATATTATTTTTTGATTGCGTGTCTAAGAACAGGTTTTAATGTATACGATGTTAAACCCGAATTTAACGATGTGTCTATTTCTCAAAGGGTAACTAGAGTAAACAGACAAAATCTTACATATTTGCTAACTTACGCTTATAATGCTATTGGTAATGATTTAGCTTTTTCTGCAACAAATGGTTATTTGGTTTTTTACTCAAACGAAAACAGATTTACCCAAACGAGCAGGTTGCTTGCATACGATGTTTCTGCAGGATTAGCTGAAGAAATAACCACTAAAAACTTGGGAATCGGTACTTTAAATAATATAGGTATGCTTAAAAATGTTAATTGTCCTGCAGTCGTTTTAGAGTGTGGATTTATGACTAATTTTGATGAAGCGAAACTTATGATGGACCCTGATTTTCAAAGATTATGCGGTGATGGTGGGGCAATAGGCGTATCAAAAAATTTGGAAGTAAATTATGTAGCGGATATGAATTACACTCAAATGCCTACAATAAGGTATGGCAACAGAGGAAATGTTGTTAAGTTTTTGCAATGCTATTTAAACTTATATGGCAACACTTTGACTGTCGACGGAATTTTTGGCAGCGGTACACAAAATGCAGTAAGAAAATTCCAACAAGATAATGGCTTGGCTGTGGACGGAATAGTAGGCCGCAATACTTGGCGTACTCTTATGATGCAAGATACATTGCCATTGCTAAGAAGGGGTAGTCGTGGAGTATATGTACGCTATCTTCAACAAAAACTTGTTGCTAAACTTTATCCTGCAGGCACTGCAGACGGAATATTTGGCGGTAATACAGAAAGTGCAGTAAGACAATTTCAAGAAGAAAATGGCTTGTCAGTAGACGGAATAGTAGGCCCACTAACTTGGGCAAAATTAACGCCTATTGGTGGCGGAAGAGTGAAACCTTAATTATCTTCTTTTTTATATAAATTACAAAAAAATAACATAATGAAATAGTCATTATGTTATTTTTATTTATTAAATTTTATTTTTGTTCGGCTTTTTCTGTATCGCTTTCGGTTTGAGAGTCATCTTTCGCATTTTCTTTATCTTTCTCTTCCTTTTTGCTGTCTATATGGTGTTGAGTTGTATTTGTTGTAAGTCCTACTACATCGTCTACCGGCAGAGAAAAAGCAATACCTTGACCAGCTGTTTTAAGTCCTGCACCTTGATATAAAGCGTGAAGTACAGCATCTTTTATTTCGCTTGGAACTAAAATCATAACAACTTCTTTGTCAGGCTGAATAGTAATATTAAAAAATTGTTCGGCTTCACGATTTGCTGTGCCTCTTGCGTGAATAACAGTACCACCACGAGCACCGGCTTCTTTTGCAGCGTCCATTGCTGCTTCTGAAAAGCCTGCATTTATAATACACAAAACTAATTCGTATTTTGATTTGTTCATTTTGTTTTTTCCTCCTTGACTGCCATTCTGTTATTGCTTAAAAAGCCGTAAATCAAAGTTCCTATTACACTTGTTAGCGGAATTGTAAAAGCTATGCCTTTTCCGTCTTTAATGGTATTAAACTTTTCTTCTATTTGAGCTAGGGCATCGCTAAGCTTGTTTTGTTGAATCACGCTTGCTATAACTACTTTTTCGTTGTTTGCAAGACCTAATAATTCAAGCATACTTTTTGGTGCCATACCATTGCCGAGTATTGCAATTTGCATATTAACATCAAAAGATTGAATTAAATCAAGATAAAATTCCGCTTTGTTTCTGTTTACAATAGTAAATAGCAATTTTAGTTTGTTTTGAGAAACTGTATTTGATTTGTTTGTTGCACTTTGTTTTTTTTGTGTTATTTTTGCTTTTTGTGGCAATTTGACTTTTACATTCTCTTGAATTTTAGTCAATTTTTCCTTTCTTGTAATTTGTGGTTTTGTTAAAGAAGGTTTATTATTTTCAGTTGAGTTTTTATTAGAAAATCTGTTTGGCATAATATCCTCCTTTAATCAAAGTAAATGATTTGTTCATCATCTGCCGACAAAATACGTTTCATAGCAATCTTGTTACGAACTTTAGCAGACATTACAGCTTTAAAGCCTAAAGTTTGAATTGTAATAAGCGGTGTCATTGCAACCATTGCTACAACGCCAAACGCATCAGTAAGTACACTTTGTGGTGAGCCGCTAATCATAACGCAAGCACCTATTGCTAGTGGTAATATAAAGCTTGATGTAAGCGGACCGCTTGCAACTCCACCAGAGTCAAATGCGATTGCTGTATAAATTCTTGGTACGAAAAATGAAAGACCAAGTGATAAGCAGTAGCCAGGGATTAAGTAGTAAAGTATAGAGAATTTGAATATCATTCTGATTAGTGATAGTCCGATTGATATACCAACCGCAACGGAAAGTGCAATAAGCATTTCAATTTTCTTAACTCCGCCACCTGTAACTTCTTCAACTTGCTTATTAAGTACGTGAACGGCAGGCTCTGCCAAAACAACCACCATACCTAATAGTACGCCTATAAGCACCAAAATTGTTGGACTGAAGTTTGCTATTTGCTCCCCTAATTTAAAGCCTACTGGCATAAAGCCTACAGATACTGCAACAAAGAAAATAGTCAAGCCTAAAAAGGTGTATACAATACCAATTCCTATTTGCAATAATTTTTTTGCAGGTAGTTTTAGTATAGTAAATTGTAAAATCATAAAAAATAATACAATTAGTCCCAATGCCTTTAATGTGTCAAGTGAGTGGCTTAAAACGATACTGCCAAAACTTGCCAAACTTGCTTCAACAGAGTAGTCAGCTAGCTCATAAATCATTTCACCATTAGAAGTAAGTGCTAGTACTGCAAGTGCTATCATAGGACCTATCGAACATAAGGCAATAAGACCAAAGCTGTTTTCATTTGAATTTCTACCACCAACAGTGTTAGCAATACCAAAGCCTAATGCCATAATAAAAGGAACTGTAATTGGACCTGTTGTTACACCGCCTGAGTCAAATGCCAAAGCCAAAAAGTCTAGTTTGCCTGCTTCTATCATAACCGCACATAGTGCAAATAAAAGCATATAAAAAAACATTAAAATCATTGATAGATTTTTTTTAAAAAGTATTTTTAAAATTGATATAACTAGGAAAAGTCCAACGCCAAGTCCTACAACCATAATAAGGATAGTAGGATTTATAACAGTTTTAACTTGTTCTGCAAGAACGGATAAGTCAGGTTCGGCAATAGTGATAAGCACACCCATTACAAAGCTGACTGCAATAAGTACAAAAACTTTTTTCGACTTGATAAGACCTGAACCGATATGTTCGCCCATAGGAGTCATAGCTAAGTCAGAGCCTAAGTTAAATAGTCCAATTCCCAATATCAAAAAGACAGCAGATACGGCAAAAGCTACAATCTCCGTTGTAGATAACTCAACAAGTGGAGTGAATGAAATAATAAGTACTATTGCCGTAACGGGAAGTACGGAAATTAGAGCTTCTTTCAATTTTAAAAGTAGTGCTTTAACCATTGGATACTCCTTTCTTTTTTTGTCGCAATTGAGAATATATTGATTTTAACATAAATTTTTATAATTGACAAATATTATTTATATAAAAAATAATTTTTATTATTTTAAAAGTCAATTTATGGATATTTAGGCATATTAAATTTGTGTTATTATGTTAGTTTGACTGAATAAGTAAAAACTTACTAACTACTTAAATTTTTGTAAAAAATATCAATTACCCCCGATTTTTGGCAGGTTTTCTGTTTGCAAGAGAGTAGCTATTATCAATATGCTCAAAAATTTTATCTATACTTAGCGTGCAATTATCAAGTTTAATTGTAAGCCAATATTTCTTATTCATATGATATGCGGGGAAGTAATTTACATAGTCTATTATATTGCTTATTGTGTTTGGATTTTCCATAATATCAATAATTTCAACAATATGTTTGCCGTTTAGTCCTATAGATTCCGCCTTTGTAGTAAGCATAGCACAATACCATTTATTGCTGTCTTTTCTTCTCAAAATTGCATTATTAGGAGCTTTTGTCCATAAAAATTCTAATTCGTCGCCATATTTTTCTTTAACGTAATTTTCAATTAGCTTAGAGTATTCGCTTTTAAATATATATTTATCAAAGCATTTGTCACGTATATCAAGCAGCGCATTTTCATATTCCGTTTTTACAATTCCAACAAAAACGCCGCTTGCA
>OFGN01000856.1_pt1 | contig 28195 bp, 20 predicted proteins | sample 1521821 | NCBI WGS metagenome assembly OFGN01 (sample SAMEA3504094, study PRJEB24116) | mouse gut metagenome | biome: mouse gut; feature: mouse-associated habitat; material: faeces | place: Denmark | collected 2011
AAAGTGTCAGAAAAAGTATACTTTTTCTGACACTTTATTTATAATTTGTGTAAAACATTTATTGTTTCTTTAAACGCCAATAAAAAATTTATTTATTATTAATTTAAAGTTTATATATATTTACGCATTATTATAATAAAAAATAATGATACATTATTTTATCTACTACTCTCTAAAATACAAATAAAAACAAAAACTGCAACCTATTTAGTTGCAGTTTTTATTTTAATAATTATTCAATTTATCAAACACCTTTAGTTGCATAGTTAGGAGCTTCCTTAGTTATGCTGATATCGTGTGGGTGGCTTTCGATAAGTGCTGCATTTGAAATTTTAACAAATTGAGCATTCTTACGCAAAGCTTCAATATTCTCCATACCGCAATAACCCATACCGCTACGGATACCGCCTACAAGTTGGAATACAACTTCTTGCAAGCTACCTCTAAATGGTACACGACCTTCAACACCTTCTGGAACAAGCTTTTTAGCATTTGTTTGGAAATATCTATCTTTACTACCATTGTTCATAGCACCAAGAGAACCCATACCACGATAAACTTTAAAGCTTCTGCCTTGGAACATTTCAATCTCACCTGGAGTTTCTTGAGTACCTGCAAATAGGCTACCAATCATAACTGCACTTGCACCTGCACCCAAAGCTTTAACTATATCACCACTAAATTTAATACCGCCGTCAGCGATAATTCTTTTGCCCATTTTATCTGCCATTTCAGCACAATTCATAACTGCAGTCATTTGTGGAACACCTATACCTGCAATAATTCTTGTTGTACAGATTGAGCCTGGTCCAATACCAACTTTAACAACGTCTGCACCACTATCAATAAGAGCTTTTGTAGCTTCAGCAGTTGCAACGTTACCTGCACAAAGGTTAAGATTAGGAAATTTAGCTTTAACCTTTTTAACCATATCCAAAACGCCTTGGTTATGACCGTGAGCAGTATCAATTGTGATAAGGTCAACTTTTGCACGAACAAGTTCTTCAACTCTTTCCATAGTGTCTGCAGTTACACCTACAGCAGCACCTGCAAGCAGTCTACCATTGCTATCTTTAGCACTGTTTGGATATTGAATAGCTTTTTCGATATCTTTAATAGTAATTAAACCTTTTAGATTATTTTTTTCGTCTACTATAGGAAGTTTTTCAATTCTGTGTTTGCAAAGAATTTTTTGAGCTTCTTCCAAAGTAGTGCCTTGTTTTGCAGTAATAAGATTTTCACTTGTCATAACATCACAAATTTTTTGAGTGAAGTCTGTTTCAAATCTTAAGTCACGGTTTGTAATAATACCAACCAATTTTCCGTCAACAGTGATAGGAACACCGCTGATTCTATATTTTCTCATAAGGTTGTTAGCATCTTCCAAAGTATTATTAGGGCTTAGGAAGAATGGGTCAGTAATAACGCCGTGTTCACTTCTTTTAACTCTGTCAACGTGCAATGCTTGCTCAGCAATTGACAAGTTTTTATGAATCATACCAATACCACCTTCACGGGCGATTGCAATAGCAAGTTCATACTCTGTAACTGTATCCATACTTGCACTAAGCAATGGAATATTCAATTTAATATCATCTGTCAATTTTGTTGCAAGACTTACTGAATTAGGCAAAACATTTGAATATTGTGGAATAAGCAGCACATCATCAAAAGTTAACCCTTCACCTATAATTTTGTTCATAAATGCTATCTCCTTATGTATAAAACGATATATTTAATATATTTTAATAGATAAAACAAAAAAAGTCAAACAAATAATAGCGTGGATATTAAAAAAAGTTATTTTTTTATAAAAATCATTCTGCCGTGCTAGCGATTTTAATGAGCGGTAAAATTTTTATCAAAATTTATCTTACCTAATGCGATATTTTTAATAAAACAATACGATTTTCGTTTGAAATATTTTGTTTTTGTAAAAATTTGTAAACAAATATTAAACTTTTTTGCCATATCACATATAATAATAAAATAAACAAAATTTTTGCATTTGCCTATTGATTTTAAACAAAATGTATGTTATACTATGCTTATAATGCGATAATTATATATAATAAATTAAAAAATGATTTTTATTTAATAACAAATAGTTATTAGATGTGCATAAATCGGAGCACCGAAACGGAGGATATATGAAAAATAAAATTCACAGCCTAATCACAAATATGACCTTGTTTGAAAAAGCATCTTTATGTAGTGGTCAGACCTTTTGGGAAACTAAGTCTGTTGACAGACTTAATATACCGTCAATTATGATGTCTGACGGACCTCACGGACTAAGAAAAGAAAACAATGACGATGCAGACAATGTTGCATTAAAAAGCAGTTACCCTGCAACAAGTTTTCCGCCTGCTGTCAATATGGCATCAACTTGGAATCCTGAGCTTATTGAAAAAGTCGGCAAGGCGCTTGGTGAACAATGTATAAATCAAAATATCGATGTTATTTTAGGACCTGGTACAAATATCAAAAGGTCTCCGCTTTGCGGCAGAAACTTTGAGTATTTTTCCGAAGACCCATTCCTTGCAGGTAAAATGGCAAGTGGATATATTAAAGGTACAAAAACTACTGGTGTAGGCACTTCCCTAAAACACTTTGCCGTTAACAGTCAGGAATCTAATCGTATGACTATTAACGAAGTTGTTGACGAAAGAGCTTTGAGAGAAATTTATTTGACTCCATTTGAAATTGCGGTAAAGGAATCTCAACCTGAAACAGTAATGTGCAGTTATAACAGAATAAACGGCGTTTACAGCTCAGACAACAAATACTTACTAACCGATATTTTAAGAAATGAATGGGGCTTTGAAGGTTTAGTTGTTTCAGACTGGAATGCTTTGAATGACCGCGTACAAGGTATTATTGCAGGTATGGATTTGGAAATGCCAAGTTGCGGTGGCAGAACAGATAAAGAAATTGTTAAGGCAGTGCTTGACGGAACTCTTGCAGAAGCTGACTTAGACATTGTTGTTGAAAGAATTTTGACTTTAATTTTTAAAGTTGTTGATGCGCGTGACGACGGATATTTTTACAATTATCGCGACGGCCATAGTCTAGCAAGACGCGTTGCAGACGAGTCTATTGTACTTATGAAAAACAGCAAAAATGCTCTTCCTATCGACCACACTAGCAAGATTGCGGTTATTGGTAGTCTTGCAAAAACTATTCGTTATCAAGGTGCAGGTAGTTCAAGAATCAATCCTTACAATCTAGTAAGCTTTACCGATTATTTGGATAGCCATAAGTTGCAATACGACTATAAAGAAGGCTATAAATTAACTAATGACGGCTATGACGAAACTTTGTTTAACGAAGCAATAGAATGTGCTAAAAACAACGAAAAAGTCGTTTTGTTTGTAGGTTTGACAGACTCTTATGAGTGCGAAGGTTATGACCGTAAAGATATGACAATACCTACAAGCCATAGCAAATTGATAGAAGCTATATCTGAAGTTAATGACAACTTGATTGTTGTATTACTTGGTGGCTCACCTGTTGAAATGCCTTGGATAGACAAAGTACATACATTGATTAATGCATACTTGCCGGGTGAAGCTGCAGGCGAAGCAATTGCAGACATTATTTATGGTATAGTTAACCCAAGCGGTAAACTAGCTGAAACATACCCTATTAAGCTTGAAGATTATATCGGTTCAAAATACTATGTAGGTGCACCAAAAACAAGTGAACATCGTGAAGGTATGTTTGTTGGTTACAGATATTATGATTCTAGCAACAAACCAGTACAATTCCCATTCGGTCACGGCTTGAGCTACACTACTTTTGAATATTCAGATATTAAAGTGTCAAGCGATAAAATTGGCGAAAATGATAAGTTGACTGTTACCTTCAATATCAAAAACACAGGTAATATGGACGGTGCGGAAGTTGCTCAAGTGTATGTAAAAGATATTGAAAGCAGTATATTTAGACCTGAAAAGGAACTTAAAGGCTTTAAAAAAGTATTCCTAAAAGCAGGCGAAACACAATCCGTTTCAATTGAGCTTGACAAACGCAGCTTTGCTTACTACAATGTAAATATTAAAGACTGGGCAGTTGAAAGCGGTGATTTTGAGATTATGGTTGGTGCGTCTTCAAGAGACATCAAACTAAGCACTATAGTAAATGTTACAAGCGATAGCACAATCACTCACCCAGACTACAGAGAAACTGCACCTGTTTACTACAATTTAGAAAATGCAGAAGAAATCCCTGTGGAACAATTTGAAGCTTTATATGGCGACAAAATGCCACCAAATATGCCAGCTAAGCGCGGTGAATTTGATAAAAACACAACAATTGGTGAAATGAAATGTTGTATTATCGGCAAGTTATTCTGCAAATTCGCCCCTGCTGTTATCAAAAGCCAAGTGCCTGACGCAGATATGACTACAATGCTTATGTTGCAACAAGGTATGGAAGAAATGCCAATGCGTGGTTTGTCAGGTGTTACTTCTGGACTTTTGGATAATATAGTAACAGAAGGTATTATTTTGTGGGGTAACAGACACAGAATGAAAGGCTTAGGCAAAATGTTAAAAGGCTTATTCCTATCATTAAAGAATATTAGAAACATTTCAAGTGAAAACAAAGTTACTCGTGAGAGAAAGAAGATAAGAGAAGAACAAAAACGCCTTAAGTTAGAAAGGAAAAAGCTTGTTCGTGACCAAGAAGACTACATTAAAACTCTTGAAAAAGAAATGGACGAGTTAAATAAGATTTTGAGAGATATTGACGACCCTGCTAAATTGAAAGAATATAAAACTCAACACAAGAAAAATATTCAAAATATCAAAACTAACATAGAAAATATTAAGGCTCAAAGCAAAATAGACCTTGATACTATGAAAAAGAAAGGCAGAATCGAACTTCAATCAAAAAGAACTGAAGAAAAAGAAATCAAAAAAGCTTTAAAAGATTATCTACAAAATATGGATAACAACACAGATACTGAAGAAGAAAAGCAACATATAATTGCCCTTCTTACAGGCAAAAAACGCAATGTAGAAAGTGATACAGCTACAGACGACAACGAATAATCAAATATTATAACAGGCTAATTTGTTTAGCCTGTTATTTTTATAATTTTGTTTTAACGCTACTCTTTTTTGACTTTGATACTGCAATACTCTTTATAATTAATACAATCTATAACAATTTGTAATTTAATGTAAAACATATATTTATATAACTTTTATTAAATATAATATATCTATAAAAAATAAAAAGTACTCTATTGATTAAAATAGAGTACCTTTTGAAAGTATAAAAAGAAATTTATTGCCACTCATTATTACTTACAGAGGGGCTGCGTAATAATTAAGCAACAAATTACTTAACTAATTTAACCTTTGGGGACTGCTTTTTGCAGTCCTTTAAGGTTTTTCCGACCTTTCCACAACCTATTTATTACAATTCTATTACTTATTATCAATTGTGTCAGTCGGCTTTGCAAGGGCAATAATTTATGGTAGGCAAATTGCCCTGCTTTTATCTAATTAAAATATTATCAGCTATATATTTTAATTAGGTTTTGTCTTATGCTCTGCCTTCTCTTAGCTCTACATATAACTTTTCCAATACCTTTTCACTAAATCCATCTGTTGGACCTACTGAACCTTTGTCATTGCTATAATATCCCCATACATCAATATCATACATTATTTTTGCTGCTATTGGTGGGATTGGGAATCCGCTTGCTTGACCATTTGCTTTTGAATCTGAATAGCCTACTTTTTCACAACCATTTACTTTTGAACCGTTGTATTTGATTGGCATATCTTTGCTACCAGTTCTTATCTTGATTATTGCAAAGTGAATATATTTTTCCCCGCCTTCTTCTGCTTTTAAAGCATCATACTTTTCGTTAGGGATTTCGTCACCTGCAATAGCGTTTGCTATGTTTGCTAGCAATGGGTCTTCTGTCTCAGGCAAGAATGACAAGTTATTTTCATTCTTCCAGTTGTAAATATCTAGGAATCCGTCTATATTCAATGTATTCCAGCTTGCGGCTTCGTTATCTTTATCTATAGTTGTATCCATACAATAGAACAATATTGCACCTGTCAATGAATTTGCTATTACATTATCCTTCATATTGATTGTGCTTGCTCTGTTTGCTGCTGTTTCTATTGATACTGCTGTATCTGACGCATTTCTTACAATACAACCTTCCATATTTACTACAGAATTACTTATATGCACTACTTTACCTGCATTTTCAAATACACAATGTTTTACAAGCGCATTTGATTTTGCATCTTCATTTCCGCACACATATAGGGCTGAACCATATCCACTAAACAATTTTACGCCACGCTCTGTCATTTTGTCTTTATCTAGTCCTGCAAGGTTACCGCCTTCTTCTGTGTTCATATCGTTTCCAGTAACGTGTACATCTTGGAAGATTACTTGTTTGTTATCTTCTCTTGGAACAATTGTAAACGCACTATAACCTGTAAAGTATTTAGATTTGCTGTAATCTGTGCCATCTGTCAATGCTGCTAGTTTTCCATCGTTTTTATCCAATGTTTTAACACGTGTACCTACTAGCTCATTTACATTAATAACTGCACCATTACCATACACATCATTCTTTACTGTCATAGTTGGAACTTCAGCTTCTGTCTTTCCTTCAAGCTTAGGTGCTTTCAAACTTGCATTTTGAATAACTACCTTTTTGCCGTCATTTATGTTTGCTACCAATTCGTCAAATGTGTTTACATTTACTGCGCCGTCAATGGTTATAACATTCTTTTCAACTGCTTTTCCATTCAATTTAAATGTCAAAGTCTTTTTATCTTCACTTAAACTAAAATCGCTACCATCTTTAAATATCTTGCTGTAATCAATTTGACCTTCAGTTCCGATATAGTAATCGTCACCCATATCTACTTTTAAAGGTATACTACTTAAATCCTGAGTTCTACCCGGTCCAAACAATATTACCATTATCCAAATGAATAAGCCTAAAATAATTGCACTAACCGCTGCTACTGCTGTTATTACAATAGTCTTTTTCTTTTTAGACATTGGTTGTTTAGACTTTTTACCTTTTGCTTTATTATCTGATTTTGCTGTTTCAACACTTTCATTATTAACAACAATCTCATCGGTTGTGGCTTGTGTCACAACCTCTTGAGATTCAGTTGTTGTATCTTTTTCAGCATCAGGAATTAATTCTTTATTATCCTCCATTATGCCTCCTTTTTATGCTTGTGTTACTGTAATATTAATTGTTAATGGACCAATAACAATTGTGTAAGTTCCTGCAACTTTAAAATCAAATGTTAAATTTCCTGAACTATCAGCTACAACACTTGCTTTTCCTTCATACGCTGTATTAAAATCAATTACAGGTTGTTTTACTGTTGAAGCGAAATAACTATATCCAGTTTCGGCTTTAACATCATTCTTTAATAATTGATAAGCAGTTCCTACACTTGCTGTCTTAGTAATAGTATGTTTAGAAGTGATTTTTATATCGCATTTATCTTTAATAGTAAATGTATGTGGTGCACCTGCTTGCAATAAAGTAAATTTAAATGAAATTTCACCATTTTCATCAATTACTTCCGCCGTCATTTTCACTTTATTAGTAGCATTATTATTCCATTTATCTGCAGTTGTTTGTGCAAGTTCTTTTGAAATAGTAACACCAGTGTCACTTACTTTAACAATAATTTCATCACCTACATTGCCAGTTCTTTCTACAGTTGATTTTACGCATTTGAAAGTTAATTTAACTTTTTCACCCTTAGTACCTACCATATTAAGCACATAGTTTGTAGCAGGCATATTAGCATCAATGGTTAAAATTGGATTTTCTTCATCTTGATTAAATCTAATGCTAATTTTACCTGTATAAGTTGTATTGAAAGCATTAACTGCTTGTTCAATTTTCTCTTTTTCAATACTAATATCAGTAATTATTTCGTTCAATTTTACTTCTTTTGACTTTTCAACAACTATATTATCAATAGTATAATTAGCATCTGTAACTTTGAAAGTAAGGATTACATGTTTATTGTTTTTATCCACAAGTGTTAAAGAATATGTTCCAGACCTAGCAAAATCAAATTTTGCAGTTGGTACTTCTTCTGTTCCACCAACAGTTATTGTCATATTGGTATTTGTATTGTTTGCCGCTACTTTTTCCAATTCTGTTTTTGTAAATTCATAACCACAAATGCTACCTTCATATTCCTTTGACATACCTGTATACAAGTTTTCAACAGGTGTTGATTTTGTAATAATAAATGTGAAATTAATTCTTGCAGCTTTAGAATCTACAAGAGTTAAATTGAATATGCCTTCTTTATTGAAAATAATCTTTGCACCCTTCCAACCTAAAAGGTTTGAAGTTTCTTCATAACCAAAACCATTGCTTACTGCAAACTGTTCAATTTCACTCATCATCTCTTTTTGAGTGTATGCACTACTAGCATTAATCTTGTTATTTTTGATTGCTTTATCAATAGTTTTTTCAACACTTTCATCAGTTAATGCTAAGATAAATGTTTGATTATCTGTACCGATAGAATCGTCCATTTTTACAGTAACTTTTTTAGTTATACCATAAGCAAAGAATTCTAAATCAAATGTTCCCCAAGCAGTTATCTTGTTATTAGCATCAACATAATTAGCATAGTTAAGTGCTGTAACCTCCATTTCTTCATAAGTACCATCAACAAATTCTACTTTTACGTGATTTTTAACACTTATCTTATTGCTGTCGTCATTTCTTACATAAGTTTTTTCTGGGTCAATGATTTGAGCAGTATCAATACCTGCAACTTTAGATTGGTCCCAAGTAATATCTTTTACTGACTTGATTGTAATAGTTGTAGGAATAATAACTTCTGGTGGAATTAGACTATCCAAAATTGCAATAATTGGAGTCATATCACCTTCAATAAAACTACCACCCATTTTTAACAAACTGCTTAAACTTGCAAATAAATTGTTAATGCTAGAACCAACACCACCATTTTTAATAGAGTCAGCACCTGCACTTAATACAAGTTTAACATTTTGTGGTACGCCACTTAGGTTTTTATCCAAACCAACGATATCTATAATATTCATATAAACATCTTGAGCTTCTTCATCAACCATATTAGGAATTTTAACTTTTACTACATTTTTACTATAATCGGCTTTTTTGTTAATAACATTTTGCCAAATTTCATAAGTTTGAGTGTTATAACCACCCTGTGCATTATAAATATACTCGTCTAATGTTCCGTTTGTATCTTTATAAATCTTTACATTACCAGCAGCATCTTTATCCCATTCAGTAACTTCACCTTTAATTACTTTGTGGTTTTTACCTTCTAAACCAAAGTTTTTATCTTTAGTATAAAGTTCAAATACATTTTGTTCAAATGCTTCACCATTGCTATATTCACCTGTAAATGTAACTGAATCAGCACCTTCAAACAATCCATTTATTATTTTTTTGATTGTCCAATAAGTACCTTCTTCAGGGTCATTTTCCTTTAGCATTGGTCTTATAGTTTCTAAAATACCTCTAATATCATCTGCTTTAAGTGTCAATTGTTGGTCATTTTGCAAACCTTTAACAATCTCACTAATCATATTGCCGATTGAGAATGGGTTGCTATCAGATACCAAACCAATTCCCATACTTGCAGGAGTAGGTTCGCTCTCTGAATTACCTGTTTCTGCTCTCATTTTAACAATATTTAAATACTCTGCAAAATCAAAGCTAAATTGATATTGTTCTTCTTCAAGTGTTCCATTAAGTATACTATCAACACCCCAAATATCTAAAGCGTGTAGTAAATCTGTAGTGATAATTGTTCTTAAATCTGCAGAAACATAAACTCTGTTATTTCCAAAATCTTTAGGAGAGAAAGCTACAGACATAATTGAACCGCTTACTGCTTTGCTACCTGAAATATGATTTATTTTGCAATTTTCACCGCATTTATGTGCAACATCAATATAAATTTTACCCTTTTGGTCAAGAATCATTTTCTTAATGATTGGGTCTGCACTACCAGTATTTACACATTCAGTTATTGTTGTAATCAATTGAATTGGCTCAAAGTCAAGATTGATTGTGTATGTATAATCACCTACTGACTTGCCAGTCTCGTCCTTCATTGTGATTGTTCCATTCAATCTACTTGTTAGCAATGCTGTATCCAAATCCATTGTATCTGTTGGAATAGCTATGCTTGGGATTGTATTAGATAGATTGATACCTGTTGCATTTACAGTCATACCTTCTACTTCAATCTTCAAATCTGTCATTTTGCCACCCTTGTATTCATACTTAGGTGCGTTTTTAGCAGGTTTTTTAACTTTTGTTTGTGTATTACCTGTTGTATCAATTGTAAATTTCAAATTCACATCTTCAAGCATTGCTTTTACTTCGTTAACGATACTTTCTACTTCTGGTGACATTTCCAAATTAATCATATCCAAAATAGAGTTTACCAAAGCATCTACTTGTACTGTAAATGTGTATTTTACATCATATTCTTTTTTGTTCTTTACAGGGTCAACTGTTACCTTGCTGTCGTCAAGAGCAAAATTAATCAACTCTACAACTGCAGGCTTAATTGCTGGCAATATATCGCTGATTGACATATCCAAACCTTCTTTAAGCAAATTACCAATGCTTGGCAATTTAAGCTCACTTATTTTAACAGGTTTTTGTGACAATCCGTCAATATTAAAAAACAAGCCATCTGTATCATTTATGATAATGTCTACAATGTTCTTGTTATCACCAGTTTTTTTGTTGTTTGCTACTGCAAGTCGTAAAACTTCTTTTACACCTTTTTCTTGAGTTATGCCGCCTTGTAGAGCAATTGACATATCTGTATCTGAATTCTTTAAGTTAATGTTTGCATTAATACCTAAAGTGTTTCCAGAAACATTCATATGTTCTTTTGCCCAAGCATCCCAAATGTTACCTAACTCTTTACTGCTATCAACAGCTGTAAATGGGTCGGGGTCTTTTGGAGCGCACGCAACAAGAGCAATAGCTAGTGTACATACAACCATAATAATTGCTAGTACGAAACTAAACTTCTTTTTCATTCTCCACCTCGAAAATTTTAAATTTGATAGTGACCAAAATTTCGCCGCGGCTCGCATTTGCTATTTTTGCAAAAATTCCGTATAAGTTATGCACATTGGAAAAAGCCAAAAATACCCCTTATACCAAACTTTTGCAAATTCTCGCCGCGGGGCAATTCTGCCCGCTATCGCCTTTATAATAACATAAAAACCCCCCCCCCCCCCCGCTTTACACATATTTTACAATTATGCAGAAACATATTTCATTTGTAAAATTTATTTATCTTTATATTTACATTGCCCTATCCTAAACTTTAGATTTAAAAATTGATTTAGCCATAATTAGGCTGGTAGTTTTTGGCAATTTTGAGCGATTTTTAGCTTAAAGTTATCCACAATTTTAAAAATTTTTTATTCAAAAGTTCATTAGATTTCTAAATCAAAAATTAGTTCAAAAAACTAACAAAATAAAGTAAAATCAACAAAAAAAGCAAACTTTGGAAAACCCAAAGCTTGCTTTTGCTATATATTATAAATATTAAATTTTATACATAAATTTTTATTAAGTTATAAAATATCCATACTTTTCAGTTTGCAAATTTTAGCAATTTATTTGCTACTTTACACTTAAGAACAAAAATGTTACTCTGCTTAGTTTTTAGTTTAATCAAAAGCCACTAATAAATGGCTTTTTTGGCATAAAAATCGCATTTTACACCTATTTTCACCATTAATTTATAGTATTTTAACTTTTACGATATGTGATAGACAATCCAATAATGATTGCTTTATTTGATTTTTTTCAAGTATTAGTTCTGCAGGACTTTCCGCAATAATGCTATTGATTAAATTAAAGTCTTCATTTTTATAAAGCTTGATATGCTCTACCATAAGTCCATCTGTTACATTTGCAAGCAGTATGTCCGGGTAACCTGCAAGAAAAAGACTTTTGCTACTATTTCTGTTTGTCATCATAAAACCTGCAACATTGTAAATATCTTCTTCCGATTGGCTAAAGGTAAGCACTTCGCCAATACTTTTTAGTTCTTCCCAATCGTCACGCATAAACTGAAGTTTAAAATCAAATGTGCCTTCAATGGAAATACTATCTTCATATTTGATTACGGAAACCGCTTGTTCAATCTCGCCGTCAAAATCAAAATAAAGCAAAGCAGAAATGCAAGTTATGTTTGCAAAGTTCAACTCTAAATCTTCAAATGCAGACATAATCGTTTTGTATTTGTGTGAAATAATAATTGCTTTTGCTATCAAAGTAAAAAAGCTATCACACATATCTTCATCAAGCTCTACAAATAACGTATTAAATAATTCCGATTGTTTTATTTTAAATTTAATCCCACTCCCCGCAAGATTATCAACTAAATAGTCATAAGCTATTAAATTCTCTTTTTCAATAATTACCTTTTTATTCATAACTACCTTTAACAAAAAAAATATATCGAGTAAATTTTAATCGACATTAAAATTACTATTGATTTTAAAAAATTGCAACAACAAATCGCTTTAATGTTTGAAATATCGCAAGGTACTGCAAAATGTGGCTTCGCCCCGCTTTGCGACAATCTTCTCATTATAAACTTTATGTCGTTAAATTTGAGCAAACTCAAATTTAAACAAAAGCTGTTGCTTTTACTTGATAAATCAAGTTCGACATAGTTTGAAATATCGTCAGTTGCTGTCAAATGCCACTACGTGTCGCTTGACGACAACTTCCGATATTATAGTTTATGCTAATATGCGGGGAATAAATTACTTTTATTTACAAAAAAGATTCCACATATTGACATTTTTAATTGTTTAGTATATAATTATTAATAATTAGTCTAGCTAATTTTGACATTCAAAAATACTAGCTTTAAAGCGGTACTAATACTGCAATGATTTATTGATTAAAAAATCAAATAACCATTCAAAAATCGGTATTATTATTGCAAATTTTACTAAAAAATACTTTTTTAAGGAGCATATTATGCTAAATGGTTACAAATTTAAAATCAGTTATTATGTAAATGAAGACGGAAAACTTTATGCAAGCAGTAACCCAAAAACAGGACATTACGTTATCGATATTACAAATAAGGACGATAGCGTTTCCTTTACATTACATAACACTATTAAAATGGAAAATATCAAATTCACTTTAGAGTTTGACTATAACTTTAATGAAGATTCTTGGTTTTTCGCAAATGGATACCAATCTTGGACTTTATCTAGAGAGTATGGAAAAAATGATATTCAAAAAGGTTTAAATTACTTTGCTAAAAATGTTGAGTACTTTACTAAAGGTAGCCGTAGTGGTGACTATAACTTTGCTCTATACAACAACAAAGTTGGATTCTTCCATAGCTTTTCTTATGGCTATGTAAGAAATGGTAATACTCTTGATTTGTTTGGCTCATTGTGTGAAAGAACAGGTTACACAATCATTTATGCAGATATGGTAAACAATAAAATCATTATAGAAAAAGATTTGGAAGGCTTAACACTAAAGGCTGGCAAAACTTACGAAGTAATGAATATTTTTTATTGCAAGGACGAATATAATGCCGCTTTTGATAAGTACTTTAAAGCACTTGAAATGCCTACTCCACGCATTAAACAAAAAATTGGTTACACTAGTTGGTACAACTACTACAACAAAATTAATGAAAATATAATTGACCGTGATTTGGAAAGTCTTGCAAAAAGCCCAGTTAAAATGGATATTTTCCAAGTTGATGACGGATATCAAACAGCTGTTGGTGACTGGCTTTCTATCGACCCTGTAAAATTCCCACAAGGTATGGCAAAGGTTGCGGAAGCTATTCATAATAAAGATATACTTGCAGGTATTTGGCTAGCACCTTTTAATGCTCAACGCTCTTCAAAAATTGCTCACGAGCATAAAGATTGGCTAATAAATGACGATAAAGGCTATCATTTTATGGCAGGTATGAACTGGGGTGGATATTACACTTTGGATTTTTACAACCCAGAAGTTCGTGAATACATTAAAAAAGTTTTCAATATAGTACTTAACGATTGGAAATATGATATGGTAAAACTTGATTTCTTGTTCTCTGTAGCTATCATTCCTTATGGAAACAGAACAAGGGGACAAATTATGTGCGATGCAGTTGATTTCTTGCGTGAGTGCTGCGGACTTAAACTTATGCTTGGTTGCGGAGTGCCACTATTCCCTGCTTTCGGAAAATTTGATTTCTGCAGAATTGGTGCAGACCAAGCTTTGACTTGGGAAAAGAACAATTATTTTACAACATATAATAATGAGATAGTATCTACACCTAACGCTATAACAAATACAATTTTCAGACGTCATTTGGACGGTAGAGCCTTTTGTAATGACCCAGATGTATTTTTACTAAGAGATACAAATATTAAAACAAGCTTTGCTCAAAGAAAATTGCTTGCAAAACTAAACAAAGTGTTTGGTAACCTTTTGTTTATGAGCGACAACATCGGTGATTATAACGAAGACCAAATGAATGTATTTAAGGATACAGTAGACGGAGCAAAAAAACAAGTAATCTCTAGCGAATACAAAACAGCCGAACTTATTGAAATTAAGTATATAGAGAATGAAAAAGAATATTCTCTAACCTTCAATATCAACACCGGCGAAATAGTAGATGGTAGCATTGACTAATAATTAAATTAATCCTTTTGTCTTTTCACATACTAAAGACTATTATTTTAAAATATAGAAAAAACTATCAAAAATCGCTATTAAATTAAAAAATCACAAAAAAATACTTGCTATTGTAGCAAGTATTTTTTTGTTTAATCATTATTTTCAGAATTATCCCTTTCTTCAATTTCATTTAATAAAATTTTACTATACTCAGATAAAATTAAACTAAAGTCTCTTAAAAATCTTTTTATGTTTAGCTGATTATTTTCCTTTGTTTTTTCAATAAATTTATCACAGATGTTATCTTTAAAAATATGATTATGCTTGTGTTCACACCAACCAAAATGCGTCTTTTCATATCTATCTTGAGTTTTTTTATAATACGCATTAAAGTTTATGCAATTTGAGCAATTGTTACATTTATTTTCTCCCTGCTCTACACTTTCAACACTAAAACACATATTTTTACTCCTTTTTGCATAATAAACCTGTGCAATACCCATAATATTACACTTATATGCTTATTGCACATATAATTATTTTGTATAAACAAATGGAGAAAATATATGATAGTTTTAGAACAAATACGCAAAAGACTTATACAATCAATTAAAGAAAGTGGTATAAGCCAAACTAAGTTAGCTAACGCTTTAAATATTTCACAATCAAATATATCTCATTACTTAAGTGGTGACATTATGCCTGCCCTTGACACTCTTGCAAATATTTGCAAAATTCTTGATTTGGACGCAAATTATATTTTATGTCAAGATATTGATAATTAATTTTTTTGTTTTAACAGAATAATAAACTATTATATATGTGCAATACACATATATAGATTATACTCGAGCAACGCTCAAATGTCAAGCAATTTTTATGTATTAATTATAGTATAATAATGGATATATAATAAATGGAAAAAATAAATGATTACACTTGCATTAATACAAAAAAGGTTAATAGAGTCAATTAAATTAAGTGGTATGAGTCAAAAAGAGATTGCTGAGCAGTTGAATGTATCAATCTCTGCTATTTCTCACATATACAATGGTGATAACTTACCTGCTCTTGACACATTTGCTAAATTATGCAAACTTTTAGATATTGAAACAGATTATGTTTTGTGCCAAGATGAAACTATAAATGATAAATAATTTATAAAATTTAAATAATTTTTTAATAAATACTTATATATTTTTATTATACATATAAATTAGCAAAAGTCTAGAATGTTGATTAACAGTCAACATTTTTTTTCAATTTATATTATTATTCTATATTATAACAATAAATTTTGCAAAAGTTTTTGAATTGATTATCAGTCAACATTTTTTACATTTTGACAAGAAAAAAATCTTAACAATGATTTTTGCAATTTTTTTGCAAATTTTGTCATTAAGATGTTGACATTTGACTATAATAATAGTAAACTTATATTAGAGGTATAAAAAATGTTAATTAATTTTAGATTTAAAAATGTTAATTCTTTTTACGAAGAGACAAATTTTAGTTTAGAAGCGACAAATGACACAGTCCTAAAAGGCATAAACACTTTTTCAGCTGATAACTGCGGAATGCTACAGGGTAATGATGAATTGCTAAAATCTGCAATTATTTTTGGCAGTAATGCTTCAGGCAAAACTAATGTACTGAAAGCTCTTGCTTATATGAAAGATGCAATTGGTTTTTCTATGTCTGCTATGCCTATAATTCAATTTAATAATCCATTTTTATTTTTCAACCACGCTCCAACAGAAGAAAGTCTATATGAAGTTGAATTTATACAAAATAAAACTTATTATAAATATGGTTTTACTATTCAAGATGGTAAAATTGCTCAAGAATGGCTTGATAAAAGACAAGAGCGAATAGTAAGCATATTTAAAAGAACAGGCAATGATTTGTACATTTCAAATTTAAAAACTAATATAAGTAAAATCATACGATTAAAGGAAAATACTTTATTTATTTCTATCGCGAATAATTTTGACCTTAATATAAAAAATTATATTGATGATACTTTAAATTGGTTTAAAAATCTTTTAGTTATATTTGAAAACAACAATAATAGCCTTGATATTTATTCTTACGATAATGGTAAATATAAAAATCAAGCATTAAAAATTTTACAATTAGCAGATATAGGTATTCAAGAAATTGAAGTCAAAAAGAATAAAATAGCCAATATGAATAATGGCAATATTTTAATGCCTACTACACCAATACCAAACGCAGGGCAATTAAAATTAGAAAAAAACGATATATTTAATATTGATTTAAAAACAACATTTAATGTTTATGATAAAAACAGAAACTGTGTAGATAAAAAAAATGTTATGTTGTTTAAAGACAAAGGTTTTAATTCTGAGGGTACTGAAAGATTACTTTGCTATCTAGGTTGGATTCTATTAGCATTAGATAAAGGAGCAACAATATTAATAGATGAAATTGATTCTAAACTACACTTTTTAGTTGCTGATTATATTTTAAATCTTTTCAATTCAATTGACAAAAATCCAAACAATGCACAATTAATTTGCACTGCCCATAATTTAATGCTTATGGACGAAGATTTAAGGCGAGACCAAATATATTTCACAAGCAAAGACAAATATGGTAGTAGCAATTTAATTTGCTTATCTGATTTCAATAATGTAAGAAAAAATGATTTATTTAGCAAAAAGTATTTAGCAGGTTTTTATTCTAACTTACCTGATATGAAATGAGGTACTTATGGCAAGAAAAACGAATAAGATAAAACCGAATATTGACTTTCTGATAATTACAAATGGAAAAGGAACTGAAGTAAATTATTTTACACTATTAAAAAAGTTCAATAGTACTTATGATATATTTATTGAATTTGAAAATGGCAACCCAATTCAATTAGTAGAATATGCAATAAAAAAAAGTTCTAAAGCAACATATAATCAAATTTGGATTGTGTTTGACATAGACCAAACACATATTGAAGGCAAATTTATTCCAGCTATACAAAAAGCTGAGAAAAATAATATTAAATATGCTTTTTCCAATATTGCTTTTGAAGTATGGCTATTATCACATTTTTCTCCATTTTCAAAATATTCAACTGCAAAAGAATTAAATCAATTATTAAATGACAAATTAAAAAATTTAAATTGTAAATGTACTTATAATAAAAATGATATTAATATGTTGGAGAAATATTTTTTATCAAATTATCAAAGTGCAATTGATAATTCTAAATTTGTATTTCAAACTAAATTAAAAGAGCATAATCAAATATATGGTCAAAATATTCAACCAAAATTTTGGGAATGGAATTCTTGTACCACAGTATTTAAATTAGTTGAAGCAATGAAATTACAAAAAAAAGAATAAATGTTACTTCTAACAAAAAAAACGGCAATTACTTGCCGTTTTTTTTGTTTGCTAAATATGTATTAATAATTATTTTTTAGCTGTTGCTTTTTTTGTAGCAGTTTTAGCTGTAGCTGTTTTTGTTGTAGTTGTTTTAGCAGCTGCATTTTTTGCGTAGTATGCTCTTGCACAAGGAAAATCCTTTTCTTTATCACATTTATCGCAATAACCATAAGTACCGCACATATCTGTACCATTCTCGCTGTCAGTCCATTTAATTATATCTAGTTCAGATTGTTTAGTCTCCAATTGTTTAATTGTAGCCATTCATATCACCTCGATTTTTTTAATTTATACATTAAGAATAGCACTAACCCAACTAAAAGTCAAACAATATATATAAAGTTAAAAAAATAACTATTTATTATAACTTTTACAAATATAGTAAAAAAGCAGCTATTTCTTATATTTAGCCGCTTTTTTAAGTGTTTTTTATTTTAAATTTTATCAAATTATTTTGTCAAAGTAGCCTTAATTCTTCTTACGCCGGCACTTGATGATTGCTCTTTAACAATTTTAAATTTGCCAAGGTCGCCAGTGTTTTTAGCGTGTGGTCCACCGCAAATTTCCTTTGAAACATTGCCTATTGTATAAACTTTTACTTTTTCAGAGTATTTTGAGTCAAACACACCGATTGCACCTTGATTTTTTGCTTCTTCAACTGACATTTCTTCACAAACAATGTCTATTTTTTGGTCAATTACACTATTTACCATATCTTCAACGGCTTGCTTTTCTTGCTCTGTCAAAGGTCTATCAAAGTTAAAGTCAAATCTCAATCTTTCAGCTGTTATATTACTACCTTTTTGTTGGATATTGCTATCATTAAGTACTTTTTTAAGGCAAGCGTTCATAATATGTGTTGCAGTATGAAGATTTGTAGTAGCTTCGCCATTATCTGCTAGACCGCCTTTAAACTTTTGCTCTGCACCCTTTTGAGACTTAAGTTGATGCTCGCTAAACGCTTTATGATAACCTTCAACATCAACGCTGTAGCCTTTTTCTTTGCAAATTTCAATAGTCATCTCTAGTGGGAAACCAAAAGTATCGTATAATCTAAAGGCTGTTTTGCCATTTAAAGTATTGTTTTGCATATACTTCATTACTTTTTCGATTTCCTTCAAACCATTTTCTATAGTTTTACTAAATCTCTCAATTTCCTTTTCAAGTTCGCTTATTATTTTGTTTTCATTTCTTCCAAGTTCGTTATAAATTTCTTTATATTTATCTACAAAAGCTTTTGATACTTGCAAAATGCCTTCTTGTGGCATATCGATAACTCTAGCAAATCTTACCGCTCTACGGATTAACCTTCTTAGCACATAGCCTTGGTCAACATTAGACGGAGTAATGCCTTTGTCGTCACCAAGAATAAAAGTAGCTGTACGAATATGGTCTGCGATAATACGCATTGCTTTTGTTGTTTCGTCATCTTGCAAATAAGCTCTTCCTGACAATTTTTCAATTAGCTTGATAATATCGCTGAAAAAGTCTGTTTCATACACACTTGCAACGCCGTTTAGCATACAAATAGTTCTCTCAAGTCCCATACCTGTATCAACATTCTTTTGCTTTAACGGCTCAAACTTGCCTTCTGCAGTTTTGTTGTATTCCATAAATACATTGTTCCAAATTTCAACATATTTGCCGCAATCGCAAGCTGGAGAACATTTTTCTGAACATTTTGGTTTGCCTGTATCAATAAATATTTCTGTATCGCCACCGCAAGGTCCTGTTTGTCCTGCAGGTCCCCACCAGTTGTGTTTTTTAGGAAGATAGTAAATAGCATCACGGCTAATTCCAAGTTCCGCCCAAATGTTTGCAGAAACTTCGTCTCTTGGAGCGTCGCTATCGCCTTCAAAAACAGTAACAGCAATTTTGTCTGTTGGTATTTCAAGCACTTTTGTTAAAAACTCAAAACTCCAACTAATGCTTTCTTTTTTAAAATAGTCACCCAATGACCAGTTACCCAACATTTCAAAAAATGTACAATGTGTGCTGTCACCAACTTCGTCAATATCGCCTGTTCTTACACATTTTTGCACATCGCAAAGTCTTGTACCTTGTGGGTGTTTTTGTCCTAAAAGATATGGCACAAGCGGATGCATACCTGCTGTTGTAAACAATACGGTAGGGTCATTTTCCGGTATTAATGAACTACTATCTATTATACTATGATTTTTGCTTTTAAAAAACTCCAAATAAGCATCACGAAGTTCGTATGATGTCATTTTTTTCATATTATTCTCCTTTTTTTATCAAAAGTAACTTTTTAATTTTTACTATTAATTATTTTTGCAATTAATTTTACTCAAAATTATATTTGTTTGCCTTATTTTATTCGTAAAACAACATATCTGCATAGTTAGGATAAGGTGCGTACTCTTTTGGCAATAATTTTTCCGCTTTGTCTACACTTACTCTTAACTTTTCCATTAGCGGAACAATTTGGTCACGGAACAAAATTGCTTTTTTCTTGCTTGTATTTGCACGCATTGTTTGAGAATGTATTCTTTCCAAATCCAACATATCCGCATAAATGCTATCAAGCAATGGAATTAGTGCATTAAGCAAGCTAGACTCCACATTACTGCATTTTTTATCAAAACCTGCTTGATTCATATAAACGATTGATTGAGCAAGTTTTGCCTTATATTCAATGATAACAGGCATAATATCGTGTTTTACCATCATTAGCATTGTTCTTGCTTCGATATTAATAACCTTGTTGTAAATATCAAGATAAATCTCTCTGCGTGACTGCAATTCGATATCATTCATAACCTTATGTTTTCCAAATAGTTCAATGCTTTTTTCAGAAACCAAAGTGTCATAAGCATCAACACAATTAGTTATGTTATTCAAGCCACGTTTTTTAGCTTCTCTTATCCATTCCTTTGAATAGTTATTGCCGTTAAAAATCACACGCTTATGCTCTAGATATAAGTTTTTGATAATCTCAGCAACTTTTGCATTTCTATCACTTGCATCTACACTTTCCAATTCGTCTGCAATCCTTGCAAACATTTCTGCAACAACAGTATTGATTGTTGTATTAGGATTTGATAATGTCGCAGATGAACCGACCATTCTAAATTCAAATTTATTACCAGTAAAAGCAAAAGGACTTGTTCTGTTTCTGTCACTAGTATCTTTGCTTAGCTCTGCAAGATAATTTACACCAGTGTTTATAAATTGTTTTTGAGCAACTCCGCCTACATTACCTGAAATAAAGTTTTCAATAACATTTTGCATATCGTCGCCGATATAAACTGAAATAATACAAGGTGGTGCTTCGTGTCCGCCCAATCTATGCTCGTTACCTGCATTTGATGCGCTTGTTCTTATTAAATCAGCATACTCGTCAACACCTGCAATTACTGCGGTTATAGTTAGCAAAAACAATGTGTTTTCGATAGGGTTTTTGCCCGGTTTTAAAAGATTAATGCCTGTATCTGTCAAAACAGACCAGTTATTGTGCTTTCCGCTGCCATTTACATTTGCAAATGGTTTTTCGTGTAGTAAGCAAACTAAACCAAACTTTTCGGCGACTTTTTTCATTGTATCCATAATAATTTGGTTTTGGTCTGTGGCAATGTTTGCAGTGCAAAAGATTGGTGCAAGCTCGTGTTGAGAAGGTGCAGCTTCATTATGTTGAGTTTTTGCAGTAATGCCTAGCTTCCAAAGCTCGTCATTTAGCTCTGCCATAAAATTGGAAACTCGTGTTTTTATACTTGCGTAATATTGGTCATTCTGCTCCTGTCCCTTTGGTGCATTGCTACCAAACAAAGTCCTTCCTGTAAACTTTAGGTCAGGTCTTTGTTCGTAATGTTTTTTATCAATCAAAAAGTATTCTTGCTCACCGCCAACATTGGCAACAACTTTATTTACATCGTTATACCCAAGCAAACGCATAAGTCTAACGCCTTCACGGTTTAACGCTTCCATACTTCTAAGTAAAGGTGTTTTTTTGTCAAGTGCTTCGCCATTGTAACTACAAAATGCGGTTGGGATATAAAGTATAGCTCTGTCATTTGCTATTTTTTTGATAAAGGCTGGGGAAGAACAATCCCAAACAGTGTAACCCCTTGCTTCAAACACCGCTCTAATACCGCCACTTGGAAAGCTTGACGCATCAGCTTCGCCTTTTGACAAGTTTTTACCTGTAAACTCTAGTATTGTTTTGCCGTGTTTATCTATGCTTATAAAGCTATCGTGCTTTTCAGCTGTAGCACCAGTTAGTGGTTGGAACCAATGAGTATAGTGAGTAGCGCCATTATTCATTGCCCATTCCTTCATACTTGCAGCAACACGGTTTGCCAAATCAAGTCCCAAAATTTTGCCAGAGTCCATTACTTCCCTTAACTCTTTGTAAGTATCAGGGGACATATACTCTTGCATAACTTCGTCATTAAAAACATACTCTCCAAAATAATCTGTAATTCTCTTATTGTTATTTTCCATATCACACCTTAATTTTTCAAACTATTAACAAACTGCAATGCAGAATAATTCAATGGTACACCTTTCATAGTTACCAAAGCAAATGCCCTTTTTGGCATATCAAAAGTAATTGGCACTTTGTGCAATATACCTTGAGAAATATCTTGCTCCACAATTGATTTAGGGGCACAAGTAATACCAAGTCCTACTCTTGCCATATCAAGCATTAAATCAAGGCTACCAAGCTCTAACATAGGGTTCAATGTAACCCCATATTTTGCAAAATGTTCATCAATTACTCTTCTTGTATTACTCAATTTTTCAAGCATTATAAGTGGTTCATTTGCAATATCTTCAGCAGACAAAGGTTCGTTATATCTTGTTATCCAATCGCTATTGCAAACAAAAACATCTTCCGTATCAACTACATTTGAAAAATCAAGTAAATCGTCTTCAAGCGGCACATTAACAAAACCGATATCAACTTTACCACTCTTTAGCAAATTAACAGTTTCACCTGTAGTTCTATTTGTTACCTTAACGCTTATATCGGGATATTTGTTTATAAAGTTTTTAATGTACGGCAACAAAAAATGTTTGGTTATTGTATCAGATGCACCAATTTTAATCTCACCATAAGTCAATTCTTTTAATTGGCTAAACTTCTTTTCCGCTTTATCAATCAATTGATTTGCTTCCTTGATATAATCATATATCATTTTGCCTTCATAAGTAAGTTCCATACCTTTACTTGTACGCTTAAATAACCTACCGCCAATTTGTGTCTCCAATTGTTTGATAGACTGGCTAACAGCCGGTTGAGATATATATAGCTCGCCCGCAGCTTTTGTAATACTGCCGGTTGATGCAACCATATAAAAAATCCTGTACAATTCATAATTGATAAAGCTCATTTGTGTCATCTCCTGTAAAATTTCAAAGTTGTTGAAATTATTTATTAAATTATAATTAAAATTAATATAAAAAGCAATTATTTTAAAACACTTTTTTAAAAAAGTTGTTTTATATAACGATTAGTTTTAGCTTTCCATACTATTACGCAACATTTTAATAGTCGAACGCTTAAATAGTAAAGAATAGTTGATTAAACATACTGCCAAAACTACTCCCAATGTAAATAAAACAGCAATTGCGAAAGTAATTAAAAAGTTCGCCCAACCAAAAAATACACCTACGCCGACCATACTTGAGAGCAAATAATCCATCAAAAATACAAGTCCATAACTTAGTGCATAAGCAACTATTGCTGCAAACATTGATAGTATAAACATTTCACAAAAAAGGATTGTAAACAATTTTTGTTTATCCATACCATACACTTGCATAATGGCATAAAAATTGTTTTTTTTCTTCATCATAAAACGCATACTGTACATTATATTTAATACTAACGCACTTATTATACCAAGTCCTACTGTTGCCATAATGCCATTTAAAATACTGCTAATAATTCTAACAGTAGTTGACATTGACAACCCATACTCACTACCCAGTTCTATACTTTTAACATTTATTATACCTAAACCGCGTATGTCGTCAAGTAGTTTATCGTTTAGTTTAAAGCCTTTCATATAAAGCTTAGTTTGATATTTAATATTTGAAGTATTGATTGACTCAAAATATTTAAACAAACTACTATTTTTGCTTACAATAAAATGTTGGTCAATTGTATTTGTAAGCTCATAAGTATGTGCATTTATAATTCCGACAATTTTATATGAATATGTTTGTCCTGCAAGGTTGATATTCAAAAATTTACCCATTACACTTGTATCAAGTTCAAACTCTTGCAAAAAATATTCGCTAATTATAATTTCATTATCGCCTACACTATCCTTTCCTAAAAGCATACATTTATTGTCGTCAAACCTGTAGTCAAGCTCTTCTTCGTGGTGTGGCTGTATAATTTTTTCGTCATTAGGGACAAAAGCAAAATCGCCATAATGCAAATTGTTTACATAAGGGTCTATACCTATTTGCAAATTGCCTTCGTAATAATCGTGTTCACATTCGTAATGTTTGTTTTCTATATCAAAACTCATACCAAGCAAATTATTTACATTTCTGCATATAGCAATTTGACTAACTCCACTTATATCGTCAATGTTTTTAATTTGGTCTATTTTAGTATCGGTAATAGGCAAAGTTGTTTCTATAATAATATTGTGTGCCGAACGATAAGATTTTGTAATTCTTTCCGTTTCTTCACTAAGTGCAACTGAATATGCTGTAAAAATACACATAATAATAACCATCGCCAAAATTGACAAAGCAACTTTTGCCGACGACCATTTTCTTGCCATTATGTTTTTCCACGCAATAAGCATATCAGTCTTCCTCCATAATATTTTTGCTAGGAGCAGTTTTGTCCATAATAAGCCATTTTACAAGCATAAGCATACTTATAATGAAATAACAAATGCTAAACACACCTAAAACTACCCAATAATTAATCCCGATTGTAAACGGATAGCCCATATTTGCACAATAAAGCGATACTAAATAGTTATAAAGTGGCAGAGTTATCCAGCTTATGACACTGACAATTGTAATAAGCAAAATAAATATCAAAAAGTACGCCATCATTATCCTAAAAGTATCCGTACCTAAAATACGCAATAAACTAATGTGTTTGATATTTTGAGAAATAATCATATTAATAAAATTAAGCATAATTATAATTCCGCAAATTATCATTATAACGCCAACTATCATACAAATAATTTGAGTATTTTTCACTTGTGCTATCATTGAAAAAGCTGTACCTTCAAGGATAGAATAATCCTTGTGCAAAGTATTGTAAACTTCATACAACTTGTCAATTTTACCAACTACTCCATAGGCACTATAAGTTGTATTACTCTCAAACAAAATCTTTCTTGCAGATGCTTCCGTCAAAAAACAAAGATAATCATTAATTATACTGCTACCGCTTTGAGCAATAATATAATTTTTAAGTGCTTCGCCATTAAATATTCCCTTCACTTCAAGGTCGATATCGTGGTCGCCAAATTTATATTGCAAAGTATCTCCTACAGAAATATTCAATTTTTCTTCATTAGCAAACTCTTTTGATAACCAAATTCCTTCTTCTTCAAAAGACCAAACGCTACCACTATCTTCCCCTTCAAAAAATTGCCCATAAATTTCAGGATTATGCTCATTTTCTGAAAGCAAAATATTATTGTAATAATTTGTGTATATAAAACCATCTTTTATCTCTTCATCATACGGCAATTGTGAAACGCCATTAAAGTTTAATGAATAGTTTTTGCAAGCGACATCAAGCTCCTGGGTAAATGAAACAAAATATTTATCCTTATTTTCATAAAGGTTTTTATCCGCGTTAGAAATATAAACACCTATTGTCTCGTGCATATACTCTTCGTAATATACATAAAAATTTTCGGGAAGTGCTGTTGCAATATTGCACAAAGTGAAGGCACTCATAAACAAAATAAGTGTCACAATTATAGCAATCAAAACTTTTGATTTGTTTTTTACTATCTCACTAAGTGCTAATTTTAAAGTAAAATTCATAATAATTCCTTTGCAAAAAGCAATACTCCCTCATTGTATTTATATTGTAACACATTTACCTTTAAATCACAATAATTATTACTAAAAAAATAAAAATTTATATTAAAGTAAATGCAAAATATTTGTAATAAAATTTTCAATTATTACAAAATTAGGAAATATTTTTATTACAATTAAAAAACTTTTGTTTTATATGGTTATAAATTACAAATAACTAAAATAGGAGGATATTATGGAAAATATAAATGTAAAAGAAGTTACAGACGCTTGGAAAGACGATAAAGGTTATGACCCTACAGGAAGTTATACTGGCAAAACCGACAAAGGCGAAGCACCTATTCAAGATGCCGATGACTTATAAAAAAACAAGGAGTTCTCTCCTTGTTTTTTGTTTGCACAATATGTATTTTTTATTTATATTTGACTAAAGTCAGATAAATTTATACTATCCTTGAATGAAAATGCCAAATACTATGCCAAAGACTATCAAGTTCAGTTGTTAGAATTTAATATCATTTCTCCTGTTTGTGCATTTTGATAATAAACAAAATAACCACGATTTTCGTTAGGTTTGTCTGAAATTTGTAGCCATTCACCAAACTTCAAATTATCCATATCAATTCGATTAAAGTCGCTGTAAGGGATTGCATACGCTATGATAGACGGAATATTATCTTCAAAAATTACGCCCACGCTATAGTTATAATCCGCATTAATTGAAACCCAACGCGAACCCCACACTTTTGCTTCTAATTCTTCATTCTTTTTATGAGAGTTAAAAAATTTTTCCAAATCATTTTTTATATCGTTATAATAATTATTTGTTTGTACTTTCTTTTCGTCAAAATTTTGCATAATAAAATCTACTCCACCTGAAATATCTTCATCTCTTCCCAAAATTATATGGTCTAACTCACCACAAGAAGTAATATCACTCTCATTGCAATTAATTTGTTTATTTGCTGTATCCAAAATGCTATCCACAAATTCATTAACTTGGGTATCTACAATATCGCTTGGCACATCTAATTTATTATTACCCAAATCACAGGAGTTTATATTAAAGACCTTCTCATTTTTAATTTTAGGGGCGATTTTTGGTGTGTTTTCGCATATTTCATCATCTTCTTCAACCACTAAATCAGTCGTGCAACTATCAGTTTTTTTATCTTCAACAGGTTGTTCTTTTACAACATTTACAATCTTAACTTCGTCATTTTTGCTCGCAAAATTGTTATTTAAAACAATTGTTTTTTTATACCTAATCATAATGTCATTTACATTAGGTCTACCTTGCTCGCTGCCATATCCTATTACATTATCACTACTATCAAGTAGCAATAAATCCTTAGGCGAAAAAGTTATATTTTCATTTAGCTCTGTCCTACTTACAACTTTTATATCTTGCCCGCAAGCTAAAATTACCTTATCTACACTATCAATATTTTCTCCGCTCAAATGCAACCTGTTGTCAATTTTAACCATTCCTTTGATTGAACCTTTAATAACAAATACTTTCATACTTCACCTCAAAAAAGTATATGCTGTAGAGATATAAAATAAAACTAATTATATTAAAATATATTTTTTATTTTCAACTATAGGCTAAATAAAAAAACAGCTTTTTATAGCTGCATTTTAGTATTTTATTATCAAATTATGATATTTTTCTATTAGTACAGAAAAATAAAAGTTTTCATAGTTAAATTAAAATAAAAAAACAAGTGCTATAAAAGCACTTGTTAAATTATCACATTAATTATTCAGCTGCATAAACACTAACTTGTTTATCAGTCTTGCCCTTTCTTTCAAATTTAACTATTCCGTCTACAAGAGCGAATAATGTATCATCTTTACCGATGCTAACATTCATTCCAGGGTGGAATTTAGTTCCTCTTTGTCTAACCAAAATATTACCAGCTTTAACAAATTGTCCGTCTGCACGTTTAACGCCTAATCTTTTAGCCTCACTATCACGACCGTTTCTTGAACTACCTACACCTTTTTTGTGAGCGAATAATTGTATATTAATAAACATATTATTGTACCTCCAATTCAATA
>OFGN01000858.1_pt1 | contig 28076 bp, 25 predicted proteins | sample 1521821 | NCBI WGS metagenome assembly OFGN01 (sample SAMEA3504094, study PRJEB24116) | mouse gut metagenome | biome: mouse gut; feature: mouse-associated habitat; material: faeces | place: Denmark | collected 2011
CAATATTAAATCTAAAAAAGAGACTGCCTAACTTTGATTGTTAGACAGCCTCTATCAATCTCCGAGTGCCTTTCAGGCACTTTGCCGGTACCTCCGACTCGATACGCTCATATCGCACCGAAGACCTTCCCAAAATCTACGCTCTAAAATCTGAAATCTAACGCCTAAAACTTAAAACCTCACATATAAACTGAGATTTGAAACCGGAATGAGCCGGATTGAAGGAGCGAGAGGTAAGAGTAAGAGCACGTATAAAAGTATGATGCCTGGTCCGGAACCGGACCAGGCATCATGTATTTTCCTTGGACAGGGTGTCGGATTACTCCTCAACCTCTGCTACTACCTCGAGCTCTACGTCAGCTGATACGTCGCGCAGGAAGCGGACGATAGCTGTGTAGTTGCCAAGCATCTTGACAGTCTCAAGCTCGATGATCTTGCGGTCGATGTTGTGACCGAGCTTTGCAAGCTCCTCTGCAACGCGGGCTGCGTTGACAGAACCGTAGATCGCGCCGTTTGCGGCAGCCTTGGCTGCGATTGTGAGCTTCACGCCCTCGAGAGCTGCAGCGGCAGCCTCTGCGTCAGCGTGAATCTTGGCGATCTTGTGGGCACGCTGTTTCTGGTCTTCTGCGAGACGCTTGAGAGCGGCATCAGAAGCGATGATGGCCAGACCCTGGGGAATGAGGTAGTTGCGGCCATAACCGCTCTTAACCTCGACTACATCATCCTTATAACCTAAACTGGGGATATTTTCCTTGAGAATTACTTTCATTGTCGATACGTTTTAAGAATGATTATTTCATAAGGTCGGTCACGTAGGGAAGAAGCGCGAGGTGACGCGCACGCTTCACGGCCTGTGCCACACGACGCTGGAACTTGAGTGAAGTACCGGTGATGCGGCGGGGAAGAATCTTGCCCTGCTCATTGAGGAACTTCTTGAGGAACTCAGGATCCTTGTAGTCGATATACTTGATACCGCTGCGTTTGAAACGGCAGTATTTTTTCTTTTTCGTATCTACGGTAAGGGGAGTGAGATAGCGGATTTCGTTGTTTGCTGCCATTGTTTAAGCCTCCTTTGTTTCAGTGGCCTCGGCCTGTGCCTCGGCGGGTTCTACCTGGGGTTTCTCTGCTCTCAGTCTGCGACGCTTCTCGGCGTACTCGACAGCGTATTTGTCAAGACGGAATGTGAGGAAGCGGATCACGCGCTCGTCGCGGCGGAATGCAGTCTCAAGACGCTTCACGATTGTGGGCTCGGCCTCAAACTCGAACAGGGTGTAGAAGCCTGTCGATTTTTTCTGGATGGGATATGCGAGCTTGCGGAGACCCCAGAGCTCCTCGTTGACGAGGGTTGCGTTGTTCTCCTTGAGCACATCCTTGAATTTTTCTACCGCTTCCTTCATCTGTTCGTCAGACAAAACGGGAGTCAAAATGAAAACGGTTTCGTAACGATTCATAATTTGAATGTGTATTAAAGTGTTTAGAATGTGAAAAATGCGGGTGTCAGCGGGTGACACCCGCATTTTTGCGGTGCAAAGTTAACTATTTTCTACGAAACTACCAAATTTTCGGCTCGCGCCGTGGCGGTTTCCAGTGATTTTTCCTGCTGAAACGCCTCTTAGTAGAGGTAGTTCTCGATCTGCTCGGGGCGGAAGTTGCCGATGAAGTCGGCGTGCTTGGCCACCTCGGCCTGTCCGTACTTGACGAACACGCGGAGCGAACGGCGGAATGCCTCGTCGCGGGTTGTGTCCTCAAGAAGGAGAAGACCCATCACGGTGTAACCGGCCATCTCGACAAGGCGGCGTGCCATGAAGTCGAGATATTTCGGGTCGTTCACTCCGTTGACGGCCTCGACGGCGTTTGCATACTGCTGGGCCATGAACTGGAGTGTGGCCTTGATGTCCTGGTCTTCGGGCTTGCACTCTACCGAAAGCTGCTCGTTGATCCAGTTGAGGTATGTGCCGGTGGTGACGTGGCGGATTGCAGCCACTACCTGAAGCTGTGTCGTACCTTCGTAGATCGAGGTGATGCGTGCGTCGCGGTAGATGCGCTCGCAGGCATAGTCTTTCATGAAGCCTGAACCGCCGTGGATCTGGATCGAGTCGTAGGCGTTCTGGTTACAGAATTCTGATGTCATGCCCTTGGCGAGCGGAGTGAACGCGTCGGCCAGACGTGAGTATTCCTTGGCCTCTTTCTTCTCGTCAAGTTCGAGCTTGCGCTCTTTGGCGATGTCGTCGTAGACCTTGTACATGTCAACGAAGCGTGTGCAGGCATAGAGCAGCGCGCGCGAAGCGTCGAGCTTGGCCTTCATGACCGAGAGAATCTCTGCCACAGCAGGGAACTCGATGATGGCCTTGCCGAACTGTGTACGCTCCTTGGCATATGAGAGGGCCTCGCGGTAAGCGGCCTCGCTGAGACCTACGCTCTGGGCGGCGATACCGAGACGCGCACCGTTCATGAGCGCCATCACATACTTGATCAGACCGAGACGGCGCGAGCCAACCAGCTCACAGGGAGCGTCCTTGTAGGTAAGCTCGCATGTCGGGCTGCCCTTGATACCCATCTTGTTCTCGATGCGGCGCACGTTGACACCGCCGTTGCGCTTGTCGTAGATGAACATCGACAGACCACGGCCATCTTTCGTGCCCTCCTCAGAGCGCGCGAGCACGAGGTGGATGTCGGAGTCACCGTTGGTGATGAAACGCTTCACGCCGTTGAGCACCCATGAGCCATCCTCTTTCTGGGTGGCCTTGAGCATTACTGACTGGAGGTCGGAACCTGCATCGGGCTCGGTGAGGTCCATCGACATGGTCTCGCCTGCGCACACGCGGGGAATGTATTTCTGCTTCTGCTCCTCGTCGGCAAACTCGTAGATTGTCTCGGCGCAGTCCTGGAGCCCCCAGAGGTTCTCGAAACCTGCATCGGCGCGGCTCACGATGTCGGCGGCCATGATGTAGGGGGTGATCGGGAAGTTGAGACCGCCCAGACGGCGCGGCATGGCCATGCCCATCAGGCCGGCCTTGCGGCAGGCGTCGAGGTTGCGGGCTGTACCCTCGGCATATATCACACGGCCGTTCTCGACGCGGGGACCGTTGTGGTCAACATCCTCGGCATTCTCGGCGATGACATCGCCGCAGATCTCGCCCACGATTTCGAGCACCTTGTCGTAGCTGTCCTGTGCGTCGGCATAGTCCTGGGGTGCGTAGTCATATTTGTCGGCGTCGGCGAAGTTGCGCTCCTTGAGGGCAACGATCTTCTCCATCATGGGATGGTTGAGATAGTGCTTCAGCGCCTCGTTGTCGTTATAGAAATTAGCCATTATTTCGTATTCTTTTTGTAGTACTTGATAAGTTTGGGAACGACATCCTCGACGTTACCCGTGATCACGTAGTCGGCGATGGTGTTGATCGGCGCGTTGGGGTCGTTGTTGATCGAGATGATGATCGACGACTCCTGCATACCGGCGATGTGCTGGATCTGGCCCGACACGCCGCATGCGATGTAGAGCTTCGGACGCACGGTCACACCTGTCTGGCCGATCTGACGGTCATGGTCGGCCCAGCCGGCATCGACGGCGGCACGGCTCGCGCCCACCTCTCCGCCGAGCACGTCGGCAAGCTCATGAAGCATCTGGAAGTTCTCCTTGCTGCCCATGCCGTAACCTCCGCAGACCACGATGGGGCTCCCCTTGAGGTTCACTTTCGACTTCTCGACGTTGCGGTCTATGACCTCGATCACGTAGTCTTCGGGACGTGTGTAGTCTGAAGCGTTGAGGTTAACCACCTCGCCGACATAGTTGGAGTCGCGCACCTCTTTCTTCATCACGCCCTCGCGCACGGTAGCCATCTGCGGACGGCACTCGGGGTTGACGATAGTGGCCACGATGTTGCCGCCGAACGCGGGACGGATCTGGAGCAACAGGTCCTTGTACTCCTCGCCTGTGCGGGCATCCTTGTGGTCGCCGATCTCAAGCTGCGTACAGTCGGCTGTCAGACCGCTGTGGAGCGCCGACGAAACGCGCGGGCCGAGGTCACGGCCGATCGAGGTAGCGCCCATGAACGCGATGCGCGGCTGCTTCTCGCGGAAGAGGTTGATCAGGATCGAGCTGTGGGGAAGGGATGTGTAGGGTGAAAGACGGCGGTCCTCCACCTTATATACTGTATCGACACCGTAGGGGAGAATCTGCTTCTCGACATCCTTCAGGTTGTCGCCGGCCACTACGGCCTCAAGTTTGATACCGAGCTTGTCGGCCAGCACGCGGCCTTTGGTAAGGAGCTCAAGGCTCACGTCGGCCACCTTGCCGTCCTCGAACTCGCAATATACTATTAAATTATGCTTGTCTGTTGCCATGATTAGCCGATTGTATGGTTAGCGATGAGTTCCTTGACGAGAGTCTCGATCTCCTCGTCGTTGTTCTCGACACGACGGGCGTCCTTGGCGGTGAAGACCACGTTCTCGATCTGTTTCACTTTTGTCGGTGAGCCGGCGAGACCGCACTGCGACAGGTCTGCCTCGACCGCAGCCGCGGTCCACTCGCCGATGTTGAGATAGGGACGCTTCTCAAGCATCTCCTTCTTCTTGTCATCGTTGGCTGCCTCGGAGGGAAGACATGCGTATTTGTATTTCTGCACGTTCTTGGCGTTGCGCGGACGGCATGCGTCGGCCGAGCCGTTCACGGTCACCACGAGCGGGAGGGGAGCCTTGACGGTCTCGACACCGCTCTCGATGCGACGCTTCACGAGCACCTTGCCATCCTTGACCTCCATGATGTCCTCGGCATATGTGACCTGGGGGAGACCGAGCTTCTCAGCCACCTGCGGACCAACCTGTGCGGTGTCGCCGTCGATAGCCTGACGGCCGCCGATGATGAGGTCATATTCGCCGATCTTGCGCACTGCCGCGCTGATGGCGTAAGAGGTGGCGAGTGTATCCGCGCCGGCAAACGCGCGGTCTGAAAGCACAATGCCGCCGTCGGCTCCGCGATACATACCCTCGCGGATTATTTCTGCGGCGCGTGCTGGACCCATGGTGAGGAGAGTCACCTTCGTGCCGGGATACATTTCCTTAAGTTTCAGGGCCTGTTCGAGGGCGTTGAGGTCCTCGGGGTTGAAGATAGCCGGAAGGGCGGCACGGTTGATTGTACCGTCCTCTTTCATGGCATCTTTTCCGACATTGCGGGTGTCGGGAACCTGCTTGGCCAATACGATGATGTTCAAACTCATACTATTATTGTTAGATTAATTTCAAAGTGGGAACCGGCTCAAGGTCAGATCCGGCTCGATGGGAATCGGATATGCACGCACGCGGCGGGTCTTCCGACTGTGTGAGCGCACAATTCGGTGCAAAGATAATAAAAATTTCTCAATTATCAGCGTTTTGTGCAGAAACGGCCACAAAACAGCCCTGAATCACCGGTTTCTGTATGCCGGTGTAACTTGACAGGCCCACCTCAGCGGCTATGCCGGCCTGGTTGTGACGGATACGAATATGTGCGGACAGTAGGCCTTCTTGAGCGCCTCCTCGATGGCGGCGGCTATCACGGCCCCCTGTTCGATGGTGAGGTGTGGCGCTATCCGGATCTCCACGTCAAATATCAGGTGATGGCCGTTGCGGCGCGTGCGCAGACCCGACACGCCCTCCACTCCGGGAACAGCCTCAACTATGCCACGGGCACGCGCCACATCGCCGGCCGGCAGCGAGCGTTCCATCAGCTCGGCAAACGCCGGGCGGAACAGCCTGACGGCCGGTATGAGAATGAAGACCGCGATGACCAGCGACGCCACCGGGTCAAGTATCCGGAACGCCGGGCCGAAGAAGTGGGAGAATGTCACGCCGACAAGTGTGGCCACCGAAGCGAGAGCGTCACTGCGGTGGTGCCAGGCGTTGGCGAGAAGCGCCTTTGATTCGGCGCGGCGTGCGGCGTGCGAGTAGAACCGGAACAGCCCCTCCTTGCATGCCATGGCGAAAAGCACCACGATGAATGTCCATATGTCGGGCTGGTCCAGCTCCTCCCCTTTCGCGTATCCGATAATCGACTCCACCGCTTCGGCACCTATCACACAGGCCACGACAATCAGGAAAGCCGATATAAGGAACGAGGAGAAGGTCTCGAATTTGCCGTAGCCGTAGGCATAACGGTCATCGGCCGCACGGTACGATATACCGACAAAGATGAGCATTATCAGATCGGCGGCCAAATCATTGAGCGAATGGAAACCGTCGGCGACCAGGGCATCGCTATGGCCGAGATAACCGGCGGTAAGTTTGAGTGCCATCAGCAGCGCGTTGACCACGCAGCCGATCTTGACCACGCGACGGATAGTACGGGCCGAGGCGCCCGTCTCATCAGGAAGCACCTGCGCAAGCGGTGCAGCATGTTTACTATGTCTCATAACAGGATAATTTCAAATTTACACGTCCCCCCTATACGGTCGCGGCACGCCGCGGCCCACCGTCCCCAACCCGCTCCCCATCGGAAAGCATCGGCACATTGTCACCCTTCCTCGATCACCCAGGAAGCAAGCGTGCGCGTACCGCTGTCAAATACACTTTATGCTTACAACGCAAATATAACAATTTTTGATGAGAATCAATGCGTATGACCCAATCTTAGGACTCAAATCCCAACTGGCATTTTTCATATACAAACTACTTTTTGTTGTGCATGCGGATGATTTCGTTGGCGAGGTATAGATCGCTGCGGCAAATGAGGTCGGCGGTACCATCGTCGATTATTTCAAACAGAACAGACGAGTAGAGCATATCCATCGCCTCTTCAAGCGGGATTTGCAACTTCTCCGCTATCAGCCCGATGATACGGGAATACTTCATATCGCGTAATATGCGGGTAGCCTTATCCATGTTGAATGACATAGAAACCTTTCCCAAAATCAAGTGCCTCCCGGGAATGAATTACATCGGGAGCAAAGAATTGCTGGTCGGAGGTATGATAAATCAGCATAGGGCGTGTCCGTTCTTCTTCATAAGCTTGATAACATCTTCCGCCACATACTCAAGGCTTAATGTATGCAGCACATCGTAAGCTGCAGCAAGATAGTCTTTTATCAATCCGGCGGCGTGGAGTTTCTGATAAATCCATGAACATGACTTACCTGTCATAAGAGCTAATGCTCCAATGACGCAAGTCACATAGTCTATTTGATTTTTAGTCATGGTCTTTTCTTTATCCCTCTCATAAATAAATCAAAGAGCAAAAAAGCAGACCTATAGCTAAATTTTATATTAGACTTACTCTTTAGGTCGCTCCTCTTTAACTCTACAACGCAAATATAACTATTTTTGATGAAAAACGATGCATATGCCCCCGCCAAAACCCTATTCCCGGCTAACCAGATTGCAGAAGTCATCAAAAAGCAAGTGGTATTCGCTGCCCTTCTTTTCACCCAAGGAATGTAGTGCAGCCCGAACAGACAACTGCAAACAACACGATTAGGCTATATAGATGTTTCATATTGATTATTTTGACAAAACCGATCTGTATCCCACCGCTGTGGATTTGTCCGGATATATTCCGCAATAAAATCATATGCACGCTGATTACGAATTATGTGGTCATGAAAATTTGCCTGCCATGCGAATGCGATTTCGCGTTGGTTCGCATATCTTTTGACCGCAGATTTAATTCCTCCTATGACTGCTGACAAACGGGCGTTGTGGTGATTGCGGGCGGTAAAGTTGTCTGATTCTTCAGGATGTCTGGGCGGAAGGAGGCAGCCTGGGTTGGGTAATGGGGCGGATACTGGTGGGGTACCGGGGGCCGCGGCATGCCGCGACCCTACAGGGGACCGGGATATGCTGATGATGGCGTGGAAATGGTTGGGCATGACTGTGTGACAATCCACTTTGACATCATTATAATGCTTGTAGCATTGTTCAATGGTGCGGGATAATACGGAGCCAAGTTCAGTGTGTAAAATTTCTCCGCCTATGATTTTACCGAAAAAGTTTTGACGGTTTGCAGTCACTACCGTCACAAAATATACTCCTCCGTTATAGTCATGCCACTTGGCACGCGGGTATTTCCTGTCCATCTATATCCCTCCTTGATTGATTAAACATATCCGGCACAAATATAATGATTTTTAATGAGAAACAATGCATATGGATGCGAAAACCGCCCCTGTAGGGTCGCGGCATGCCGCGGCCCCCCGTCCGCCCACCGTCCGCCACCTTCCAACCCACCCACCGTCCACTCACCTCCATCCACCGTCCAACACCAACCGTCAGAATAATATTTGTGTAAAAAGCGGGATTGCGTCGTCGAGACGCAATCCCGCAAAAATATTACTCGTAAGCAATCCGCCCATTGGTTGGGCGGATTGTATTTTGGGTACGACACGGGGACGACACGGGGACACATGCGAATCCGGACGGGGACAGACGTGAATCCGGACGGGGACAGACGTGAATCCGGACGGGGGGGCCGCGGCATGCCGCGACCCTACATAATGCGTTGTTTCGGTGTCGGACGGGTTGCTATTTCAGGCGCAGGTAGGCGTAGCCGAAGCGTTCGGCGGCGGCGCGGTCGAGCTCCTCGCGGAACTGCGGCGCGGCTACCGAGATGAGCAGCTTGGCGCGCTCGGCCAGGGTCTTGCCCCGGAGGTCTACCGCCCCGTGCTCGGTCACTACGTAGTTGGTCTGGAAACGGGTGGTGACAACACCGGCTCCGGGTGTCAGCACGGGCTTGATCTTGTTGTGTCCCTTGTTGGTCGTGGAGAGCATGGCAAGGAACGACAGACCTCCCTCCGACAGCGACGATCCGTAGACGAAGTCATGCTGTCCCCCTACTCCTGAGAAAATCTTCGTGCCGATAGAGTCGGCGCAGATCTGACCCGTGAGGTCTATCTCAAGGCATGAGTTGATTGACATCACTTTCGGATTCTGCGCTATGACGTAGGGGTTGTTGGTCCATGCCACGTCGCGGAAGATGATGTCGGGATTGCCGTCCATGTAGTCGTAGAGATGGCGCGAGCCGAGTGCGAGCGATGCCACCGACTTTCCGGGAAGCACTTTCTTGAGCGAGTTGTCAATCACCCCGCTTTCGAGCAGCGGCAGCACGCCGTCGGTCATGGCCTCGGTGTGAAGTCCGAGGTGCTTGTGGCCTGACAATGCGCGTACCACGGCGTTGGGTATGCCGCCCACGCCAATCTGGATTGTGGCGCCGTCGGGTATGCGGTCGGCGATATACTGGCCTATGCGGACCTCGGCCTCGGTCGGCTCCGGAGTGGGAACCTCAACCAGCGGCGTGTCGCACCGCACGCAAGCGTCAATCTTCGAGATATGCACCGTCGGGTCGCCATATGAGAACGGCATGTTCGGGTTAATCTGCGCGATGAGGCGGTCGGCCGATTCAACGGCCGAGCAAGCCACGTCGCCCGATACGCCGAAGCTGACCAGTCCATCCTCGTTGGGCATGGAGCAGTTCAGCAGCACCACGTCCACGCGCCACGTGCCGTCGCGTATCAACGCCGGCACCTGACCCAGGAAACGGGGGGTCATCGAACCGTAGCCCTCGTTGATCCAGCGGCGGAAACCGTTGTTGACGAAGAACGAGTTGACCAGGAACGTGTCCTTGAACTCCGGGCGGCAGAGCGGAGACTCGCCACGGCATACTCCGAAACCTGTTATGACGGTCACGTTGCTCAGCTCATGGCCACGGTCGGCGAGAGCCTGTTCGAGCAACTCGGGTGTGGAGGTCGAGCCTTGCAGATACACATGATCGCCGCTCTCTATGAGTTTCACAGCCTCGGCAGCCGAGACGTAGTTGATATTATGGTCTGTTTTCATCGGGTATGGTCTTCATTGAATTTCTTGAGGAAGCGTTCCAGACGAGCGAACGACTCGTCATCGGGTATCATCGACACGCAGGCGCGGATACCCTCCTGCTCGGAACCGGTCGATACGAGCGCGATCGACGACACTCCGTAGCGGATAAGTTCCTCCTGAAGCTGTGTGCCGGTCATGCCGGGATAGCCGATGGTGAAGAAGAAACCATCGGCGATAGGACGGTCGCCATCCATGTCGTAGACGATGTTGAAGCCGTTGTCGGTGAAGATCTTCTTCACAATCTCGGCGCGGCGGCCATATTCCGAGCAATGCTCGATGAATTTCAGCTCGCCGCGTGCGGCTGCGGCAAGCATCGCCGCCATACCGTGCTGTGCGGAGTGGGAAGTACCCGACGAAGCGCAGTAGAGCACGCCGAATATATAGGCGTCGCCAAACGCGGGCATCTCGTAGAACTTCTCGAAGAACTCATACTTGCGGTCGAACACCTCGGGTCCGATGCAGACGAGTGCTATGCGCTGGCCGGCGTAGCTGAATATCTTCGAGCCGGAGAGCATGAGTATGTAGTTGTCGGTATAACGCGCCACTGTCGAGCCATAGGGAGGCTCGCCCGGCTTGCTGATGTCCTGACGGAAGTCCATGCCGAAGTATGCGAGGTCCTCAAGCACGATGCAGTCGTACTTCGTGGCGAGACGGCCGATAATCTCCAGCTCCTCCTCGGTGAGGTTGGTCCACGCCGGGTTGTTGGGGTTGCTGTAGAGAAGGCCGGTTATGTTGCCTTCCGAGAGGATTGACTCAAGTTTCGCCTCAAGGGCTTTGCCACGGTACTGGTAGATGTCGAACTGCTCCGACTTTATGCCGAGCACCTTGGCCTGGGTGATGTGGGCCGGGAATCCGGGGTTGAGAAACAGCATGGTGTCCTTCTCCTTGAGGCGCTGCGCCAGAAGAAGCTGGAGAGTGAAACTGCCCTGCATCGAGCCGACTGTCGGAATAATGCAGCGGCCCGGCATGTCGATGTCGAGGAACGCCTTGATGAATTCCGAACCGGCCTGCTTCAGTTCCGGGATACCCTGGATGGCGGGATATTTGTTGGCAACACCGCGTTCGAGGGCCTTGATTTCGGCGGCAACGCCCACATCCTCGGCCTTGAGTCCGGGATTACCGATTTCGAGGTGAACCATCGGTTCGCCGGCCTCGCGCTCTATCTCACCGGCGAGGGTGCAGATCTGGCGGATCGTGGCCGAACCGAGATCCATTATCATGAGACGCTTCACGACAGCGTCGAAAGTTTCTTTGCTTATGGGGAACATGGTTGTATTTAAGGTATAAAAGTACAGTAAGGTACTATAAACAGTAAGGTACTATAATGTGAGTAAAATAACGTCATATCATTCCCGCCCGGAAATTCCTTTGGCAAGGATTTCCGACGGGAATGATATGTGTATGGTCAATTACTTCTTCAGTTCGAGGGCGCGTTCGCGGCCGGCGCGGAATGCGGCGATGTTGGCATCGACAATCTTCTCACCCTTGGGGAGGAAGAGGGCGCGGATAGCATCCTCTATCTTCTCGGGAGCGAGGTCTATGAAGGGTGATGCCGCGCCGAGCAGCACGAGGTTCGAGCTGCGGGCTGTGGCCACTTCCTTGGCAAGGGCCTCCATGTCGAAAGTGATGACACGCGGGCAGCGGGCCAGTTCCTCCTCTACCACCGACATCTCGGGATAGTTGTCGATGTTGACGAAGGGGAGCGAGTTTGTCACAATCCATCCCTTATCGGAAAGGAACGGAAGGTAACGCAGCGCCTCCATCGGTTCGAGCGACACGATGAGGTCGGCGCCTCCGAGAGGAATGAGGTCGGAGTGGATCGGGTCCGAGCTGAGACGGAGGTTCGACTGAACGTCACCGCCGCGCTGGCTCATGCCATGCACCTCGGCCTGTTTGAGATAAAGGTTTTCGTTGAGTGCTGCGGCACCGAGTATTGTGGCGATTGTGAGAATGCCCTGTCCGCCGACACCGGCGAGTACTATATCAGATTTCATGTTTTTCCGGTTTTCCTGTGTTCCTTATTAGATTATTTCTTGGATGCGTGACGGCGAGCGGTCTGTATACACTCGCGGCGTGATACTACCACCGAGAGTCCGGGATAGTCGATCTCCTCGCGGAAGAGGGCCATCATCTGGTCATGGTTCTTCGGCAGCGAGTCTATGGTGCGCACATGAGCGGGGTCGGCACCGAGTCCGAGGCAGATCTCCTCGATCTTGCCGGTGCCCTGCGAGTCCTGTCCACCGGTCATACCGGTGGTGAGGTTGTCGGAGATGATGACCAGTATGTTGCTGTTCTCGTTGATGGCGTCGAGCAGACCTGTCATGCCGCTGTGGGTGAAGGTCGAGTCGCCGATGATGGCCACGGCAGGATGCTGGCCGGCGTCAGCGGCACCCTTGGCCATGGTGATCGAGGCACCCATGTCAACGCATGTGTCGATGGCGTTGAAAGGTTTCAGGAAGCCGAGCGTGTAGCAGCCTATGTCGCCGAACACTTTCGGGTTCTCGTACATTTCGAGGGCGGCGTTGAGCGCACCGTACACGTCGCGGTGACCGCAACCCTGACAGAGCATCGGCGGACGCGGAGCCACAATCTCAGAAGCGGCGGGAACCTCGTTGTCGAGAATGCCTTCCACTCCGGGTATGGCGCGTGCCACAGCCTCGGCCACGAGGTCGGGGTTCAACTCGCCGTCGCGGATTACCGCGCCCGTGAGCTTGCCATGGATTTTCTTGCCGGTCTCGCAGAGGCCGCGGAGCTTCTGCTCGATGAAGGGCTGTCCCTCCTCGACCACGAGCAGTGCGTCGCACGAGTCGTAGAGACGGCGCAGCATCGCGTCGGGCAGGGGATACTGGCTGACCTTGACAACGGGGAAGGGGCAGTTGCCGCCGAACGCCTCCATGAGGTAGTTGTAGGCGATACCGTTCACGATGATGCCGAGACGGTGGTCATGAGCCTCGGTGTATGAGTTGAAGGGTGAGTTTTCAGAAGCCTTCACAAATTCTTTCTGGTCGGCGATGAGGGCACGGTTGCGCACCTTCGACATGGCGGGCATGAGCACCCACTGCTTCGGGTTGGCCGGGTAGTGGATCTCATTCTCTGCGAGTGGCTCGTCGTGTGTCTCGACAACGGCACGCGAGTGGCTGAGACGGGTCACGAGGCGTGTCAGCACCGGAATGCCGAGACGCTCCGAGAGTTCGAAACCGTAGCGGGCCATATCATATGCCTCCTGCTGTGTGGAGGGTTCGAGGGCGGGAATCATTGCGAAATCGGCGTAGAAGCGCGAGTCCTGCTCATTCTGCGACGAGTGCATCGAGGGGTCGTCGGCTGCGATCACCAGCAGACCTCCGTTGGCTCCGGTCATGGCCGAGTTCACAAACGGGTCGGCGGCGACATTCATTCCCACGTGCTTCATGGAAGTCATGGCGCGCTTTCCGCAGAACGACATGCCGAGAGCCTCCTCCATGGCGGTCTTCTCGTTTGACGACCAATGGGAGTGGATCTTGCGCTCGCGGGCGAGCGGGTTCTTCTGTACGTACTCGAGAATTTCGGTTGACGGAGTTCCGGGATATGCGTAAGCACCTGAAAGTCCGGCATAGATTGCGCCGAGAGCAAGAGCCTCGTCACCAAGTAAGAGTTGTTTCGTTTTCATTTTATGGTAGTCGAAGATTTAAGGATTTCTGACTTCTGGGCGGCCGCCTCCGCGACCGCAGGGACCTTTCTCACGGTCTCCGACGCAAATGTAGTGAAAAGTTCGGACACTCACAAATTTTCTAAAAAATTTATAATCTCTTTATAAACTCCCGCTTTTTTTTGTGATTTTCAAAGGAACTTATTAATTTAGCAAATCAATTGGCAAACACTCTAACCAATCATACCTTATGAAACGTACTTTTCCATTGCTGCTTACACTTCTTGTGTTCGCATTTTCAGCCTTGGGAGCCGACCAGGTGACGTGGAGTTACAAGGTTGTCGGTGACAACACTCCCAACCCGTCGCTTGAGATGACGGCCACCATCGCTCCCGGATTCCACCTCTACGCGCAGGACAACCCCGACGGCGGTGGCGTGCCTCTGTCGTTCCATTTCCAGCTCGACGGCTGCAAGACCGATGGCGCGGTCAAGGCCAACAAGGCTTATACCAAGGCCTACGACGACATCATGATGGTCGACGAGCATTATTACACCGGAACCGTCAAGTTCACCCAGAAGCTCAAACCGGCCTCGGCCAACTGGACAGCCAAGGTCGAGATCGGCGGACAGTACTGCAACGACAGCGGCTGCTTCCGGGTTAACGAGCTGCATACTTTCAAGGGCACATCTCCCGTGACCGACGCTGTCAAGGAGGAGGCAAAGAAACTCGAGGAGGAGAAGAAAGAGGCCGACAACGCCGAGGTCAACGCTCTGACCGAGATGACCGACTCGCTCCAGGCTTCTGAAGGCTTTATGGAACCGGCAGCCAATCTATCGGGCGTCAAGGCCGACAAGTGGTGGGCCAACTGCGAGGCTGAGATCCGCGCTTTCGAGGAGGACCCCGGCCAGCAGAGCCGCAGTCTGTGGTACATCTTCATAGCCGGGTTCATCGGCGGCCTCATCGCTCTTGTGACCCCCTGCGTATGGCCTATGATTCCTATGACCGTCAGCTTCTTCCTGAAGTCGAACAAGTCGCGCCGCAAGTCTATCACCACCGCCATGGTCTACGGCCTCTCGATCATTGTGATCTACGTGGCCCTCGGTCTGATTGTGACCGGTCTCTTCGGTGCCTCGGCTCTCAATGAGCTTGCAACAAGCGCCGGTTTCAACATCGCGTTCTTCATTCTGCTCGTGATTTTCGCCTTCTCGTTCATGGGCGGCTTCGAGCTTACACTCCCCGCCAAGTGGACCAACAAGATGGACTCCAAGGTTGATGCCACCACCGGCTATCTCTCCATCTTCTTCATGGCGTTCACGCTCTGCCTCGTCTCGTTCAGCTGCACCGGCCCGATCATCGGTACCCTGCTCGTCGAGGCGGCCGCCACAAGCAACTTCATCTCGCCTGCTGTCGGCATGGCCGGATTCGCTCTCGCTCTGGCTCTCCCCTTCTCGCTCTTCGCGATGTTCCCGACAATGCTCAAGTCCATGCCCAAGTCGGGCGGCTGGATGAACACCGTCAAGGTTGTGCTCGGTTTCCTTGAGCTCGCGCTCGCCCTGAAGTTCCTCTCGGTTGCCGACCTCGCCTACGGCTGGCGTCTGATGGACCGTGAGGTATTCATCGCCCTCTGGATTGTGATCTTCGCGCTGCTCGGTGTGTACCTGCTCGGCAAGATCCGCCTGCCTCACGACGACGAGGTGGAGAAAGTCGGCATAACACGCTTCATGCTCGCTATCATCTCCATGGCGTTTGCCGTGTATATGATTCCCGGTCTCTGGGGTGCTCCGCTCAAGAGCATCAGCGCCTTCGCTCCCCCGATCTATACCCAGGACTTCAACCTCTACACCGGCGACGTACATGCCCAGGTTGACAACTTCGAGGAGGGTATGGAACTCGGCGCCAAGCTCAACAAGCCCGTGCTCGTCGACTTCTCCGGCTACGGCTGCGTGAACTGCCGCAAGATGGAGGCCGCCGTGCTGACCAACCCCGAGATAAAGAGCATGATCGACAACGACTTCGTGATGGTCACACTCATGGTCGATGACAAGAAGGCACTCCCCCAGCCTATCACCGTCAAGGAGAAGGATGGGCAGGAACGCACGCTGCGCACCTACGGCGACAAGTGGAGCTACCTGCAGCGCACCAAGTTCGGTGCCAACGCACAGCCCTACTATGTCATCCTCAACGATGACGCGAAGCCGATGAACTTCGCCTTCCCCTACGAGGAAGACATTCCGAAGTTCCTGAAGTTCCTCAACACCGGTATCGACAATTACAAAAACTCCAAACAGTGATAAAAAGGACAGGAATAATAAGTATCCTGACAGTATTGATGAGTTTCTGCGCCCTCCATTCGGGGGCGCAGACTCTTACTGCCACCTACGTGCAGCTGGCCGATTCGGCCGACCGCTACATACGTCAGGAAAGATGGGCCGACGCGGAGCGCGTCATCGTCAAGGCTCTCCGTCATGAGCCGGCCAACAAGTCTAACTATCTGCTCTGGTCGAACCTCGGCCTGGTGCGCACCAATATGGAGAACTACGACGGCGCCATCGAGGCTTACGACATCGGCCTTGCCTCGGCTCCCAGATCGACCGCGCTGCTCTCTAACCGCGCACGCACATATATTGCAAAGGGAGATGTCGGACCGGCCATGCAGGACCTTGACACAGCCCTCGCGCTCGACTCCACGCTGCAATGGCCCCGTAAGATGCGCGGTCTGCTGCGTGCCGCCAAGGGCGACGCGACCGGAGCCATGGCTGATTTCTCGGCCTATACGGAGCGGTATGGCGAGGATGCCGCCGTGAGCGAGGCAGAGGGCGACATAGCCACCGCAAGCGGCGATGTCGATACGGCCATAGGCAGATACCGGGCGGCCTACCGTCTGGAACCCGATGCCGCGCTGCTCGGCAAGGCGTTGCTGACGTCATATCTGTTCGGCAGGATTGAGGATATGGCCGACGACCTTACCGAAGGACTGAAGAAATATCCGCGCGACGGTATGCTCTACCTGATGCGCGCCATGCTCAACAAGACTCGGTTCCAGACCACGGCCATGGAGCAGGACCTGAAAATAGCCCGTGAATTCGGCGTGGACGAAAATCTATACAACCGCCTGACTGCCACGCCGGGCAAGTCGCCGGAAAAGCGGAGCGATACAAAAAAATAACAAAAAAGCATCGGCCGGGCGTTGGAAATTGCGGCAGTTTTTTGTAACTTTGCACTCCATTTCGCCTTCACGGCCGGCTCGCCGGACCGTCGGCAACAACTAAACAGCTAACCCTGAACGTGTATAATCTTTCGTTGCACATAGAATACCTGCTTCTGCATCATGACTGCGTGGTCGTGCCGGGTCTCGGCGCGTTCATCAACGTGCGTCATGCCGCCCGCTTCGACAGCGTGCGCCGCGTATGGTTGCCTATGACACGTGAGGTACGCTTCAACGGTGCGCTGAGCCACGACGACGGCTTGCTTGCCAATTCATACGCACGCAAGAACAGTGTCTCTTTCGCCGAGGGTCGCGAGTTGCTGCGGCGCGACACCATGCAGCTGCGCGAAGCGCTTGAGAGCGACGGCGAGATTACACTCGGACATCTCGGCATACTGCGTCTCGAAGAGGAAACGGTATCCTTCCAGCCTCAGCAGTCGGCGGCACAGACAGCCCGCTTCATGGGTTACACAGCGGCTCCGGTCTTCCGTCAGGCTCCGCAGGCAGCTGCCGCTGCCACTGTTGCCACGCCAGAGGATATTGCCGAGAAAGTTGCTTCACCCATTGCATCGACCATCGGGGAGATTGCATCGCTGGCTCCGGCTCCCGCAGTCGTGGAAAGCGACGATTCCGACGCGGCTGTTGAAGCTATGCCTGAGAAGAAGCGCAAACCGCGTGTGTTCGACACCGACCGCAACTACTACATAGCCATCAACAAGATTTTCGCACGCACAGCGGCGAGCTTCCTCCTGATAGCGGTGGTGGTTCTCTCGTTGCTTCCGGCCCGGGAAAAGCCTCAGGTTGACGAGGCGTCGGTTGTTCCGGTCGAGAAGATCATCCGCAACACGGCGGCCTGCCTCTACCCTTCCGAATCGAGCAAGGTTCAGGAGGCCGAAGCTGAAGAAGCACCCGAGGCATCGGCCGACAGCGTCAAAGAGGCGGAACATTACCGCTACCACGTTGTGGTCGCCACATTCCGAAGCCCGTCCGAGGCCGACGAGTTCATCCGTCAGAACGGCGGCACCGGCTACGATCTGCACACCGTCAATTCACGGACCATGAGCCGCGTGTCGGCCATCAGCTCCGACGACCGCGCCGACCTGCAGAGCCGCATGATGTCGCCCGAATTCCGCATGCGCTTCGGCGAAGCCTGGATCTGGGAAGACACCACCCGCTGACCCGCCACCATATTCACTTTTAGACGGATATGGGATACGGTTTCAGACATCCAATAAGTCTGACATCAGTTTTTCCGAAAAATGATTGAAGATTTTGGACGAAAAATTTGCACAAGTTAAAAATTTCTATTAACTTTGCACTCGCAAATCGGGAACAACACCGATGAGCGCCAAACTGCGAAAATAGCTCAGTTGGTAGAGCACGACCTTGCCAAGGTCGGGGTCGCGGGTTCGAGTCCCGTTTTTCGCTCAAACCTCAAACGGTTTCCACGAGAGGAAGCCAACAAACAAAAATGTCTAGGTGGCGGAATTGGTAGACGCGCTACTTTGAGGGGGTAGTGGCCGTTTTGGCCGTGTGAGTTCGAGTCTCATCCTGGACACCAGAAAGCCGGATACATGAAATTGGATATCCGGTTTTTTTATGCCAAAATCATGGTTGTCATCCGCTGGAAGAGTCCAGCTTTCATTTTCAGAATGAAATCGACAACCATAGAATTCCAGTTTCATTAATATAGTTTGTCTAGGTGGCGGAATTGGTAGACGCGCTACTTTGAGGGGGTAGTGGCTGTTTTGGCCGTGTGAGTTCGAGTCTCATCCTGGACACTCTTGAAAATCCCAAGTGATTAAACTTCAGTCACTTGGGATTTTTTATGTTATTACCCCAGTTTTGTCCCCTTTTTTCAAAACAAACGCAACCGTGTCTTTTATTTTAGGACAACATTTATTATCTTTGTCCTAAAATTTAGGACAACATGGATAAGCCATATATAAAAAATCTTATATTACGCTATCTGGTATTCTCTACAGGACTATATTGTCTGTCTTTGGGAATGGTCTTGATCGTAGCCTCTTCTCTTGGAACTACGCCGATTTCAAGTCTGAATTATGTATTGTCGCTCAATACACCTCTTACACTTGGCGGGGCTACGTTCATTTTCAATATGGTCCTTATCATAGGACAACTCTTATTGGCCGGGCATCACGCTTCAAAAAAAGACTACATAGAGATTCTTCTCCAGATTCCGTTCTCAGTTCCGTTCTCAATCTTTATTGACTTTAACATGAGGTTGATGGAGGGCTTGCATATCTTAAATTATGTAATGGCGGTATTCATTCTGATGTTGGGCTGTATAATACAAGGTGTCGGAGTAGCATTGGAAATAAAGCCTGATGTGGCAATGATGAGTGCCGAAGGCTTTGTAAAATACACTTCACGAAGATTCAACAGATCTTTCGGCAGTACGAAAGTTTTGTTTGATATTTCTCTTGTAACAGGTGCTGTAATTCTATCATGGTTTATGGCCGGAAGAATTGACGGCGTTCGTGAAGGAACTGTAATAGCAGCCTTGATAACGGGATACATAGTGACTTTCATGACAACGAGAGTTTTCACGCGATCAAATTTGAGAAAGATCACATCTGGTATCATACACAAATGATCTACCTGATATAAGGTTTCTATAAGTTTATCATTAGGGCTGATGTAATTAAACATCAGCCCTAATTAATCTTCGGGATATTTCAGTCTCCTATTTCGTTTTGTCAGCAGATCCATGTTAAACCACTCGAGATTCTTTTATTGCAGGCAACTTTTATAATGCGCGTGCAAGAGCGCGTCCCTGATCAGGAGAACCGGGACAGGCGCTGTCGTTCGTAGTCGTCGATGGCGGCAGATGCGCGGATCGGTTCTGTCGATGAGCCCTGGCGCACAAATACCAGTCCGTCGGACATCCGCACTACTCCCGGAAAAGGAGTGACCGTTATCACGGCTATATGTTGCCGGTCGCGCTCCTCCCAGCGGAAATCTATAAACTCACGCAGCAGCCGGCCTCCGCACAGCAGACCGATATTGAACCGCATGTCGTTGTAGAACAAGAGTTCGAACTTATCCTTGACATCGGCGAGGTCATAATCATCACGCCCTTTGCTCAGATATACGAAGTCTGGATGCAGTCCTACATGCGAGCCGGTATTGGAAACACCTATGTAGAGCGTACCGCCGTCGGTATTCAGCATACCGTCGATAATCTGGCAAATCTCGCGGCCCTGCGCCTTCTCGTTGGGCCGCATGTGGTTGGAAGCCGGAAACACCAGAGAGGTCTTGAATTCATGCAGCTCGTCCTCATGCCTGTCGATTGTAGAGATATATTCCTGCGAGGGTTTCACTCCGACTATCCGGAAAATTTCCTCCCTCAATTCCCTGCGCACTCCGCGCACTCCATACCGAGATACAATATTGTATGCAAGGATAAGGGAACGCAGACGGTCATGCTCGCTGTTTTTCGACGGAGCTGTCAGCACGCTGTCTGATTTGTCCGATTCAAGATATGACAGCAGACGGATGGAGCCGGTAAGATAGTTGAGGTCGGTATCCCGGATCCCGAGCCTCGACGCCGACTCTTCGAGTCTGCTCAGGCGCTCCTCGTCCACTTTTCCTTCAACAGAAAAAGCATCAAGAGATTCCAGCGCAGCCATTTTTGCAGTTATCGACGCGACATGCTCCGTATCCGCAGCCATCTTTGCAAGAAGCGCGGCAAATCCCAGCATGTCGTACGAAATGCCGGGAGTCTCCCTTATAAGGAAAGACTGGGTCTCGAACAATGTAGCCAAGGCGGCCACATCATCTGCCAGCAGGTATTCCTCTTCGCCGAACTCCTCCACCGGTTCCGAGATCACATCCGGCACATCTTCGTAGACATCGCCTGACCACAGGCTACGTATCAGCGATACGAACATATCCCTTATATTCGACTCGGCCTCCTTCTCCGACATGTCATAGCTCTCCCCTTCCGCCGGATAGGCGTTGACATAAAGTTTGTCATCCCTTAGCTTCCGGTTGACACTCCTGATGTAGACACACACCACAGTATTCTTCTTCGGGATCTCCTTGCCGCAATGATATATAGCCGTGTAACCCGACTCGGTGATCAGAAAAGCCTGCTTGTCGTTGCCTCCGGTCACTATTCCCTCTATAACATCGCCCGAATCATAATTGGTTCTGGCCCGTGACTCATGGATATCGAGCGACTGCCTGAACAGCGAGAACTCATAGTTGCCGTCCTCATCCACAGCCTTCACGGTAGCTTCGAATATCATCGGTTTCCCCTCATGCATGAACATCTCCAGACCTACACTTTTCACCGGAAGGAGCGATATGTCCCAGATCGACAATATGCCGTATCCCTGATAAACATCCGAACAGACAGCACAGCTCAGCCTGTCCCATTCCGGCTGACCCGTAATCCTGATTTTCACTCTGTCGCCAGGTTCAAGAAGCAGTTTTGCCGATTTTTTTGTTTTAGGGGCAACCGGAACCGTGAAATTCTCATTCCAGATAGCGGCTTCAGCCTCGCTCCACAGCTTCACGCGTCGCCCTACGGTCTTTCCGTCGGGATTATCCTTTGTGGAAAGACGGTCGTGAAGTGTGACCGACGCCTCTATGTTTTCTCCGAGGGTGCGCCTGATGGCTGTACGCGAGTTGTATCCGGCCACTGTCGATTCCACCAACAACTGACCCGCCGCGATTCTGACACATGAGTTTTCGCCGTCAAACCGGGCTGATACATTCTCCTTTTTCCATACCGGAAGTGCAAGTTTGGTGGATGTGAGCATATTCACGTCCTCTATATCCTTCCAGGAAAATTCGAGAGACTCGGTAAGCTGCCCTGTAAGCGACAGATACGACTTTTCAGTCAGCACACTCTCGTCGCACACTCCCAGAAGAGAGGCCGACGAATACATCAGACCGCGGTGTCGGCTCCATTGAGGAAATTCCATATTCTCGGTCAGAAGCAGTTCCACGGCTATTGTCTTTATAAGAAGACGCAGACTGCGACGGTCGTGCGGATTAATTCCTTTCGACTGCTTCTCCACGTATTCGGAAAGCAAGGGAATGAACACCGGTACATGATCACGGACAAAACCCGTTTCCTTGTGGCGCGCTTTGGAAAGCGACAGCAGAATTTCGACGGCATCGGCCGACAGGTCACATCCAAGTGCGAAAAGAGCTTTCAGCACACCGAATTTGTGTTCGGCCCTGAAAAGAATACCCGATGTCTGCAGTCTTGAGAGAATGGTGGAAATGAATGCTGTGTGGGTGCCGTAGGAGATAAGATCAAGAGCCTCGAGATATTCGTCACAGACAGTGGCCAGATTCTCGAGAACCTCCTTCTTCTGATATATCTCGCGCAATGGAAACCCCTCAAGATAACTGGAATTCTCTATCACCTCCACAATAACCGCACGAAGCACCTTGAGAAGATTCCTGCGTCTGCCTCGGCTCCATTCCGGAATATGGCTGCAGATATTGACAAGCATATTAATAAGCCATTCATTATCGCCGTCGGTTTCACGGGATATGGCATCTGCCCACTTGTCGGATTTCTCAAGCCTGTTTCCAAAGAATCGGACGAAACCGCGTACAGAGGGAAGCATCAGAAACTTATTGCTGTCAAATTTAGATTTGTTTACCGGACTCTCCTCGACCGGGGTAAGAATAATTTCCTCATTTTCATTTTTCGGGTATCCTACCCTGCAGCGGATTCTCTGATATTCCCTGAACCGTTTGTTCCCCATGCTGACGCTGGAGAACCGGATACCGTTGATATCATCGCTCATCACGCAAGAACCCTGAAGATTGCGCATCTGATGCAGAACCGTAAATTCATATACTCCTCCCTCCTCATAAAGCCGGGGTACAAGGTCCCGTTTCACCTGTTCCCATCTGCCATTGCCAAGGTATCGGCATTTAAGGCTATCCGGGGTGTTGACGGTCTGAAATTTAAACGGCACAATCCGCATCGTATAATCGGAGTTGTCATCATTAAGCAGAAAAAAGGTACGTCCCGTCTCTTTACTGACAGAGAAATCATTACGGTCAAATGAATAAACTTTGTTTTTTTCGTAGATCATGATATTAATTATTGGTATTCAATGTCATACAAATGCTTACACCCTCACTTATTCATCGCCGGAAAAACGACAATTCAATAGAGAATATTTTTCGCATCATAAAATTAATAAATAAATCTTAAAAAACAATATTTTTCACCTCGGCAGAAACAGCATATCTCAAAAAAAAGAAACGCGGACCGTACACTGGAACGTACAGCGGTCCGCAATAACGTACTGAAACCTGTCTGTATAAGTTCTAATGTACAACCGGTCCGCGCTCGCGAAGCCATACCCTACCAATGCTCCCGCAACAAGTGAGGTCGGTTACTTAGCACTTCATCACTCTGACTCATGACGTAAATATACGAACTTCTTGCCGTCGCGGACGTAGATTCCTCCGCGAGACATGGAGGTAACACGCCGTCCAAGCATGTCGTAGACGGGAGTATCGCTTTGTATAGCCTCGGTTTCAGATGGAAGATCATCTATGTAAAGAGTCTCTCCAAAATCCGACATGGTGAATATCGTCTCGCCGTTGTCAATGCATTCGCGGAAACCACAGAGATAAATGCCGTTGGTAGCATCCATTCCATAAAATTTTGTCAGCATGTCATGGCGATAAGGCGCGCCGATGCCCTCTACCCATACTACATCCATATTCATCCATTTATCTTCCAGTTCTATTTTTCTCCATTCATGACCGTACGCCTTTACGTATACCTCGGCCTTAGCCTTCATAACTAAATTAGAATTGGGGGGCCATACCTTTGATTCTATAACTTCCAGAATCTGACTTTCCATCCCTGGCTTAATGTTGAAATCGTATAGAGGAAGAAACTCCGCATGTCCATCCTCGAACTCGAAGCGCATTTTGACCTTACGGTTCTCCTCGAACAGTATATATTCATAACCGTTCAAGTATTCTAATTCCGAAGTCTGAGTTATGCGGAAACAGTTTCTGCCATCAATCTCTTCCTGCCCGACAACCGTGAAATACACAGAGAAGTCGTAACCAACACCTTCGTTGCACGCATTCCATACCCAAACTTTACCTTCCTTTAGAAGTGGGATATATTCGCCGTTGTCGACTGCTTCGGACGAAATCCCGACATAGCCTTGAGCTGGCATCTGTAATACCCCAGCTAAAGACAGAATGGTCAATATCAGTATTTTTTTCATAAATTATTGATTTGTCGTTATTGAAAAATTCGTGCCGGCCTCTATTGATGTCCCGGAATTCAGTTCTACCTGAACCTGACCGGAGCCGGTTACTTTGAGTTGTGCTGTCGCGGGAAGAATGGCCGTTGCGGCCACCAGGATGGCAAATAATCTTTTCATAATCCCTGGATTTAGGCAGCCCCGGATGCAGATGGGAAAGAGCGGTTTGGCAGCCTAACTTTTTTGTCAATCAGGAATCTATTTGCCTCTGATGAAGATTGCTCCCGGCTCTGTGAAAGTGATAGGCAACATAAGACCTATGCGATGTTTTTGTGGCGTGTAAAATTTCACTCTGAATTTAGGCAAAGCACCGACAAGTCTTAATGCTTCGGCATTGGCGTCATTGTTTTTACTTGGTCTGAATAACTTCGCATCAGTGATGGATCCATCAGGCTGGACATAAAACTTAACAATAACTCTTTCACAACCCTTATAGCCTTCCGGAATCTGAATGTTGGCATTTATCCATTCTCTGAGTTTGCCGCTGCCTCCGGGAAATTCACAGACAGGGTCATTGTGTACCCAGAGATCTTTTGTTGCCTCGTGTACATCCGATTTCAACTGAGCCATCGTATCCGGAGATACAGTTATAAAAACCGCACGGTTGCCATATTTGTCATTCTTGATTTCTATCTTTAAAATAGAATCGGTATCTATCATTTCAGGTACGGCTCCCGCTATCCATTCATCATTAAAGTAATAGAACACAGTCTCTGTGTCCGACTCTGTCAACGGAAACCTGATTTCCCGGAAGGAGCTGTCGTTCATACATCGGTATTGAGCAGAGACGACGCACGCCTGAATGAGAATTAATAACGGAATTATAATTTTCTTCATGGTTAAAGACATCTTTCTCCAATGGCTTGAAGGAGGGTTAATATAAACGTGGTTAATATAAAAGGATAATGTCTGGACTACCCGCTTACAAATTTATCTAAAAATTTTTAGATAAAGTTATAACTTAGTGGATTTTTTAGAAACTTCACACTTAAAAGCGCGTTCCTTAAAATTTCGGGGTCATAGGGCAGCGATTTTAAGGAACGCGCTCTAAATATGGCAATAGAATAGCTCTCTTAAATAAAAATAAGCACTCCTTAGACTGATATTTCAGACCGGGCGAAGCAGTTTCCTAAAATCGATGTTTGATGTTTGATCTTACGAATTATTTTTTAAGTTTTTTACTTTCGCAGGACTACAACGTCTCAAATATTTTGACTATTTTTGTGTGTTGAAAATTCGGATACAATGGAGATAATTGTTTGGGTGCTGCTCTGCGTGGCAGGCATCGCTGTCGGATATGTGATTGGCTCTAACCGCTGCAAGAGCCGTTTTGAGGCTGAGACAAAGGAGTCTGCTTCCGTCATACGGCGGCTGGAGACGGAAATTACGGTGGCAGACGAGCGGCTTAAATCGGAACAGACTAAATTCGAACGAATATTGGCCGACCGCGAGGAAACCGAAAAACGTACTTCCATCCTTCAGGAAAGACATCACCGCGAGGCTATGGACGCGCTGCAGAACCGTTTTGACGAGACGGTGGCGAAAATGCAGGAACAGCTGAAGACCGCAACCGCCGAACTGCTCAAGGCAAGGCAGCAGGAATTCGAACAGACCAGCCGCGACTCGATGGCGCATATCCTTGAACCTCTCAATCGGCAGCTTGGACAGATGCGCGAGGCCGTCACTGAAAACACACGCGTGCATGGCGAACTCGGCGGCAGGATGTCGGCCGATATAAGCAATCTGCTCCGATGCAGCGAATCCGCGCGCGAAAGTGCCGACCGACTCGCGAACGCACTGCGAAACGGCGGCAAGATACAGGGAGACTGGGGTGAGACCGTACTCACCGAGCTCCTCGAATCCCAGGGACTCAGCGAGGGCGTTCACTTCGACACTCAGTCATTCATCAGAGACGCATCCGGAAATATTGTCCGGGAAGATGGCATGGCGGCCATGCGCCCCGACGTCATACTTCATCTGGACAAGGAACGGGACGTGGTGATCGATGCCAAGGTGTCCCTCTCGGCATATCTCGATTATATGAATGCCGAGAGCGACGAGACAAGGAACCGCTCGCTCCGCGCTCATGTGGAAAGCATCCGCAAACATGTCGCGGAGCTCGCCGCAAAAGATTACTCCTCACATATCCGGCCTCCCAAGAGAAGCGTTGGCTACGTGATAATGTTTGTTCCTAACAGCGCCGCGCTCCTCACAGCCACCAATGCCGCCTCTGACCTATGGCGAAAGGCTATGGAGCGCAATGTCTATATAGCCGATGAACAAACCCTCTACGCGGCTCTTAAAATAATCGCCATGACCTGGCAACAGATCGCACAGGCTGAAAATCATGAGAAAGTATATGCCCTTGCCAATGAAATGCTTGACCGCGTGGGTAAATTCATGCAGCCTTTCGTCGAAATAGGGTCAAGGCTCGAGAGCGCTCATAAAGCCTACGACAACGCCATGAAAAAGCTCGCGGAAGGAGGACAAAGCATACCCCAGACCTGCAACAAACTCATCAAACTCGGCGCAAGACAGCAAGTCCGAAAAGGGGTCCCCGACAACCTTCTCGGACTTGACAATTCCATTGAAATCAATGATTCAAGTTTAGAATTTACCGAAACCTGAGGTTTTAAGTGTCATTTAAAATCAGTTAACGTATAAGTGGATTTTTTCGTTAATGCCACTTATAGCTGATAATTTGGAGTAGAAAGAGCCACACTGTCAGTCAAGACAGTTGTCGAGTTCCTTCACGATAGCCTCCTTGTCCATGTTACGGCCGATGAACACAAGCTTCTGCATACGGTCGCCGTACACCTCATCCCAATCACGCATCAGATCCGGATTGTTTGCAAGCAACACCCGCAGATCCTCTTCGGGAGCGGTGGCATACCACTGCCCTGCCTCGACAAGCCGTTTCTGGCTTCCGGCCTGCTCGAAGAGATAGGACATGTCAGTGTTCTCCTTGAAGTAACATACTCCCTTTGTCCTTATCACCGATGCCGGCCAACGTTTCGCGCAGAACCAGTCGAACTTATTGAGCGAAAACGGTTTTCTGCTGAAATATACGAATGTTCCGATACCGTATTCCTCAGCCTCTCCCTCATTATGATGATGGCAGTGATGACCCTCATGTTCATGGTGCTCGTGGTGCTCGTGGTGCTCGTGCTCATGCTCATTATCCTCATCAAGAGGGCATTCTATTCTGCGGATCCATGTCGCGCTCGTTGCCACCCTGTCGAAGTCGAAGTCGCCAGTGTTCAGAAGTTTCTCGAAATCGACATCACAATAATCGCACTCGATGATCTCGGCTGCCGGCTGAAGCGCACGGACCACAGCCTTGATCTCGGCCGCCTCCTCGGGCGAGACTTCAGATATCTTGTTGAGAAGAATCACATTGCAGAATTCTATCTGCTGAATTATCAGATTCTCTATATCCTCCTCCTCGATATCCTTTTTCACAAGGTCAGCTCCGGCGGAGAATTCATCTCTGAGACGAAGGGCGTCCACCACGGTGGCTATGCAATCAAGACGCACAGAACCGTCCCGGTTGAACTCCTCCCCCATTACCGGCATCGAGCAGACGGTCTGCGCTATGGGCTCCGGCTCACATATACCACTCGCCTCAATCACGATATAATCGAATTTGCGCGCCGACACCAGATCGGCAAGCTGCTTCATCAGGTCGGTCTTCAGCGTACAGCAGATGCATCCGTTCTGCAAGGGCACCAGACTGTCGTCTCGCTGGCCTACCACGCCATCCCTGGCGATGAGGTCGGCATCTATGTTGATTTCACCTATATCATTCACTATCACGGCAAAGCGTATTCCTCGACGGTTGTTGAGGATCCGGTTCAAAAGCGTGGTCTTACCGCTTCCAAGGTAGCCCGTCAGCAAAAGCACAGGCAAGGTTTTCTTTTCTTCCATTCCTTTTTAAATTAGGATTCCAATAATATACAACAAATCTAATGCCAAAAAGTACCGGCCATATCTATATCCGGTTTGCTCCAATACCGTTCCCCGGTTTTGCCATAATACAGGAATTTCGTAAATTTGCGGCACCTTAGATTTGCAGCGGCAAACCGAAACTGAAATAGAAATGATAAATTTGCAGT
>OFGN01000871.1_pt1 | contig 27788 bp, 28 predicted proteins | sample 1521821 | NCBI WGS metagenome assembly OFGN01 (sample SAMEA3504094, study PRJEB24116) | mouse gut metagenome | biome: mouse gut; feature: mouse-associated habitat; material: faeces | place: Denmark | collected 2011
GCGTATTTGCTAAGTGCCGACGCTTTTTAACGGGCTCCCCCCGCATTTTATGTTCTTCCCGACCGGATAAATGGCTTAACGAAATGACATTGGTTCTTCCCATCGATGATTCCTTATATCAGAATACGCCGATGGTATAAAAGGCATCAAATTCCTCAGAGGGTTCTAACGAATTGCCCCATTTTCTCTCCGACAGTTCTCCCTCAAAGTCCGCGTCGTCACATCTGCCGCACCAGGGTTCAATACAGATAAAAGGCGCATTCTTTAAAACCGGCGTCCAGATCCCGACGATCGGCATCGGAAAGCTCACCCGCAGATACTCTCTTCCCTCCGGATCGATAAGGGATACCGCATCACACTGGCCATCCTCAAGAACGATCGTATCCGTGTCAAACAGTTCCTTTGTTATGGGAAGATATCCGTCGTCTAAGCCAAATTCCACTGTTCCTTCCCCTACAAGTCCGCCCTCGACGATAATTGCCGAGACGATTTCCTGTACGGGCTTTTTATCCTTCATAAAGCGGAGCATATAATCGCTCTGGTTTCCTTTGCCCTCTATCGGACAAAGAAACGCCGGATGACCGCCTATGGAAAAATAAAGCGTTTTGTCATCCGTATTTTTCACGTGCCACCCCACAAGCAGCTCTTCTCCCCTCAATTCATAGGAGAGTTCCAGCAAAAACCGGAACGGAAACTTTTCCATGGTCCATTCCGTTTCAACAAGCTGCATCACCACTTTGGTCCCGGTCTGTGAAACCACTTCAAACTCCATATCCCGCGCAAAACCATGCTGTCCCATCTCATAGCTTTTCCCCTGATAGCGATATGCTTTTCCTTTAAGACTCCCCACAAAAGGAAACAATATCGGCGCCGTTCTCCCCCAATATGCCGGATCTGCCCCCCACATATACTCTCTGCCGCCCTTTTTCAGGGAAACCAACTCTGCCCCCGCGGAACAGACTGTCGCTTCCAGCTTTTCATTTTTTAAACGGATATTCATGTAGCCCCTCCTTTTCGGTATACAACAGTAACGAATATATAGAGTATAACACAAAATATTTGTATATACTATTGCAATCAGGAGTTTCTTATGATATTATCATGTAGTAATTAAAACCAGATGATAAAGTTATTATAAAAAAGTGAAATGGAGAAAAATAATGCGTTATAAAATCGTGGTAGACAGCTGTTGTGAGCTTCCTGATCCATATAAAAATGATCCTCGTTTTGAGCGTGTCCCGCTGACACTTGAAGTAGGTGACTACCGGATTTTGGATGATGAGACCTTTAACCAGCAGGAGTTCCTCCAAAAAGTGGCGGCTTATCCGAAGTGCCCGAAATCTGCCTGCCCTTCTCCGGAACGCTATAAAAACGCTTATGAAACGGATGCGGAACATGTTTACTGTGTCACCCTCTCCTCCCATTTAAGCGGCAGCTTCGGCAGCGCGGTCCTTGGAAAAAATCTCTATGAGGAAGAATTCGGCACAAAGGATATCTATGTCTGCGATTCGGAATCCGCCAGCATCGGGGAAACCCAGCTTGCCATGAAAATCATGGAATGGGAGGAAGAAGGTACCATGACCTTCTCCCAGATCGTCAAAAAACTGGAAGATTTCCGCAACGCCATGGGGACCTATTTTGTGCTGGATAATCTGGATACCCTGCGCAAGAACGGCAGGCTCTCCAGCGTCAAGGCGATCATCGCCTCCACCCTCAGCATAAAACCCGTGATGGGCGCCATCAAGGGCGTTATCGTCCAGAAGGGACAGACCGTGGGCATCAAAAAAGCCCTCGCTAAAATGGCGGATATCATTGTCAGCGAAGGAAAAAACCTGGAATCAAAGGTCCTTTATATATCACACTGTAACTGCCCCTCCCGCGCAGCGCTGGTAAAGGAGCTTCTCCTTGCAAGGGCAAAATTCAAAGATGTGAAAATACTTGATACCGCCGGCGTCAGCACCATGTACGCCAATGACGGCGGCGTCATTGTTGCCATCTGATAAAAGACCGCCAAATTGCAGGAAAGCGTCAGATACCCCTGCTGATCCGGCTTTATGTATCTGTCCGAAAACCATTCACAGAAGTATAAACTGCACCGGTCCCTTCCAGATAAGAAGGGCGATCAGGATATGTACCGCCAGCATGGCAGGAATGCCATACAGAAAATACCAGTGTCTTGTCTTATGGCGAAACAGGTGCATTCCGATCAGAGCCCCCGCCGCACCGCCAAGAGCGGCGATCAGAAGAAGCGTAGCCTCAGGAATCCTCCAGGCGCGCTTTTTTGCTTTCCATTTATCCGCTCCCATAAACAGAAAGCCCATCAGGTTCATTGTCATCAAATAGTATGATATGATTTCTAATACCGTCATTTGTCCTCTTTCTCCTTCGTATCACATGCGCATCTTACCGCAAATGTCCCTATTCCCCATCTCCGTATTCTTTAAAACAGATATTGATATCCACCTGCCCTGGGATGCCTGCCACTTTTCCTTTTTCGGAATACTGCAGCATCTTGTACTCGTAAGGGTAATAGATCGGCAGCGTATAGCCCGCAAACCACTTATCATACTGTTCTAATGAAGCGAGGTCCAGCATCAGCAAAAAGGACTTCATATTGCCATACAGCGCCGGCTGATAGCCCGCCTCTCTGACCGCTTCCAGAAATACTTTTGCATTGTTTGTCCTCTCTTCCACCGTCAGGTTATTGGTCCTGCAGTTCTCTTTCTTGACATCCTCGATATCCAGATAGACCGGATAAGTCAACTGGTAACCCTGCAGCATCCCGATCACAAAATTCGCTTCCTCAAGGGCTTCCTCCTCATTCAGCGCCTGGGTAAAGAAATAGACACCCACAGGAATCTCATTGGCGATGGCCCCCTCTATATTCTGCCGGAAAAACTCATCCTCCAAAATGCCGCCTTCGCTGTAGCCGCGGATGCCCACCCGGATGATGGCATAGTCTATTCCATCGTTTTTTACCGCTTCCCAGTCTATCTCTCCCTGGTATTTCGATACGTCTATCCCTTTTTTCGTCAGCACCTCCCCGTCTTTCTGATAAGATACAAACCCGTTCTCCGCCGGCACAAAATTCTCGTCAATATATGTATTCATCGCCAGATCTTCCTGCAGCGGCAGAAAATAATACTGGCCGGAATCCAGCATCACTACATGGTCAGGATACAGATCCCTGAGGATCGTCATGGTACCCTCCCCATTCTCAAGTCTTCCGCGCAGAATCTGCAAAAGTTCGGAATCCGCACTGTCGATGGCATTTGTGACCGCTGTGGTCAACATGGAATCCACTTCTTCCTGGGTGTAGACCACCTCATCCGAAAAGGCTTCCACCGCCTGTTCTTCCTCAGGCTCCTCCCTCTGATCCGTCTCCTCAGCAAATACTTCCCTCTCGCCGTATTGTTTTTTAAAGGAAAAGCATACACAGATGCTTGCAACAATTGTCGTAAATGTTATGATAACGGAAAGGCTGGTTATGACAGCCAGTATGCGCATGCGCTTTTGCAGCCTGCTCCTGCTGCTTTTTTTTCTCATTTTTTCTTTGTTTTCCATAGGTATCCTTACTGAGTTTTCTCTATAAATATACGTCTGTTTTTACGATACCATTCCTTTTCTTTTCCCGCAATAGATTTCACAAAATCTTAACTTTTGTATCACAGGGAATGTTTCCCACCATATCAAAATCAGCCATGGAAAAATACCGGATTATCCCCATGGCTGACATCACTTTTACTTCTTCATCTTCGGCTGGAAAATAAGGCTTGCCAGATAGCCGAAAATAAGCGCCGCGCCGGTTCCCACCGCTGCCGCCTTGAAGCCGCCCATAAACAGTCCGATAAACCCGTTTTCATCCACAGCCTCACGGACACCCTTCATCAGATTATGCCCAAAGCCCATCAAAGGTACGGTAACGCCGGCGCCGGCAAACTCCGCCATCGGCTCATAGAGTCCGATAAAGCTCAGTACCGCTCCCAGACATACCAGTAGTACCATGATCCTCCCCGGCAGCATCTTTGTCCTTTCCAATAAAATCTGTGCCAGCGCACAGATCAGTCCTCCTACCCAAAATGCATGAACATACTCCATAAAAAAACCTCCACATACCTTTGGATTTTAGTATGCGGAAGTTTTTCTTATTTATACGCGGCAAATCTCAGCCACGATATCTCTGATTGTTTTATTTTCACAGTCCAGTACCACATCGGCATACTTTTCATAAAGAGGCACCCGCTCCTCATACAGATCCGAAAGCGTCTGTCCTTTCCGCAGGACCACGCCCCGCTCGTTCAGGTCGCCCAGCCGATCCCGTATGGTATCGCAGGAAAGTTTCAGATAAACGATCCTGCCTGTCTTTTTAAAATGCGCCATCGCCGCAGGTCCGTAGACCACGCTGCCTCCGGTTGCTATGACGGTTCGCTTTGTACAAATAGAGGCATTGACTTCCTCCTCAATCTTCCCAAAACCCTCGGTGCCGTACTCCGTAATCAGCTCATGCAGCAGCGCGTTATATTTTTCCTGTATCAGAAGGTCGCTGTCCAAAAAACGACAGCCCATCTTTTTGGCAAGCACAACGCCCACCGTGCTCTTTCCCGCACCGGGCATTCCGATCAGGATGATATTGCTTTTCTCACTCATTTTTTACCGTTTCTCTTATTCTATGTATATTTTCGTTACAATCCGTTTTTCGTGCACTCTCAGATTACACTTATCACTTCCACCTCGCAGAGCACATTCTTCGGAAGCTGTTTTACCGCCACACAGCTTCTCGCGGGTTTTCCGGTAAAATATTTTTCATAAACCGCATTAAAAGCGCCAAAGTCCGCCATATCTGCCAGAAAACAGGTTGTCTTTACCACATTTTCATAAGTTGTACCCGCCTCTTTTAAAATCTCGCCGATATTTTTCATCACAAGCTCCGCCTGCTCCGTAATATCCCCACCTCTGATTTCTCCTGTGGCGGGATCGATGGGAATCTGCCCGGAAGCAAATAAAAATCCGTTTGCCATGATCCCCTGTGAATACGGGCCGATCGCCGCCGGCGCTTTGTTTGTTGCTACTTTCTTTAACATATTTGTCCTCCATTCCAGTTCCGAATGATCACTTACAGCACATCTTACCCGAACTCAATTTCCTGCTGCTTCTCATCAGTAAATTGAGTTATGCGCTTTCAGTGATCATTCTGTTTCCAGTTCCGCAGAATCCCCCTCAGCACATCCTGTCCGAACTCAATCCGCAGCCATTTTATGTCTGCAAATTGAGTTATGCGCTTCATGGGATTCTGCTGTTTTTGTTGTTTATATATCTTCAAATTCCGCCGTAACGTAAAATCCCGCCGAACGCTCCTCCACGTTCACTACGACGCCTTCACGGGCTGTCATCCGCTGTGAAAACGGATAGTTGCCGGACATTGCCAGGGACGGATCTATCGTGTAATAATAGTTGCTTGGAAGCACCCCTTCCGTCACGGTGATCTTATCGCCTTCCTTTAAGAGGCCGGAGCGCTCCATTTTAAATTCCATCTTTCTCACGCCGTTACCCTCAAAAAATCCCCACAGCACCGGCTGCGGGGATGCACTTTCTTCCTGTGAGACCGCTCACTTACTGGACAGGTACCGTCGGCACCGTCGGAACTACCTGAAATCCCAGCATAGCCAACGTTGCGGGATCTGTCGGGATACCCATGGATGCCCATACCGCCAACGTTGCCTGGTCTACCGGTACGAGTGCGGGAAGCGGCTTATAGGCGTCAAAACATCCATTCCCGCCGTAAGCCAGCGCATACAGGCTGTAGGTTCCGAAATAGTTGGTTCTGAATGTAACTGTCTTCGGATCATTATCAAGGTCCGTCAGATAAGATACCGTCCCATCCGCATTTAATCTCAGTACTGCGTAATCTCTGCCGCTGTTTCTGAGGGACTTGGGAATTTCCATCACAAATTCCATCTCCTGCACGGTACTTTCCTGAGGCTTATAGACACCGCCCTCATACAGGAAAAGATTCATTGTGAACGTAGGCCCGAACTGTGTACCCGTATTCCGGCAGGCAGTATCCAACGCCCCTTTTGCAATCTGGCCATACTCCCTGTTATTGCCGATATATACATGAGTTGTGGCGTCCTCATAATAGCTGACATCCGCCTTAGTCTCCACATCAAACACATTCATCGGTGTAACAGGAACCAGCGCAACAAGGTCCGATGCGTGAAAATCCGTCACAACGGACGGTGCAATAATGCTTCCTCCCGTAGTCGTTACTCTGTTTGTATATTCTTCCGGTGTATTTCCGTCAATCCAGGCATTCGGTTCCGCGCAGGCAACTAAAGGTGTTCCCACCGTTACAGCCGCAGCCAAAACCATCGCCGTCATTTTTTTCCATACTTTCATGGTTGTCCTCCTGTTCCATTTTTTTCTTCACAGACATCATAACACAGATATATGTACTTTTGTGCTGTTACTTTTATCATACGCACGGCTATAAACCATGTCAACTCTTTTTTGCCGGAAAACCATGGAAATGCATAAATTTAAGGAAACTTTAATCTTGCATTTATACATTTTCCCAATATTCGGATATTCCCCAGTTTTTCCATCGCCGGCATATCAAAGCCATCCCCAGCGCCTGTCCCATTGCCCGCATAATAAAAAAAGAGCCCCCGGCACGATTGCCGCATATCGGGTATGCTGGCAGCTTCATCATCGTGTGATCCGGCGGCGTTCTTTTTTCCATAAAAATACACCAACTATTTTATTGTCATCAAACTTTTATTCTTTTCATGCATTCTATTTCTCTCCCGGCCGGGAGGAATGGCTGAACCAAATGACACTGTATCCCGCATTCTCCCCCTACGCCGCAGTACTTTCCAGCACGATCCCGTGGGCGATTCCCGGAACTGTCATTCCCTCATTAAAACTGGTCTTGGAGAGCAGCGCACCGGTCGGTACAAAAAGCACTCTCTTCCAGATGCCCTCCTCCAGCATTTTCAGGATATAAGCGGAAAGCGTCACCGCGCTGCACCCGCAGCCGGAACCGCCGCTCCCCACATCCTGGCTGCTGCCGTCATAAATCTCGATGCCGCAGTCCAGATGCTGATCCTCTATATTAATATTTTTCTCTTTTAAAAGATCGATCAGAGCCCTCTGTCCCACAAGCCCCAGATCCCCGGTGATGATCTTATCATAATCTCCCGGTGTTCTGCCGAAATCTTTCAGGTTCGCGGCGATCAGTTCGCAGGCCGCAGGCGCCATACAGGCGCCCATATTCATGGAATCCTTGATACCATAGTCCACGATCTTTCCGTTTGTCACACCGGTGATCTCCGCCCGGTTTCGTTTACTGACTTTAGAAGTCAATATGAAAGCCGCGCCTCCCGTGACAGTCCAGGTCGCCGAGGGAGGACGCTGGTTTCCGTAGGCAAGGGGATAACGGAACTCCTTCTCCGCGCTGGCAAAATGGCTGGACGTGACACAGACCACATCCTCCGCCATTTTCCCTGAGATTGCCATCGTTCCGAGCCCTAACGTCTCCCCGCAGGTGGAGCAGGCACCGTATACGCCCATATGGGGAATACCAAAAGAAGAAACCCCGAAGGAAGATGCCGTAGATTGACCAAGCAGGTCACCCGCAAACAGATAGCGTACCTCCTCCGCCTTCATTCCTGCCTTTCCCAGCGCCAGCGTTACCGCCTCCTTTTGGAGCGTGCTCTCCGCCTCCTCCCAGGTATTACAGCCAAACAGATCATCCTTCCCAACCATATCGATCAGTTCCCCAAAAGGACCTTCGCTTTCCTTTGTTCCCGCCACACAGGCGCTCTGCCTGATATATACCCGGCGCTCGGGTATAAAGCTCTGACAGCCCGCCGTTACACCGTTTCCGTTTATTCCCGCTTTTCCATTCTGCTTTCCCATCCAAAAACCTCCCTGCACACTTTACCTCTTTTTCTTTAAAGTGCGCAGGAAGGCTTTATTTTATTCCGCTATGGCCGGAAACGGCAGAAAATCCGAACATCACATTTCCGAAAATAAGTTCTCTTTCCGGCTTTCATTTCCTTTTTCAACACAGGCTGCATCGCACCAATATATTCATCACCCAGTTCCAGTATTTTATTAAATCAGGCTTATCCATTTCTCTGCAAACAGCATCAGCCTGTTCCATTATTTCCTGAAAAGTCACCACAATGCAGTCGGACGGTATTTTGTTTTGGAAAGCTGTCCCCGGCATAAGATAAAGTAATTTTATCTTTTTCTCCCACAATTCCTTATCTTTCATATTGTCAAGTATCTGTCCGGCGGTAAAAAGATGCTTTTTAGATGAAACTCCCCCACTTTGTCTTAAATAGGAAACCGCCCTGTCAGCATGGTCATGCTCCCTTTCTTCCCAACCGATTTCCGGATAAGCTGTTCTCCCTCTCTCTTCCGAATAACGGATAATAATCTCAAACAGCCATTTCAACCCTTCCTTCACTTCTGATGTTTCTTTCCATATCTCTTTCCATCTTTTATGTGAATACCCTGTTTTACTTACATGATTCAGCAAGTAAACAAAATTTTTACCCGCTCTGTCAGCAAATGTCTCTTCGTCCGAGCAATACATCAGATAGTTTTTCATTTGAGCATAGTCGTAACTCTCCCGTCTGCTCTTCAGTTCCACCAAATATATGGAATCTTTATCGCACATCAGATAATCCGCATTATAACTCAGGAAACTCGGCTTTTCCTCTCTTTCAATCTCCCTGCTTTTCAAAACAGGAAATTCTTTCGCAAGCAGTTTCATTTCACCGTTTATTTGTTCATTCCGCCGTCCGATTACCGTCAATATTTCGCCGATAACAGGTGTCAGGATGGTGTCAAGTATTACTTCCGCCTTAATATTCGCAGTATAATAATCCCTTACAATATTTTCAGTCAATAATTCCTGAATTATCATCAAGTCCTCTCCTGTAAATCCGTATATACCGCCCCTGCTCCACAGAAGTATAACCGAACTCTCCCTCCGCATACCGCATCAGCCATCCCTCCGGATCCGTCATCAATTGACCATACCAGTCATCAACAATAATAACATTCGGCTGCTTCTCCGGAAACATCTCCCAGTACTCCTTAAGCCTTTCATCATAAGCCGTGGGATTCACGATCGAATAGTGGGAAATCTCCACATCCCTGAACAAATACTGGATTGTACCCAGATTCATGATCTGATCCACCATGATCAGCACCTTATCACCGTCCCGGATCATATCCTGCCAGTCCTCGTAGTCGCAGTTATAGATATAGGCGCACATATAATCGGAGATTGTCCCCGCCGCCGGACCGTATTTCAAAATACCGCCGCTCTGCAGCACATTGTGATAGCCCGTTCCGGAGCGCAGCGTATATCCCTTTCCAAAGACGGCCGTAAGCGCCCACAAAACCAGTACAACCAAAACGCAGGCTTCTGATCCCCGGTTTTTCAGCCGGATACCCTCCGGCACATTTTTCCCGCTCTCCTCTGCCGTCTCTTTAGCTTTCTTCTTTGCACCGCCGAGAAACCTTTCCTCCTCCCGGTTCATCACAACAAGCACCATCCCGAAAAATGCCGCCGTCATCGCATGCGGCAGAGAATCCATCAGTCCCAGATCCGTCAAATACAATACCGCCACAAGCGCCGCCCCCGCCATGCAGATTCCGTCCAGCAGAAGCCCGCTCTGCAGCCTCCTTTGACACATACGCGCTTCCGGGTATGCCTTTTTCACGCCGTTATCCCCTGCGGTGTCCGTGCAGCGTTTCCTGTAATATATGATTCCCAGCACCGCAAATACCACCAGATGGATCTGCATGGACTCATATCCTGCATTACACACAATCCAGTACCATAACTCCACCAAAAGGGAAAACACCGCCGTCCAGATCAGCTCAATCCCCTGCAATGCTGTTTTCTCCTGATCTGCTTTCTCTTTCGTCCGCCCTGTCTCTCCTTCTGCCGCCCCGCCTTTTCGCTTCAGCCTTTTCCCCGTCAAAGAAGCCGCCGCTTTAGCCGCAAAAAATATTCCCATACAAAGTATCACCGGCAGCAGCATATCCTTCCCCAAGGCAATCAGCTTATCCGCAACCGTCAAAGAATGGGTGATATCCCCGTTCACAATATACGAAACCGTCCGCAGCAGCCCCTCCGGCGTATTATTTCTCAACAGCAATGCCAAATAAACAACGGCGCACAGCCCGCAGATCCCCGTTACGATCCCCATATCCGAAAACCTGTTTTTCCCTGATCGCCGCCAGATAATCCACATCACCGGAAAATACAGCAGTAAACAGGAAGGATAAGAAAGTACCTCTAAGACCAGCGTAAATGCCGCCAAAATCAGATACTTCCTATTTCTGACACCACTGTCACTTCCACATGCTCCGCCGACACCCTTTATGACACAGATATCTCCCCTGTTTCCGCCACTGACACCCTTTCCGTCTTCACTGCCGCCACAGTCATAATACCGTAACAAAAAGAGTGACATAAGTGTCAGAAACCACACCTGCATAATACCGAACTCCGGCAGCATGATCTGCTTCGGAATCGTATTAAAATAAATCAGCCCCAGCGAAAAAGCACTCTCCCCGCTGACCATGCGACGCAAAGTCCTGCAAAGATAACAGCTTACTCCCAAATGGATCAATGTGCCGCAAAGCCGCAGCCAGACCGCAACGCCGGTTGTGCCAAACAGCGCCAGATACGGACGCATCAGAAGGGAACACAAAAACGCCGAAGTCTGATGAGGCTCCCACATGGTAAAAAGCAGCTTATCTCCCTTCACATTCCGGTAAGCCATCACAAGCTGATACTCCTCGTCCAGCCCGAATGCAAAAAAAAGCATTTTTACAGCCGCAAAAATGCTTAATATGATCAGTACCGCTTTTATTTTTCCAAAATAACTTCCCGTTTCTTTTCTGTTATTCAACGCTTTTCCTGTTTCCACCGATGATGGCACTTCTTTCCTGTGGCAACGGTCCGGCCATCCGCCTTCCCTGTTACTTTCCGTCTCCCCCTCGCACTTCCTTCACTTCATCCACAATATAAGGCGGACGCGTCCTTGCCGCATCCAGCGTGCGCCAGATATACTCCCCCAGCACTCCCATCATCAGCATCAAAAGTCCGCATGCACAAAGTATCACACACATCAAAGACGCCCAGCCCTGAATCGGTGTCCCTTTTGTAAATTTTTCCACAAATACGCTGACCAGCAATATTATGGCAAGAATATTAAACACGATCCCCAGTCCTGACATAAATCTGAGCGGAAAATAGGAGAAACTCATCACCGAATCCATCACCAGCTTTACCTTCTTCGACAGCGTCCAGCGTGATTTTCCGATCTCACGGTCCTGCCGCACGAAATAGATCATGTCCGTCTGAAAACCAACCCACATCACCTGCAGCGTCAGGGACGAATTTTTCTCATCCAGCCGCTCCAAAACCTCGATAACCTTCCGGTCCACCAGATAACAGTCACAGCCACCCGCAGGCATATTTTTATTGACCATACTGCGGATAATCTTATAATACATATTCGCAAAGAAAACCTTTACGGGATTCTCCTTACGCTCTTTTCTGACAGCCAGCACCACCTTATTTCCCCGCTTCCAGCTCTCATACATCTCAAGGATCAGCGCGGAATCCTCCTGCAGATCCGCCTGCTTGGTCACGGCACAGTCCCCGCTGCTGGCGGACAGCCCCGCAAGAAGCGCCGCGTGCTCGCCGAAATTACGGGAAAGCTTCACACACTTAATATGCTCATCCTTCTCCCGCAGACGGTTCATCACCTCCCAGGAATCATCCCCCGAACCGTCATCCACAAAAACAATCTCATACTCCTCTAATTTGCCAAGGACCTTTTTCAGCATGTCCTCATATAAAAGTTCCAGCGTATCCGCGTTATAATACACCGGCACTACAATCGATAATTTACTCACTCTGTCTTACCCTTCTTTACGGCCTTCGCCCTCTTTCACAATGCAAAACTCCCCATACAATGCCCGCTTACCGTTGCAAAGCCTGCCCTGCGTTATCCGGTTCCATCTCTTCCATATACTTTAAATATTCCTGATAATCCCGGATATACTCCTTCTCGTCGTAATGCTCGCTGGCAAGCACCAGCAAAATAGAATCCGGCGAAAACTCGTACATATCTTTCCACACATTGTTTTTCAGATAAAGCCCCATCCGCGGCCTGCTCAGTTCAATCACACGGCTCTCCGTTCCGTTGTCCACCTTCACCTTACTCGTCCCGCAGACATTGATCATCACAAACTCCGAATTTTTATTGGCATGCTGCCCTCTGACAACCGTGTCATCTGAGCCGTATATATAAAATATCCGTTTAATCTCAAAGGGAATATCCACATTTCCCTCGACAACCACGAGATTTCCCCGCTCATCGCCCAAATCTTTCCATTCCAACAACTTTATCTGTTCATCCAGTATACTCATATTCCCCTGCTGCCAAAAGCAGCCCCTTCTTTTTATGTTTACCGCGCGGAACATACCGCTTCCGCCCTGACATCATTTCCATAAAACAGTATACTTTAATTCCGCGGTTTTGACAACTTTCTTTTCCGCAGCCCCTCTCATGGAACAAAGTATCTAAAAACAGACGCTTCAGTGAATATCCCAGCCGTTGATCGCCTCAATCACATAATCCTGCTCCTGCCTCGTCATCCCGGTATACATCGGAATCGAGAGCACCCTGTCCGCATACTCTTCCGTAATCGGGAAGTCTCCCTTCTGATGCCCCAGATAAGCATACGCCTCCGACAGATGGGGCGGTATCGGATAATGGATAATCGTGCCGATCCCCTTTTGACTTAAATAGTCAATCAGTTCCTGCCGCCTTTCGCAGCGCAGCACGTACTGATGCCAGACAGTCTCCGTATCTTCCCTCTCTTCCGGCAATGTAACCAGCTCCTGCCTTATATTCTCCCGATATCGCCGCGCCAGTTCCTGCCGCTCCTTCGTGATCTCATCCATATGAGGCAGACGCACATTTAAAAGTCCCGCCTGCAGCTCATCCAACCTGGAATTTACTCCCACCACTTTATTATAATAGCGCTTTTCGCTGCCGTAATTCCGGTAGATCTTTATCTCCCTGGCAAGCGCCTCATCATCCGTGACAATAGCGCCCCCGTCACCGAAGGCTCCCAGGTTTTTGGACGGATAGAAGGAAAAACAGCCCATGTCCCCGAATGTGCCCGTCATCTTCCCTTTGTACATCGCTCCGTGGGACTGGGCACAGTCCTCGATCAGTTTCAGACGATGCTTCTTACAGATGGCCGTGATCTTATCCATATCCGCCACATGCCCGTAAAGATGCACCACCATAACGGCCTTTGTCCTCTCCGTAATGGATGCCTCTATTTTATCCGCATCGATCTGATAATACGAATCAGGCTCCACAAATACCGGCACGGCGCCATTCATTGTAATTCCCATTACGCTGGCAATATATGTATTTCCCTGCACAATCACCTCATCCCCCGCACCGATCCCCAGAAGATGCACGGCTATCTGCAGCGCCTCGAGCCCGTTTGCCACGCCGGCACAATATTTTGCTCCGGTATATGCCGCAAAGCGCTCCTCAAACGTTTCCACTTCCTTCCCCAGCACATACCAGCCCGAGCGCAGCACCTCCAGCGCCTTCTCCTCAAATTCCTTCTGATATTGTAAAAACCCGTAATCCATACGGTTCGGCATGATCTTCATGATATTTTCTCCTGCATGTATTTTATGATAACAGCAAAGCCCGAAGGTTCAGGCATTTCATTTTGTTTTATAAACATAACATGTTTTTTTCGTGTGCGCAAGTTCGCAATCTTTACATGCAACGCCATACGCCTGTCCCTGTCTCTCTGTCTGTGTCAGACATTCATTAATTTTTCTTTCGACCGCAGCCGATACCTTCTTGTTCTATTTGTTCCCAGTGCCTCAACGTCATCCATTTCAGAAAGTATTACCCTCGTTCTTGCTGTACTCAAACCAAGCAATTCTGCAATATCGCTTGTTTTTGCCGCCTCACATTTTTGCAGATATAACCTGATTTCTTTTATATTTTTTTCTGTTTTTATCGCTTGCTTTTTATCGCTTGTTTTTATCGCTTGCTTTTTATCGCTTGTTTTTACCACTTGTTTTTTAATAAATTTTAAAATCAGTGATGTTCTGTCCGGATCAAAGCTTTCTTTTATGACAGGTTCCTCCCAACCTTCATCTTCCCATACATTAAAAATATTTGGTACTCCACTGCCTGCATGTTCACCTATATCTATCAGATTAAACATTTTCATCAGACTCTTATTTCTCGGATCGGATTTTCCACCTCTACGCATCTGTTCCTTTCCGAGTCTGATATAACCTGGATTCTCCAATATAACTTTATCGTCCTCTTTGATTATGATAACACCATATTTTCCATAAAAATCCGTATTAATGATGCAATTTGCCAATGCTTCCCTCAATGCCCTGTGAATCGGAGTATCGTCAATCCGAAAACCTCCCTGCATCTTAAACGGAACCTTAATATCCTTAATCATCTTATTGTATACTCGAAAATAAAAATCAAATAAATTTCCTGACCATTCGCCTGATGATGATTGAAGACGGTCCGTCCATCTAATTACCGTATCCGGATTTTCCCTGTAATCTAAAAAATATTCCGGAAAATATCTCACAATGTCATACTCGTTTCCAAACATAAGCATTCCGGCTACAGTGGGATGAAGCCTTTTGTCCTCTTTGGAAAGTCCTGCTGCCCCTATCACTCTGAGATACTCATTATCATTCAATCTCTCAAATGGATGACCTGGCTTAAAAGATTTATGGCTGTTACGATAACCCCGAATGGAGTCCTGATTCAAATCTTCAATTTCAGCCTCATCAAGCACTTCCATATCCATTGTTTCCTCTGCCTGATCCCTCAGCATTGTTTTGACCTGTAATCTGGTACAGTGATAATCTCCTTCCCAATTCCTTCGATAAGTTCCTCCAAACAAATCATCATTGATATATACTGGCTTTTGCTCCCGTTTTGCACTCGGTACCCAGATTACCATAATCACGTCATCTGTGCCAGCCACCGAAAAAGTTTCCACGTCATCATCTTTCAAAAGATTGATGCTCACCTTTTTACGGTTATTAAGAGTATCCCAGAAATCTTTCTTCAATTTTGCCGCATTTTTCAATCCAGTTGGGTGCCAATTACCGTCTTTATCCTCTTTTACCCCAAGAATAATAACACCGCCATAACAATTGGCAAATGCAGAATAAGTATCCCATAAACTATTAGGAATGCCACCTTCCGCTTTCTTTACTTCCCTTCGGTTATCTTCTTTGTAAGAATCAAACTTTGTCAATTCAAACAATTCTTCCATATTTGCTCCTTTAAAAGCTATTTAAATTGAAATTCACTCTGTGAAAGGATTTTTACTCTCTCTGCCGCTCTTTCTTCTCATGTATCTGGTGTATCCATTCTGGTAATTTCCAAATAACGTCATCTTCGGCAATTTAATATTGCTCATATTATATCAGGTTTTTAAAATAATTCCCATAACTATCACCAATATTCCCTACAGATCCGTATTACTTCTATAATCCTCCAACAACTGTTCTATGAAACATTATACTCCATTTTCGGAATAATACGAATCTTATAGGAATAATATTCTCCGACTTTCGGAATAAAATCTACATTGTTCTATCAGCCAGCCTAAATCATTTACAATCCGGTATTTGCTATTATTCGGCTGTCTGCGCATAATTATATACTGATACAATTTGAAGAAAGAATACGGAGAATCCGGCGGACGGACGATTCAGCGCAACCGGAAAATAGGTTGGAGTAAATGAATTTGAATAAAATTTTAAAAAATCCCCTTGGGTAACGTATTGCTTGTAACGCTGCGGCGTATCCGTTAGGACAGTACTATGATACCCGCGGTATTTTAACGCCCAGCGAAATCTCTGAAGTCGGCAGGCGACTTTATTCAGAGGACGACTTTAATCGAATAAAAACCATCTGCTTTCTTCGTGATGTTGGCATTTCAATTAACAGCATAGGAGAGTTGCTGTCTAAAACTAACCTCAGCAGCGTCATTTCTGCTTTGCTTGAACAGCAGGAACAACTTCTTCGTAAAGAAATAAGCGAGAGACAGACAAAGATTGTACAGTTTTCTCTGCAAAAGGCATTAAATGTATACTCGATATGCTCCTTGTATACTTCCGTGCAAACCACAAGCAATCCCCCTTTCCCCACATGGGGTACTACATAGTCGCTAATTACTTTTACCTAATTTCTTGACTATTCATTAACCCGTTCAACTTTGATAATAACAGGTCTTAACCCATCATTACATGAACAAATTACCACACCTTTATGTTTGGGGGCAATCCAATCATTAGAATACCAGCCTTCCGCGCCATTTGCCAATGCGAATACATATTGATAAATTGCTTTCCACGCTTCATCACAAAAGCCCTCTGGTTTTGCATAATCGGCATAGAATACCTGTCCTTCTTTCATCAAAGGCCAAAACAGGGCAGCGAACCATCCCATCCGCTGCCCTGCTCCTAAAAAGCCTCTCCCAATCATACAATTCCTGTCATCTTCCCAATCCAGTACAAAACCCCCAGCACCCAGCTTGTAAAAATCCCGTACAAAATAACCGGTCCTGCGATCGTAAAGATTTTACACCCGACGCCGTACACCTGTCCCTCTTTCTGGTATTCGATCGCCGCCGCAGATACCGAATTGGCAAAGCCCGTGATCGGTACCAGCGCCCCGGCGCCGCCGAATTTCACCAGTTTCTGGTACAGATTAAACCCTGTCAGAATTGCGCTCGCAAGTACCAGCAGCATGGCGCACCAGCTCCCCGCCGTATCCTTATCAATCCCGTACCTCTGCTGTGCCGTATTTAAGATCGCCTGCCCGATCACACAGATGATACCGCCTACTAAAAAAGCTTTTGCCATCTGCAGTGCCAGATTGTTCTTCGGCGTAACCTCCTTCACATATTCCGCATATTCCTGTTTTTTCTGCTCGTCCATCTCTTTTCTTTCTCTCCTCTCTCCAAACTGCCCCTTTTGCCGTCATCCCGGAAAAAATCCTCCCTGCCAGAAATAATAAAAACTGCCCACAAGTTTCCCCACCGCCACCGCCAGCACCGCCGTCCCCAGCCCGTGCCGAAAGGATGTCCTTCTGGCAAAAATAGGGATACTGTCAAGCATCTCCGCGATCGCAAGCGCAAGACATCCCACGAACATCCCGATAAACAATCCTGCTATCCCCAAAAATACCTCTCCTCCGATATCCAGCACGGACACCAGCGCGCCGCCTTCACCTCCCATGGAAAAAAGCTGTTCTCTCAGCCATTCTCCCGCGCATCCCATCACCGGGATCGCGCTGAACAGCGTGCCGAGCACCGCCCCCGCCGTAATACATCCCTCATATAAAAATATCTTTTTTGCGGTGTGGGTAGTTCCCACAAACCGGGGCGTCAGCCCGACCGCCAGCAGTACCGTAAAAATACCTGCCGAGACCAAAAGTCCTGCCGAGAGCCCGAAAACCGCCAGAAACAGGAACATTCCGCTATTTTGTATCAACTTCCTCTCCCTCCCTGCCTGCCGTCTTGATCAGTGCCTTTTCCACATCCTCTTCATAGATTGCCATCTCCACCTCTATGGGCGTGGGATCTTTCGTGAGCCTCCTGCCGCCGATATGATTAAAAAAGATTATAATACCCGCCGCCAGCCCGATGCTGTAGCTGACTTCCAATACCGTAAAGCCGCTCGACTCCTCCCCCATCACCAGTTCATAATATTTTGCAAAGACATCCACAATACCGATATCATTGTGAAAAGCCATGATCGTAAAAGATGCCCCGAAAAAACAGACAAAAGAGACAAGCAAAATTTTAAGCACTTCCACAAAGCCCTTCTTTTTCTCCACATAAATCCGCTCCGCGATCATATCCGGCTCCCCGATGCTCTCCACCTCCACGCCGGAAACCGCTCCCTTCACCAGTTCAATCACTTCCGTCATGCTGATATAAAAACGCCTCTTCCCGTTCTCATGGAAGGTGTGCAGCTTGATCGCCTTCACCCTTGCCAGGATCGCCTTATCTTCACAATACAGGCTGGCAATGTCCTTCAAAAACACATCGTCCGCCTGCATCTGCGTATTCCGCTCCGCCTTTATATAAACCGTCTCCTGTGCCATACTCCGCCCGCCTCTTTCTTTACTAACCGTTCTGCTTATTATGACCAGGCAGGCTTTTCATTATGCAAATCCGTCTGTTGAAATTTCAACCTTCTATTAAAATTCAAATTTTCTCCCGGCTTCCGTTATATCCGAAACCTTTACATCACCGCCCTCTCTCTCATCCGCCGCAAAATCCTCTTCTCCAGCCTGCTCACCTGTACCTGGCTGATGCCCAGCCTGGCGGCCACCTCCGTCTGCGTCTTTCCCTGAAAATAGCGCAGCCGTATCAGCTCCTTCTCCTCCCCGGCAAGTTCGGAGAGAAGCTGCTTCAAGAGCATATGGTTCAGCAGCTTTTCTTTTTCATTGCTCTTGCTGGCAATCTGGTCCACCAGATAAATCTCATTGCCGTCGCTCTGGTAGATGGACCTGTAGATCGATTCCACCTCCGCCCCGGCATCCATCGCCATGACCACTTCCTCCGTTGAAAGCCCCGTCACCTTCGCCACTTCCTCCAGCGTAGGCTCCCGCCCGTTCTCATGCTGAAACTGTTCCCTTGCCCGGGTGATTTTCCAGCCGTTTTCTTTCAGGCTCCTGCTCACCTTCACCAGGCCGTCGTCCCGCAGAAACCGCTTGATTTCACCGGAAATCATGGGCACCGCATAGGTCGAAAATTTTACGTCAAAGGCAAGGTCAAACTTGTCCACCGCCTTCATCAGTCCGATACAGCCGATCTGGAAAAGATCCTCCGCATCCACGCCCCTGTTTAAAAACCGTTTCACAATATGATGCACCAGTCCCAGGTTTTTCTCAATCAGTACCTCTCTTGCCATCTTATCTCCTGCATGGGATTTTTCGATCAGCACTGACATCTCTTCCATAGCTACTCCAATTCCTCCAGCCACGGTATGCTGCCCAGCTTCTTTTCCATCACGACCTTGCACCCCATCTCCGGTGCAGAGAGCACCTGCAGATCATCCATAAAAGCCTCCATAAAAGCAAATCCCATGCCGGAACGCTCAAGCTCCGGTTTTGTTGTAAAAAGAGGCTCCAAAGCCTGCTCCACATTGTCGATTCCACGCCCATTATCCTCTATCTCCACAAGCAGCACATCCCCCTCTATGCGGCAGTGCATCCGCACCTTCCCGCTGCTGATCTCCCGGGGGCACTGCATCCGTCCCGGCACATACCCCTGCACATTGCCGTAGCCGTGAATAATGGCGTTTGTCACCGCCTCCGATACCGCGGTTTTCACATCCGCCATCTCCTCCATCGTCGGATTTAGGGGAGCGATAAACGCCGACACCGCCATCCTGGCAAACCCTTCGTTGCAGGAAATGGCGTCAAACTCCATCCGCAGCTCATTATCATACCCTCTGCTGATTTTCTTTTCTTCCTGTTTCATCCGTATCTCCTCCCCTTATTCCATAATTTCCATGATTCTGGACAAACCCGATATGTACAGGATTCTGCGTATCTGCCTGTCCGCGTGAATGGCATAGACTCTCCCGCCCAGACAGGCTATCTTCTTGTACCTGCCCATAATGATACCCACGCCGGAACTGTCCATAAACTTTGTGTCCTCAAAATCAAACACGATCCCCTGAATGGAATCCTGCATCAGGAAGGAATCCGCCTTCCTGCTGATAGCCCCCGACTGATGATGGTCGATCTCAGCCGGCATTCTTACCATCAGAAAGTTGTCGATTACTTTGAAATCCGCCTCCATATAAAATTCCCCTTTCCAAAAATGAAATAAAAAAGAAAGAGAACGCCCCGCTTATCGGCATTCTCTTTCGTATGATATATAATATTAACTTTTTTATTTAACCCTGCATATTTTTTATCTCTTCCAGATAATCCTCACTGCGCCTTGCCCGCTCCGTCCCGGAGAAATTATCTACCACAAGCTGATAATAAATTGCCGCATTGACATAATCCTCATTCCGGTAATAGGCATTCGCAAGGTTATAGACCACATCGATATTTCCCGAATCATAGATATACGCCTTCTCCAGATTCTGTACCGCATCTGCGTACACTTCCTGCCGGTAAGCCGCCATACCGTCCTCATAGTAGGTCTTTGCCACGCTCGGTCCCACCGCCTCCAAAAGACTCTTATAAACCGCCTGGAAGGATTCCGAGGTCTCCGTCAGCGTCACTTCGCTCTGAATGCTCTCGAGATAGGACGCCACCTGCTCCACATCCTCCGGATTTTTCAGATACCCGTTCACCGCGGAGAGCATATTATCCATGATCTGGATCGTTCCGTCCGATCCCACATAGGCTTCCATCTCCGAGCGCAGATCATTGTTCTCTCTCTGCAGCGTATCCAGCCTCTGCTGCAGGTCATTGGTTGTCGCCGACTCCGCCGCAAGCTGCTCGCTGACGTTCTTCAGCTGATCGCTGACACTGTCCCTGGCCGCCTGGATTCTCGCCGGCAGGATCAAAAATATGGTCATTGCCACCCCGATTGCCAGACCAATCAGCAAATACAATATCGCCGAAAAGCTGACGCCCCTGGGCTCCTTCACATCCAGCGGCTGGATGATCATCTCATTCCCGCTCTGATAGCGCAGTATCTCATCCGCCTTTTCCTTTTTCTTCTTTTTCAGCGCCCTGCCGCCATCCTCCGTTTCCTCCGGATGGAGCATCAGGTTCACCTCTTTCAGATACCGCCTGGTGGTGGTATTTCCCGCATCAATCTGTTCACAGCGCAAAAGCTCCCGCTCCGCCCTCTGCCAGTCCTCCGCGTCAATATACAAAAGCGCTAACAACTGATGCGCCCTGATATATTTCGGATTCAGCGACAATACTTTCTTTAGCTGGATGATCGCCAGGTCTTTGGATTCCTGATTACAGTACAAAAGCGCCTGATTATATTTTTTGATCGTTTTATTGATGGTGTCAAGTCTGGTCGGATTGCTCTGCACGATCTCAATATAGTCATCCGCAATATTCTTTTTCGGGCGCAGATTTTTACTGATCACCCACTCGCTTAAGGCTGCCACAACTTCCCCTGTCTCAAAATAGACAAGCCCCAGCAGATTTCTTGCCTCCACATTATTCTTATTAAATTTCAAACACTGGCGTAAACTCTGGATTGCACCCGTCAGATCCCTGACGCCTGCCTTTTCCAGCCCCTCGTTATAAAAACTGTTGGATATTTTTATAACTTTTTTATATACGGAAACATCCGCGCCGCAGTTTGTGCAGAACGCATGCTCCGACAGATTGCAGCCGCAATTATAACATACCATCCAATAAACTCCTGTTTACTCTTCCTCTTCCAACTCAAGCTCTCTGGCTTCTTTCACTACCTTCACCACCAGATCCGCCATATCCGTCATATCCTGATTATAGATCGCGTCCTCCGCGTCCTCCACTTCCAGGCTGGGATGAAACTTCTTGATTTCCTCTTCAAAATTAATCATTTACTTTCTCCGTTAACCATCCGCTTCCCGACTGCTCCGCCGCTTTTTGGGCGAATGCTTTATCCCCCTGACAAGAGCCATCACTTCTCCCGCCAGATACAAAGAACCGGCTATATAAATTTTACTTCCTGCCGCCCTTTGATGCAGACAGTACGTAAAAGCTTCTCTCAACTCTTCTATTACGGTTACCTTTTTCTCTCCGAACAAAGCGGCCAGTTCCCTGACAGGCGCCGCCCTGGGACTCTCTATCTTTGTGACAATGATTTCCTCAAACAACCCGGACGCCGCTATTTCCCCGATCATCTCCTCGCAGGCTTTCTCCGCAAGTGATGAGTACAGTAAAACATGGCTCATCTTTGTCTTTTCCTCACTCCACATCCTGTCCGCTTTGACACTTTCCAAAAATGCCTTCACTCCGTCGGGATTATGGGCACCGTCCAGAAACACTCCCGGCAGAACCTCTTCCAGCCTGCCTTCCCAGTGTGCATCCGCAAGCCCCGCAAGCAGTTCCTCCCCGGACACTTTCACTTCATTACGCTCTCCGAGCACTGCCAGAGCCCTGATGCAAAGCGCCGCATTTTCCTGCTGATAGAGGGCTTTTGTGGAAAGATGAAAGGTACTATATTTATAATACCCAGAGTAATAAGAAAAATCAATGCCTTTCTCATCATATTTTTTCAGGCAGATTTCCTCCGGTTTCACCGAAAAAGCCCCAGATTCCGCCCTTTTCGCACTTTTTTCTATCACGGCGGATACTTTTTTATTGTTCGCAAAATAGACGAGAGGTATTCCTTTTTTGACAATTCCCGCTTTTTCCGCCGCAATTTCCTCCAAAGTCTCCCCCAGATACTCCGTATGGTCCATGCCGATCCCTGTTATAATACTGATGCAGGGAGAGGGAAAAGAGTTTGTGGCGTCCAGTCTGCCGCCCAGACCGGTCTCCAGAATGATGATATCGGGCTTTTGCTTTTCAAAATACAGCATTGCCATAAAATAGAGGTACTCAAAATAGCTGGGATGATATGATGCCCCGCCTTTTTTATCGCACGCCTCCCTCACCTGCCCGAAAACCGCGGTAAACTCCTCCCCGGAAATCAGTTCGCCGTCAAGACGTATCCTCTCCCGGATATCCACAAGGTGAGGCGAAATAAACAGGCCCGTTTTATAGCCCGCCCTTATCAGCACGGACTGCAAATAGGCACAGACGGAACCCTTTCCGTTCGTGCCTGCCACATGGATCACTTTTCTGTCCTGACAGGGACACGAAAGCTTCCTGTAAAAAGCCCTCGTGTCCTCCATCGTATTTTTTTTCACAAACTTCGGAATATGATTGATATATTCCTGCGCTTCCTGAAAAGCCTGTATCATAACTGTGCCAGTCTTTCCTGCACCTTCGCCATCATCTGAGTATATTTCTCCTGCTTCGCCTTCTCCTCCGCGATCTTAGCCTCCGGCGCCTTTGCCAGGAATTTCTCGTTTTTCAGCATGCCGTTCACTCTGGCAAGTTCGCCCTGAAGGCGCTTTTCTTCCTTCTGAAGCCTCTCCTTCTCCTGTTTTAAATCCACCAGTTCCGCAAAAGGCATATAGAGCACCGCTCCCGGGATCACCACCGATACCGCGTCTTCCGCAATACCGTTTTTATCCCCCTGTATCATTACCTCGGAAGCCGAAGCGAGTGAAGCAAAGAACAGTTTTCCCTCCTCAAACGCCGCCCGGACATCCTCATTTTCCGTCACTACATAGACCGCAGCTTTTCGGGAGGGCGCCACATTCATCGAAGTCCTCACATTGCGGATGCCGCGCACCGCCTCCTTGATCGTCTCAATGGCGCTCTCTTCCACCGCAAAATTCCTCTCCTCCCGATAGACCGGCCAGCTTGAAACCATGATCGACTCCTCCTCGGACTGCAGGGAGCAGAAGATCTCCTCCGTAACAAACGGCATATAGGGATGCAGAAGCTTTAACGCATCGATCAGCACATTTTTCAGCGTCCAGAGCGCCGCCCTCTGGCTTGTCTCATCATCCGTATTATAAAGACGGGGTTTCACCATCTCAATATACCAGTCACAGAACTCATCCCAGATAAAGTCGTACACCTTCTGTACCGCAATGCCGAGTTCAAAGCCGTCCATATTTTCGGTCACTTCTTTTGTCAGGCGGTTCAATCTGGAAATAATCCATTTATCCACAGGCTCGAGCGCCTCCGGCTCCGTGATCTCCTTGCCTTTTTCCGTAAAGGAGGCCATATTCATCATGATAAACCGGGAAGCATTCCATACTTTATTCGCGAAATTGCGCGCCGCCTCCACTCTCTCATAATAGAAACGCATATCATTTCCCGGTGCGTTTCCGGTCATCAGCATCAGCCGCAGCGCATCCGCGCCGTACTGGTCGATGATTTCCAGAGGATCAATGCCGTTGCCCAGAGACTTGGACATCTTTCTTCCCTGGGAATCCCGCACCAGCCCGTGGAACAATACGGTATGGAAAGGGCGCTCTCCCATCTGCTCATATCCCGAAAAGATCATACGGATCACCCAGAAAAAGATGATATCATAGCCTGTCACCAGCACATCCGTGGGATAGAAGTATTTCAGATCCTCCGTCATCTCCGGCCAGCCAAGTGTGGAGAAAGGCCACAGAGCCGAAGAAAACCAGGTATCCAGCACATCCTCATCCTGCCTCAGGTGCTCACAGCCGCACTTCGGACACGCCTTAGGCGCCTGCCTTGCCACAATCACCTCGCCGCACTCATCGCAGTAGTAAGCCGGAATCCTGTGCCCCCACCAGAGCTGACGGCTGATGCACCAGTCACGGATATTGTCCGTCCAGTTATAATAGATCTTCTCCATTCTCTCAGGGATCAGCTTTACTTCCCCGTTTTTCACGGCTTCCACCGCCGGCCTGATCAGCTCGTCCATCCTGACAAACCACTGTTCCTTCACAAGAGGTTCTATGGTCGTATTACAGCGGTCATGGGTTCCCACATTGTGGGTATAGTCTTCCGTTTTGCCTAAAAGCCCTTCCTTCTCCAGTTCCTCAAGGATCTGTTTTCTTGCCTCATACCGGTCAAGCCCCGCGTATCTGCCGCCGTTTTCATTGATCGTGGCGTCATCGTTCATGATGGTTACAACAGGAAGGTGATGGCGCCTGCCCACCTCGAAGTCGTTAGGATCGTGTCCCGGCGTGATCTTTACGACGCCTGTCCCAAACTCCATATCCACATAGTCGTCCTCCACGATCGGGATCACTTTATTTACAATAGGAAGCAGTACCTTTCTGCCCTTTAAATGAGCATAGCGCTCATCGTTCGGATTGATTGCCACCGCCGTATCCCCCAGCATGGTCTCCGGACGGGTTGTGGCAAACTCCAGAAACTCCGTTTCACTGGGTGTTCCGTCCTCCTTAGCCAGCGGATACTTAATATGCCACAGATGTCCCGCCTGCTCCTCATACTCCACCTCCGCATCGGAAATGGAAGTATTGCAGACAGGGCACCAGTTGATAATCTTTGCCCCTTTATAGATCCAGCCTTTTTCATGCATCTTGCAGAACACTTCGGTCACGGCCTTATTACAGCCCTCATCCATTGTAAAGCGCTCTCTGTCCCAGTCACAGGAGGAACCCATTTTTTTAAGCTGTTCGACAATCCTGCCGCCGTACTCTCTTCTCCAGTCCCAGGCACGCTCAAGAAACTTCTCCCTGCCCAGATCATGTTTATCAATCCCCTCTTTTTTCAGGGCCTCTATAATTTTTACTTCCGTGGAAATGCTGGCATGGTCCGTCCCCGGCTGCCAGAGCGCGTTGTAGCCCTGCATCCTCTTATAACGGATCAGAATATCCTGCATCGTATTATCGAACGCATGTCCCATATGGAGCTGCCCCGTGATATTGGGGGGCGGGATCACAATTGTGAAAGGTTTCTTTGTTTTATCCGCCTCCGCATGGAAATATTTTTTTTCCAGCCATCGTGCGTAGATCCTGTCCTCAATGCCCTTGGGATCATAGGTCTTTGCCAGCTCTTTCCCTGCTGTCCTGCTCATACTGTTTTCCTCCTCATATCGGGTTAGAAGGGTGAAAGTAACGTAAAAAATATGCAAAAGCCCCTTGCCGTGTCGTCGGCAAAGGGCTCAAACTGCGCTATCACCTTTGTCCTCTTTTTCCTAAAGAGAATCATAGTGGATATTGGCCTGATTTGTCAAGTGTTATCAATCATTAAAAAACGGAAAGAAGCCGCCAAAAGGATTTTGGCCATCAGGCAGTACATATTCGGTTCCTGAGTTGGAATCCGTCCCCGGTACCTGGTTCTCCTGTGTTGTGATCCCGGCTTCCTCGGCGCTGTACAGCGTCACGTCAAAATTCCGGTCCTCATAGCCCGCATCGGTTCTGACTTTCACGGTAAAGCTGACCGTTTCGCCGGCTTTATAATAGGAGAGATATTCTATCAGTTCCTCCCTTGTACGAACGGATTTTCCATTGATCGCCGTGACCACCATGCCTCTTTGCAAGCCCGCCCTCTCCGCAGGAGAGCCTTCCGTCACGCTGCTGATATGGGCGCCCAGCGGGATATCGTAAGCCTCGTTGATCTCCGACGTTACATTGGAGACGCTGATGCCGAGGTATCCTCTTTCATTCTCCGCCAGCAGGGTCCTTGTCTCCTGCTGCATCATTCTCTCCATATCCTCTTTGATATCGGAAATCGGGATGGCATAGCCCATACCCTCCACATATTCGCCTGCGGACTTGGCGGAATTGATCCCCACCAGCTCTCCTTTCATATTAAACATGGCTCCGCCGCTGTTGCCGGGGTTGATTGCCGCATCGGTCTGGATATACCGGTTTTCACTGCCGAGTCCCTCCGTCTGTCCGTCTGCGCCCTGGGTGGATACGCTGCGCCCCAGCGCGCTGACGATACCTGTGGTCACGGACTGCCCATAGCCTAACGCGTTGCCGATTGCCACCACCTGTTCTCCCAGCTCCATGTCATTGGAATCTCCCAATGTCGCCACTTTGATATTGTCAAGCGTCTCCTGAGAGAGGCTTGCTATATCCACGGAAATCACCGCCAGATCCTTGCTGGAACTGTAATCTTTGATCTGTGCCTTTGCGATCTGCGCCTCGGAGATATCCCTGTCCTCCTCCTGATAGCTGAACAGCACGCTCAGCTCTTTATTACCGGAGACCACATGATAATTGGTAACAATCAGAAGTTCCTGGTCCGTCCTGCCGATGATAACGCCGGAGCCGGAACCTTCGCTCTCCTGGGTAAAGGTTCCCCAGAGGCTTCTGATCTCCACCTCACCTTTATTCGTGATCGCCACAACGGAGGGCATACACATCTTCGAGATCTGTCCTACCGTCAGCCCGGATACCGCCGTTGCCGCCGCAGGCGTTACGGGCGCCGATTCCGTTGTCTCGGAAAGCCCCTCTTCCGATACCTGCTGCTCCTGCACCTTCACCGCATTTTTATTGTTGTACTGCATCACGATACCGCTTCCTAACGCGCCGCCGGCAGTCCCCATCACAAGGGAGAGCACAAGGCAGATCGGAATAAGTCCTCTGCCGCTTTTTTTCTCTTTCTTTTTGGGTTCTCCCGGAATCGGTCCGTTTCCGTAAGGTTCCTGATGAAAATAAGTATAATTGTTTCCCGGATAACCGTTGTTTTCATTGTTCTGACCGTATTGATATTCCATAACCGCCTCTCCTTTTTTTATTTTTTATACCGCCATGCGCCCGGTTCGTAATCCTTCCCCGGCACACCGCCATTCTTTATCATTGAAAAAGCATCTGATACGAACCTTTTCCTCATCAGATGCTTTTATCTTATTCTCTATTTATGTTAAAATTGTGATACGATTGTGTTTATTTTGTGAAAAATAAAGGCTTTGCGGGTTCTTTTAACTCTCCGTTTTCTCAAACGCCGCTCTTGCAAACCTGCTGCTCTCACGATTTTCCAGCACTAACCTCTCCGCCTCCTCAGAGGGATTGGAAATAACAGCCGTCTTTATGATCTCACAGGGAGGATCTGTCTTTACCATCTCCACCGCCTCCGTCACAGCCGCCACATCGCCGCTGACAAATACCGTTGTATGACCGCCGCATTTCGTATGCCATGTCTGAAATTCCACTTCCG
>OFGN01000877.1_pt1 | contig 27527 bp, 21 predicted proteins | sample 1521821 | NCBI WGS metagenome assembly OFGN01 (sample SAMEA3504094, study PRJEB24116) | mouse gut metagenome | biome: mouse gut; feature: mouse-associated habitat; material: faeces | place: Denmark | collected 2011
GGTAAGCGGTCTTTCCCGGCCCTTGGCCCATTCCCCGTAGTTCCTGTATTTCCCTTGGCTTTTTGGCTTCGGCTGCCTCACCACAGAGAGGCCATTTTCCAGACAGAGGGTGTCGGACAGCCGCCCGAGGGCACGACCGGAACCGAGGAAATCCCGGTATTTATGGGTGCAGTCAAGGGTGGTGGAATTGTAATAAATGTGGTTATGGATATGGGCCTTGTCCGTGTGGGTGGTGACGATGAACTGGTGCCTTCCCTTCGTCCACCGCATAGCCAGCTCATAGCCGATACGGTTGGCATCCTCCGGCGTGATCTCCCCGGGAAGGAAGGACTGGCGTATTTGGTAGCAGAGCACGTCCCTGTCCGCTTTCTGCTCCCGGCCCGTGGCGGCTGCCGGACTGTATTGAGCGGGCGGAGAGCATGGACCGCCTCCTCCGGGACGCGGACATCGTCTCCCTCCACGTCCCCTCCACGCCGGAGACCAGGCGTTCCATCGGGAGGCGGCAGTTTGAGATGATGAAGGACAGCGCCATCCTGATCAACACCTCCCGGGGCGACGTGGTCTGCGAGGAGGAGCTGATCGACGCGCTGAACCGGGGCGTTATCCGGGGGGCGGGGCTGGACGTGTTTTCCTCCGAACCCATATCCGAGGCGGCCTACCCCCTGTTCGACATGGAGCGGGTCTGCCTGACGCCCCACAACGCCTCCTTCACAGTGGAGAGCCTATATAACGCCTATGAGAGCGTCGTCAACAGCATCCTGGAGACCGCCGCCGGGCGCCGGCCGGCCGCCGCCGTGAATAACCCGACGCACCCACGCTGCCGGCCCGGCCGGGGCGCGTCCGGGGCCTCAGACACAACGGACAGCCGCCCCTCCGCGGCGGCGGAAGGGAGCGAAGCATGAAGATCACCAGCGTAGACGTCATTCTTGTAACCCTGGGCAGAGCGGCGACCGCGAGCTCGCCCTGGAACCCCACCGTCGTCCGCATCAATACGGATGAGGGCGTCAGCGGCTATGGCGAGATGGGCCTGACCTACGGCCGGGCGAAAAACGCCGCCTTCGGCATGGCCCGGGATTTTGGGCAGATGATTCTCGGCATGGACCCCATGAACAACGAGCAGATCTGGGACAGGCTCCACCGCTCCACCTTCTGGGGGATGGGCGGCGGCGGCGTTATCATGGGCGCGGTCAGCGCCATTGACATCGCCCTTTGGGACATCAAGGGGAAGGCCCTGGGGGTGCCCTGCTGCCAGCTGCTGGGGGGCAGGACCAACAGCCGCCTGCGGGCCTACGCCAGCCAGATCCAGTTCGACTGGGGCAGGGAGAGCCGCAGCCTGGTCCGCCCCGAGGAGTACGCGGAGGCCGCCAGGAAGGCGGTGGCGGAGGGATACGACGCCGTGAAGGTGGACCCGGTGGGATTTGACGGGGAGGGCGTCTGGTACGGCCACCGGACCTATGGCCTGATGGACCAGCGGCACCTGCGCCTGTCCGTGGCCCGCCTGGCGGCCATCCGGGAGGCGGTGGGGCCTGACGTGGACATCATTGTGGAGCTCCACGCGAAGACCGACGCCAACAGTGCCATCCAGTTTGCCCGCGCCATCGAGCCCTACAACTGCTTTTACTATGAGGAGCCCACTGCCCCCATGAACGATGGCAATATGGGGTATATCGCCCGGAACATCCGGCTCCCGGTGGCCTCTGGCGAGCGGATTTACACCAGATGGGGGTACCGCCCCTTCCTGGAGCGCCACGCCCTCCAGGTGGTCCAGCCCGACCTGGGAAACACCGGCGGCCTGACGGAGGGCAAGAAAATCTGCGACATGGCCCACGTGTACGACGTACCGGTCCAGCTGCACATCTGCGGCGGGCCCATCGCCACCGCCGCCGCCCTGCAGCTGGAGGCGGTGATCCCCAACTACCTGATCCACGAGCACCACGCTGCCGCGCTGCTGGAGGAGAATATCCGCTCCTGCAAGTATGACTACCAGCCGGTAAACGGCGCCTTTTCCGTCCCCGACCGCCCCGGCATCGGCCAGGAGCTCTCCGGCGAGGCCCTGGCCTCCGCGGAGATCGTGAGCGTCCGCTGACAGAGGAGGAGTGCCGGACAGGAGGAAAAAGCAACAGCAAGAGAATTTTACAGAAGACCTCCCATCAAGTAAAATGGTAGACGCCATCACTTGATTGGAGGTCTTTTCATGAAAAATTACATTTTGACAAACCGGCAGATTGTCTCATTCCGGCGGTATCTGAAGCAGGAGGAGCGGGAGCAGAGCACCATTGAGAAGTATGTACGGGATGTAAGGCTTTTTGAGGCGTGGCTGTCTGGCCGGAGGGTAACGGCAGAAATTGTAACAGACTGGAAGGATTACCTGCGGACAAAGGGATATAAGCCGGAAACCATCAACGCCAAGCTGTCGGCGCTGAATAAGTTCTTCGTGTTTATGCGGTGGCTGGAGTGCCGTATCAAATACCTGAAAATACAGAAAAAGCTCTTTCGTGGGACAGAGAAGGAGCTGACAAAAGGCGACTATGTGCGGCTTTTGGAAACAGCGGACACTTTAAGGAAAAACCGCCTGGCGCTCCTAATCGAGACCATCTGCGCCACCGGGATCCGGGTTTCGGAGGTCAGATACATCACCATGGAGGCGGTCCGGGCGGGGTATGCGGATGTCGCGCTGAAGGGAAAAATCCGCACCATTCTGCTGCCCGCCAAGCTGTGCCGGAAGCTGCAAAAGTACGCCAGAAAACAAAAAATCGCTTCCGGTGAGATTTTTATCACCAGAACCGGCAAGGGCGTCTCACGCCGTCAGATCTGGGCGGAGATGAAAGCGTTGTGCAAAAAAGCGGGCGTGGCGGCCTCGAAAGTGTTTCCCCACAATCTCCGCCACCTGTTTGCCCGCACCTTCTACCGGGCCTGCCGGGACGTGGCGAAGCTGGCGGATGTGCTGGGCCACTCCAGTATTGAGACCACCCGCATTTACCTCATTTCCACCGGAAAAGAGCACACCAGGCAGCTGGAGCGGCTGGGCCTGATTCTTTAGCGCCAAATAAGACAGAATACATAAGTAGCCCTAACCGCCTATTAAAGGAAGCGCCTATATGGCTGCGGCTGCGGCTGTTTGGGCATAAAAGAAGGCCATGCGGAGGGATATTCCGCTCTGGCCGCTATTTATTGTGCAAAAAATCGTGCAAAAAGTTGCCCCCCCACTTGCAATTCCATTCTGCTTGTGATATGATACCAGCGATTAATACGGAATCCCGGTGAAGGTGGTTTTCTTTTTCCGCAATCTTAGTGCGATTTATGTATTCTGAGATGAATCAGGAGGGGAGGGGGCCATGCCGCAGACCAGACAGCACATCGAAGGAGAGCGCCCGCTACGGCAGCGGCGCACAGCAGAGGGCGTCCTGATGACCGAAGAGGACATGCAGCGGTTCCTCGCCGACTATGCGAAGATGAACCGCTCGGAGGGGACGGTAAAGTTCTACCGCCGGAAGCTGAGGAGGTTCTATGAGGACCTGCCGGCAGATAGGACGATCCGGCAAGACACGCTGCAAACATGGCGGGAGTCTCTGCTGCAGAGCGGTTACACGCCGGGATCGGTAAACGCGTTCCTCTCTGCGGCGAATTCGTACCTGGACTACATCGGCCACCGGGAATACCAGCTGGCGGGGCAGTTGAAAGATGAGAAATCCCCCCAGCCGGAGCTGAGCCGGGGGGAATATCTGCATCTTCTCAGGACGGCGAGGGCACTGGATAAGGAGAAAGTGTATCTGCTTGTCAAGCTCTTTGCCGCGACGGGGCTTTTTGCCCAGGAGCTGCCGGAGGTGACGGTGGAGGCAGTCCAAAGAGGAAGGATCATCTGTAATCAGAACAAGTACAAGCAGATTGTGACCATTCCCGGATGTCTCCAGAGAGAGCTGTTAGATTTCGCCTTGAGGAGCAGCATCGGCTCCGGCCCTATTTTTCAGACGAGGGACGGCCGGCCGATGCACCGGACCTACGTATCCGCAGTGATCCGGAATCTCTGCGAGGCGGCGAAGGTGCCAAGAGAAAAGGGAAATCCGAAGTGTCTGCGGAAGCTGTACCTGTCCACTAAGGCCGGGATTGAGAGCAACATCTCCCTGCTGGTGGAGCAGGCCATGGAGCGCATGATGGAGCAGGAGCAGTTCTCCGTTGGATGGGAGGAGGCTTGACAGAGCAGAACGAAAGGAATACAAAACAGAGCTGCGTGAAATCGCAGCTCTTTCGGCGGCGCATGGTGTGGCGGCGCTGTACAAAACATGGCTGAGAGCAATTAAGAGGATAAGGAGACGGAGAAAACATGAATGTTGCAGTCATCATAGCCGGCGGCAGCGGAAGCCGGATGAGGCAGGACATTCCAAAGCAATTTATCAATGTATACGACAAACCGGTCATTATTTACACATTGGAAAGCTTTCAGAAGCACCCCGAGATTGACGCTATCGAGGTGGTGTGTATAGACGGCTGGCATGATGTGCTCCGGGCCTACGCAAAGCAATTTGGAATAGATAAGCTGCGCTGGGTTGTTTCCAACGGAGACACCGCCCAGGAGTCGATCCGAAACGGCCTTTTGGGGTTGGAGGGCCATTGCAAAGGAGAGGATATTGTGATCATCCACGACGGCATCCGTCCTATGGTTGACGAGTTTGTCCTTTCCGACATCATTATCAAATGCAGACAGCATGGAAATGCCGTAACATCTCTGCCCTATAATGAACAGATTTTTGTGGCCGACGATGAACAGTCTACGACGAAATACATCCCGCGGGAAACACTGCGCCGTGTGTCCACACCACAGGCCTATACATATCAAAAGCTGTCCTGGGCGTATGAAACGGCGTTCTCTCAGCAGATCGGGATACAGGCGGGGACCTACGCCAACACGCTGATGGTGGAGTTGGGAGAGCGGCTTTACTTTGCGGCGGGGTCAGAAAAAAATATCAAGCTGACCACCAAGGACGATCTGGAGCTGTTCAAGGCATATATGAAGATGGAGCGCGACAACTGGTTGAAGTAGGTGGATGGGATGGATTTTCTGAAAAACGCGGCCTACCGGCAGATGCTGAGGACGCTGCTTGGTGATTTTCCCTGCTGGGAGGTTTTTGAAGGAAAGCGCATTTTGATTTCCGGAGCCAGCGGCATGATTGGCAGTCTGCTGATCGATGCACTGATGCTACGCAATATGGACCTTGATTTGTCAAGGCGGACGCGCGTTTTTGCGGTCAGCCGCAGCGAAGCGACGGCACGCCGTCGCTTTTCCGGCTGGTTCGATTATAAAGAGTTTCAGTTTTTCCCTCATGATATTGCAGAACCGCTGGAGAGCTTTTATGAAACGCCGGAGCTGTTGATTCATGCTGCTAGTACGACGCACCCGGCTCAGTATGTCAATGAACCCATCAATACGATACAAGCCAATATACTGGGAACGAAAAACATGCTGGATGTTGCGGCGAGGACATCGGGATCACGCTTTTTGCTGCTGTCCAGTGTGGAAATTTATGGAGAAAATCGGGGCGAAACCCTATATTTTGACGAGAGCTGCTGCGGGTACATTGACTGCAATACGCTGCGCGCCGGGTATCCCGAAGCTAAACGGGTGAGCGAAGCGATGTGTCAGGCGTACATCCGGGAAAAGCAGGCGAACGCCGTAATCATCCGGCTGCCCCGCTGCTATGGGCCTACGATGCGGATGACGGATACGAAGGCATTGTCGCAGTTTATCAAAAAAGGGCTTGCGGGCGAGGATATTGTTCTGAAAAGCGAGGGGAATCAGTTTTACTCCTACGCCTTTGCTGCCGATGCAGTGCTGGGGATGCTGTATGCGCTGGGTTGCGGCGCCTGCGGTGCGGCCTACAATTTGGCAGACGCCGGATCAGATATTACGCTGCGGGAGCTGGCGGAACTCGTGGCGAGGATTGCCGGACGCAGGGTTATATTTGAATTTCCCGATGAAGCGGAGCGGGCCGGCTACTCGACGGCGACAAGAGCGGTCATGCGGGGAGAAAGGCTGAAAGCGCTGGGATGGAAGCCCCGCTACCCCATGGAAACAGGAATAAAACTGACGATGGAGATGCTGCGAGATGGAATTTGAGTATAAAGTCACAGTAATTGTTCCGGTTTATAATGCGGAAAAAAATATCGATCGGACGATGCAGTCTCTTTTTCAACAGACCATCGCGCCGGAGCTGGTGGAGATTATTCTGATTGATGATGGGTCCACGGACGGCAGTCCCGCAGCCTGCGATAGATATGCGAGGGAGTATGAGAATGTTCGGGTGATCCATCAGGAAAATAAGGGCGTTTCGGCGGCAAGAAACGCAGGGATTCAGGCGGCACAGGGAAAGTATCTGCTGTATTTGGATAGTGATGATACGATTTCCGAAGAGTCCCTGAAAAATATAACAGAGTTTTTTGATTTGCACTACGAGGAAATTGATGTTGTGACATATCCGCTATTGAATCATTACGAGGATGGAACGACGGGATTGCATTGGCGGTATGACAAGTACTTGAGGGCGACCACTGTATACCCGTTGGAAAAATACCCTCATATAGCACAGACAACAATTAATGTCTGTGTAAAAAATCAGGCAGATAATCAACTTTTTGACACCCAAATGGCGTTGGTTGAAGATCAGTTGCACAATACAAAACTACTCTCAAGGCTTGCCAAGATTGGTTTTGTGAAAGAAGCCCAATACAACTATTTCCGGACAATGGGGAGCAGCTCGGCTGCTAAATTGTCCCCATATTACTCTTTTGATGCGTATATATTGGCTTTTCTGCAGTTTTTGGACATTGGGGATTGCAATAAGCTGATGAAACGGTATTGCGAGAGTATGATCTTATATAATATAAATTGGAGGTTGGTTAGCAGCATTTTGCTGCCGCATCACCTGTCGGGTCAGGAATATGCGGCTGCAATGCAGACATTTGTGTCCGTTCTGAACAAGATACCGAACAGAGATATTTTGACCTACCCGGATATGGATGAGGTCCACAGATACTATTTACTCTCTCTTAAAACTGAGAACCGTCCATTTGTATCTGCAGAGGGAGAGGCCTTTGCGGTTGTCGATGTAACGGGAGAACTGCGGCGATATAAGGACATGCTGACGGTAGTTACCCGAAGCAGTATCGAAAATGGAAAGCTGTATCTTTTAGCTTATGTTAAATGTCTGGTGGCCTCTTTTTTACAGGGACCGCCAAGCGTTTATGCAGTAATCAATGGGTATCAAAGGAAAAAGCTCGATACGTTTACCTCTGACTTCAATTGCTACTACTCAAAAATGAAGACAGGGGATTTTCCTGCATTTCATTTTGAGATTGATCTCAAAGAAGTAAAAACCCTTTCCTTTGAAGTTGCCTTTTACGGATGTACGTATAAAACCAAATTTTGGTTCACTAAGACGCAGGGGCTTGCAAATCAACTGCAATACTACTTGACGGACGGAAACTACAGAGTAAGCGCATCAAAAGATACACTTTTGGTGGAAGAGGGGCAGTATCCGGCGCCAAGGCCGCCCGCAAATACAAAGATAACGGTCTGCAGAACTCTAATGGGAACTTCCCACCAAAGAATTTGGCTGTATGTCGATAGAATTGGTGTTTATGATAATGCCTACTATCAATTCAAACATGATATTGCAATAAACGACGGCGTAAAGCGGTATTATATTTTTGATGGGGAACAATCTGAAGTTTATCATCTATTTACCGGACTTGAGAGGACGAGACTCGTAAAGTTTAATTCACCACGCCATAAAATTCTATACAGCAATGCAGAGTACGTGCTGACCTCCTTTGTAGATGCTGTATATTACCGTCCTTTTGATTTGGAGACTTATTCCTACTACAGAGGGGTATGCAGGGCACAGATCATCTATTTGCAGCATGGGATTCTCCACGCAAAGCTGCCCCAGTACAGAAAAGAAAAACTGGAGGTAGACAAGGTGGTTATCTCTGGAGAATATGAGCGAAATTTGTTCACAAATGAATGCGGATTCAGAGAAACAGATTTGATTCCATCAGGAATGCCGCGCCTGGATATTCCCGACAGGGGACGGCAGGCTAAGAAAAAGATTCTTTATGCACCAAGCTGGAGAGATTATTTAACAAGGGGCTTTATAAACAGATGCTGGCAGCCGGTTTCTGCAAGCGACCTGCAAAATAGCAGTTATTTTAAGGGCTTGGTCAATTTTTTAAGCGATCCGAAGTTACTTGATGGCCTGCGCGAGTATGGATATTCCATTGAATTAAAGCTGCACCCCATATTCAAAATGTACGAGGACATATTCAAGGATGCACTGCCATTACAAAGCTTCCCGTCCGATGAGATTAGAACAGAAGAATACGCTGCGCTGATTACTGATTTTTCATCGTATTTGTTTGACTTTGCGTATTTGAACAGACCGATTTTCAACTATGTGCCGGATATTGTGGAATTCAAAGCAGGACTGAACAGCTACCGTGAGCTGTACATACCCTTGGAAGAGGGCCTCGGTCTTTTTTTACCCCATATGGATGAGATGGTAAATCAAATCGTCAAATCAATGAGAAATGGGTTTTCACTGCAGCCGGTTTATAAGGAAAGAATGGATAAGGTTTTCTATCATTACGAGGCATCGCATTCTGATGCCCTTTACAAATACCTCTTTACAGGTGGCTGTACGCCTGCTGTAGGCACAGTTTAACCTATTTCACTTAGCTGTACCTCGGACTTTTTTTATACAGTCTGCCATGCAGCAGAAAGGTGCCGTTATATATGGAGTACAACGTTTCAGTCATTATTCCAATGTACAATCGGGCCAATATCATTGGGCGCGCATTGGACTCGGTTTTTCGACAGACGCTTAGTGCGGTGGAGGTCATTGTTGTAGATGATGGATCGTCTGATAACAGTGTCGAAGTAGTGAAATGTTATCAGGAAAACCATCCGAATCTCAAGCTGTTTGAGGCGGACCATGGAGGACCCGGTGCGGCAAGAAATATTGGAATACGCCAGGCAGCGGGGAAATACATCACATTTTTAGACTCCGACGATGGGATTCCGGAACGAGCATATGAACTGCTGTTCCAAGCGGCTGAGGCGGGTGAATATGAATTCGTCGTCGGGCAAGTTGTCAGAAAGATCGACACTGTCAACCAGGGAAAGTGGTTTGTTCCGGAGAATATTGCAAACATTATAAGAGGCTATACCGGCAAGAACTGTGCCAAAGGATTTGACCTTGTAATTGCAAACCCATCGATATGGAACCGTATGATCCGCAGAGACTTTCTGCTGAAGAATGATTTGTTCTTCAGCAAAGAGCTTTTCGGCGAGGACATGGTCTATAATTTGAAACTGTTTCAATGCGCAGAGAGGGCCACTGCAATCGATGAGGTTGTTTACTGCTACGAAACAAATTTCCAAAACGCGAATTCTACAGTCAGCACCATGGCGCTGGAACCTGTACTCAGCGGCATACGCTCTGTCAACAGCTATGCGCTCTTTTTTGATGCTATGGGACGAATTGACTGGGAAATTGACGTGCTGATGGGACCCTTTGAATATGTTCTGCAGAGATTCTGGCACCTGTCAGAAGAGGACAGGGCGATTGCTTTTGAAGAGATAAAAAAATATCTGAAACACTATCAAAATCGCAGGGAATATGAAATTCCCATTGTTCACCTGATGAACCTGGATTTGAGCACGCTGCTGCTGCTGCCGTATGCCGCGTATGAAACCTGTAAGAGGCTGACGGCGCATCCGGCAGTTCCCGCGCGGAAGACACAGCATGTGATGCCAAGTGATCCAAAAGCGACCGTGTTGACCATGTACCAGAATGGACAGATTGGACTTCGATTTATTATAAAATACTTTGTCGCTTGGTTCAAGTATAAGATAAGAAGAAAATAGCAGGTATATTTTATTGCCGCAGAATATGTCGAAACAGCGGTTTCCATGCGGCAGAACCGAGGCCGACAGAAATTATCTGCAAATAGAAGAAACGGAAAACGACGCAAGAAAATCAAGAGGCGGAAACATGAAAAAAATAAGGATGCTTCAAATGCGAGCAGTGTGTATGCTGCTTTTGCTGATAGCTGGATGGGCCCTGCTGTTTACACACAGTGCGGCGCTCATAGCGTGGAGCGTGTGCGCGCTGTTATTTTGTGCTGACTGCTGGAGTAAGAGAGAAAAACTTGGCAAGGAGATACGTAGTATTTTTTCTGTTGAGGCAAAGCGAAACCTGATATATTCATTTGGTTGCGTATTTGCCTTTGTTTTTGTCACATATGGTTTCCTGTTCTCCAATGAGTTTTTCTCCCATGATTCCGTTCAGCAGACATTTTATTCGAATTCACCATATATATTTCAGTTTTACCTTGGAATTGGCCGATTTCTGATTCCCTTGTATGAGGTGATGAAGGGTCCATATTCCGCACCGTGGATAATTGGACTATTTTTCACCATATGGATGACGCTTACCTGCTTTTTGATCACCGAGCTGTTCCGTTTCAAAGGGCGGCTTATAATTGCGATGGTAAGTGGATTGTTGTGCACCAATAGTGCGCTCATACTTACAGGGGCGACATATATTTACTGCTTGGATGAATATGCGGTCGCACTGTTTGCATCTGTGGCGGCGGCATATTGCTTCTGCAAGGTGCCCCAGGGAAAGATATTGGGCGTGTCTCTGCTAATTTTTTCGCTGGGGATATATCAGGCGTATTTTACAGTAACGCTTGCGCTGTGCTTCATGTTTGCGGTGCAGAAATTGGCGAAAAATGAACGTGCAGGAAAAACTGTTGCTGATGGACTAAAACAGATTGGACTGATGCTCATAAGTTTTTGTCTGTATTTTGGAATATGGACGCTGTTGTGTACCATATTTCAGGTGACAAAAATGCGTACAGATGAGTCAATACTTGGGGGCAAAATTTCAGAGATCATCACGATCCTCAAAACTGCATATGTGGACTACTTTAAGATGTTCCTAAATACGCAAGGGCTTATGGGGTATGTATATGTAACTGCGAATGTCTTTTTGCTTCTTTTGATCGTATGGGTACTCTGGGGAGTTCTTCGAAAAAGCACCTTAGACCGCTATAATAAGTGCCTGATTGCTGTTGCCATACTCTGCGCCCCGCTGGTTTTTAATTCAGCAAAGATTATTTTGGCAGGGAAGGCGTCAAATCTGACGGGCTTTGTATGCGAGCTGATATATATTTTCTTCCTGATATGGCTGTGGCAAACCGAATATGCCGAAAAAACGATGGCGGGAAGGATACAGATTGTTGCTGTCATTTTAATTGGATGCATTATATATAACGGTATTTTGCTGGCAAATCAGGCATATATGAAAAAAGATTTGGAGAAAACGGCAACAATTTCATTGGTAACGCGAATCATTGATCGTATAGAGCAATTAGATGGCTATTCACCAAATGATACGCAGGTATATGTAGTAGGAGAGCTACGGTATTCTGACTTAAACAGGGGAAACATGGACATTCCATATTTAGAGTCAAAGTGGGGTCTATGGTATAATTATTCTGCAACATATAATTTTGTGCGCTATATTACAGACTATATGAATTATCCGATGCGCATTGCTGTAAATCAAAATTTGGCGGATACAAACGATGTGAAAAATATGCCAGCCTTTCCTGCCAACGGAAGTGTAAAAATGATTGATGGTGCTGCTGTTATAAAATTGTCATAAGTACAGCAGCTCTTGCTGAAGACAGAAAGAAAGTGAATGAGGAATGCATAAAATCTCCATAATAATTCCTTGCTATAACGAGGAGGCCGCGCTTCCGTATTTCTTCACAGAAATACGGAAGGTTGCGGACAGCATGACCGCAACCTATGAGCTTTGTTTCGAGTTTATCTTTGTGAATGACGGGTCTAAGGATGGAACCTTGAATCTGCTGCGTGAATTTGCTTTAGCGGATGACCGGACCCGGTACATATCCTTTTCCAGGAATTTTGGGAAAGAGGCTGCCATTTATGCCGGACTTCAGCGCGCCGAGGGAGCTTATGCTGCGGTAATGGATGCGGATATGCAGGACCCGCCCGCGCTGCTTTTGGAAATGTATGAAGTGCTCCGAACGGGAAAGTACGAGAGCGTTGCGACCAGAAGGGCAGATCGGAAGGGAGAGCCCCCTGTTCGAAGTTTTTTTGCCCGGTGTTTTTATAAAATTATTAACGCAATATCTGATGCGGACATAGTAGACGGCGCCCGCGATTTTCGCCTGATGAAGCGGGAAATGGTGGATGCCATTGTGTCGATGGGCGAGTACAACCGCTTTTCAAAGGGAATTTTTGGCTGGGTGGGGTTTAGAACCAAATGGCTGCCCTATGAAAACGTGGAACGGGTTGCAGGTGAGACAAAATGGTCCTTTTGGAAGCTTTTTACATACTCTATTCAAGGAATTGTTGCTTTTTCAACAGCGCCTCTGATAATTGCATCCATCATTGGCGTCCTGCTTTGTGCGGCGGCGTTCATCGGGATTGTAATTATTGTCGTCAAAACCCTCATCTGGGGGGACCCCGTGGCGGGATTTCCCACGCTGGCCTGTCTGCTGCTGCTGATAGGCGGCTCGATCCAGCTGTCGCTGGGGATTATCGGGCAGTACCTGGCCAAGACCTATTTAGAGACAAAGCGCCGGCCCGTCTATATCATAGCGGAAACCAACGGGGAATATGCGGCGGAGGCGGTACGGGAAGGGAGCGCGGCGCGTGATAGAGAAAATCAGCCGGTATAGAAGCGCCGTTATGGGCGCGGCCATACTCTGGATAGTCGTATATCACAGCGGATTGTCCTTTTCGTTCTTCCCACTGTTGGGGAAGGCCCTCAATGATATACGCGCGAACGGTTTTGGCGGCGTAGATATTTTCCTGTTCATTTCCGGGTTTGGCCTGTACCGGTCGCTGGCGCACAATGCGGACCCCGTTGCCTTTTACGGGCGGCGTCTGAAGCGCGTTCTTCCGGCTTTCTGCCCCGTATTGATCATCTGGCTGGCGTTGAAGCTGCCCGCTGTTCCCCCCGAGGACTGGCTCCGGGTCATTCTGGGAAATTTGACAGGAACCGCCTTTTGGATCGGGCCCGCTCCTGCGTTTAACTGGTATATGCTGGCCCTGTATGCCTTTTACGGCATAGCCCCCTTTTTTTACAGGGCGCTGGAGAGACGCAGCGGCATCTATTGGGTGCTGGCGGGTACGCTGCTGATGGACGTCTGCTTTTACGGACAATGGGTGATGATTGCCGTTACCCGGTTTACCATTTTTGCGCTGGGCATGGAAGCGGGCCGCTGGGCTGTGCAGGGTCGAAAGATCGGCCGGGCTTTTGAGGCGATTTCCTGCCTGCTGGGACTTGGAAGCTATATCCTGCTGCTGACGCTGCGGGCCGCGCTCCCCAACGCGCTGCTGTGGAATGTGGGCTTCTATTGGTATCCGTTCATATTTATTGCGCCGGCAATGATTTTTCTCCTGTGCCGATTTTTTTCCTGGTTGGAAGTTCATGGGCGGCGCGTCCTCCGCGGCTTTGAGATTGCCGGGGAATGCTCTCTGGAGATTTATCTCATTCATGTTGTAGCATTTGACTATCTGCACGTGACGTCAAACTGGGTGTGGCTGCTTGTCTACGGGATCGTCGTTTTCTCCGGACACATATATCATCATATAATAGAAGACATGGGGAGTCTGCTGAGCAGAGAAAGGAAGAGGCGAATAGATGAGAACGTTTGTTCTGGAGGGGGGGTCTGGAAACCATATATTGGATTTATGCGGATTGCCGCATGCTTTTTGGTGATTGTTAATCACACAAATTCACAGATTTTTCGTGAACGGGCGCCCTCTGAAACCTGGCTATGCTCCATTTTGTATTTTTTCATCTGCAAGACAGCTGTTCCAATTTTCCTGTTCATTATGGGGGCGCTGATGCTGGACAGGGAGGAGTCTCCGAAGCGTTTGGTGATGCGGATTGCCCGGATATTGACCGTAACGGCTGCGGGGTCCGTGTGCTACGGCTTTTTCTACGCGCAGCAAAAAGGGGAACCCTTCAACATCGGGGAGTTTCTCCCAAAACTGTTGAAGGGCCCTGCGACGAACGCGTTCTGGTATCTGTATCTGTACCTTGGGCTGCTGTGCCTGCTGCCTATTTTGCGGAGAATGGCGGCGGCGCTCAGCAAGCGGCAGCTGGAGTATGTTCTTTTTCTGTCCCTGGGAGTTTTGGGGGTACTGCCCCTGATCAGAATCTTTTTCCCGGAGTTCCAGACGTACGGGCATCTTACGACCGCCCTGTTCAGCCCTTATGTTGGTATGGTGCTGCTGGGCCACTATATAGAGCAGTATGTGCCCAATACCAAGAGGAGCTTCTGGTGGGGGTTCTGCGGTTTTGCCCTGCTGATTGCCTTCCAGGCGGCAGGCACGTTCCTGCTTTACCAGCGGAACCCGGACTCCTATATGGCCCTGGATGACCGGACGCTGCTCACCATCACGGGCTCCAGCGCCTGCCTCTACATCTGCGTGCGGTACGTGTTCACCCGATACCGGCCAGGTCCGAGGCTGGAGCGCATCATTCACGCTTTGTCTGATTTGACATTTGGGGCGTATCTGCTGGGCGATATGATGATCGAGCTGTCCAAGCCTATTCACGCGGTGCTGCGTGAGCATTGCCACGTCCTGATCGCCATGGTGCTGTGGGAGATCATAATTCTAATCGGATGTATGTGCATCACGGCCGGGCTGAGGCTGATTCCGTCTCTGCGGAAGTGGCTGTAAGGCGGACGGCTGTAAGATGCAGGAAACGGAGTGCGGCTATGAAAAAACTGATGGATCCAACCATGTTCAAATTTCTACTGGTAGGGGTTTTTAATACGCTGGTGGGCTGCGGGACGATGTTTCTGCTCTACAACCTGGCGGGGTGCTCCTATTGGCTGTCCTCAGCGGCAAACTACATAGTGGGAGGCGTTGTCAGTTTTTTCCTCAACAAGTATTTCACCTTTCAAAACCACGAGCGCTCCTGGAAGCAGGTAATTCGCTTTGCGGTCAACGTAGCGGTCTGCTACCTGCTGGCCTACGGGATTGCGAAGCCCTTGACGCTGCACGCACTGGCCGGACAGCCGGTAAATATACAGGAAAATGTGGCGATGCTGGCGGGCATGTGTCTCTATACCGCTTTGAACTATGTTGGACAGCGCTTTTGGGCCTTTCGGAGTAAGAAGTAAGTAGTAGACAGCATTTAAGGACAAAACAACCCCTTCCCATCTAATTTTAGGTTAGTTGGAAAGGGGCTTCTCTCACTCAAATTTAGATAGTGTCTACATAAGATTTACAATTTTTATAGATTTCTTTCCCTATAGCCTCTATACCTTTGCGCTCTGGTGTAGTTTCCCCTGGCGTTATTTGGCCGCCAGCCCCCTTGCCAACGATGTTTGCCGGTAATTTTCCACCTTGTTTTTTTCCCGGAAACGCGCTATACTATAAACAAGACCATGCGTGAGTTCGAGAACAAAGGAGGCGGCCGCCATAGCTGTGAGCAGAGAGTCCTTCGGGACGGACAGAGAGGGGAGGAATGTGGAGAAACTGACCCTGCGCAGGGACGGGCTGGAGGCGGAGATCATTACCTTCGGCGCGGCCCTGCGGGCCCTCCGGGTCCCGGACCGGACGGGCAGGCCGGTGGACGTGGTGCTGGGCTTCGACCGGGTGGAGGACTACGAGACCTGCGGCGGCTACCTGGGGGCCACTGTGGGGCGGTACGCCAACCGCATCGCCGGGGCCTCCTGCCTCATCGACGGGCGGAGGGTGGCGCTGGAGGCCAACGAGGGGACCAAGCAGCTCCACGGCGGGGCCGCGGGCTTCAGCCGCCGGGTGTTCGGCGTGCTGGAGACCGGGGAGAGCTCCGTGACCCTGGGGTACGTCTCCGCCGACGGCGAGGGGGGCTTTCCCGGCACGCTGACGCTGCGGGTTACCTGCGCTCTGGACGGGCGGGGGCTCTCCCTGCGCTACGAGGCCGCCAGCGACAAGACCACCTTCTGCAACATCACCAACCACAGCTACTTCAACCTCAACGGCGGCGGCGACGCCATGGGCCACGCCCTCTGGCTGGCCGCCGGGCGCTACACCCCCATCGGCGATGACAGCATCCCCGCCGCCATGAGCGCGCCCGCCGCCGGCACCCCCTTCGACTTCACCGCCGAAAAGACCCTGGGTCGGGACATCGGCGCGGATCACCCCCAGCTGCGCTGCGGCGGCGGCTATGACCACAACTTCGTTCTGGACCCCGCCCAGGGGCTCCGGCTGGCCGCCCGGCTGACCGGGGACCGGTCCGGCATCGTGATGGAGGTCTGGACGGAGAAGCCGGGGGTCCAGCTCTACACCGCCAACTTCCTGGACACCGGCGGGCGGGGCAAGGGCGGCAGAGGCTACGCCCCCCGCCAGGCCGTGTGCCTGGAGACCCAGTTCTTCCCCGACAGCCCCAACCACCCCGAGTGGGGGGACGTCCTCCTGCGGCCGGGGCGGAGGTACGACTATACGACGGAGTACCGGTTTGTACGGGGGTGACATATGCTGCTGACAGAGCTGCATCCGGGCGGAATGACGGAGGAGCAGGCGCGGCGCTGGCAGGCGAATTTGGAGCGCATCCGGCGCTTTCGCCTGATGGACGACGACTTCATGACCAAGTGCTTTGAGGACAATATCCCCTGTACGGAGCTGATGCTGCGCATCATCCTGGAGGAGCCCGAGCTGGTGGTGGAGGAGGTCCGCACCCAGGTCTTCGTGGAAAACCTCCAGCACCGCTCCGTGCGCATGGACGTGGTGGCCGTGGACGGCCTGGGCCGGCGCATCAACGTGGAGGTCCAGCGCTCCGACCGGGGCGCGGGCCGCCGGAGAGCCCGCTACAACAGCAGTATGATGGACGCGGGCCTGCTGGAGAAAAGCCAGGAGTTTGAGGCCCTGCCGGAGACATACGTCATCTTCATCACCGAGCGGGACGTGATGGGCGGGGGCCTCCCCCTGTACCACGTGGAACGCCGGGTGCGGGAGACCGGCCTGGACTTCGCCGACGGCGCCCACATCCTCTACGTCAACGGCGCCTGCCGGGACGCCTCCCCTGTCGGCCGGCTGATGCACGATTTTTCCTGCGCCGACCCGTCGCAGATGTATTACGGCGTCCTGGCGGAGAGAACCAGGTTTTTTAAGGAAGAAAAGGAGGGCGTTGTTACCATGTGCAGGATTATGGAGGAAGTGATGAATGAGGGGCGCCGGGAGGGGCTCCAGGAGGGGCGGCAAGAAGGGCTCCAGGAGGGGCGCAGGGAAAGTTTGCGGGAAGTGATACTCCACATGCTGAAATCCGGGGAAAACTCCTTGGAGAAAATTGCGGCGGTGACCGGTATCCCCCTCAATGAGGTCAAACGCCTGAGTTTGGAACAGAAATAAACCATGTGCAGGATTGAGGAGGGCTGCGTGAGGGGGACATAAAATTTTTCCTCGCGGCCGGGAACTTTTCGGGGAGGGATTCCGTCTTCTATTACACACACACGGCGGCTTGTGGGGCCGGTCCGTGGAAGGGGGGAAATGATGCAAAAAAGATGCACCTTGGAAACACCTTTTTCACATTGCCCTGCTATGGTACCATTGTCAACACATCCCAGCCGGGGCGCGGGCCCCGCAGAAGAAAGGAAGGAAGTTCTATGAAACGTACTGTGCGCAAATGGCTGTCTTTGCTGATGGCCTTTGCTATCGTGCTCAGCTTGATGCCCGTCGCGCTGGCAGAGGATGGGAATACTACGCAAAATCCCCCTAGCACTGAGGTTACCCCCCCGGGGGGGACTGGTGGGAGTGGTAGCGGCAATCAGAAACCCGGTGACCCTAATGAGCCTGGCGATCCCGACGGAGACAAGGTTTGTAAGGATCACAGCTGGAAAAAGGCTGAGAGAGGAACAGTAGATGGCAAAGAAGTCACTACTAAAGCTGCTACTTGTAAAGAAAAGGGGCTTCAGGTTTATACATGCGAGAATGTGGGGTGTGATGCCGCAAAAGCAGAGGAGATTCCCAAGCTTTCGCATGATCTTGAATACAAAACCACCGACGAGGGAAAGCATTATCAGAAGTGTAAGAACGAGGGCTGCGACTACACGACCGAAGAGGAGTCCCACGAATATGATACAAAGGGTGAGTGCAAATGTGGGGATAAAAATACGAATGATGCCGTTTCGGCTGTGATTACCAGCAGTAGTAGTGTTACCCTGGATTTAAGTAGTACAACAAAGAAGACCCATAATATTGAGTGGGCATTCAAGGATAAAGATGGCAATTATACCAGCGACAGTGCATCAGTTAGCTTTTATAGCGATGATGACGATGTTGCATATGTCGACAAGAACGGAAAGGTAACGGCATATGGTGCGGGCTCGACAACTATCGAGCTTTACATGGCTAGCAATAGCAGAAGAGACGATTACATTACGGTAACCGTTAAGGGCTCTTACGACGGAGATGTCAGCGTCACCATTAACGGTGATACTACCTACTACCTGGGCGACAAGGACGACAAGGGAAGCAAGTCTGTTATTGACCAGATCGACAACTACATTGATGTCGGCAGTTTGGATGAGATTTACTTTTACAATGTAACAGACAACGTCGGCGATCTCGATGTCAAGGCAAAAACGTGGTATACGTACAGCGAGGCAGAGGAGATTGCTTTCGAGCCTGAAAAGTCCGGTACCGCAAAATTTGAGTACCAGGCGACCAGTACCAAGGGTTCTGCCAAATATTACGGCACCATCAGCATCAAGGTTGAGAACGGCTCCTCCTCCGGCGGCGACATCGAGTACAGCGCTACCGCCGGCAAGGACGTGAGCTTCGACGCCGGCGACTTCGAGGACTTCTGGAGCGACAGTCGGAGGAAGGGCAGCAGGGAGGACCTGGACTATGTGACCTTCTCCCTGCCCTCCAGCAGCACCGGCGTGCTCTATGACGGCGACGGCTCCAAGCTCAAGAGCAGCACCAAGTGCTACGTGAGCGCCGGCAGAAACGAGACCGACCTGGACGACGTCTATTTTGAGCCCAAGAGCAGCAAGGCGGGCACCGTCAAGATCAATTTCAGCGCCTATGGCGAGGACGATACCAAGATCAGCGGCACCGTCGTCATCACCTACCTCAACGGAAACATTGACGACATCACCTACACCACCAATTCCAGCGGCAAGGTGGACCTGAAGGCCAAGGACTTCACCGACGTGTTCAAGGCCGCTACGGGCTCCAGCTCCAGCAGCCTGACCATCACCTTCACCTCCCTGCCCAGCAACGGAACCCTGACCTACGGCAGCAAGGACACCAAGGTGACCAAGTCCACCACCTTCAAGACCAGCGGCACCGGCAACAAGATCGCCGACGTGACCTACACCGCCAGCGGCAGCAAGTCCGACACCGTGACCTACACCGCCGCCTCCGGCTCCACCAAGATCACCGGCAAGATCCTCTTTAATTCCGTGGCCGCCAACATCAGCCTCACGGTGCCCTACACCTGCACCAGCGCCAGCGGCATCACCTTCTCCACCGGAGATTTCACCAGCCGGGCCTCCGGCCTGACGGGCAGCCACTCCCTGGCCTTCGGCCAGCCCAGCGGCGGCAACGGCGGACTGTACTACACCGCCATCGCCTCCCAGATTCCCGCGGGCACCAAGATCCCCGTTTCCACCCTGAATACGGTGACCTACCGCCCCTCCAGCAACGGCGCCACCACCATCGCGTTCATCATCTATGACGCCAGCGGCCTGGTGGCCGGCAGCGGCAGCGTGACCATCACCGTCTCCGGCGTGACCGGCGGCACGGCGAACCCCGGCAATCCCGGCAATCCCGGCACCACCACCCCCGGCGGCGTGGACAGCTTTAAGGACGTGAACGCCACGGCGTGGTACCGCACCGACCTGACGCGGCTGGTGAGCCTGGGCATCATGGCGGGCCGCAGCCCCAACAAGTTCGCCCCCGAGGGGACGCTGAACTACGGCGAGGCCCTCAAGCTCATCTGCAAGGCGGTGGGCGTGACCCAGCCGGAGGGCAGCGGCGCCCAGTGGGCGGCCAACTATAAGAGCTACGCCGTGAGCCAGGGCTGGATCACCAGCGACGTGGTGCTTACGGACACCATCACCCGCACCGCCATCGCCCAGATCGGGGCCAAGGCCCTGGGCCTGAGCGCCTCCAGCGCCACGCCCTTCCCCGACACCAATGATCCCTACGTGGCGGCGATGAACACGGCGGGCATCATCCTGGGCAACCCCGACGGCAACTTCAACGGTAGCGGCAACCTCAAGCGCAGCGAGATTTGCGCCATCATCTGCCGCATGCTCAACTACCGCGACAACGCGTATAATGATCAGATTCCCGGCTGGCTGTAAGAGGCCGGGAAGATGAGAGCCCCGCCCCCCGCAATGCGGGGGGCGGGGTTTTTGGCCGGAAATCGTTGCGGATTTTGCAGAATACTGGTATAATGGACAAGCTGCCCCGCCCCAGACTGGCAACAGGAAGGGGGTGACATCATGGCGTACATTATAAACCTCTTAGTGTCGGTTGTGGCAAACGTAGCTGCCTACTGCGTCTGCAAATGGCTTGACCGGCACAAATAAGGGACAGCAGGCCTAAAGGCAAAAGGACCCCCGGAGAGAGCCTACCTCTCCGGGGGTCTGCCGTTGCTGTGACATCATAGGGGCACTATAAACCTCTTAGCTGTGTGTTATTATAGCACAGCATGCCTAGTATATGCAAGCAGAATTTCAGAAATTCCCGGCTAAAATTCCCAACTACCGGATAAACTGGGCCGCCGCGTAGCCTACGTACTCGCCGTAGTGGACCACATACCAGCCCTCGTACTCCCCGTAGACCCGGACGCTGGCCCCGTCGGGGATAGAGGCCACCACGGCGGAGTCGGTGCTGGGCCGGGCGCGGAGGTTGAGGGTGCCGCCGCCGGCGTGGACGGTGCCCTCCCAGGGGTCGATGGGCCAGATGAAGGGGATGGAGAAATAGTCGGTGAGGCTGAGCACCAGGTTACGGGCGATCTCGGTGAGGTTATTTTCGATCCAGCGGGCGTCGTCCTCGTTGTCGTGGTAGCCCAGCTCCAGCAGTACGGCGGGGAACTTGGAGTCCCGGACCTCCCCCAGGGAGGTGGTGGAGCGGGTGACCACCTTGTCCGGCAGGGGGTAGATGGAGCGGAGGTTGTTGACGAAAATCTGGGCGGCGCGCCGGCCCTGGGTGCTGGAGGGGTAGTAGAAGGCAATGATGCCCCGGACGCTGCCGTAGTTGCCCTCGCCGGCAGCGTTGGAGTGGAGGGCCAGATAGAAGTCGTACCACCCGGCGTTGGCCTGCCGGATGGAGGAGCCGGCGGTCATGTCGGGGGTGTTGCGGGTGTAGCGGATGCCGCAGCTGTTGAGGTAGGGGATCATGGCGTCGGCCAGGCGGTTCATCCAGTACTCCTCGCTGCCGGAGCCGGTGACGTACATGTTTTTTTCCTGGGTGGACGGGCTGAGATAGATGATGGGCATAGCGAAAACCTCCTGTTTTTTACAGTGTATGCCCCCGGTGCGGCGGGTGTGCCCGGCGGACACTGGAAAAAATTAGGTTGAGATTTTGATGAAAATAGGATATACTATGACCAACAGCCGGCCCAAGCGGCGGAGAGGAGCAAGCGATATGGCATATATTACATTGACAAGGGACACCTTTGACCGGGAGGTTATGACCTGCCCCGGCCCTGTGCTGGTGGACTTCTGGGCGAGCTGGTGCGGCCCCTGTATGGCCCTGGCTCCCACCATTGACGAGATTGCCGAGGAGGAGCGGGGCATCAAGGTCTGCAAGGTCAACGTGGACGAGGAGCCCGAGCTGGCCCGCCGCTTCCGGGTGATGAGCATCCCCACGCTGATGGTGTTTCGCAGCGGGGAGATGGTCCGCCGGGAGGCGGGCGGAAAATCCAAGGGGGAGATTCTGGAGATGGTGGGGGAAGAGGTCAAAGCGTAGGAGCGTCGCCGCCCCAGAATTCTGCACGGCCACATCGAGTGGCCGCGCAGCCCCCACATCCCCCGTCACGGCAGTGACGCCCCCTCGCCGCGCGGCGCGCGGCGAAGAAGGAAGTACCAATTTATTTTCCCTTTTCTCCGTCCATACTACCACCAGCGCGTTCAAGAAAAAAGAACACGCCATTTGGAAGGAGGAAGGAACGATGAAAAGAGCGGCAATCTTTGTGGTGGCTGCGGCTATGGTGCTGTCGCTGGCGGCCTGCGGCAACCGGGACAACAAGAACCAGAACGGCAATAACGGCAGTTCCAACAGCGGTATGGTGGGGAACAACAACGGCAGCAACAGCGGCTCCAACCATGACAATGGCGCCAACAACAACATGGGCGGCAATAACAACGGTTCCGCCAACAACGGCGGGCTCACCGGCAATAACGGCATTGGAAACAACGGCAGCTCTCTCAACAACGGGTCTGCCAACAACAGCGGTACCGCCAACAACAGCGGTTCCGGCCGCAGCGTGGGCGACGACCTGCGCCGGGCGGCGGACGGCGTGGGCGATGCCGCGGAGGACCTGTGGGACGACGGCCGGAGGGCCGTGGACGATCTGACCCACAGCACCTCCAGCTTCCAGCGGATGCTGGACAACGCCAGGGTCCACGACACCGACGGCATTCTCACCGACGGCGAAAACAGCCGCTGGTAACCGAAAAAGAGAGCGGAGACTGGGGGATGCCTCCCCGGTCTCCGCTTGTCTTTCCGCTATGCCGCCCACCGCTCCGCGATTGCCTCGCAGATGGGCATCAGGTCCGGCGGGGCATCCCCGGCGCCCGAGAAGGTGACGCAGCTCACCAGGCCCCCCTTCACCGCCACCAGCTCCATGCCGCCGTCAACGACCCATGCCCTGTCCAGGCCGGGGACCGTCACTTCCCGGAAGCCCGCCGCGCTGCGGGCGAAGGTGGCATCCTCCATCAGCGCCCAGGCCAGCCGGTCCGCCATGCCGGGAAACCGGAGGCGGTACACGTCCTGGTACATCCACGCTTGTCCGCTGCCGGGCAGGTTGACGATTTCGCAGGTCTCCCATACCTCCGCCAGGGGGGACCAGAACGTCTCTACGCCGGGTTCCCGGTAGAAGAGTTTCCCCGGCGTTCCCTCCCAGCCCGCCTCGGAGAGCAGGATGTACGGCCCGTCCGGCTGGGCGGGCAGGTCATAAGCCCTGCGGGCGAACAGCTGCCCCGCGGTCAGCAGGAGACTCATAACCGCCAGCACCAGCATGGTCCGGCTGACCAGCCGCCGGCTGAGGCGCGGGGCGTGGTCCATGGGCAGGCCCTTCTTCAGCCGCCGGTAGGTGCGGCTGATGCTCCAGCCGCTGCGCAGGGACTGGCACAGCAGGCAGGTGCTCCAGAAGACATAAAAGAGAAAAAGCCCCGGCGACTGGATGAAGCGCCTGGTGAACTCTGCGCCGAACCGGCTGGTGCTTTTGCCGGTGAGACCCATGTAGAACAGCATCCCCAGCCCCGCCCACACCAGTGAGAGGCCCGCGGCCCACCACAGGTCCCGGCGGGCCTTCCTCAGGGTCTCCGCCTGCTGGGCGGGATCGTCGTAGAACTCCGGGGCGCCGCTGCCCTCGGGAGCCCGGAAGATGTGCAGGTTCTCCCGGTCGGCCACATATTCCCAGCCGCACTCCTCGAATACCGCGATCTTCTCCTCCGGCAGTACCGACTGCTCCAGGAAGGGGGGTGTGTAGACCTCCACCCGGTACCGGGCCCGGCTGGGCTCCACCCGCTGGAATTTGCTGAGATACCCGCCCCGCTTTTTGAGCCGCCAGCCTTTGGCCTCCATGTCGCTGTAGAATTTTTCGTTCTCACCCAGCTCATAGGCGCCGGGGTGGAATGCGTATCTCCAATTCATTCCTCCGCCTCCTCCAGCAGTTTTCCGTCCGCCACCAGCTGCTTCAGCCGCCGGTACTCCGCCAGCAGGGCGGCGCGCCCGGCTTCGGTGATGGCGTAATTTTTCCGACGGCCCTCCTCGCCGGCCAGGACGATGAGCCCCTCCCTGTGCATCCGGGTGAGCACCCCGTACAGTGTCCCCGGTCCCATCTCCAGCCGCCCGCCGGAGAGCGCCCGGATGCGCTGCATCATGCCGTATCCGTGCCCCGGCCGCAGCAGCGCCAGCAGAATATAGTACATCGCCTCCGTCATGGGCCCCTGGTCCGGCACAAGCCTCACCCCTCTATTATGTATTTCGCTATATCGTATAACAGAATAGTACCACAAACGCGGCCCGCCGTCAAGGGCGACGGTGTTCGTCAAAGCGCACAAACGAGCCCCCGGTTTTTTGGCGGGCCGGCGGGGGGATATTGCAGATGTTCCCATTGCAATCCTCCGGCCCATTGGGTATAATAAAGCCAGAATCAAATATGGTGGTAGCTGTAACGAAGTGCTGTGCGCACGGGCTGCAACTATCACTCAGCCTTTGCTTGAGTGTTTCAAACCCGCCGGTTTGGAACATTTTTTCTTTACCTGGGGCAGGGGCGGATAGAAAAAAGAGGAGGAACACAGCATGTACATTCTGGGAAATGGCAGGCTCATCACCCGCGACGGCGCGCTCCCCTATCTCCCCGACGGCGGTGTGGTGATCGACGGCACGAAAATTGCCGCCGTGGGTGCGACAGAGGAGCTGCGCGGGAGGTACCCGGAGGCGGCGTTTTTGGACGCCAGGGGCGGCGTCATCATGCCGGGGCTGGTGAACGCCCACACCCACATTTATTCCGCTCTGGCCAGGGGCCTGAGCATCAACGGCTTCAATCCCACCAACTTCTACGAGGTCCTGGACGGCCAGTGGTGGTACATCGACCGGCATCTAACCCTGGCGGGCGCCAGGGCCAGCGCCGACGCCCTCTACATGGACTGCATCAAGCAGGGGGTCACCACGATTTTCGACCACCATGCGTCCTTCGGGGAAATTCCCGGCTCCCTGTTCCAGATCGCGGAGAGCGCCAGGCGGTTCGGCGTCCGCTCCTGTCTGTGCTACGAGGTCAGCGACCGGGACGGGGAGGAGAAGGCGGACCAGGCCGTCCGGGAGAACAGGGACTGGCTGGACGAGTGCGAGAAGAACCCCAGCGATATGCTGGCGGCCATGTTCGGCGGCCACGCCCTGTTCACCATCAGCGATAGGACCTTTGAGAAGATGACCGCCGCCAACAGCGGCCGCACCGGCTTCCACATCCACGTCTCCGAGGGGATGAACGATGTATACGACAGCCTTCAGAATTACGGCCGCCGGCCGGTCCAGCGGCTCCAGGACCACGGCATCCTGGGCCCCAAGACCATCCTGGGCCACTGCATCCACGTGAACACCGCCGAGATGGACATCATCCAGGCCACGGGGACCATGTGCGTGAACAACCCGGAGAGCAACATGGGCAACGCCGTGGGCTGCTCCCCCGTCCTCCAGCTGATGAAGCGGGGGATCACTGTGGGGCTGGGCACCGACGCCTACACCAACGACATGCTGGAGAGCCTCAAGGCGGCCCTGGCCATCCAGCGGCACAATGCCTGCATGCCCAACGTGGGCTGGGGCGAGGCGACTGCGATGCTCTTTCAGAACAACCCGGCCATCGGGGAGAAGTACTTCGGCGTGCCCCTGGGCCGGCTGGCCCCCGGCGCGGCGGCGGACGTGATCGTCATGGACTACAAGCCCTTCACCCCCTTCTCCGACGCCAATATCGATGGACACATGCTCTTCGGCATGACGGGGCGGCAGTGTCAGACCACCATCTGCAACGGGAGGGTCCTGATGAGGGACCGGGAGCTGGTGGGAGTGGATGAGGAGGCCGTCAACGCCCATATCCTGGAGGAATCCAAGAAGCTGTGGGGGGCGCTCAACCACTGCCGGTATTAAGAACCAGTATTCACAGACGTTTGACGCCGTCTGGCCGGGTCTTTTTCCGCCCTGCCGCGTTAAAAAATCTTGCAATACACAAAGTATTCCTACGATTTTTTGCCTTGCAGGGCGACAAAATCCCTCGCCCATCCGGCATCCCCCGCCTATGAATACGGGTTCTAACAGCCCCGAGGGCTGTCCGCTGAAATGATCAAATCATAAGGAGAATGCCATATGTCTGAATTGATGATCCCCATCCCCTTCCGGGAATTGATGAACTGGCTCACCGCCGAGTATGAGCGGGAGGGCTCCGTCTTCGGCGTCCACCGCCCCTACTTCGCGGGGGAGAAGTCCCTGCCCATCTTCGGCGGGGAGAAGATCGAGACCCCCTTCGGCCCCGCCGCCGGGCCCAACACCCAGCTGGCCCAGAACATCGTCTCCGCCTACTTCGCCGGGGCCCGGTTTTTTGAGCTGAAAACCGTCCAGAAGATGGACGGCGCGGAGCTGGCCGCCTGCATCAGCCGCCCCTGCATCCTGGCGGAGGACGAGTGCTACAACTGCGAGTGGTCCACGGAGCTCACCGTGCCCCAGGCCTACGGGGAGTACGTCAAGGCCTGGTTCGCCTGCAAAATGCTGGCCAAGGCCTACGGCCTGGGGGACCCGGATGGCTTCATCTTCAACATGTCCGTGGGCTACGACCTGGAGGGCATCAGGGGGCCCAAGATTGATAAATACCTCACCGAGATGAAGGACGCCTCCCAGACCCCCGTCTATCGGGAGTGCAAGCGCGTGCTGAAGGAGATGTTCCCCGCCGAGGCGGCGTTCATCGACGCCATCGGCCCCCGGATCTCCGACAGCGTCACCGTCTCTACCCTCCACGGCTGCCCGCCGGACGAGATCGAGCGCATCGCCTCCTACCTCCTCACGGAGAAGGGACTGCACACCTTCGTCAAGTGCAACCCCACCATCCTGGGGTATGAGAGCGCCCGGTCCATCCTGGACGGCATGGGCTACGGTTACATCGCCTTCGACGAGCACCACTTCAACGAGGACCTGCAGTATACCGACGCCATCCCCATGTTCCGCCGCCTGCTGGCGCTGGCGGGGGAGAGAGGCCTGGAGTTCGGTCTGAAGCTCTCCAACACCTTCCCGGTGGACGTGAAGCAGAACGAGCTGCCCAGCGAGGAGATGTACATGGCCGGCAAGAGCCTGTTCCCCCTGACCATCGAGATGGCCCGGCGGGTCAGTCAGGAGTTCGGCGGCCGCCTGCGGCTGAGCTACTCCGGCGGCGCGGACTTCTTCAACATCGACAAGCTCTTCCAGTGCGGCATCTGGCCCATCACCATGGCCACCACCGAGCTCAAGCCCGGCGGCTACCAGCGCTTCAAGCAGATCGGCGAGAAGCTGGAGGCATTGAAGTTTGAACCCTTTACAGCCGTTGATACAGAAAAGGTGGAGGCGCTGGCCCTGGCCATCCGCAGCGACAAATACCACGTCAAGGCCGTCAAGCCCCTGCCCCGGCGGAAGCTTTGCGAGAAGGTGCCCCTCACCGACTGCTTCACCGCCCCCTGCAAGGGCGGCTGCCCCATCGGCCAGGACATCCCTGAGTACATTGAACTCTGCC